>JGI24109J20143_1000178_pt1 | contig 15082 bp, 12 predicted proteins | sample Subbio11_8B_AprC_FD_20143 | JGI IMG/M metagenome (IMG submission 20143) | reverse complement strand
CCAGTGGAAACCGAGACGCCTCTCCCAACGGAACCCACTCCAGTGGAAACCGAGACGCCTCTCCCAACGGAACCCACCCCAATGGATACTGAGACGCCTGGCCCAATCGATACCCCCACTCCAGTGGAGACCGAGACGCCCCTCCCAACGGAAACCCCCGTGGCAACCGAGACAGTCGTCGAAACCGTGGTTGGCACACCCATCACCACCGAAACCCCAAAACAGGAGGAGACGGAGAAAGCGCCCGCCACCTTGGCCCCTCCGCCATCGATCAATACCGGCGTACTCATTCCGGTCACCGGTGGTGACTTAAACCAGACTTCACCTTTAGCCAGTATTCAATGGTTGGTAATCAACCTCGGCATTGTTGTACTCGGATTGGGATTGGTCCTGCAAGGATTTTCTCGGCGGATCTAACTTTTATTGCTGATGTCCTCGGCATCGGGTCCCTGCCATCCATTCTATTTCTCTAGTGGAATGGATGGCTCCTTATACTATTTCTGCGAAAAAATTAAAACCCTATTACCAAAAGGCCGCATCGAAAAGAGGAAAAAAGAGTCATCTTTTCTGAGTTGTGGGATTATTTCAGCAATTTTTCACCTTAGTAACCCTAATCATGACCCGAATGGATGGTCCGGAGAGCGATCATGACCAGTACCCTTCTAGCCCAACGGGCGAACTATCGCATGGATACCAACCCCGAGTTCTTGCAGCTTGTCATGATCCATGATTATCTTAGCAAGCAGTCGTACCGCAAAATTTCATGCACCGTTTTACCCCCTGACTTCGCGAATAAACCGGGTGGTGTTCAAACCCCTTTCCAGTAAATAGGTAAGAAAATACTGCGCCAGGGTTTCCATCTCCTGACGAATTTGGGCGGGGACCTTGGCGCGGCTGGCTTCACCATAGGAGCTCCGCTGGATATGGCGAAAAAACTTGAGTGCATCCATCGAAATCGCCCGCGCGGTTGGTTCGTAGGCGGAACATTTCGGGCAAAGCGCTCCCCCCAGGTTGGCTGAGAAACACTGATCCTGCGCCTGGATAAGCTCAGCGCAGCGCACACAGTTTACCAGCTCGGGACGAAAGCCAAGTAGGTCGAGCAAGCGGATTTCGTAATAGCGCAGCGCAAAGAAGAGATCGGGCTGGGTGGAGAGCCGGGTCAGGGTTTCGGTCAAGACCTGATAAATCAAGCGGTTGGGACCTTCTTCATAAGAAAAACGGTCGAGCAGTTCTACCACGTAACTGGCTTGAGCGATCCGTTGAAGGTCTTCGCGCAGCGGCAGGTATGCGTCCACAGTTTCGGCCTGGGTGACAATCCACAAGTCGCGCCCGCGCGCCAGCATCAACTTTACCCGGGTAAAGGGTTCCAGGTGACCGGCTTTACGCGAGCGAATACGGCGCACACCCTTGGCAAGAGCGCGCAGCTTGCCGTTTTCCCGGGTATATAACCCCAACAACCGGTCAGCTTCGCCCCAGTCACCGTGATGCAGGACGACCGCTTCGTCCCGCAGGGTACGTTCCTTATCTGGCATATGTAAAGATCCTTCTAAAGCATTATACTCATTAATAACCGGTCAAACAGGTAAGGAGGTGGATTGTGCGAGCCATGCGTTTGAGCCGCCCGGCCGTTGTCGAGGATTTTCCCCTTGAGCTGGTAGAGATGCCTAACCCGCGTCCCGGAGCCGGTCAGGTTCTCTTGCGGGTGTTGACTTGTGGGGTATGCCACACCGACCTGCACATCTGCGAGGGGGAGCTTAACCCAAAAACGCTTCCGATCATCCCCGGCCACCAGGTCGTGGCCGAGGTGGTAGCGCTCGGTCAGAGTGTAGAAGGCTATGGTATCGGTGAGCGGGTTGGGGTTGCCTGGCTGCACCAGACCTGCAGCCGATGTACTTTCTGCCTGCGCGGTCAGGAAAACCTATGCCGGAAAGCACGCTTTACCGGATTCGACCTGGATGGCGGTTTTTCCGAGCTGATGGTGGCTGAGGTCGGTGGGCTACTGCCCATCCCGTCNGGTGTCACGTCCTTACATGCGGCCCCACTTTTGTGCGCCGGAATCATCGGTTATCGCTCCCTTCTCAGGGCTGGCTTGCAGCCAGGCGAACGCCTTGGGCTGTTCGGTTTTGGGGCTAGTGCCCATCTGGCCATCCAGGTTGCCTTGTATTGGGGCTGCGAAGTTTATGTGTTCACCCGCTCAAGCAGCCACCGCCGGCATGCCGAAGGATTGGGTGCGGCCTGGACAGGTGAATCCACTGATAACCCACCCATAGCGCTCGACCGGGCGGTTATCTTTGCCCCGTCGGGCTTACTGGTCCCGCAAGCACTGGAAAAGCTGCGCCCCGGCGGTGTGCTGGCGATCAATGCCATCCATATGAGCCCAATTCCAGAGATGCCTTACCCGTTGATCTACGGAGAGCGGGCATTGACGAGCGTTACGAACGCCACCCGCCAGGATGGGTTGGATTTTCTGCGCCTGGCAGCCGAGATCCCCGTGCGCTCAACGGTCAGCGAGTACGCCCTGGAAGATGCCAACGATGCGCTTTTGGATCTCAAAGAAAGGCGCTTGAATGGGCAGGCGGTCTTGCGAATCGGGCAGAGCCCTACTTTGCCCGGTTTGTAAACGCGCGCACCAGCAGCCAGATCCCTGATGCAACGATCAGGACCGGCCAAAATCGGAGGACAAAGATATCACCGCCGAAGAAGGCTGCAAAAATTGCGAAGAACAGCAGCGACCAAAAAACGAAATACGAGCCAATCACTCGCAAATGGCGCGATCGCAGACCGAAAAGATTGGCCAGTAAAAATCCCAACCCAACCAGGCCCGGCACTAAGGTCCAGACATAAGACCAACTGGCCCAGGTATTGCTAGAATTCTGCCAGTAAAGGATAGCCCCCAACCCGCCAATGATCGTCCCTGGAATGGCCAATCCACCGCTCCGGGTGAGTACGGCTGCCAGCAAGAACATCCATCCAAGCCCGGCTGGGATGAGCGGCCAGGACATCCAACCCTGGGTATTCAACCACCAGCCGAAAGCGGTAAATGCCAGTCCTTCGAGAAAGAAAACCGAACCAAACCAGCGGGCGCGCTTGCCCGGCATACCCACCCAGCCAGCGATCAACATACCTAAACCAACAGAACCAGGGATGAGCGGCCACACGTACAACCAGGATGTGTAATCGCCCAAATTTACCTGCCAGAGGAAAATTAAGCCGAGCATACTATGGATCGTGGCAGGTATCCACAAACCAGGCACCCGGCCAGCCAACGCGGTAAAAGCTAATACCCCGCCAATTGCCAAAAAAATTAACGGCCAGGAAGTGGGAATAAAGGTGTTGACAAGGAGCAACACCCCCATCAAAATAAGGGCAGCCCCAATAGCGAAAGCGGCTCGATTACGCATCTGTGACCTCTCCTCAGATGAGTTTAGACTAAATTAATCATACCACTTGAAGCCAGTTAATAGCGTTATGATCTTATAGCAATGACCCTGATCGTAAGGTGAGTGTCGATGATCGCATTTTTCCGGTTTTACAAAACGTTGCGGGATCCTCAACCAACATCAAGCCCAATAAGACTTTCAATGCCTCGTGGATCTTTAGAGAGAAGTACACCCTCGCCCAAATTCATTGCCTCCCCCTAAGAGGATCTGGTCAAATTCTACCAGGCTATTCGAGGCAGTCGGGAACGACATAGAAGGCATCTTCTTCCCAGAAGCAAATCCGGTTTTTCCCCATTTGCTTGGACCCAAAAAGCGCCTGATCGGCACGATTAATTAATAATTCGAGTGAGAAGCAGGCAGGGTCTAAAGCGACCACCCCAATACTGATCGACAAAGGGATTTTTTGGTCATCGATAATTTGAAAACCCGTGCAAGTTCCAGTCTTTATGCGTTGGGCTAAGGTAATTGCTCCTTCCTTCGTAGTTTCAGGAAGGAGGATCACAAATTCATCGCCTGCGTAACGAGAGGCAATATCCGCCTGGCGCAGTTGGCTTCGGCATTGGTCGGCGATGAATTGAACCACCTGGTCGCCAATTTGATGCCCATAAGAATCATTAATCAGTTTGAGGTCATCGATATCCATCATCAGTAAAGATAAAGGCTTACCATATCGGCGCGCCCGGTAGAACTCATTGCGGGCGAGGTCGAAGAAATGCCGGCGGTTGTACAAATCGGTTAACGGATCGGTGAACGCCAGATGCTGTACTTTCTCGAAAAGGCGCGCATTAACGATCGCAATTGCTGCCTGGTTACCAAAAGCCTGAGCTAATTCACCGTCCATTTGAGAATAGGCATTGGGCTCGCGGCTGTCAATGGTTAAGAACCCGGTACGCATCCCGCGGGCAAACAAGGGAATACCCATCCAGCCATGCACATGTCCCGAATCACCCCAGCCTTGAAAGCGGGGATCCGTTTGTGCATCCGCTAAGATGACCACTTTACCCGTTCGGAAACCTTCCTGGGTTAACGGGTTATTGGAGATAAAAGACGCACCAAGAACTTTATCCAGATCGGGGAAGCCGCGCGCAGCCACAATGCGCAGTTGATCTTCTTCCAGCAAAAAGACCGCGCAGCTATCGAAGGGAACCACCTTCGCCAGATTGGTCATAATTTCATCCAATACCAGGTCGAGATTCAGCGCCGATGTGATTGCATTGGATGCTTGGCGCAGGGTTTCGGCTTCTTCTGCCCGGCGGTGCGCATCCGCGTACAAACGCGCATTTTGGATCGCCACTCCTGCATAGCTGCTAATGGTTTCCGCCAGGGGGAGATCCTGTGGATGAAAGACCCTTTCCTTCGTGGTAATATAAAATCCCAACACCCCCATCAGTTCTGAGCCAATATGGATGGGGACGATCAATACAGCACACACCCCATATCGTTTAACAATTTCGCGTGCTTTGGGGTGTGCCGAATAATCATTGACTAATAAAGGCTTGCCGCTTTGGATAACCTGCCAGGTCAGACCTTCACCGTATGGCAGCCGGGTATCCATATCCTTTAAAGCGATGCCATAGATATAGGAAAATTCCAGATTCGTTCTGCTATCATCTAATAACCCAATAATGCCGCTGTCCGCACCTACCAGATTGCTCCCCAGTTGTAAGATGCCTTCCAGTACTTTGGAAAACTCCAGTGTACTGCCGATTTTTTGGAGCATTTCATTTAAATGATGCTCGCGGGTCAGCAGTTCATTGGTTTCGTTGTAATATGCCGCATTGCGCATGGCAAGCGCAGCCTGGCCGGCGAAGGCTTCCAGGATGCGCCCGTGCTGGGAGTTATAAAAATTAGGCTCGCATTTATCCAATGAAAAGAAAGCGATTACCTCGCCTTGTGCGATGATCGGGGCCCCAATCCATGAGCGAATATAACGGGTCGCTTCCAATTGGACCCAGCCTGGATACTCACCCGTGTCTGTGATAACGAGCGGCGTTTTGTGTTCCAGCATCCAGCGAAAATTTTCTGTCTTACGCAAGTCAAATACAAACTCCTGGATTGCTATGGGAATGGCGATACCAAAATTCTCATAACCTCGGCTGCGAGTGATAACCGCGTGTTCACCCTGCACCAGGGTGATATTGCCGGTATCGAAGGGCACTACCCGCCCCATTTGTTCGAGCATTTGGTCTAGAATAGTATCTAATTCCAAGGAAGAATTTAACACTGCCCCAATTTCCCTGAGCGCATCCGCCATCTCGCGCTGTTCACGCTCCGCTTCGACCGCCCGGATAATCTCCCGTTCGTTCTGTTTTCGGGCTGACACATCTCGCAGAATTCCGATGTAACTGGTGGGCTGGTCTTCTCGGTCGCGCATGGTGATCAAGTGCACTTCGGCAGGGAACAAACGCCCGCATCGCGCCTGGCAGGTCATCTCGAATTGCTGCGACTTTCCACTCATCCGGGCTTTTCGGGCGGAATGGACGACCATTTCGTGGTCCCCAGGAGCTATAAAAGTATAGACTGAAACGCCGGTCAGGTGCTCACCTTCTGGGACGGCCAGTAATTGGCTTGCTGCCCGATTGTACAAAAACAAGTGACCTCGTAAATCGGTCAGGACAATCGCATCCGGCGAGGTCTCGACTAGCAGTCGATAGCGCAACTCGCTAGTGCGCAGGGATTCCTGCATTTCTTGGGTGCTGGTGATATCTCGCAGCAAAAAAAGGCGTCCAATCTGAACCGAACCTTGGTTTAGGACGGGGGTAATTCGTAAATCATAGGTTTTCGCGACCCCATTAATTTCGAAGGTCACCGATTGATGCACTTCATTTTTATCCGTACAACAGCCGGTCAGGGACGGCCATTGGGCAAAACTTTGTGCCGCATGGGTGCCGATTGCCTGGCGGACATCGCAGCCCAATAGACGGCAAGCAGCCAGATTAATATCCACGATTCGGTTGGTATTGTCTAACACAATCACACTATCGTCCATCACCTCAATCAAGGCATCCCGCGCTATTGGAGTGAGATCCAACAGATGGAAACGGTAAACCCCAAGGATGACCGCCAATCCGGTCAGTACAAAAGCCAGCGGGGTTGTATCCAATCCAGGAATGGGGAAAAGTCCGAAGATATAAATGATATTTCCTGCCCACGGGGCTGCCAGCCCCACCAGCAAGGCCACGGTTTGCACCCGGTACAGCCCCGGGGTGCGCGCCATCCAGCGCACGAGGATGATAGAACCGCCAGCCAGCAAAAGGTAAGAATATAATGCATTCACCCAAAACAATGGACCATGCCCAAGGGTCAGGTAGGCATAGTGATCAATCCATACCAGGGTTTTCACGGTATAAAACTGATCGTGGATTGGGTTCGTAACCAAAGCGATGACGACCAGAATGGGTTCGATCAACAGCCATCCAAGCCTGCGGCGGCTCAACCTGCTTCCCATACCGGTAAACTGTAAGGTGAAGACCAGCCAGGCAGCCGGGACGATTAATATCCCAGCGTAAGATAGCCCATCGATGAGTGGTTTCCAGAAGGTATCCTTGAAAAGCATCTGCAGCCCGTACGTGAAACACCAAATCGTAACGCCGACCATCATAACGGCGATGGCGTTTGCACCAGGCGCTGGCTTCCGTTTCCAAGCGATCATAATCAACCCGGACGATAGTAGGCTGGCGACCATCAGGATATAAAACGCAGGAGGAAACTGGAATGGGATCACGGAATATACAATGAGTCTTTCCCCCGGTATGGGTTGTCGTGAAAATCCAAATTCCGGAATTAAAAGCTGGCAGCCGGAAAACAATCAATGAGTACGATTAGATTATAGTAGGGATTGAATCGGATAAGTAGCCGTCTGAAGATATTGCAAAGTGATTGTAATCACGGATAAAAGATTCCTTGCCTGCACCGTAAAGAGAAAACCTCCCACTTTTTTTATGGTACGATTCAAGCTGTTGGTAGGTATTCTTATCCAGGATGGTGAGGTATCTCGGGTGGCAACGATCGATGACCTGCTAAAAAAACTCCCCTCCGAAACCCGGGAAGTCTTACGATGGATGTGGGAAGCCCTGTCACCTGCGGATCGCAGCGGGCCGCAAGCGCTTCTCAGCGGGTTACCACCCGACGCTGCCTTGTTGCGACTTGTAACGGCGCCGCCAACCCGACCCGAAAAAGCGACGATCTGGTTTTAACGCGGCGAGAAAGTATCCAACCAGGCATTAACCCAATGGATGAAAACGATGACGAACTTTTTCCTTGAGACGTTAAAAGGGTTAAGAAATCGAAAGACAAGGAAAACCAGCCTGCAAGAACGCATCCAAGAAGCCTTGCAGCACTCTCCACTAACCAAAGATCGAGGTGGACTCGATGAGCAAACGCAATTTCAGCCTCCAGGACTTAGCCAATAGCCGTCTGGGCATTGGTTTCGCCCTGGCGGTAGGCAAATTTACCCCGCGCTGGCTCGGATACCGAATAGCCGACCTTGGCGCACGCCTGGCCGCAGCGCAGCGTGGCAGCAGCCTGGTACAAGCGCTGCGCAATAATCAATGGGTGATCAGCGGCGGTCAATTGAGCGGTCCGGAGCTGGACCAGGCCGTTTACCAAGTATTGCGATCCAACGGTCGCTGCTTGTATGATTTCTATCACAACCTGGAACGGCCCAAAGAAGTATTGCGCCTGGTTACATTTGATCCCCAATTTCAACACGTGTTCGACCTGGCCAAATCCGGAAGCAATCCCACTTTGTTCGTAATCCCTCATTTGAGCAACTTCGACCTTGCCGGACGGTCTTTAGCCTTGCGCGGGTTGAATTTTCAAGTTCTTTCGTTTCCGCAGCCGCCGGGAGGTTACCAATTGCAAAACCGGCTGAGGATGGAAGCCGGCATGGAAGTGACTCCCATGTCGATCGAAGCGGCCCAAAAAGCCAAAGAACGCCTGCGGGGCGGCGGGGTAGTATTAACCGGGCTCGACCGCCCTCTGCAAGCGACAAAACGATACCCTCGCTTTTTTGGACGCCCGGCCGCCCTGCCGGTGGCCTATGTTCACCTGGCATTGCAGACCCAAGCCCCGATCATTGTTGTTGCGTGTGTCTCGCCGGAGCCAGGGAAGTATACCGTTGTATCGCGCCCGCCGGTCATCCCGCAACCCCATCCAAACCGCGAGGTGGGGTTATTGGAAAACGCCGAGGCTGTTCTGCGTGAGGCGGAAGTGCTCATCCGCCAGTACCCGCGTCAATGGTCAATGTTTTATCCGGTTTGGCCCGAAGCCGCAGCAGGTAGGCCGGCGGGCAATTAACCGGAACAATCTCCTTTTCGACACCGTCTAAACGGTGAGAAGAAGCCGCTGGATATTTCGGATTTCGTCCATCGCCGCCATGAACATCCTACCGATATCACCTGGCTTAGGAGGAGAAGATGGTGAGGAAACTGATGGTTACTGCTGTCGGATTCGCGCTGGTTGTGTTCGCCATCGTGGTTTCCAGCCTGTGAACTCGCCGCAGCCTTAACCCCTGAACGGGTATTTACCAAATTCCAGGGCAGCCGCGATCATCGCGAGGATGTTTTCCGGCGGTGTTTCGTTGGGAATCGAATGCACCGGAGCGAGCAGGTAGCCACCGTTGGGGGTCAGCGACTGCATCACCCGCCGTACTTCGTCGCGCACCTGGGCGGGAGTCCCGAAGGGGAGCACCCGTTGGGTATCGATAGCCCCGCAGAACACCAGCTCGGACCCGTACCGCTGCTTCAATTGGAGCAGGTCCGCCATTTGCCCGGCAGTGGTTTGAATCGGGTTGAGGATATCCACCCCGATTTCGACCAGGTCATCCAACAGTGGAAAGATATCCCCATCACTATGAAAGAAAATCCGCGCCCGACAACGCGTCTTCACGAAGGCGATTAACTCAGCATGCAGCGGTTTTAGAACGCGCCGGTACATGCGCGGAGAGATCAGTAAGCTGGACTGGGTCCCGAGATCATCCGCCAGGATGAGGATGTCGATGTCCGGGCCAATTTCGGCCAGGAAATGCTCCTGGTGGATTTTGCACAGCTCGGTGATCCTGGCGAGCAGTTCACCGGCAAAATCGGGGTGGTCGACCCAATGGATTAAAAAGGCCTGCATACCCTGAAGTTGAAAAGCACGCTCTAAAGGCGAGAGCAGCCAGGGCGCTGCAATGACAGCATAGCGATTTTCCTTCACCAGCGCCGCTGCCTCGGCTGCCAGGTGGGCGTAGCGGGAAGGATCGTGCATATCCGGCCAATGTGGGTAGGTGTGAAGATCTTGGCTCGAGGTTGCCTGAGCCAACGGGTGAATGGCTGGGAAGTAGATTTCCGGCTCGATCTCGGGGTGGCCGACTCCCCAGTCATCCAGGTACGGGCTGCCGGTTGGACGAGCGCGGTTGCGGGTGTACGTCGCTGATGGAAAGCGGTCCTGGATGCCGCGCACATCCGAATGGAGGAGTTCCAGCACGGATTCCGCCATCCGCGGCGCGCCTAGCTCTGGCCAGTCGTACAGCCACCTTTCAGGTGGATCGACCCCCAGCCGAACCGTCAGGCGGCGGTAAGCAGCCGTGAGGACTCCAGTGGTCAGGTCGGCGCCAAGGAAAATGGGCACCTGGTCGGGCTGTTCGCGATCGAGCACAGCCAGGACACGCTCGCGGGGAGTTAAAGGCGACATTTGAAAACCCTTATGCTGACTCAAAACGACTTAACCTAAAGAGTAGGTTAAGTTTATTTTAACCTCAATTCGGGAAAATATTTTTTTACCTGCCGGCTAATCACTGGCAGCCGGCTGGGGGGTAGATGCCGGTGGCGGAGTTGCTGCCCGCCGCACATACCATTCATTGAGCGCTAATGCCGCCAAAACGATCCCGCCACCTATTAACAGGCGCGGCACGTTCGCTTGCTCGCCAAACACAAGCAGCGAAACCGCCACCGCCAGGGGGATTTTTAAATTGTTAAATATTGCCAACCCGCCGGCATTGACCTTGCGCGCACCGACGTTCCATAAAAAGAAACACACACCCGAAGAGATCACCCCTAAATACAGTAGAGTCAAGATTTGGGATTGGTTCAGAGACAGGGAGGCCCAGGGAGTGGTGATGACAGCCGGGATTCCGGCAGCCAAAACGCCCCCAAAATAAAGCAGGCCGAACAGATGCAGATCCGAATGGCCCTTATGACCACGGAGCAGTTCCTTGTAATAGATCTGGCCAAAGGCAAAACACAGGTTGCTGGCTTGCACAATCAGAAAACCACGCACCAGCTCGGGGCGCAGCAGGTTGGCTTGCTGGACAACCGCCGTACCCACAATGGCCAGCAGTGTCGCCAGCAAGCTGACCATGTGCAGTCGTCGGCGAAAAGCATCGTTAAATAAGGTGACATAAATTGGGGTGAAAATGGTGAAAAGGGCCACTTCGTACGCTTGCAGGTAACGAAAGGAATAAATATAGGCGACGTACATCAGCCCATACTGCACCGCCCCGGTTATTCCCAGGCGCAGACTGAGCTTGGACGGGATGCCGCGCAGGCGCAAGAAAGGCAAAAACACGACGAACGAAAGCAACAGACGAACAGCGGCCACAAAATTGGCGTCCAGCCCGCTCAACTGACCTTTGATTAATCCAAAGGAAAATGCCCACACCAAAGAAACGATTAACAGATAAAGCATGCCACACCGCCCGTTGGAAAGTTAGGATATTGGGTAAGGAGTAATGGAGATGGGCGCAATTCTACTTTACTTTTTATGCCCTGTCTATTTCCACCGGCTTGGGCTAAAATGGCTGTATGCACTGGGACATTCTGGGCCACCTATGGGCGGTCAATCTACTCCAACAACACATCATCCGTGGGGAGGTGCGCCATGCATACCTGATGTGCGGGCCTACGGGTGTCGGGCGGCGCTCTCTGGCGTTGGGCTTTGCCCAGTCGCTCAACTGCACTCAACCGATTGCACCTGGCGAGCCGTGCGGTGAATGCCGCCTGTGCCGGCAGATTGGGCGCATGCAGCAAGCGGATCTTGCCATCGTGCAAACGGTAGAGGGGGCCACCGCGATCAAAGTCGACCAAATCCGCGAACTGCAGCGCAGCCTTTCCCTTACACCCTACGAAGCTCGCTACCGGGTGGCCATGCTGCTTAACTTTGAGCAGGCTACCCCCAGCAGTCAGAACGCATTGCTCAAGACTCTTGAGGAACCGGCCCCAAAAGTGATCCTGCTGCTTACATCCGATTCGCCCGAAAACCTTCTGCCGACCGTTGTTTCGCGCTGTGAGGTACTGCGTCTGCGCCCGATGCAAGTCGAAGAGTTGGCGGCAGCACTCCACGAGAAGCATAAGATCGAATATACACAGGCCAACCTGCTGGCCCATCTTTCCGGCGGGCGGCCGGGAATGGCCCTGCGTCTGCACAATGAAACCCAAGCACTCGAAAAACGCGCCCAATGGTTGACTGATTTAACCACCGCCTTGTTCGCGGGGCGCATCGAGCGTTTTAAGGTGGCCGAATACATTTCACAGGATAAGGAAAAAATGCGCCAGGTACTCCAAAACTGGCTGCTCTATTGGCGCGACCTGATGCTGTTGAGTGGTGGTTCCAGCGCTCCACTTACCAACCTGGACCGGCTGGAAGAGATAAAAAGCCTGGCTGCGCAGGTGACCTTTTCCACCGCTCATCGTCAGGTCAGCTTATTGGAGCAGGCCCTCATGGGGTTGGATGCCAACCTCAACACGCGCCTGCTGGCCGAAGTGGTGATGTTGGATATGCCAAGATTGTGGTCGAAGGGTTCTTAAAGTTGCGCGAATCGAGTGCAGCAAACCATCCCTTTGCTCTTATCTCCCAATTCTGAATACTCCTCTTTTCTCTCGGGTTAGCTTCACCCTCACCCCAATCCCGCCGCAATCACCTCATCTACCGGGGCGTTCATGCTCACACCGGCGACCTCATAACGGGCATATTCGTCCTTTTCCCAGGCCACACTGAAACGGGTGGGCAGGGTCAGGTTGTTGCCCACCGAACGGTAAGCGCCGATTTTGACCTGATAGGGGAAAAACTCACCGCTTCTGCTGGCCGGGCGCTGGGTTTCGATTTGGGCCAGCCGTCCACTGTGGGCATCGAAATCCAACCGAAAAGACAAGAACTGCTCGCCTGCCGGAATTTTCAGGCTGGCGCTGTGCTCGCCTTCCGTCGTCCAAAGCAAGCCGGGGAATTCCAGCACCGCAACGGGTGCATACAAAAGCGTATACAGCCACATCACTACCTGCTCCGAGCGATTCATGGTCTCGCCCTCGATGGTTTTTTTGCCCATGCTGAAGCGACCCTGACCCTCGCGGTATTCCTCGCCACCGTCCACGATCAGGTTCCTCCACCAATAGATGCGCGCTTGCCATACAAAAGCCTCACCGGGAAGGATGTGCAGCGTCCAGGCTAATGGCGCCCACAAGTAGCCGATCAAGGGCAGTCGCCGGACCCGAAATTGACCCTGTCCATACACCACCACACTGCGCGCCGCTCCTGGATCCTGACCGTGGATTTGGTTAATATAATTTGCAACCGGTGCTGGCAAGTCGGGAGGAATAGGCATGGTTTTGGGCGGCGGGTTGCTCGTCCCCAATTCCGGAATCCTCAACCGGGGAGGAATCTTAAATCCCAGCCAAAGGATAAGGATCAACACCCAGGCTGCCGCAAAGAGCAAAACCGGAAGGTTGTCAAAAATATTCATCCGCAAACTCCGAGTAAAAGGGTCATCCGAACAGCTCGCGGGCAGCCTGTTCTGCGGTACGGCCGGTATCGCCGCGTCCAAGCAGTTCTTGCCAGAACTTGTGGTCATACCGGCGCGAGCGCACTAAGATTGGCATCTTGACCCCCCAACCCAGGAGGAGCACTTCTTCTTTGGGCTGCAGGCGCGCCAGCATACCGCGCAGCGCTTCGCGCCCAGCCAACCCCGAAAGAACCGCCTGAATATCCGCTTCATCGCCCAGCCAGGCCGATACGCGTGTGCCGAGCTGCGACATGACCTCGTCGTAAATCTGCGAGGGACGCTGGTCGATGATCAACAGGGTGACGTTATACTTGCGCATCTCGCGGGCGATGGTCGCAAAGGCGGTTTGGGAGGCCATTTCGCGGTTGAGCAGCTTGTGGGCTTCCTCGACCACTACTACCAGTGGGCGCGGTTCGGGCTCTTTTTCCGGGCGAGAGCGGTACTGGTTCGTGCGCTCCTCCCAGGTGGCGCGGATCCGGCGGGTGAGCAGGTTGGTGACCAGCAGGTAATCCAGGTCACTTTCATGGTCACCGAAGGAGAGAACCACGTGCAACCCGCGGGTCAGGCAGTTGATGATTTCGTTCAATCCATTGGCAGCCGGTTTCGCGACGATGTAGGGACGGTTGAAAACGCGCTGCAGCTTGGCATGTAAGCCCTCGGCAGCCGCCACATTTACCCCGGCCCGGTTGGCCCAGAAGGCGACGCTGTCGGGCGCTGGGATTTTCTTGCCGTTTTCGTCCTCTTCCATCTTGCCCGATTTCATTGCCTTGAACTGGCTGAACCAGTCCTCATGAAAATTGACCCACAATGCTTCCAGCGTGGCTGGGGTGGTCTCGCGCAGATTGAGCTCGCGGGTGAGCATGTCGATATCCTCAGGACGCAGGTCGCCCTCGGCCAGCTCCAAATGGAAATCTGGGGACTGGCCGCGGATGGTAGCTGTGCCACCCAACCCGACTACCCGCACCCGGGCCGGGAACTTGGTGTGCAGGCCCGGGACGGATTCGCCGGTGTCGGAAGAGGTGTCGGAATAGGCATATTCATTGTGCATGTCGAAAACCAGCACCGAGGCCTGGTTGTAGTGGATCAACCCGGCCAGGATGATGCGGGTCAGGAAGGATTTGCCCGTCCCGGTCGCACCAAAGATACCCGAAGAGCGTTTAACAAATTTATCCAGATCGATGCAGACCGGGTGACCCTGTTCGCGGGTAGATCCGATGATGTAGTTGCTGCCACCCGGCTGGCCGAAGATATTGGCCACATCGGCCGCCTCCGAAGAGCGCACCTGCGCATGGTGCGAGGGTACCGTCTTCACAGGCATGGGCAGCAATTCGTTGTCGTTTGGGTGAAGCTCGCGCCAGGCAGGGTAGGTATCTGCGCCGGGATCCGGGCCGACCTCTTGCATCAGCGCTGGCAGAACCTCCAAATTGGTAAAGAGCGTCTGGTTGAGCAGCAGGGCAGCCAGGCCGGCAGGCAAGCGCTTCGTAGATTGTTCGTCTGCGAAACGCGGGTCGGTCGCGCCGAGCTGAAAATCGGTGACCAGGCCGTAGAAGCGCCAGTCGCCGCTCTCAATGACCACGAAGCTGCCCTCCTGCACTTCCTGAGGCGCCACCGTCAGACGCACCGAGAACGAATCCTTAAGGCTGCCACCAACAATGTATCCAATTCGAGATTTTAGATTTTCGATTTTTGATTTAGGGCGTTCCATTCCACCTTAACCTTTCACCAGGTTTTGACAACAGCTCCGTTTTTCCTGCGACTTTTAAGAATCCCCCACCCCTGACTCCGCCCCCAAGGGCGGGGAAACTGAAGGATGTGGTTGTCTGGTCGGCTACGCCGACCAGACAACCACAATACATTTATTTCCCCCCTTCCCCAGGGAAGGGGGGCA
>JGI24109J20143_1000172_pt1 | contig 15472 bp, 12 predicted proteins | sample Subbio11_8B_AprC_FD_20143 | JGI IMG/M metagenome (IMG submission 20143) | reverse complement strand
CGTACCGGTTTCTTGCCCGGGTCTTTATTAATTCCGCGCTTCGTTCTCAACGAGCTGCAATATATCGCCGATTCTCCGGACAGCCTGCGCCGCCAGCGCGGAAGGCGCGGCATGGAGGTGCTCTCACAGCTCCAGAAAGAACCCATCTTGCCAGTCCGCATTAATGACATCGATGTGGAGGGTGTGCGGGATGTGGATGATAAACTGGTCATCCTGGCCCGCCAACTGCGCTGCCCCATTCTGACCAACGACTACAACCTCAACCGCATCGCAGAACTGCAAGGGGTGACGGTGCTGAACGTTAATGAATTGGCCAATGCGGTCAAGTCCGTGCTCCTTCCGGGAGAAACCCTCTCGGTGCGCGTGATCCAGGAAGGCAAAGAACCCGGACAAGGCGTCGGGTATATGGATGACGGCACGATGGTGGTGATAGAAAACGGCCGCGATTACTTGAACCGTGAACTGCTTGTCAGCGTGACCAAAGTGTTGCAAACCGCGGCTGGTCGGATGATCTTCGGGCGGCGGGATGAAATTGGGCAGTAGGTAAACAACCCGGGAAATAGGGGAGCACTATGCGCGAATGGATTCTCGGGCGTAACCCCGTCTACGAAGTCTTACACGCCCACCGCAGGCAGGGCTTTCGATTACTAACTGCGGTAGGTGCAGAGGAGAAAGGCCGCCTGGCTGAAATTCTGGCTCTGGCTGTAAAAAGACGAATTCCTACCGAACGAGTTCAACGCCAACGCCTGGATGGGATAGGTGAAGGACATCAGGGGGTAGCACTGGAAACCAGCCCGTACCCGTATAGCGACCTGACCCAAATCCTTGCCCGCGCCAGCGAGCGGGAAGAAACCCCGCTGGTGCTGCTGCTCGACATGCTCCAAAACCCGCAAAACCTGGCAACCTTGCTGCGTTCGGCCGAATCGGCTGGCGCGCACGGGGTCATCATCCCCCAACGGCGCGCGGCTGGTGTGACCCCTGCCGTAGTCCATGCCTCTTCCGGGGCCAGCGAGCACTTGCTGGTGGCACCGATGAACCTGTCCCAAGCTATCGACATCCTTAAGCAAGCGAACCTGTGGGTGGTCGGCCTGGAAGGCGGACTTGGATCCATCCCAATCGATCAGGCCAGGCTGGATGGACCCCTGGCCTTAGTAGTCGGAAACGAGGGCGAGGGCATGCGCCCATTGGTGCGCCAGAAATGCGATCTGCTGGTCGGCCTACCCATGCGTGGTAAAGTGGATTCTCTCAACGCGGCGGTAGCCGGCTCAATCGTGCTCTACCTGGCGCTGCTAGCCCGCACAAAAAAACACGCCGGTCCCCGCGAGCATGGTTGATCCAAACGTTAACCACCGGATCTCCCCATGCTACCGGGTCGAGGATAGGCTGGCTGGCATTACAGGACGGAACCTTGATCCCCGGGAGGTTTTAATAAGCCAACGGCGAAGTTCACATTGCCCGGTCCAATAATGGCGCGATAACCGAACCTGCATGCGCTAGTCCGGACACTCGGACGGAACCAGGCGCTGGTCAACCGATTGTGATGATCGGGAATTGTCTTATTTGTTAGTTTACAACCAGCCACAGACCGGACCTCACCTCCTTTTCACGGAAAATTCCAACTTAAACCACCCCAATCTCTGATATGATTGGCGCTATTCTTGCTCGTAGAAAGCCGCTTCGATGAAAAAAGGTATTATTTTTGCCATACTCGCCTACACCCTATGGGGTTTTTTCCCGATTTATTTCAAGGCCTTGCATGGCGTTCCAGCTTTCCAGATCATGGCTCACCGTGTAGTATGGTCCTTTATTTTTCTTTTGCTGTTCTTCCTCATTCAAAAAAATGTACGCGGATTTATTACCGCTTTCAACCGCCGCACGGTGATGATCTATCTGGCGGCAGGGTCATTACTGGCGGTCAACTGGCTGACGTATGTTTGGGCAGTCAATGTCGGGCGGGTGGTCGAATCCAGTCTGGGTTATTTCATCAATCCCCTGGTCAGCGTATCCTTGGGGGTGATCTTTCTCCGCGAGCGTCTGCGCACGCTGCAATGGCTGCCGGTTGGTCTGGCAGCAGCCGGAGTAGCCTACTTAACCCTTAATTACGGCCAGCTTCCTTGGGTGGCTTTGGTACTGGCAACCACCTTCGGTTTTTACGGGCTGCTTAAAAAGATAGCACCGCTTGGACCACGCAAAGGCCTGACGATGGAAACCGCCCTGGTCTTTCTACCAGCTTTTGGTTATCTTTTATTCGCCGAACTCCGAGGCGAAGGTGCTTTTCTCCACATAGGCGGGCAAACCAGCGGATTATTAGTGCTCAGCGGTATCGTTACCGCCATCCCATTGTTACTTTTTGCTGCCGGGGCTCAGCGCGTGCCTCTGACCACGGTTGGGTTACTCCAATTTATTGCCCCAACCATTCAATTTTTAATTGGCGTCTTTTTATTCAATGAGCCCTTTAGTCAGGTGGGCATGGTGGGCTTCAGTTTGATCTGGCTGGCATTGATCGTCTTTTCGGTGGAAGGGCTTCTCAATAACCGTACCCACCTGGAACCCAGGCCAGTCCCTTAATCCTTGGGTTCAAGATTTAGTATACTTGCCCGCCATCATGATTCTTGGAACAGCGAAAAAATGATCTGGCAAACGGGGTTCTCCGTTTTGTAGATCTTGGAGGTAGGCGCTTCTTTAGAACCCGATCCGTTTTAACTGGTCGAGTAATTTTTCGGCGCGAGCCGCTCCGTGATTGACGAATTTAGGTTTACCCTGGCGGTCGATAATGAAGGTTGTCGGCACGCTCAGTACACCCCAATCTTTCACCATATCCGGCTGGCGGGTAGCATCGACTTCGATGACCTCCAGGTGTGCCCCAAAATGGGAGCGAATTTGCTGCAGGGCTGGTCTTTGGATCGTATGACAGACAATGCAATCGGGGGTAGTGAAATACAGGATTGCAGGTTTACCGACGCTCGAACCGGGCAGCGGCCTGGTGCGTTTTTCTGCCAGGTACAGGATCAGTTTATTGGCTGTCAGGAAGATCAACCCTCCAGCGATGATGATCGCCAGCGACCAAAATATTCGGGTTAGCAGTTCTGGATTCATGGTTGCTCTTTGGGTGGGCGCAACCCCGGAAAAGTGCCTGGCGGGGGTGACTTAGTAAATCCAGGAACATTCCAGCGTTTTAACCAGTAATAAACTGCGCAGCCGACGCAAAAACCAACAAACAAGTTCAGCCCTGCCAGCGCTACTACCAACCAGGTCAACGCCCAACCAACACTTACTCCCCCGGTAAACAAAAGGACCACTGCCCCAACCAACACCACCCCGCCAAAGCCCTGGGCAAAAACGTGCGGCTCGCGGTTATCCTGCAGGACATCTGGGCGGACGATCTTAAGCGGGCGCAGTACTGTGCTATAAAACCAACCAAATCCAGGCCTACCCAGCGCTGAACCTGCAAGCATGACCAGGGCTGTCAAGCCAGCCAGCCAGGGAGTATTCAAGATAAAGGCCAATATCAGGAGGGTAATAATAACTGCCTGATTGGTCCGTAAAGCCGAGTGATCAATCGGTTGTAATGGTTTCATTGTGTGTTCTCCAAAAAAGACGTGTGGTTAACAAAAAAAGCGGCGCTCATCCACCGATAGAATTACGGGGAGGCGACCGCTCGCGGTTTCCGGTTGTTTTGGGTTACACGACGGTTATGCTCCCCGCCGTAGACAGATGCAAATTTTATTCATCGATATCTGTATCCTCATCAATTATTGTAATGATTATAATGTATATTATCTAATTATCAAGGGTTGTACCAATGTTTGCCCACCTGTTCTCTCGTCATCAGCCCAGGGTAAAGTAGTTCTTTTGGATGAGGATAGGAATTGCGGTAAAATAAAGGACACTTTCCGAAAGGAATCATCCTTCACTTGTTTGAAATCATTTTCCTCGGAACGTCGGCTTCTGCCCCTTCCGTCAGGCGCAGTCTGCCGGCAATGGTCGTCAAGCACGACGAACACCGTTTTCTTATCGACTGTGGCGAAGGCACCCAACGCCAGATTTTGCAATCCGGCATCGGGTTTAAACGTCTTAATCGTATCCTGATCACCCACGGCCATCTGGACCACATCCTCGGACTGGGCGGCTTGCTCTCAACCTTCATGCGTTGGGAGACGATCGACGAACTGGAAATCATCGGTGGTCAGTTCGCTTTGGAACGCATTCACGATTTGCTCTTTGGGGTCGTATTGCGCGGTGGAGAACCACCCATGCCGCTCAAACTTACCCCAATTACCAGTGGCAAGATCTTTGAAGCCGGTGATTTCACGGTCAGTGCTTTTCCAGTCCAACACCGTGGGCCGGACACCTTCGGTTATCTGTTCGAGGAGAAAGGTCGCCGGCCATTTCTGCCCGAAAAAGCCGAAAGGCTCGAAATCCCCAACGGGCCGTTACGCCGCGAATTGGTTGAAGGCCGCACGATCCAGCTACCCGACGGACGCACCATTTACCCGGAAATGGTTTTGGGAGAATTCCGTTTGGGGACACGCCTGGTTGTGGTCGGCGATGTGGGTGATACCAGCAACCTGGTGGATATTTGTCGAGATGCCGACGGCCTGGTCATCGAGGCAACCTATTTAGAAGAGGAATCTGAAATGGCCCGGCACTTCGGCCATATGACCGCCCGCCGTTCCGCTGAATTAGCCCGTGAAGCCAACTCCCGCCAGCTTTTCCTGACTCACGTTTCGCGCCGCTACCGCGAAAAAGACATCCTGGCTGAGGCGCAGGCAGTGTTTCCTAACAGCGTGGTCGCACGCGACTTTGATGTCTTCCAAATTCGCCGCCTCGAAGCTTATCCCTGAGTATTGGAGTCAAAAAAAGTGAGCAGGCGCCGGGTTCTGCAAAAAATCGATCTTGCCAGGCTCGCCTGGTTTCTGGTGCTTGCAATCTGCCTGACAGCCGGGGCGGCTTTGCTGATTTTCAGCTTTTTAACCTTTGATCAGGCCCGTGGAGTGGCCGATTTGTTGGCGCGTGACGGCAGCTTGGAATCCTTTGATTCCCAGCTCTTTTCCTGGCTGCACCTGCCCCTACGCATAGGCGGATTTTTATCCCTGATCAAGGCGGCATTCCTGTTGGTATTCCCGCAGCGCGGGCAGGCTTTTCTGGGACGCATACCCCGAATGATCCTTCGCGGATTTCGCGCTTTCCCATCCGACCTCCGTGCTTCTTGGACGGCGGTTAAACACCATCTCCTGCGGCGGGATATCCTGCTGACCTTGCTGGGTTTGACTTTATTTGCAGTNTTNGCCCGAGTGGGGTTCATTCANNCTCCGATGGAACATGATGAAGCCTACACCTTCAGCGTTTTCGCCGTTCAGCCGCTGCATCTCGCCCTCAGCGATTATCACTTTCCCAACAACCATTTATTTCACACCTTGCTGGTGCATCTTTCTTACCGTTTGTTGGGTCCGGCAGTATGGGCAGTGCGCCTGCCGGCTTTCATAGCCGGAGTGCTGCTAGCCCCGCTGGGTTTTCTGCTGGCGCGGCGCCTTTATGGTCAGTGGGCGGGGATCGTAGCTGGAGCAGCTATAGCCAGCGCGCCGGTGTTGATCGATTATTCTGTCAATGCGCGTGGGTATACGCTCCTGGCTTTGTTCACTCTACTGGGCTGGATAGTAGGATTGGAACTCAAACAGCGCAGCAACTTATTTTGGTGGAGTCTGTTAGCGGTTGTCTGCGCCATCGGGATTTACACAGTGCCGGTATTCGTTTATTCCGCGGCAATGATCTTTACCTGGTTGGGTCTTACCTGGCTGTGCGGCGATGATGGTAAAAGCAATTCTCGGGCACATTTTCTGACCGGTATGCTCGTTAGCGGATTGGCGGCACTGGTATTGGCTGTTATTTTTTACCTGCCGGTCATCCGCAGCAGCGGCCTGGATTCTATCATCGCCAACCCATGGGTTACCCCCATACCGCGCGAGCTTTACTGGGAAACGCTGGTCTCACGCACCCAAGAAACCTGGATTGAGTGGAACCAGGATATCTCCATAGAGGTTACAGCACTGGTGATCGTTTCTTGGATGGCCTCGCTGGCATTTTACCGCCGAATATCAACCCAACGGATTCCACTCCAAGCCAGCCTGCTCATTCTGCCGGTGATATTGTGGTTACATCGCCCTAACCCGTGGGCAAAAATCTGGTTATTCCTTGTTCCGCTGATGCTGATCTGGGCATCCGGTGGTCTGATTGGAATAATGAATGGAATAAAAAACCTGTTTAAAATGCGAGTACCACTGGATAAGATTTCGGTTATGGTACTAAGTACGGCCTTGGTCATCGCCAGTGGTTACCACACCATAAAATACTATCCACAAGTGCGACCAGGCGCCGGACCGGTTGAACAGGCTGCCGTATTCCTGAAAAGCCGCCTTCAAGAGGACCAATTAATCGTGGTCACCGCAATTGACGATGCACCTTTCTGGTATTACGCTTATCAATATCATATTCCCCCCGCTTCCTTACGCCGCGACCGCCCTTTTCGAAGCGCCTACGTACTGGTGAATCGCGGATTAGGCCAATCGCTTAACACTGTCATCCATGAACGAGGACCGGATGCAGGTTTTTTGGACTGGGAATCTTCTAAGGTTGTTGCCCAGTTTGACCTTATCGATGTATACCTCATCCAGGCCGACCATGAGGTCATTCAGCTTGAATACGGGCAAAATCCATGAACGATCTGCCAAAAATTGACCGGTTGGTGCGCAGCAAGCGAAAAACTATCGCCCTGATCATCTGTCCCGATGGCAGCCTGGAAGTCCGCTTGCCATTAAAAACACCTCTAACCGCTCTTAAAAAGCTGATAATCGAAAAAGCGAATTGGATTCGCAAGCATCAACAATCTGCAAAACCCATCATCCAACTAACACCCCCCCAACGCTTTCAGGAAGGAGCGTTGTTCTGGTACCTTGGTGACCTTTATCCGTTGAAAGTCACCGTCGGTGGCTCTTCTAAAGTCGAATTTAAAGAGACCTTCTATCTTGACAACCGTGTTCTATCCAAAGCTGAAACTTTGTTTACCGGTTGGTACCGGGCGCAGGCACGCCAGGTGATTAACAATCGAGCAGCTTATTACGCCCTGCACACCGGGCTGCAATATCAAGCGATCCGAATCACTTCGGCGCGCTCACGCTGGGGTTCTTGCAGCCCCAGCGGCGGGTTAAATTTCTCCTGGCGGTTGATGATGGCTCCGATGGATGTGATCGATTATGTCATTGTCCATGAGTTAGTCCATACCCGGGTGCGTAACCACAGCCGCACGTTCTGGGAGCAGGTTTCCGTCATCGATCCGGATTACCGTTCCAAACGCGCCTGGTTGAGGGCCAACGGTCACCAATTCGGTTTGCTCATATCGCCAGTGAAATCGCCCACAACTTAGGTTGCATACCCCCAGGGTAGGGTATGGTCGGGTCGAAACTTATGGAAATCATAAAAGTACCCAAGTTTTACTAGCCGGCACGAGTGAACCAATTTTAGGGCTTACTCTGACGACTAAGGAGTAAAGAACCGGAAGTTGCCATATCGACCTACCCCGATTGACTGGTGACCGGGCAGAAAAGTCAGTCACCCGAGGATACGCTGAAACCATTCGGCGAGGTCGATGGGCGCAATATTTGTATAATTAGGTAATGTTGTTGACCAATTTTCAGCGAGTTGATCATCCGGTATGCCTGCCCTAATCCGTGGTTGGATTTTAACTGTGCTCATCTGCCTGCTGGCTGGGCTGACCNTTCCACCCGTCCCGGTTCTGGCAAGTGGGCATATCCACTCCAACGACCTGCGCATCAGCCAGGTCTACGGCGGGGGTGGCAACCTAGGCGCGCTATATAAGAACGATTTTATTGAGTTGTTCAACGCCGGAACTTCCCCCATCGACTTGGGCGGTTGGAGCGTGCAGTACTCCTCAGCAGCGGGCGTAAACTGGCAGAAGACCGACCTGGCAGGGGTCATCGAGGCGGGGCAGTATTACTTGATCCACCAGGCGGCTGGGACTGGCGGCACAACCGACCTGCCAGCGCCGGACGCAATCGGGACAATGAACCTGAGCGCCACGGCCGGCAAACTGGCGCTGGTCCGCAGCACGACCAGCCTATCCGGCGCCTGCCCAAGCGAGGGTACGGTCGTCGACCTGGTAGGGTATGGCAGCACGGCCAACTGTTATGAAGGCAGCCACTCATCTCCCGCGCCAAGCAACACGACTGCCCTCATCCGTGAGGATCAGGGTTGCACCGACAGTGACGACAACGCCGCCGATTTCAACCTTGGCTCGCCCAACCCACGTAATCGCGCCGCCCCTCCCTACTCCTGCTCTGCTCCGCGGGTAACCAACACCAGCCCGACCGATGGGGCTATCGGCATAGCTGGTGACGCGCCAATCACAGTCACCTTCAACCAGCCGGTTACCACCGGCGAGGCCTGGTATACCCTGACCTGTAACCAGGGCGGAGCGATAGCCAGCGTCTGGGGCGGTACGGGCCTAACCCGGAGGATAACTCCTGCGGGTAACTTGCTGCCCGGCGATTTGTGCACAGTCACGATCCTCAAGGACAGGGTCGCCAACGCCGGCGGTGAGGTGATGATGGCCGATTACGTATGGTCGTTTACCGTAACTACTTGCGGCGAACCTTCAACTCCGATCAACCTTGTCCAGGGCAGCACTTTGGCAAGCCCGCATGCGGGCGAGGAGCACAGCCTGGAGGGCATCGTCACTTTCCGGCGCAACCTCAGCGGTGAGTTGGGCGGCTTCTTCATGCAGAGCCTGCCATCGGACGACGACGGTGATAGTACCACCTCCGAGGGGATCTTTGTCTTCACAGGTGCAAACCCTGATTACATTTTTTTAGAAGGTGATCATGTCCGTGTGACCGGGCGGGTAGTGGAGTGGAATAGCGGCTGGTTCGATTACGGCCGGATGGACAACATGACCCAGATTTCCAACCTTTCTAGCCTGGAAGTGTGTGCGAGTGGATTGGAGGTTATTCCGGTCGAGATCAGTCTGCCCTTTCTTGGAGACCCGGCGATCTACCTGGAGCGCTATGAAGGCATGTTCGTAAGGGTTTCCGCGATCCATGGGTTATACGTGCAGCAAAATTACTTCCAGGGGCGCTTCGGGCAATTGACGATCGCTGCCGGAGGCGAGCTTATGCGTATATTTAATCCTAACAACGGCAATACCAGCTTATCCTTGGAGAAAATCCTGCAATCGTTGATTGTTCTGGACGACGGATTACACGAACAGAACCCGAATCCGATTCCTTATTATTCCAGCGATGGGGCCTTGCGCGCTGGCGACCAGGTTGCGGCCTTGACCGGAGTGCTCGACCAGGGACGGATCAACAGCGCGCCGGCCAGTGCCGCCGGATTTCCAAATGTGTACTACCGCCTCCATCCTCTCGATGCGCCGGCCTTCCAACCGGTTAACCCGCGCTCAACTCACCTTGCCCCACCCGAGGTCGGCGGGGACTTGAAAATCGTTTCATTCAATTTGCGCAATTTTTTCACCACCTTAAACAACGGCAGCCCTCCGGCCGGCTCGCCTTACAGCGGCAGTACCCCCCCGCGCGGGGCTGACACGATCGCAGAGCTGCAGCGCCAGGAGGATAAACTGGTGGCCGCCCTGCATACATTGGATGCGGACGTGGTTGGACTGATCGAAGTTGAGGCGTGGAGCGGTGCTGGGGCGATCGAAGCGCTGGTGAACGCACTCAATTCCATGTACGGTGGAGCGGTGTATGCCGCCATAACCGACCCACCCGGATTCCCCCAGCCACCCTTAACCGATATCATCAAGGTAGCGCTGATCTACAAACCGGCCAATGTTTCCCCGCTCGGTGCAGCGTTGATGGACAATGATCCGATTTACAACCGGATACCGGTCGCCCAGACCTTTCGCCATCTGTCCAGCGCTCATATCTTCTCGGTGGTGGTCAACCATTTTAAATCCAAAGGTGGCTGCCCGTCCAACCCCGCGGATTCCAATGCCGATTTTGGTCAGGGCTGTTGGAATGAGCGGCGTATGGAGCAAGCCACTCGATTGTTGGACTTTATCTCCGTAATTGTTATGGCTTCCGGCGACCCGGATGTACTGGTGCTGGGAGACCTGAATGCCTACGGGGCTGAGGATCCAGTGACGGTGTTGGCAAACGGCGGATTGGTCAATCAGGTCGCCCGCTATGTTGATCCCGCCTGGCAGTACAGCTATATCTTCGACGGGCAGGCCGGCTATTTGGATCACGCATTGGCAACTGCCAGTCTGAGCACCCAGGTCAGTGGGGCGGCTTTCTGGCACATCAACGCGGATGAGCCGGCGCTGATCGATTACAATATGGAATTCAAACCGGTTGATTTTTATTCGCCCCATCCTTTCCGCTCCTCCGACCATGATCCGCTGCTAACCGGTTTGGCATTCGGAAGAGGAGAAGGGAAGCAGGTTTTCCTACCGCTGGTGAGACGCTAATTGCAGTGGGCGGTTCACTTGCTGCGGCACGCGAAGCCCTGGCGAGTGGAATTTCCGGTAATCTGGCCGGGGGCACTCATCATGCCACAGCCGGAGAATGCGCTGGATTTTGCATGTTTAACGACCTGGCAGTGGTGGCATTGACCCTCCTGCGTGACCGGGTTGTCGAGCGGATCGCCATTGTCGATCTGGATGTGCACCAGGGCAACGGCAGTGCCTCCATCCTCAATGGCCACCCAGAGGTGTTCACCTTCAGCCTGCACGGGCGTAATAATTATCCTTTTCGTAAAGTGCCCTCCTCACTGGATATCGGCCTGGAAGATGGCGCAGACGATGATACCTACTTGTCCGCTTTGGCGGTCGGGTTGAAGGCGGTGTTTGCATTTGAACCGGAGCTCGTGCTCTACCTGGCCGGTGTAGACCCTTTAGACACCGACCGGCTCGGACGGCTGGCAGTCAGTATGGATGGGTTGGCACGCCGCGACCGGCTGGTTATGGAGGAATGTCTCCAAAGGGCTATCCCGATGGCACTGGTGTTGGGCGGCGGTTACACGGAACCGATCGACCTGACTGTTCAGGCGCACGTCCAAACCTTCCGGGTGGCTCGCTCCCTGATGAGAGGATGAGATTTGAGAGGATAACTCCGGGTTTCACTCCGCTTACCAACCTACCGGAGGCGGTTTAGGCGGATCACCATTTGTTTATTGGTGGTCCATAGAGGCGATCATTTCGCGGGTAAAGTGGTAATTACGGGCCACACCCTCTGGTTGGATCTTGTCGTACGTATCCCCAACCTGGTGCCAGTAAGGGGCTTCCCCATCTCTGGTTAAGCCAAACAGGGTAATCGCCGGAACACCAGCCTGGATGCAGTCGGCCATTTCGCTGTTCCCACCGGAGATCTTCACCGGGTAGGCTTCCATATCCGGGTGCGCAGCGCAGACCTGTTCGGCTAATCGGAGCAGGTGTGGGTCTGCATGAAAGGGCACAATGATCCCCTCCTGGGTCAGCCAGGCAGGGCCGTTAATACCGACAAGCTCGAACACGATCGCTTTGGGGTGATGCATTTCGGCGCGGTGGCGGCGAAAGAAGTCGATTGCCCCGTAATGCTGCACTTCCTCGCAGCCGGTACAAACCGCCCACACGCGGGTATGCTCGAGCGGCGCGCTTGCAAATTCCTCAGCCAAAGCTAACACCATCGCGACTGCGCTGGCATTGTCGTTAGCACCAGCAGTGAACGGGGTCAGCTCAGCCTGGATACACAAAACTACCAGCAGCAGCGCACAGACCGCACCAGGTATTGCCGCCAACCACACCCATCCCCATTGAAACACTGCCCCCATACTAAAAAAGACAATCTGTGCTGCAAACAGTAGGAAGGCAAAAGTCGTGAATCCTTTATAGATCTCGACCCATCGTGGACTGCGGAAGACGAACGGCGTGCGCTGGGTATCGATGTGACCAATCAACACCAGATCCTGGTGGTGTTCTCCAGCGGGCGGGATGACCGCGATCACATTTTGGCTCTGTCCTTTAGGCACGAGCATGCGTAAGAGATTATTCTTAAAACCCAGCTCCTGCAGCTCCGAAACCAGGACCAACAGTGAAAGCAGGGCTGCGATGACGGCCGTTGCCCTCCCGCCAAGCGGGTAAATAGCGAAGGCCACCAGCATCAACAGCCCGCCGATCAGATGGGGGTGGAAAATCGAACGGGCGCTGGTAAATTTCTCCCAGTAAGGTTTCAATCCCAAGCGTTCAAAGGTGCGCTGGCAGTATTCGGCGCCGTTCCGCTCGCCTTCGGTGGTCGAGCCGCGCGGACCGATATCCACCGCAAGAGCATGGATGTGGGATAGGATTGTGCTCGTGCGCAAATCGATGGCTGCCATGTTTGAATCCTTGGGAGGTGGGATAGCTAATTATAGTTTAAAAGAAGACGATCCATGGGAGAGGGACTTCTCTCCCCATGGATCGTACTCATATTTTCGTTGAAGGCTTATAATTGTGAGTTCAGGATTGGTCAGGGCTTTCGGCCTGGATTATTCGGCGGGCCGCCTGGGATGGTTGTAGGTCTGCCTTTATCTGCCGGCGGGCCGTCGTCCCGAGGGGCATCCTCCGGTTTGCCTCTGCCAGGTGGCGGACCACCAGGTTGATCGTCGGGTTTGCCATTATCAGCCGGTGGTTCTTTTTGCTCTGGGCCGGTATTATGTTCTGCCTCCTCACCCTCACTCTCGTCATTTTCAACCGGCTGGTTCTTTCTGCCGTTGCCGATCAAGCCCAGCTCCTGCCACACTTTGCCCCAGCCACCGGTTTCGGTCTTCATGGCGAGCAATTCTTCGGGGGTTAATTCCTCGTAGATTTGGCTGGTTTGCAGGGCAAGCATGATTTCGCCAAAGCCGTAACCCTGGCAGAACCAGGTCATCACCGCTTCATACTCAACGTTGAACTGTGCAGAGAGCTTCATGCCAGCAGGGTGCGCTTCGATATTATCTGTCGGGCAGCGCTCGGCAGTTTCCTCTTCATCTTTTTGGTCTTCGCCTTCCTGCTCTTCTTCTTCGGCCATATCTCCATCTTCTGGCTCGATCAGATTGAGGGCTTTCCAGACCTCGCCCCAACTACCGAGCTCGACCTTAAGGAGCAGTAGTTCTTCGGGGCTCAACTCGGTCACCTGGCTGGTCTGTAAGGCGTGGATGATCTGACCGAAACCAAAGCCTTGGCAGAACCAGCTCATGATCTCTTCGTAAGGGGTATCGTATTGCAGCGCTAGTTTCATGCCCACCGGGTGGATCATGTGGGTCATACAGGTAGGCGCAGGGAATGGATCCTCACCTTCAACAGGTTGCTCAACCTCTTCACCTTCGCCCGGAAGCGGGTCGATCACTTCACCTTCGCCCGGAAGCGGATCGGTCCCTTCATCAAGCGTTAACCAGACCAACTTTTGCTGGGCGATAGGGAGAGTCCCGAATAGGCTGGTGAAGGTTTCAATTTGAGCGCTAAATCGCTCGGAGCGGGCGGCGGCTGCCGTGTCGGCAGCGTGGGGAGTATAGGAGACTTTCCCGGCCACTTTTACGGCAGAGTCCCAGAACCTTCCAAATAATGGGGGGATCTGCTCATAAGCGCCTTTAGCCAGTAATTTTTCTGCCTCCATCAGGCGGTGGTCGGCAAAATCGAGATACAGGTCGATCCTGGCCTCATCTCCGGTCAATGCCAAACGCGCCTCTTCGAGGGATGTTTTGAGTGGATAGAGGGCCTGGCCGGGCAGCGCGTCGGCCGAAGCCTGCACGGCAACCCCACCACCAAACAAGGATGCCAGTAAAACGGCAATTGCAATCCAGGTCATCACGAACCTCCTTGAAAAATAGGTTGGTTTGTTCTGGATTAAAAGACGAATTGGTTCGAATATTGTTACAAATTGGTTATTAGGTAGTTTGGCAAGCAGGCGGGCGCGCGCAGAACGGCGGAAGGATGACCTTGGCTCAATACGGGAAACCTCGCGCACCGTCTGTGCGGTGGCGAGCAAATCGACCAGTTCATGACGATACTCCGGGTAACGCTGCAAGCAGCCCTCAACGGTCAGGCTGCCGTTTTCGAGCCCTTCCAGGCATTCCCCCAAAATAATGGAAAAGCGGTTGTCCATATCAGCTTTTTTCCTTTCTTAACATGGCGGCCAATTTCTTCAACGCGCGAAACTGCAAAATGCGGATGTTATTTTCATTCAGGCCTAGCGCCTGGGCGGTCTCTGCGTGGCTTAGCTGGTTGACGAACCGGCAAACGATGACTTGCTGGTAAGTCTGCTCGAGGTTGGTGATGGCGTTAGCCAGGGAGTTGCCGGTTTCGAGGTTCTGAAGGGTGATCTCCGGGTTGGGCTTGGTGTCGGCCGCTACTCCCAGGCGCTCGATCGGATCGACTGGTTTGTGAGTGCGGTGGTGATCGACGACCAGGTTGTGAGCGATGCGGTAGATCCAAGCGCGGAAGGATCGAATTTCTCTATGGTTTCTCCGCGTGGGCGAGAGGCTCTCCCATGCCTTGAGGAAGGTCAGTTCGGTCAAGTCTTCGGCCTCGAGCGGATTGGAAACCCGAAAGAAGCAGTACCGGTAAATGGGAGTCAAGTAGCGTTCGTAGAGCATGCCAAACGCGTTCTTGTCACCTTTTCCCGCACGGCTTAGCAGGTCATCATCGCTGAACTGCAATGGTTCATCAATCCTCATGCGTTATAGTATAAGACGAAATGGGGTAGATTTTGTTACATCGTTTAATCTGGGTCGGGGCGATTAATCACCTTGACGATTCGAGCTGGGCGCGGTATATTAAAGAAGTCGAAGGATGCAATGCCCTCGTAGCTCAATTGGACAGAGCGTTTGCTTGCGGAGCAAAAGGTTCCAGATTCGAGTTCTGGCGGGGGCACAGGAATAAGCGGTAGGCCAAATAGCCTGGCTGCTTTTTTGTTGCGGAGGTGTCCTCGATCTCAGAAAACAACTCGTGGCGGGGAATATTGTCCACGACCCGCCAGGTGGCATCGTATTCTCCGCCGGTCCCCCAACGTTTCGTCCTTCCGAGGTAACATTTACTCTTTCCAGTCATGCTTGAAGACAGTTGCTCAAGTACCTTTTCCTCAGCCGGTAGACCGAGCGTCTTGATCAGGTAACCTAAACGCTGCAATAAAGATTGGGATTGGAATCGAGGTGCATAGGCCGCCAGTTTAGACCAATCTATTCGGGTTTTCCCCAATTGCAGCATACCTGCAACCTCCGGAATGTCGCCGGCATAACCAGGCCGGTCCAGGCTGTCCAGGATGGTTTTTTCTACCTGCGCCATTTTGACTCTTGTACCATAAGCATCGGTTTCAGTAGTGTAGGTTGGGTTTTGGGGATTTTGCAGTGTGAGAAGGGTTAGGGTCGTTACCCAAAACCCAACGTTTTGTTTATGGGTCGAGTTGGGTGGTATGCGGCGGTTGGCATTCCGCCCGGCTTGGTGTTGGGT
>JGI24109J20143_1000171_pt1 | contig 15473 bp, 13 predicted proteins | sample Subbio11_8B_AprC_FD_20143 | JGI IMG/M metagenome (IMG submission 20143) | reverse complement strand
TTACATCAACAGTTCTACTATCGAAAGATACCTCTACCCGCCAATGTCCACGGTCTACCACAATACAAAATCCTCTATCCGTTCTCCTTACCCCGTTTATAGTCTGTCTAAAACTCATTTCAGTGGCCGGATATTCTGTTCCGGCTTTTTGGTGTCTCCAGCATATTTTGGAAGGAATATACTCGGTACAAATCTAAGGGCAGTTGGTGACGGCTCGGTGTGCAATAGCGTCGTCAGGGAACCTGTATCAGCCCTTTGAGTCTTTAATTCCCATTCTGCTGCATTTGGAACAGGTAAATTGTTTTCTTGTATTCCTAACAAATCTTCAAGTGTGTTACCTATCGCTCCATCATTCCCCGGTCTGGCGTTCGGTATCCATCCCTGATTCCGTATTTTCCTTCAATGCTTCGATCAGAGTTTCCTTGCTGTATATCTTCATTCAGTGGTGGCCTCCAGAAGTCCAGTAAATACTCGAATGTGACGCCCATGGCAATGTAATTACTGGGCCAACCGAAGATGCCGATCCGATTTACAATGTTGGTTCGATCCCAGATGATAATGTTTCTCAGTTCATAACCACGCCGCCTAAGTTCTTCGATCAATGAAACGTGGATAGTTATTCTTTCGTTTTCCCACCACATATCGGGGACGTTGATAACACAATGACCTTTATGTTTTAAAAGCGGTAACATTCTCTCAAAGATATCCCCCATAACAGTTGAATATTGTTCAAGCGACATGGTTCCCAAATCCCTAGGGTCTTGGGAATACTGCTCGACTTTCATAAACTGCCCGTTTTTCCGTGTATCACCTCGCCTGGATTTATTCTTTCTTTTTCTGTTTAGGAGGTTAGCATAAGGTGGAGAAGTCCAGATTAAACTCACCGTTTCCGGTTCCAGGTAATCTGATATGTTTAACGCTTCGTCTTGAATTGCTAGTTGCTGTCCATGATTAAATAAAGATTCGCTCGCTAGTCTTGATTGACAGAGCTTTACATAATCTTCCTTGAGATCAAATCCTACAAAGAGAGATGGGGAAAGTCGCTGGATGGACTTCTCTATTGCGGACATCCCTTGATTCATAATTGAACTGCCAGACTCCTAACTGATTTTTGATCCACTCCTTTGCTGTCAAACAGTTAATATGTGACGGGGCACAAGAACAGGTCCGTTTAAATCCTATTGTTAATTTCTTTTCTAAAACGCCAGAAGATTCCATAATTAACTCAGATTTTAAGTTAGAACAATTATACTTGGTTTAAAAATCATGCCAGGTTTGGGTGGGCTAAACAGCTCTCCGTCACACTCGCTTCTTGCGCGAAAAGTACACCACCAGGAATAAACCGGCGGTAGCCAGCACAATCGGGATGGCCCAAACCAGGGCTGCGCTGCTTTCTGCCTGTTGCCTCTCGACCGGTGTCGGGCTGAGGGTCATCTGGGTTGGCACTGGGGTCGCTGTTGCAGCCGGTGGCTGAGTGGCTGTTGCGGTGGCTGTCGGCGGGCCAGGGGTCGCGGTCGCGGTTGCTGGGGGTGTTACTTCCAAGAGCAGTTGTTGCCCAGGCTGCAAAATCGAGTTTGCATTCAAACCGTTCCACCTCATCAAATTGGCGAGGGTGACCTGGTATAGGTTCGCGATCCTCGAAAGCGACTCGCCGCTCCGCACGGTGTGGTAATACTTGCCGTCGCTGGCCGGGGTCAATTTTTCGATCGGAGTCAGTGGGGGCGGGGTTGGGCTGGGGGTGATGTTGCCGGGGAAGATCAGTAATTCCTGACCGATTTGTAAAGGCCATTCCGTCTTCCAGGCGTTCAGGTTCAGGAGCGTGTTGATGGTGATACCATAAGCCTGCGAGATGGTCGTCAGTGTCTGATGCGATTGCACAGTGTGGACGATTTTTCCTTCCTGGTCGGGCGTACTCGCCACAATCATCCCCACTTTGGTGGGCGTGGCAAAACCTTCGGTACTTGGGCCGGGGATGAGGAGTTTTTGACCGACCTGCAGCCGGATATCTCGCGAAGTGTTATTCCAAATCTCAATATCGCGAATCGTTATCTTGTAGGCCACGGCAATCGCCCAAAACGACTGGCCTGCCGCAACCGCGTGGTAGACTTTGCCGTCTTGATCTGGTGTGGCAATTTTCACCGGGACGACAATTTGGGGGACACCCGGATTCGGAACCGGTTGTCCCGGGGTGGTCACGACAGGAGAGCCGTAATCGCCACACGCTTTACCGGAGACATAAGCAGCTTGCAAGACATAGTACGGTCTGCCGTTGGCAGTCCGGGCCACCCCCGCTCCCACATGACAGTAAGCTGGATTAACCGCCGGGATCATGTGCGAGGGGTCGGCCCATACCACCATGATCTCGTCGATGGACATAAATCCCACCGCGAAGTTCTCCGTTGCCCATACCTTAGCGCCGCCTCCGTAACCCGCAGACTGCAGCCGGCCGGCCACGTTGCCGATGTGCCAGGACATCTGATTGGCAGCCATAATCTCGGCTGTCGACTGAGCAACGGCATTGACGATGGGGTCCTCTACCAGGGCTGGCAGCCCGTAAGATACCCGCAGGGTATTCATGGCGATGATCAGATCATAGGCCGTTACTTCCTGTTGCTGTGGAGCGCGGGGATCGGCAGCCTGCACACCAACTGCCGGGTAAAACAGCCTGACCAGCAAAACCAAGAGGAAAAAGTATTGCAGGGATATTTTACGAAGCACAGTGCTATTATAACGGGGAAAAATGACTTTTAAGAGGTGCAAAACTCATCCGGTGAGCGCTGCACGAGCCCAATTCTGCCAGGGCTGCCTGGTGCTGGGCAGTGCCGTAGCCTTTATGGGCGGCGAAGCCATATCCCGGATAACCGTGTTCCAACTCCATCATCCAATGATCGCGGGTGGTTTTTGCCAGCACCGAGGCAGCTGCGATGCTCAACGACCGCGCATCGCCCTTGATCAATGCCGCTTGTGGTAATTCAACGCCTGGCAGAAGCAGCGCATCTACCAGCAGATGGTGAGGGGTGTAATCGCAGGCAAGTAACGCGCGCTGCATTGCCAGGCGGGTGGCCGGCACAATGCCCAACACATCGATTTCACCGGCTTCAGCCTGCCCGACTCCCCAGGCCCGAACACAGGTTTTGATTCTCTCGACCCAAAGGGATCGTTGGCGGGGAGTCATTTGTTTAGAATCACGCACCCCATCCAGGCGCTGACCGATACCGTCCCCGGCCGGTAGGATAACCACCGCAGCCACCACCGGCCCAGCCCATGCACCCCGCCCGGCTTCATCCAACCCAGCCACCAGCGTCATCCCGGCCGACCACAGCTCATTTTCCAGGCTCAAGTCCGGTTTTTCCGGTAGCTTACGAATTGCGGAGCGGGGCATCGTAAACTCCACGCCAGGCATTCAAGCGAATCTTGACCAGGTCGCTGACCACCTTGCGCAGGTCTCGGAAGATCTTAACCTTGCTTTCAGCATTGAAATACCACGGAATGGGTATTTCGACAATCCTGTATCCCCGCCGCTGGGCGACATAGAGCACCTCGACGTCGAAAGTCCAGCCTTCGATCGTTTGCAGTGGGAACAATTCTTCGGCCACCTCGGCCTGAAAACATTTGAACCCGCACTGCGTATCGCGCAGCCCGGGCAGGGCCAACACACGCACCACCTGGCTGAATGCCCGCCCGGTGATATGCCGGTAGAGCGGCTCGTTGTACCGGATAGCTCCGGGCGCCTCGCGTGAGCCGATCACGATCTCGGCTGCTGGCCGCAAAGGTGGGATAAACCGATTGACTTCAGCGATCGGCATCGAGAGGTCGGCGTCGCAGATAAAGCGAAATTGCCCCTTGGCAGCCAACATGCCAGTGCGCACCGCCAGACCTTTACCGCGCATTTGTTCGTGCAGAGCCTGGATGAAGGGATATTTTTGAGCGTAATCCTGGGCGATGGCCAGAGTCCGGTCACTGCTGCCATTTTCGACCACCAGCACTTCGTAGGTGTACGTCTGGTCTGCCAGAAATTGTTGGATTTTGTCCAATGTGCCTGGCAGGCGCTTTTCTTCGTTATAGGCGGGGATGATGATCGAAAGCAACGGGTTTGTCACGCCAAGTTATTTATCCGATTCATAGTGAATTATCTAAAACAAGTTTGTGGAAGGTCAGAATAAGGGTGCTTCTATTAAGTCATCCCTGACTGGAGAGGAGGTGGAGGTCAAGATTTCCTTTCCATCAACTCCAATCAAATGGATCCGCGCATGGACCTCGAAGGTGCTTGCCAGATACAATCTGCGCGTGCCGATGACGAATATTTTGCCAGCTTTGATACGCCGGACCAGTTCGTCGCGGGTAATTACGATATGGTCGGACCATGTCGGTCCGCGCCGCTCGTAGATGCGGACTGCAGCCAACAACCGGCTGTCTGGTGAATAGCGGACCGCTTCGACAAGGCCGTCAAATTTTTTCGGCAATCTGAAATCAGCCTTTGTCCTGGAAAAAAGCCTCATGCTATTAGTTTACCACCTGAACTCGTGGTAGGTGTAGGATTGATGACCTCATTTTTTAATCAACCGCCGAGCGTTCTCGGCGGCAATCTGTCATGGTCGGGGTGGGCGGACTTGAACCGCCGACCCCCGCGTCCCAAACGCGGTGCGCTGCCAACTGCGCTACACCCCGGCGCTACCGAGTATAATCCGAATGATGGATAAACGTCAAGGAGAAGGTATTATCGCGGGGACATTCCGCCTTCACACAGCAAAAATCCTATCATCTTACGGTTTAATGGTTATCCTGGTTCTTTTATCAGCGTGTGACCGGATTGAGACCCCAACCGCGCCAAGGCTGCCACCGGTAGTTACGGTTACCGCTCTGGATTCCGTCGTTCCACCTGCGGATACCCCCTCACCGGCCCCTACCAGGAATCCTTCCCCGACTCTACCGCCAACGGTTATACCTATCCAAAGCCGCGCCTGCGAGCAAACCGGCGGGGTGGTAGAAACCCATATAATCGATTCGCAATTTCTTCCTCGAGCGCTGCAATTCTCGCTCTATCTGCCACCCTGCTACGACCCTCCATCCGATCAAGTTTATCCGGTGCTCTACTTGCTGCATGGTCAATCGGATACTCAGGAACAGTGGCTGCGGATTGGGTTGGTCCAAGCCGCCGATAAGCTCATCAGCTCGGGTCAGATCCCCCCTCTGGTCATCGTAATGCCCTACGAGCAGTACTCGCTGCGCAACCCGTTTGAAAGCGGCTTCGAAGCCGCCATCCCCGATGAACTTCTGCCCTGGATGGAAGAGCATTACCCGGTGTGCGCCCAACGCACATGCCGGGCGATAGGCGGGATATCCCGGGGTGGGGCCTGGGCGCTGCATCTGGGTTTTACCCGTTGGGAGTTGTTTAGCGTCATTGGTGCCCATTCCGCACCTTTATTCTTCGGCAGCGACCAGCGCCTGCCGGGGTGGTTGGAGGTCATTCCATCCGCTGATCTGCCACACCTCGCCCTGGATGTTGGCGACCGCGACCACCTGTACCCTTCGATTGAGGAACTGCATGGATTGTTAACATCCCTCGATGTAGCCCATGCCTGGCAAGTTAACCCCGGTCAACATGACGATGAATATTGGAGTGGGCAGATAGAAAATTACTTGCTTTGGTACAGTGTTAGGTTCTACAATCCAAATTTTTAACCCGCTGCGATGAAAAAAAGAAGAAGAAAATCATGTGTGATAAAAACAACTATGGACGAAGTGGGTCATCATCGAAAATCGGGTTTCTATCCTTTTAGTATACATTAACACCGTGGCACAACTAGAAATTCTAAACACATTAGATAAAAACGATATTGACTTTCACGATCAGGAAAGCCTCTATGGTTCGCATAATTTCCATTCTTTCCCGGCAAAATTTCCTCCTCAACTCCCGAAAAAATTTATATTGGCATTGACGAAACCTGGCGATATTATCCTAGATCCAATGAATGGATCTGGAACAACAACATTAGAAGCCCGCTTCGCCGGTAGAATAGGTATTGGGTTAGATATAGATCCCCTTGCGATATTAATATCAAAGGTAAAAATCACCCATATTCCACAGGTAAAAGCATATGATTATGGATTAAAAATCCTTAGAAATGCTCGAGTAAATTATTTTTCGAAAATTATGGATTTAGAACAAGCACTCGAAAGACGATGGGATGAGCAAACCAAAGAGTTTGTCGATTACTGGTTCACGAGGATATTCAACTAGAATTATTAGCTTTAATATTAGAAATCGAGAAAATTGAAAATCAAGCATTAAGGGATTTCTTTAAATTAGCCTTTTCTGCAATTGTCATTACCAAGTCAGGGGGGGTTTCTCTTGCACTCGATTTAGCCCATACTCGACCCCATAAAGCAAAGCTAATAATCTCTAAAGAAGGAAAAGTCGTTGTTGGTAACCCGGATGTTGACCCAAGAAAAGTTCCTTTAGTTAAGAAATTGCGTTCTCCATTAGAAGAATTCGAAAAACGGCTTAAGACCAATGTGAAAGGTTTGATTAAAAGTTATGAGGATTCAGCGAATCCAACTATTTTATTTGGCAACGCACAATCAATGCCTATCGATTCTTCATCGATTGACCTAATAATTACATCCCCTCCATATGCTTCAAATGCGATTGATTATATGCGCGCTCATAAGTTTTCTCTAGTCTGGTTGGGGTATAAACTTTCGCATTTAAGTCAGAAACGCGGAAAGTATATTGGTGGCGAAGGTTTTGGGGCTATCCCACTTAATGGGTTACCGGTTTTTACAACCAACGTTATTAAGGACATTATGGAAATGGATAAAAAGAAAGGTAATTCCATCCACCGGTATTATTGTGAAATGGTTTTTGCTTTAAAAGAGATGTATCGAGTTTTAAAGCCAGGAAAAACCGCGATAGTTGTTGTTGGTAGCTCGGTAATGCGTGGTAGAGATACTGAAACTCATCATTGCTTGATTGATATTGGAAAATCCATTGGATTTGAAGTCCCATATCTTGGAGTGAGAAAACTTGATCGTAATCGACGTATGATGCCTGCCTCTTTTATAATTAATCAAAACTCTCAAATTCAACAGAGAATGCATGAAGAATATGTGCTAGGTCTTTGGAAGCCATATTCATATTGATTTGGCTATTTAAGATCCTATCCTAAAGTTTACATCCCGTTCTAAATGGTTTTATTTTATTTAGAAGGTTTTTTCTGATCCTCCAGGTTGATCCGGTAACGCAGGATCGGTTTCCCGCTTTTTCGTGAGGTGGTGTTCTCGATCAATATGCCGCCATTCTTTTCGATGGCTTTTCGCGAGGCCTGGTTGTCTGCATCACAAATCAAAATGACATGCTTCAACTCTTTTTCCCGAGCCCGCTCCAGGCACAATTCCAACAGTTGGGTGGCATATCCTTTTTCACGTTCCGCAGGGCGGATATGATAATCGATGTGTCCGCTCTCGTGTTCCAAAGGCTGGGTCAGGCGGAGACGCAGCCGGCACGATCCGATTAAGGTTTCTCCGCCGCGCAGCAGCCAGTAGGTGGTTTGGGGCACAATGTTGGATGGCGGATCTTCCTCCTTGGCATCACTTTCCAGGTCACGCAAATAAGCGAAAAAAGCCTCATCGTTCATCTGTAAAATATTGCGGTACCGGGTCTCTCCAGCGGCCTGAAAATCTTCGGCCATTTCTACCAGTGCGAGGCGTAAGTCCGGTGTGAGTTTTACCAGTTCCAAAATTTCCTTGTTCATGGCAACTAGCCCTACTGGAGGTCCCCCTTGACGTCATCCGCGGTTCGTTCCAAATAAGACCGGGTCGATGGTCCCGGCGTTGAAATCATGCCCATCTGGGATGGCTGCAAAAAAAGGTTCTTTTCATCGTTTCCCCTTGTGGTGATGATCCCCCAGGATTGGTACACTCGATGCTGGCGGCGGGTGTGTTCGAGCCGCTTAAAAACGACCTCGCCGCTGCCCCAATCGGGGATGGAAAAATCAGCAGCCCTCACCCATGGGTTCAGGGCACGATAAACCGGGTACGGATGGACGGTTGATAACCTTGGGTGGATACGATCGTAGATTTCCGCAGCCGACAGGTGCGCCGGCGTGTCTTCCGTCAACGCTTCTATCCTAGCTGGATTGACCGCTGATGCTCTCACCCTGACCTCCGCAAAAGCAAATCTTTTCAGGTGCGAACGATCCATTATGGTTAATTACGTTTCAGTAACTCTATTCTATCAAATCAGGGAAAATTGATCTCGGTTTTTAATGAGCCATCGGCCGGGATGGCTGCACTTGCGGCGCAGCATGATTGGCTTGCTTTCCAGACTGCCCTAAACCCCACAGGCATCCAAACCCAACCAGGTTCTGGCTGGTGACTGCTCACCCGCACTCTAAGGTTGGATGAAGGTCATGTGGCTACGGTTGCCCGACCCTGAATACCCTGAGCCAACCGCTTTGTAAAATGCTCACGGTTAGCTGGGTTGTTTATTGGTTATAATCAGGGTCAGTTGTCTAAAATGGGCGACTGATTCAGGAGATTCTTTATGCTTATTTTCAAGCGCTTTTTACCCCTGGTTATACTGGGTATGGTGTTGGCAGCCTGCAGCGGCGGCATTCTGCCCAAGCCCACCGTCACCGCAACCCCGCCGCTCATTACCCTGCCGCCCCCCACCCCGACTGCTACCCCAATTCCACCGCGTGAATTAACGATATGCCTCGGGCAGGAACCACTCAGCCTGTATATTAATGCTGCCAGCTCGCGCGCGATGTGGAGCGTGCTAGAGGCGGTTTACGACGGTCCCATTGACACGAGGGGCTTCCTCAGCCACCCGGTCATTCTGGATGGGCTGCCCACCCTAGAAAATGGCGGAGCCGGCATCGAAACAGTGCCCGTCCAACGTGGCCAGATGGTGCTGGATGCCTCCGGTAACCTGGCAGTGCTGGATACCGGTGTACGGATACATCCACCCGGTTGCCGTTCGGAAAATTGCGCTCTGCGCTGGGATGGGCAGTCACCCTTGGAGATGGAAATTGTGCGTCTTCGCTTTACTTTGCTGCCGGGAATCCTGTGGTCGGATGGCGCTCCCTTGAGCGCTTCGGACTCCGTTTATGCTTTCCGGATGGCAGCGGATGTCCACACCCCCACCCTAAAAACCTTGACCGACCGGACTCAAAAGTATGAGGCCATGGATGAACACACGGTAGAATGGACCGGTATACCGGGTTATCTGCCGGTTGATTACCCGGCCCATTTCTGGCTGCCCTTGCCCGAACATGCCTGGGGAGAATACACCGCCGGCGAATTATTAAATGCCGAGGAGGCCAATCGCCGTCCATTAGGATGGGGCGCATATAAGATTGAAGAGTGGATTCCCGGTGACCGGATCACCTTGCGCAGCAATCCAAATTATTATCATGCTGCCGAAGGCTTGCCGAATTTCGATATCCTCACCTTCCGGTTTCTTGGTGAACCACCCGATAATAACCTGGCTGCATTTTACAGCGATGGCTGTGACATTATCGACCAGACCGTCAACTGGGATCGCCAGCTTATGGCCCTGACCAGATATCTCGACAGGGGAGAAATTCTATTGCATGCCGGGATGGGGCCGGAATGGGAGCAGCTCGCCTTCGGTATCCGCCTGGCGGATTTTGACGCCGGTTACACGCCCTGGGGCTCCTACCGCAATGATATCTTTGGCGACGTCCGCATGCGCCAGGCTTTCTCCCACTGTTTAGACCGCCAGACAATCGTCGACCGCTTGTTCTATGGTTACTCGCAGGTGCCGGCTGGCTTTTTCCCTCCTGGGCACCCCTATTTCTTCGACGACTTGGCAGCCATTCCTTATGACCCGCAAGAAGGCATGCGCTTGCTCGACCAGATTGGTTGGCGCGACCACGATGGCGACCCATCTACCCCGCGCCTATCGGCAAACGTGACCAATGTACTCAACGCAACCCCGCTGATCGTGGATTACGCCACCACCGATTCGTACCTGCGCCGTATGAGCGCTGACATATTGATAAAATCGTTGGCTGGCTGCGGTATCCAGGCCAACCTACGCAGCCTGCCAGTTGGCGAGTTATATGCCCCCGGACCTGATGGATTGGTCTTTGGGCGCAATTTTGACCTGGCACAGTTTGCCTGGCAGTCCGGGCGATCCTCGCCGTGTTTTCTGTACACCAGCAACCAAATACCGACCGAAAATAACAGTTGGTTGGGAGTCAATGTGACCGGCTTCAGCAACCCAGCTTACGATGCCACCTGCGCCGCTGCTCTAAGCAGCAGCCCCCTGCAACCCGAGGAAAACCTCCAGGCCGAACGCAGCGCGCAGGAAGCGTTCATCCAAAATTTGCCCGCAATTCCACTTTATTTTCCGGTTAAGCTGGCTGTATCGAGACCTGACCTGTGCGGCCTTGAGATGGATGTAAGCGCGCGCAGCGAGTTCTGGAATTTAGAGGCTTTGGATTACGGCGAAGGATGCAACTAATCGCCTGGCAGGGAAGCGAGCCCGAAAGTCACACCAACCCGGAGGGCAGGTTTGAGATTAACCCCCTGCTTCAATCGACTTTAACCAGGTGGTAGTTCTTCTTCCCGCGCCGCACAATGAGGAACCGGCCTTCGAGCAGGTTGGCAGTGGTAACCGTCTGGGATAGATCGACCACCCGGCGATTGTTAAGATAAATACCGCCTTCCTGGATGGTGCGCCGGGCCTCGCCCTTAGATTTTAGCGCCCCGCTTTCCGCAAGCAGGTCAACCAGTCCTATCCCACTGCCGCTCAGTTGTTCTTTCGTCAGCGAGGACGAAGGTACATCGGCGAAAATATCCTCGATTTCAACCGCCGACAGACCATCGAGTTCACCGCCGAAGAGGACCTGGGCAGCCTGTTCGGCGCGCGCCAGGGCGGTCTCACCGTGGACGGTTCCGGTCATCACCCGCGCCAGGCGGCGCTGGGCTTCGCGCTGCTCGGGACGCTCGTTGAGCGCCTGGCTCAGCTCTTCGATTTCGGACTGGGGCAAAAAGGTAAAATACTTGAGGAAAGGAATCACATCCCGGTCGTCGGTGTTGAGCCAAAACTGGTAGAAGCGATAGGGCGAAGTGCGCTGCGGGTTCAGCCAAACCGAACCGCTCTCGGTTTTTCCAAACTTACTGCCGTCGGCTTTTGTGATCAACGGGTAGACCATGGCAAACACAGGCTGCCCGGTGACGCGCCGCACCAGCTCGACCCCGGCGGTGATATTGCCCCACTGGTCCGAGCCGCCGGTCTGTAATTTACAGCCCTCACTGCGAAAAAGGTGCAAAAAGTCGTAGGATTGCAACAGCATGTAGCTGAATTCGGTAAAGGAAAGGCCTTCTTCGCGGTCCAACCTGGAACGGACCGAGTCTTTGGCGATCATCGAATTTACCGTGAAGTGTTTGCCTATATCGCGCAAAAAAGTGACCAAATTCAAATCCAACAGCCAGTCAGCATTGTTCATCACCCGGGCTGGGTTGGTTTTGATCTCGAAATCGAGGAACTGGGCAAGCTGACGCTTGATTGCTTCCAGGTTAGCCTCGACCTGCTCTCCGCTCAGTAGTTGGCGCTCAGCGTTCTTGCCGCTCGGGTCGCCGATCATGCTGGTGCCGCCGCCGGCCAGGGCAATCGGGTGGTGGCCGAAACGCTGCAAACGGGCAAGCGCCACCAGGGGCACCATATGGCCAATGTGCAGGCTGTCGCTAGTGGCATCAAAACCATTGTAAACGGTGATTTTTTCGCGAGCGAGCAGGTCCTGGACGCCTTCGATCTTGTCGTAGATCATCCCGCGCCAGAGCAGTTCCTCGAATGCATTTGTGATGTCGGCCATAATATCGTTTCTATCCGTTTTGGAATTACGGATATTTTAACATGGAAAAAGGGCAAATGGGAGCCCTGTATTGCTTGGTACGGCCCGGAAGGGAGAAATATGGCAACAGGCGAACTTCAAATCCCCTCTCCGCGACCCACCAAAATAATCCTCACTTTTCCCCCCTCAGCCAAAGGGAACCGCCGTTACTGATGATCTCGATCCGGCTGTAGTGCTCGGAGGCCAGCCAGTTGCCTTGTTGGGAGGCACGCCCGGCGACCAGCACGGCCAGCGGTTGCAAAGATTCCCAATGCCTCAAGGTGGTTCCTTTAAGATCGGTTTCATCCAACACCAACAGGCTGCCGGCGGCAGGCGCGTCCATCGCCCGCAGCGCGCCGGGATTGTGCCCGCCCGGCCAGAGGATGCGCAGACCGCCATACTCGAGTAACAATGCGGCCCCATTTGGGTTGGATGCCAGGACGCGCAGGTGGACACCCTCATCCAGGCGCAGTTCCTGCCCGGCGTTAAGCATCTGCGGCTGGATGGATTGGCGCTCGAGGGTCTCGTGGATGCGCGTGGCGGCGCGGGTATCGGGCGGTGGGATTGCCCAATACACCTGTTTTACTACGACACGCTCGAGCGCGGCCGGCAGCCCATCGTGGCGGTCGGTACGGGCGGTGTGGATCACCCATCCATCCAGGCGGTTGAAGATACCTTTCTCGCGACCGATAGCACCGGCCAGGGCGTTGGCGTACCGCCCACCGCCAACCAGGATGCGGTTCCCGCGCGGGGTTTGGATCAGCGTGGCGCAGCTCTCCGGCTGATCGAACAGAACCAGGCGCAGGCGCCCATCCGGGCGGTGCAGGGCGGCATTCCAAGCAAGGGCGGTGAGCAGGCCAATCCCAGCCAATAAGGCCACTGGTTTGAGCCGGGCGCGCAGTGCAGTGAGATAGGGCCAGCCAAAGGTCAGGCCGAACAACAGCGCATAACAGGCAAAGGCAAAACCGCTGCCCAGCGGGCCGGTATTAAACACCCCATCGGGTATGCGCGCAATAACTTCGACCGCCCGGATGGTGTAGGCAGTTAAAGGCCAGGCCAGCCAGGCGATTGCCTGCCCGAGCGGTAGAAAGACCATACCGGCCAGCACAGCCAGTCCGCCGAGCTGCATGACCAGCGGCTGGGCAGGCAAGATGAACGGGTTGGCGACCAGGGCCGTCAGCGACAACCGGCCAAAATTGACCAGGATGACCGGCAAGGTGACGAGTTGGGCTGCCATTGTAAACAAGACATACTCACTAACCAGGCCAGATAGTTTGCGAGCCTTTTCTGCAGGTAAGCGGAGGGTTGCCCAGGTTTCAAATCGGCATTGGAGCGGTTCGGCGTAGATCACCAACCCGAGCGTAGCGGCGAAAGAAAGCTGGAAGGAAGCGTCCCATGGCAGGAGCGGGTTGAACAGGCACATAACCGCTGCGCTAAAGGAAAGGGGGGTGAGACCGGCGTTCGAGCGCCCGATCAGACGGCCAAAGATCGCCATCCCGCCCATAACCGCTGCCCGCACGACAGCTGGGTTGGCACCAACCAGGAGGGTGTAAAAGCCAATCGCCAGCACTGCCAGCAAGGCAGCCCAGGCGCGCGGGAAGATCCGTCCAAACATAGCCACGAACAGACCGCTGAGCACAGCCATGTTAAATCCGGATATAGCGATGATGTGGGCAGTGCCGGTATCCTTGAAAGCTCGGTCCAATTCTTCTGGCAGGTCGCGTTCCAAACCGAGCAGGATGCCGGAAAGCAGCGAAGCCTCGGGCTGAGGAAAGATGCGGAGGAGAGTACGGTAGGCATCTTCGCGCAAACTGTAGATCATTCCGATGAATGGGCTGCCTGCCCCGCTGCCGGTTTTGGATGCCGCCGGGTAGAGCAAATAAGTGTGGATCCCCTGGCGGGCGAGGTACCGGCGGTAAGAGAAATCATCCGCCTCGGGCGGGGTGAGCGGCTCACCCCACAGGCGGATGCGGTCGCCGTAGCGCCAGTCGCCGCCAGCGGGCAGACGCGCCAGGGCCTGGCCGTGCACAGGCAGCGGATAGGCACCGGGGATGCGGATCGATTCGACCTGGATTCGCAGCAAAACCGCCCGCTCACGCCGGTCGGGGTAACCCGCCACCCAGCCGGTCAGCTCCATCTGGACGGTATCGTTGTGGTAGGCAAGATCTGGTGGCTGCCAGGAAGGTTGGCCAACCTGCCAGCGAAACCCCCCGGCAAACAAGGCAAACAGAAGCACGCCAAGCGGCAGCGGGCTAAAGCGCCGAAAGGCGGCCTGCCAGACCAATGGATCCCTGCGGGGGAAACGCTCGATCAACGCCAGACCTATACCCACCGCGGACATACCGCCCCAGACCCATACCGGCAGGCCCACCCAGCCGCCCAGACCGATCCCAGCCAGAAAAGCCAGCGAGAGCCAGAGCAGCGGCAAGGACTACCTGGGTAAGCGCAGGCGGGGAATGAAAGCCGGCACGCGCCGGCGGTATTCGATATAGGCCTGGCCAAACTCGTCGATCAGCTTGTCCTCCTCGTAGCGAATTGCCAAAATGAAGTAAACCGTAACCCCCAAGTTGAACCCCAGCAGGTTCCAAGTCATGACGGGTATCAACCACAAGAATAATAGTGAACAGGTGTAGAGTGGGTGGCGCACCCAGCGGTACAAACCGGCGGTGATAAACGGTGCCGGGCGGTTGAGGGCTCGGGGATCGGCAGCCAGATCCAGGCCGACAAACCGCTGCGCGCCGGTTTGCAGCACACCGTACACCAGGCCAGCAGCCCCAGCAAGCTGCAGCAGACCAGTCAGCAGGTTCAATGGGAAGGGAATAACATAAATGCGTTGATCCGGCAGCAGAGCCAGCAAGATCAGCACAGGCAGCAGGCTGACAACGGCCATCATCGAAAAGCCCAGACGGTAATACCTTTGGGTTTTGCGACCCAACCAGCGTTCAGCCACCCGTTTGGCAGTCCGCGAAGCCAGCAGTGAATGCAGCACGCCATATAAGCCGACCGAGAGCAGACACAACCAGAATCCGGTTGTCATAGGTAGTTCTCCTGAGGATATTGTATATCAACTAAGGGGAGGAGCGATAAGAAAAGCCATCCGAGGAAGCTGAAGGAGTGTGGTATGATTTTTTGCAATCTGGGTTGGAGGAAAGTGGTGACACCTGTATTATCCACCGGTAACCTTGTACCGGATTTTTGCCTGAATGATCTGGAAGGCCGTCCGCAGCGCCTGTCCGACCTGCGCGGGAAGATCGTGGTGCTTTATTTTTGGTCGGCGGAGTGCGCCTGGTGCCATAGGGTGGATGGGGCACTAGTTGAGCTGACCCACACTTGGGATGAGCAAGTTGTACTCCTGGCGATCAGCGCAAACCAGGAGGAATCCCACGAAACCCTATGGAAAGAAGCAAAAGCGCGTGGCATTGGCCCGGTTTTACGCGATGCAGATCAGAAAATCGCGCGGTTGTATGGGGCTGTTACAACTCCCCAATTTTTTATCCTGGATGCAAGCGGGGTCCTTCGATACCAGGGCGCCTTCGATAATGTCAGCTTTCGCCAGCGGACCGCGACCCGCTACTATGCAGCCGACGCTCTCCAGGCGCTGCTCGAAGG
>JGI24109J20143_1000161_pt1 | contig 15731 bp, 9 predicted proteins | sample Subbio11_8B_AprC_FD_20143 | JGI IMG/M metagenome (IMG submission 20143) | reverse complement strand
CCCCCGCCGATGGCGTGGTGGCCGAGCGCTTTGCCGAAGCCGGGCAGGTGCTGGCGGCCGGCCAGCCGGTGTTCGTGGTGGCCGAGGATGGCGACCGCGAGGTCGCCATCGCCCTGCCCGAATCGGAACTGGCGCGCTTCACCATCGGCCAGCCGGTGCAGGTCGAGCTCTGGGCTGCGTCCGAGCGCCGGCTGCCGGGCCGCTTCCGCGAGATCGCCCCGGCCGCCGATCCGGCGACCCGCACCTTCGCCGCCCGGGTGGCCATCGAGACCCCGGTCGGAGTGGCCGTCGAGCTGGGCCAGAGTGCCCGCGTCTATGCCGTCCGCAGCACTGCGGTGGCGCTCAGCGTGCCGCTCTCGGCGCTCACCGAGGTGGAAGGTCGGCCGGCGCTGTGGGTGCTGAACGCCGATCGCCGCAGCGCCCGCCGCCAAGAGGTCGAGATCGGCCCCTACGGCCCGACCTCGGTGCCGGTGCTGGCCGGCCTCGCCGCGGACGACTGGGTGGTGGTGGCCGGTGTGCACCTGCTGCGCGAGGGCCAGCCGCTGCGGCCGCTGGACCGCGAGAACCGCCCCCTGCCGGCCGCGCCGGCGGCCGCCAACGACGCCGGCTGAGTGGCCATGGCCGGATCGTTCAACCTCTCCGCTTGGGCCCTGCAGAACCGCGCCCTGGTGCTGTACGCGATGATCGTGCTGGGCATCGTCGGGGTGTTCAGCTACCAGCGGCTCGGGCAGTCCGAGGACCCGCCTTTCAGCTTCAAGCTGATGGTGGTGCAGACGCTCTGGCCGGGTGCGACCGCGCAGGAAGTGGCCGAGCAGGTCACCGACCGCATCGAGAAGGAGCTGATGGAAACCGGCCAGTACGAGTTCATCCGCTCCTACTCGCGGGCCGGCGAGTCGATGGTCATGTTCATGGCCAAGGATTCGATGGTCTCGGCCGAACTGCCGCCGCTGTGGTACGCGGCGCGCAAGAAGATCGGCGACATCCGCCACACCCTGCCGGCCGGCATCGTCGGCCCGTTCTTCAATGACGAGTTCGGCGACACCTTCGGCACCATCTACGCGCTGCAGGCCAAGGGTCTCGATTACGCCACGCTGGAGGACTACGCCGAACGCATCGAGCTGGCCCTGCACCGGGTCCCGGACGTGGCCAAGGTCGAACTGATCGGCCTGCAGCAGGAAACCATCTGGATCGAACTCTCGAACACCAAGCTCGCCGCCTTGGGTGTGCCGCTGGAGGCGGTGCAGCGGGCGATCGACGCGCAGAATGCGGTGGTCGGCGCCAGTTTCTTCGAGACCCCGACCCACCGCGTCAAGCTGCGGGTCAGCGGTGCCTTCGATTCGGTCGAATCGATCCGCCAGTTCCCGATCCGCGTCGGCGAGCACAGCTTCCGGCTCGGTGATGTGGCCGAGGTGCACCGCGGTTTCGTCGATCCGGCCGCACCGCGCATGCGTTTCATGGGCGAGGACGCGATCGGCATCGGCATCTCGATGCGCAAGGGCGGCGACATTCTCGAACTCGGCGAGCGCCTGCAGGCCGAGTTCGCGCAGATCCAGCAGACCCTGCCGGCCGGCATGAGCCTGACCCAGGTCGCCGACCAGCCGGCGGCGGTGCGCGATTCGGTGGGCGAGTTCGTGCGCGTGCTGGCCGAGGCGGTGCTGATCGTGCTGCTGGTCTGCTTCCTGAGCCTGGGCTGGCGCTCCGGTCTGGTGGTGGCGCTGTCGATCCCGCTGGTGCTGGCGATGACCTTCGCCAGCATGTATTTCTTCGATATCGGCCTGCACAAGATCTCGCTCGGCGCACTGATCCTGGCGCTCGGCCTGCTGGTGGACGACGCCATCATCGCCATCGAGATGATGCAGGTGAAGATGGAGGAGGGCCTCGACCGGCTGGCGGCGGCGGCCTACACCTACCAGCACATGGCCTTCCCCATGCTCACCGGCACGCTGATCACCGCCGCCGGTTTCCTGCCGATCGCCACCGCCGCCTCGAGCACCGGCGAATACACCCGCTCGATCTTTCAGGTGGTGGTGCTGGCGCTGGTGCTGAGCTGGGTGGCGGCGGTGATTTTCATCCCCTACCTCGGCGACAAGCTGCTGCCCGACCGCGAGAGCCTGCGTGCCGGCCACGGCAACGGCTTCGCTGCCGCCGTCCGCCGCGAGCTGGCGCGCCGCCTGCCGCCACGCCTGGCGCCGCTGGTGGCGCCCGCCGGCACGCCGCAGGACGACCCCTACGCCACGCCCTTCTACCGGCGTTTCCGCGAGACGGTGACCTGGAGCGTGCGTCACCGCAAGACCGTGATCGCCCTGACCGTGGCGCTGTTCCTGCTGTCGGTGGCGATGTTCCGTTTCGTGCCGCAGCAGTTCTTCCCGTCTTCGACCCGGCTGGAGCTGATGGTCGATATCGAGTTGGCCGAAGGCAGCTCGATGCGGGCCACCGAGGCGGCGGTGCAACGCTTCGAAGAACACCTGCAGGGTCACGAGGGCATCGAAAGTTTCGTGGCTTACGTTGGTTCCGGTTCGCCGCGCTTCTACCTGCCGCTCGACCAGAAACTGCCACAGGCCAACTTCGCCCAGTTCGTGCTGCGCACGCCCGACATTGCGACCCGCGAGGCGGTCAAGGCCTGGTTGCAGGGCGTGATCGATACCGAATTCGGTGAGCTGCAAGGCCGCGTGACCCGGCTCGAGAACGGGCCGCCGGTGGGGTTTCCGGTGCAGTTCCGGGTCTCCGGCGAGCATGTCGACGAAGTGCTGCGCATCGCCCGCGAGGTCAAGGCCCGGGTCCGCGAGAACCCGCACGTGCGTAATGTCAACCTCGACTGGGATGAGCCGAGCAAGGTGGTGCGACTGACGATCGATCAGGACCGCGCTCGTGCCCTGGGCGTCAGTTCGGCCGAGGTCGCCACCTTCCTGCGCGGATCCTTGTCCGGCACCCCGGTCAGCACCTTCCGAGAGGGCAACGAGCTGATCGAAATCCTCCTGCGCGGCCCCGAGCAGGAGCGCACCCGCCTTGACATGCTGGGCTCGCTGGCGGTGCCGACCGCGGGGGGGCGCAGCGTGCCGCTCGCACAGGTGGCCGACATCGAGTACGGCTTCGAACACGGCATCCTCTGGCACCGCAACCGGCTGCCGACGGTGACCGTGCGCGCCGACGTCGAAACCGGCATCACCCCGCCGACCGTGACGCAGGAGATCCTGCCCCGACTCGACGATCTGCGTGCCGCGCTGCCGCCCGGCTTCCTGCTGGAAACCGGCGGCACGGTCGAGGATGCGGCGCGTGGCAGCAAGTCGGTGGTGGCCGGCATCCCGCTGCTGCTGTTCGCCGTGATCACCCTGCTGATGCTGCAATTGCGCAGCTTCTCGCGCACCGCAATGGTGCTGCTGACCGCGCCACTAGGGCTGATCGGCGTGACCTGGTTCCTGCTGGTGCCGCAGGTGCCCTTCGGTTTCGTCGCCATGTTGGGCACCATCGCGCTGTCGGGCATGATCATGCGCAACGCGGTGATCCTGATCGACCAGATCGAGCGCCACATCGCCGAGGGCATGGCGCCCTTCGTGGCCGTGGTCGAGGCCGCCGTCCGGCGTTTCCGGCCGATCGTGCTGACCGCGCTCACCGCCGTGCTGGCGATGATTCCGCTCTCGCGCAGCGTGTTCTTCGGGCCGATGGCGGTCGCCATCATGGGCGGCCTGATCGTCGCCACCGCGCTCACCCTGCTGTTCCTGCCGGCCCTGTACGCCGCCTGGTTCCGCATCAAGGCCCCGCCGCCGGCACCGCGCTACTGAACGCGGCCTTCATGGCATCCGCTGGCGATTCGCGTTCTAATGCGGACCGGAAGCAGGGGTGCCCGTCGCGGGCTGAGAGAGACCCTTCGAACCTGATGCGGGCCACACCGCCGTAGGGAGACTTCGACGCGCCGCCTTGGCGCTCCTGCCGACGTGCTCGATGCCGCCTCTCCCCGCGGCATCGCCCTTCACGGCCCTACGGGGCCCATGCAGAGCGCCAAGCCCATGAACGCCGTCGCCAAGGACCTGCTGGACAAGACCCGCCAGCTCTCCGAAGAAGTCACCCGCCCGATTCCCGGCTCGCAGAAGATCTTCATCGAAGGCTCGCGCCCGGACCTGCGCGTGCCGATGCGCGAGATCACGCTGTCGCCGACACCGCGCACCGTGGGTGTGGAGAAAAACGCGCCGCTGGCGGTCTACGACACCTCGGGGCCCTACAGCGACCCGAACGCGAACATCGACCTCGCGCGTGGCCTCGCCAACGTGCGCGCGGCGTGGATCGCCGAGCGCGGCGACACCGAAGTTCTCGGCGGCTTGAGTTCGGCCTTCGGCCGCGCCCGCGAGGGCGATGCCAAACTCGATGCGCTGCGCTTCCCCAACCGCGTCCTGCCGCGTCGTGCAAAGGCCGGTGCCAACGTCACCCAGATGCACTACGCCCGCCGCGGGATCATCACGCCGGAGATGGAGTACATCGCCATCCGCGAGAACCAGCGGCTGGAATCCATCCGCGAGGCGCACCTGTTGAAGCAGCATCCGGGCGAGAGCTTCGGTGCGGTGCTGCCGGCACGCATCACCCCGGAGTTCGTGCGCGATGAAGTGGCGCGTGGCCGCGCCATCATTCCCGCCAATATCAACCATCCGGAGCTTGAGCCGATGATCATCGGCCGCAACTTCCTGGTGAAGATCAACGCGAACATCGGCAACTCGGCCGTGTCGTCTGGCATTGCCGAGGAAGTCGAGAAGCTGGTGTGGTCGATCCGCTGGGGCGGCGACACGGTGATGGACCTGTCCACCGGAAAGCACATCCACGAAACCCGCGAGTGGATCCTGCGCAACTCGCCCGTTCCGATCGGCACGGTGCCGATCTACCAGGCTCTCGAGAAAGTGAATGGCAAGGCCGAAGATCTGACCTGGGAGCTGTTCCGCGACACCCTGATCGAGCAGGCCGAGCAGGGCGTGGATTACTTCACCATCCATGCCGGCGTGCTGCTGCGTTACGTGCCGCTCACCGCCCGTCGCGTCACCGGCATCGTCTCGCGTGGTGGTTCGATCATGGCCAAATGGTGCCTGGCGCATCACCGCGAGAACTTCCTCTACACGCACTTCGAGGAAATCTGCGAAATCATGAAGGCCTACGACGTGAGCTTCTCGCTCGGCGACGGCCTGCGCCCCGGCTCGATCGCCGATGCGAACGACGCCGCACAGTTCGGCGAGCTGGAAACACTGGGCGAGCTCACCAAGATCGCGTGGAAGCACGACGTCCAGACCATGATCGAAGGCCCCGGCCACGTGCCGATGCAGCTGATCAAGGAGAACATGGACAAGCAGCTGCGCGAGTGCGGCGAGGCGCCGTTCTACACGCTCGGGCCGCTGACCACCGACATCGCACCCGGCTACGACCACATCACCAGCGCCATCGGTGCGGCGATGATCGGCTGGTACGGCACGGCCATGCTCTGCTACGTGACGCCCAAGGAACATTTGGGATTGCCGAACCGCGAGGACGTGCGCGAGGGCATCATGGCCTACAAGATCGCCGCGCACGCGGCCGACCTCGCCAAGGGCCATCCCGGCGCGCAGGCACGCGACAACGCGCTGTCGAAGGCGCGCTTCGAGTTCCGCTGGGAGGACCAGTTCCACCTCGGCCTCGACCCGGAGCGGGCCCGCGAGTACCACGACGAGACCCTGCCCAAGGACGCGCACAAGGTCGCGCACTTCTGCTCGATGTGCGGCCCGCACTTCTGCTCGATGAAGATCACCCAGGACGTGCGTGACTACGCCGCCGAGCACGGCGTGGCCGAGGAAACCGAAGCGCTGGAGAAGGGCATGGCCGAGAAGTCGGCCGAGTTCCGCGCCCAGGGCGCGCAGGTCTACCGCAAGGATTGAAGGCGGCGGTCGACCGCAGGCTCAGATTCCCGCCGCCGCGGCGCGTTGCAGGGCAGCGGCGACGATGCCCGGTGTCAGCAGTTGCGGCAGAACAAACGGTGCGCCGCCATCGGCCGGGTAGACGACGTACAACGGCACCCCGCTGCGGCCGAACTCGGCCAATGCGGCGGTGATGGTCGGGTCATGGTCGGTCCAATCGGCCTTGAGGTAGCGGGTGCCGGTCTCGCGCAGCAGGGTCTCGAACCGCTCCCCCCGGAGCGCGACCCCTTCGTTGGCGATGCAGCTGATGCACCAGGCCGCAGTGAAATTGACCAGCACCGGACGACCCTCGGCGCGCAGAGCGGCGACCCGCTCCGGCGACCAGGCCTCGACGCCAACGGTGGCCGCCGCGGCGGTCGGGCTGCCACTGCGCAGACCTTCGACCAGCACCACCGGCGCCACGGCCAACAGCAGCAGGGCGCTCACCGCGATGCGCTTGGCCACGCCCGGTGCCGAGCCGCGCCACCACAGGGCGAAGCCCATCAGCACGATGCCGCCCAACAGCAGGGTCATGCCGAAAACCCCGACCTGTCGGCCCAGCACATAGGCCAGCCAAAGTGCGGTGAAGTACATCGGGAACGCCAGCGCCTGCTTGAGGCGCTCCATCCATGGCCCCGGTCGCGGCAAGGACCGCGCCAGCGCCGGCGAGAACGCCAGCGCCAGCATCGGCAGTGCAAGGCCCACCCCGAGTGCCACGAACACCCCGAAGGTGACCGCTCCTGGTTGGGTCAGGGCCACACCGAGCGCCGGTCCCATGAAGGGTGCGGTGCAGGGGCTGGCCACCACCACCGCCAGCACGCCGGTGAAAAAGGCGCCGCGGTCGCCATCGCTCTCGGTCAGCGATTGCCCAAAGCCCATCAGCGAAGCCCCGGGCGTGGCCAGTCCGGAGAGCGCGAAACCGACACCGGCCATCAACAGGGCCATGGCGGCGACGAACCACGGCGTCTGTAGCTGGAAGCCCCAGCCCAGCGCCTCGCCGGTGGCGCGCAAGGCCACCAGCAGGCCGGCCAGCGCGAGGAAAGCGACCAATATGCCCGCCGTGTAGAGCAGGGCGTGGCGGTGCTGCGAGGGGCCGCCTTGGGCGATCGCCAGGCCCTTGAATGCGAGCACCGGAAACACGCAGGGCATCAGGTTCAGCAGGATGCCGCCCAGCAGGGCGAACAACAGCACCAGACCGAGGCCCAGCGGACGCTCGATGACCGGCACGGCGACGGCGGAAGCGACCGGCGGCGGCGCGGATTGCACAGCAGGCTCGGGCGGTGGGCCGAGCGGATCCTCGCCGACGGTGCGCAACGTATGGGCATGCAGACCGCCGTCGGCGGCGTGGCCGACCAGCACCCAGACCACCTCGCTCGGCATGCCGGCGTAGAAGTCGCTCAGCGGCTGCACGAAACGCAGCACGCCGCTGGCGTCGAACGCGGCATCAATGACGGTATTGGCCACCACCTGCGGGCTGAGCGGAAACACGTCGATTCGCGCCATGCCGGTGAGTGCTGCGGCTGCGCCCTCGATCGCCACCTCGATGCCGGCCTCGCTGCGCCGGGTCAGACCGCCCCAAGCCGGCGCCGGTTGCGGCACCCGTGCCAGCGCTGCGGCGAAGCGCCCGGCTTCCACCGAGGGCTGGGGCGTGGCTGCGACCGGCAGATCCAGGGTCAGCATGGCCTGGTCGGGGATGCAGATGTCGGCGCAGATCAACCAGCGCGCCCGCAACGTGACGGCGAAGCGCGAACCTGGCATGGCATCAGCCGGGACCGTGAGTGTGGCCGGTAGCAGCAGATCGTTCTTGTAGCCGAGGTTGACGAGCCCGCCGAAGGGCAGACGTTCCGGCACCGGCCACTGGATCGGCCCCGCACGGGCCCCTTCCGGCAGGGTCCAGTCGAAGCGCGTCGGCAGACCGGAGTCGCCGGGGTTCTGCCAGTAGGAATGCCAACCCGGCTCGTGGACGATGCGCAGGCCGGCCCCGAAGGTCTGACCGGGAGCCACCGTCGCGTGGTCGGCGATCAGGGCGACCGCCGCATGCTGGGTGGGTTGCAGGGCTTGAGCCGGGGCCGCGGCGAGCAGCACGAGCCCGGTGAGCAGCAGGGATCTGAGAATGATGATCGGCATGTGGGACAGGGTGTGCTCGAAGGCGGCGAAAAACGGATGAAGCCGGCGCGTCACGATCACGCGGCCGTCTCGGTGTCGCCACAGCAAGGCCACGCCACGGCGACAAGCCATGCACATCGCTCACACGCTGCCGCGACGACCAAGCGCGCAGCGTAGCACCGTGCTAGCCGCACACCCCAACACCTCACCTCTGGAGCTGCCTCATGCGTGCCGATCTGCGTCTTCCCGCGCTTGCCCTTCTCGCCGCCGCCATGGCTTTCCCGCTGGCCGCCCACTACCAAGGTGGCAGCAAGGCCGCCAAGCCCGCCGCCAGCGCCAACCAGGCCGCCACGGTGGTCGACATCGCCACCGGCAACCCGGACTTCTCGACCTTGGTCGCCGCCCTCAAGGCCGCCGGTCTGGTCGACACGCTCAAGGGCGCCGGTCCCTTCACCGTGTTCGCGCCGACCAATGCCGCCTTCGCCAAACTGCCGCCCGGCACGCTGGACAACCTGCTGAAGCCGGAGAACCGCGCCCAGCTCACCGCCATCCTGACCTACCACGTGGTGCCAGGGCGGGTGCTCGCGGCCGATGCCGCGAGGCTCACCACAGCCACCACGGTGAACGGCGCCACCGCCGCCATCGTCGCCAGCGGCGGTCGCGTCACCATCGACGGTGCCACCATCACGGCCACCGACATCAAGGCCGGCAACGGTGTGGTGCACGTGATCGACACGGTGATGCTGCCCTGAGATCCGACAGGCTTGGCGGAGTCAGGCCCCGCCTGATTCCGCCAAGCGTTCGGCGAGGCGCTGCCATTCCGGCAGCCGTTCGGCCAGCCCGGTGCGTTCAAGCCAGGCTTCGTCCAAGCTCAGACCGCCACCGAGCGCATGGGCCACGTGGACCGCGCCGACCACGCCCAAGCCGTTCTGTCGGGCGCGTTCGGGTTGCTGGTGGAAAGCCACCGCCTCGATGATCGGCAAGGGCAGGCCCCAAAGCCCCAGCAACCAAGCCGCCGCCTCGGCATGCCCGGTGGCGGTTTCTTTATGGTCGGTCTGCTGGAAACCCGGCAGCAGGCGGCCGAGTTCGGCCAACAGTGCGGCGGTGGCGGCCGTTTCGGCGACTGGACCCGGCAACAGCCGGGCCGCCAGTTGTGAAGCAAAATAGGCGCGCCGGCGCAAAGATTCGGCCTCCGGATGCTGACCGGCCGACAAGGCCTCGGCGGCCAGCACGACCCGGCGCAGGGTTTCCAACCCGAGCCGTACCACGGCGGCCTTGAGGTCGGCGACCGGGCGACCGCCCGAGAAAAAGGCCGAATTGCACACCCGCAGCACCTTGGCCGCCAGCACCGGGTCGCGGGCGAGGGTTTGCACCACGTGCTGGGCACCGACGTTGGGATCGGCGAGCGCCTTGGAAACCGCGAGGTAGGTGGCCGGCGCCGGTGGCAACTGGGCGATGGCGCCGACGCGAGCCTTGAGGCTCGGGTCGTCGAGCAGCACCCGCAGGGCCTGAATGCCCTCGATGGCGTCGATCAGCGCATGGGCCTGCAGCGGCAGACCGAGGTGGCGGTGGGCCACATCGAGGGCTGCTGCGCCCGGTTCGCTGCCATCGGTCAAAAGCAGCAGGCGCACCGCCTGCGGGTGGCGATCGCGGGCGCGGCGCAGCAGGAGCATGCCCTGCGGGTCGCCGCCATCGACGGCGAGGGCATCGACAGCGCGCGCCTCCAGCAGGGCCGCGCCATCCTCGGGCCGCTCGGACCAGGCCAATTCCCAGTGCAGGCCGCGTAGCCGCAGGACGGCCTCCAGGTCGCTGTCCTGACGGAGCGCATGGCCGGCGATCAGGACAAGCATGCGGATCTCCAGGGGCGCAGGGAGCGGGTGGGGCTCAGAACTTCGGCTTGTCGGCGTCCGGCAGGGCGTTGTAACGGGCGATGCCGTCGAGGATCTCCCGGATGGCCGATTCTTTGCCTTCCCAGCCCTCGATCTTCACCCACTTGCCCTTCTCGAGGTCCTTGTAGTGCTCGAAAAAGTGACCGATGCGCTCGAGCCAGTGCTGCGACACCTGGCCGATGTCGCTGATGTGCTCGTAGCCCTTGAACACCTTGGGCACCGGCACCGCGACGACCTTGGTGTCCTCGCCGGCCTCGTCGGTCATCCTCAGCATGCCGACCGGGCGGCAGCGGATCACCGAGCCCGGCACCAGCGCCAGCGGCAGGATCACCAGCACGTCGACCGGATCGCCGTCGCCACACAGCGTGTGCGGCACGTAGCCGTAGTTGCAGGGGTAGCGCATCGGCGTCGACAGGATGCGGTCGACGAAGATCGCGCCGGTGTCCTTGTCGACCTCGTACTTGACCGGCTCGGCGTCTTTCGGAATCTCGATGATGACATTGACTTCGTTCGGCACGTCGCGGCCGGTCGGAACGAGGCTGAGGCCCATGGCGATGACTGAAGGGAGTCGGGAGAGGTCGCGGAGGATACCGCATGAAACGCCCCGAATCCGGGCTCAAAGCCTCAGCCTCGGCACCCGGTTGGGCCGGTTCGGTGGCAGCGCAAGGAAAGAAAAGTCAGAACAAGAACCGCACGCCCACGTTCCAAGTCGTGATCTTGCCGAGCTCGTAGCCGGTGACCAGCGCGATGCCCGGCCGGACATGCCAGCGGCCGGTCAATCCGACGAGGATGTCGGCGTCGAAGGTTTCAGAGCCATCGTCGGCGATCTCGCCGACCGAGGTGTAGCGAACGTGGCCCTGCAGGTGGATCGTCGGCGTCGCCGCCCAGATCATCCCGACCTCGCTGCCGAGCCCGCTCCCGTCACCGTCGGCATCGAGATTGAAGCCACCGACCTGCAGATCGGCCAACTCGGCACCGTCAAAGCTGAGGCGGCCGTAGAGGCTCGTGGTGGGCGAAAAGGAGTGCGCATAGCCGACACCGATGCGCCAGCGCGTCACCCTGAAATCGCCTTCGATGGGGACGCTGCCCCCTCTCACCTCGAGGTCCTGGTTGGCCGACGAGTACTCGCCAAACAGGTGCAGGTTGTCCCCGAACTCCCAAGCGCCACCGATGAAGCCACCGCCACCCGCATCGGTTTCGAGCTCGAGCGTGGTGCTGTTGCCGGCGAACGTACCGGCCTGCCCCACGTCATTGACGAAGCCGGCGAAGAGGCCACCTTCGAGGTAGGTGAAGCCGATCTGCTGCGCCATCGCCGAAGGCGCGCCCAGCGCGATTGCCACGGCCACTGCGATCCTGTGTTGTCGACGAAACATCGGGTTGATCCAGCTTCAAGGGGGGCCGAAGCTAGGCGGAACCGTGTGAGACGACCGTGAGCCCATGCTCGCAGGCCTTTGATGCTGCATTCCGAACCGCCATAAAAAAGCCCCGCCATGGCGGCGGGGCTTCGGTGTCGCAGCAGCGTCGTCAAGTGCTTGTCAGAGCAGCGGCACCATCAGCAGGGCGACCACGTTGATGATCTTGATCAGCGGGTTGATGGCCGGGCCGGCGGTGTCCTTGTAGGGATCGCCGACGGTGTCGCCGGTCACCGCGGCCTTGTGCGCCTCGGAGCCCTTGCCGCCGTGGTGGCCTTCTTCGATGTATTTCTTGGCGTTGTCCCAGGCGCCGCCACCGGTGCACATCGAGATGGCCACGAACAGGCCGGTGACGATGGTGCCGATCAGCAGGCCGCCCAGCGCCGCCGGTCCGAGCACCAGGCCCACCACGATCGGGATGACGAGCGGCAGCATCGAGGGCACGATCATTTCGCGGATCGCCGACTTGGTCAGCAGGTCGACGGCCTTGTCGTATTCCGGCTTGCCGCTGCCGTCCATGATGCCGGGGATCTCGCGGAACTGCCGGCGCACTTCCTCCACCACCGCACCGGCAGCGCGACCCACCGCCTGCATGGCCAGTGCGCCGAACAGGTAGGGGATCAGGCCGCCGATCAGCAGGCCGATCAGCACCTCGGGTTTGTCGATCGAGAAGTCGATGACGTCGACGCCGAAGCGTTCATCGAGCTTGTGCGCGTAGTCGGCGAACAGCACGAGCGCGGCGAGGCCGGCCGAGCCGATCGCGTAGCCCTTGGTGACGGCTTTGGTGGTGTTGCCGACAGCGTCGAGCGCGTCGGTGGTCTTGCGGATCTCCTTGTCGAGCCCGCTCATCTCGGCAATACCACCGGCGTTGTCGGTGATCGGACCGTAGGCGTCGAGTGCCACGATCACGCCGGCCATCGAGAGCATGGCGGTGGCGGCGATGGCGATGCCGAACAGTCCGGCCAGGGCATGGCAGGTCCAGATCGCCAGGGCGACCACCAGCACCGGCGCGGCGGTCGATTTCATCGACACCGCGAGGCCGGCGATGACATTGGTGCCGTGACCGGTCACCGAGGCGGCGGCCACATCGCGCACCGGCTTGTACTCGGTGGCGGTGTAGTACTCGGTGATCACCACCATTGCCGCGGTCAAGGCGAGGCCGATCAGGGCGCAGGCGAACAGCTGCAGGGTGTTGACCGCGATCATCGCATCGATCACGAACCAGAAACCCACTGCCGACAGCAGTGCGGCGGCGATCAGGCCCTTGTAGAGCGCCTTCATGATCTTGCCGTCGCTGCCCACTTTGACGAAGAAGGTGCCGAGGATCGAGCCGATGATCGAGACCGCGCCCAGCACCAGCGGCAGCAGCACGCCGGCGTGGCCGTAGGTGCTGAAGAAGATGCTGGCGATCAGCATGGCCGCGATGATGGTGACCGCGTAGGTCTCGAACAGGTCGGCGGCCATGCCGGCGCAGTCGCCGACGTTGTCGCCGACGTTGTCCGCGATCACCGCCGGGTTGCGCGGGTCGTCTTCGGGAATGCCGGCCTCGACTTTGCCCACCAGATCGGCACCGACATCGGCACCCTTGGTGAAGATGCCGCCGCCCAAGCGCGCGAAGATCGAGATCAAGGAACTGCCGAAGGCCAGGCCGATCATCGGTTGCAGGGCCGCTTTGATCGCGGCCTCGTCGTTGACCGCCCCACCGACGGCGACGAAGTAGCCGGTGACGCCGAGCAGGCCGAGGCCGACCACCAGCATCCCGGTCACCGCACCACCTCGGAAGCTGACCGCGAGGGCGGCATCGAGACCGCGGTACGCGGCCTGGGTGGTACGCACATTGGCGCGCACCGAGACCCACATGCCGATGAAGCCGGCCACGCCCGAGAGCACGGCACCCAGCGCGAAGCCGATCGCGGTGGGCCAGCCGAGGCCGGGCACCAGGGCGATGGCGAGAAACAGCACGCCACCGACGATGGCGATGGTGGTGTATTGCCGTCGCATGTAGGCGCTGGCACCTTCCTGGATCGCCGCAGCGATCACCCGCATGCGTTCGTTGCCGCTGTCCTGCGCGAGGATCCAGCGCGCCGAAACCATGCCGTAGACGATGGCCAATACCGCACAGGCCATAGCGAGAAAAACCGCGTAGTGCTCCAACATCCTCGACCTCCCCAGATTCCGGACGGGCAACGCATCGAAATGCGATGGGCCACCGGCGGTGGCCCGCATCGAGTATTGCCGAAGGATGCGCGGGGCGCTACGGCGCGTCCGCGCAGGTCCGCGGCGGCCGGCTCGAGTCCGCCGCAAGCCCCCGGCCTGCCGGAACGCGATGCCCTAGCCCCCCTCGCGCCTGCCCACGCGCGATCTGCGACGGCAGTTAGGCCACGCCCTCGCGCCTGCCGACGCGCGACCTGCGGACGCGACGGCTCAGGCTACGCGTCCCGCTCCGCATTCGCCGCCGCTCGCCCTCCATGGCTCGCTTCGCTGTCCGCGAGGCCGCGCTGGCGCGGCGCGCCTCGAAGCGCCCCGCAAGGCAGGTTGGGGGCTTGCGGCGGATTTCGAGGGCCAGCCCGGCGATCAGACGCCAAGCCCGCAGGGTGCGCCCCGGATGGGCGCACCGACCGCGGGCACAGGATGCGCCCTTCGGTCGGCCCGTCGGGTTTCTTGCCGCACGGCTGTAGGCCCGAGTCCGCCGCCGGCCCCCAGCCTGCCGAGGCGGGGGTGCTGCTTCAGACGCGACGGCTCAGAGCCTGAGAGTCTTTCGGATGTCGACCGCGACCACCTTCCCGCTGGTATGGCCGACGCCCTCACCGACAGCCATCACGGGTTGATCGCCGGCGCGGCTTTCGGGCGGGCACTGCCCGCGTCGTTGCGTCCTGGTCGCGACTTCGGGCCGTTCCATGCCTCTCATGCCGCCCTCGCGCCCGCTGCGGACGGACTTGTCCCCCATCCGATGAGCTGCGGCGCCAGCACCGCCATGCGCAACAGGTTGTGCGCCAGCACGAACAGCCCCACCACGGACCTGATCTTGGCCAGTCCACGGACCGGCATGCGCAGCAGCCCGCGGTTGCGCGCCTGGGCGTTGACGCATTCGGCCGTGGCCGCGCGCTGCCTGTAGATCCCGGCGGCCTCTTGGCTGGCCATGCGTCTGCGCCACGCGATCACCGCCGGCGAGTCGCCCGGCTTGGGCGCGTGCTTGTCTTGCTGCACCGGCTGGCCGTGCTCGTCCTTTGTCTCTCTGGGTTCCGGCACCGGCGCATAGACCGTGGTCTTGCTCGCCGCCGCGTCGATCTGCTCATGCGCGGGGAAGCCGCCATCGACCAGCCATTGCGCGGGGGCCTGCCCCAAGCGTTGCTCCACTTGTTCGAGCATCGGCACCAACTGCGCCATGTCGCTGCCGGCGTTGACCACGGCCATGCCCACGATGACCTGCTCGTTGCACGTCGTGGCGAACTGCACGTTGACCGCCGGTCGGAATCCGCCATCGCCCATCTTCATGACCCGCGCGTCGGGGTCGGTGGTGCTGGCCCGGGCGTCTTCTTCCTTGCCGCTGTTGCGCTTCTTGGTTGCGGCCACTTCGGGCAGTTGCTCCAGTGCCCGGCGAATGCGTTCTTCGCGTTCCTCGGCCGCGCGCCGCTGGGCGGCTTGTTCGCGCCGCTTGGCCTGCCCGGGGTCGCTCTCGGCCCGCGCCTTGAGGCTGCGAACCAGCTCGCCAGCCGCGTTCAAGTGCTCCTGCAGGCTGGCCTGGCGGCGGAACGAAGCCGCGCCGGCATCGGCACGCACGCGCATGCCGTCCTGCGCCACCCGCTCCAGACGGATGGCACCGGCCGCCGCCAACGCCGCGACGTTGTCGGTGAGCAGGTCGTCCATCAACGCTTCGTTGGCACTGCGGAAATCGTTGAGCGCGTGGTAGTTCACCGAGACGCCGCCGCAGATCCACCGATAGGCATCGTGCTCTTGGCTCAGCCGCGCCACCTCGCGGCCACTGCCCACGCCTTCGAGCGTGGCGTACAACCACAGCGCGAACAGGATGCGCGGGTCGATGGCGGCACGCCCGGCGTTGCTGCCACGCGCCTTGACGGCGTCGAACAGCGGGCTCAGGTCCTGGCGTTCGACATAGCCCCAGACCAGCCGAGCGCGGTGGTCAGCCGCCAACAGCGATTCCAGGTCCGACGCGCGCAGCTGGATCTGTCGCCGGTTGGGCTCCAGCAGCCGCGGCGCGCCGTGGCCGCGCTTGGCCACCGCCTTGGCATGTGCCTGCTGCACCTGCTCCGCGCTCGGCGCAGGCAGGTCATCGAACAAGCGCGCCTCAGCGGCCTCGGTATCGCGTTCTGTGGGCATCGTCATGGACTCGAGCATGCCAGACCCCACGCCCATTCAGCAGGCCGAGAAAAACTCTCAGGCTCTCAGGCTCCGCGTCCCGC
>JGI24109J20143_1000160_pt1 | contig 15755 bp, 11 predicted proteins | sample Subbio11_8B_AprC_FD_20143 | JGI IMG/M metagenome (IMG submission 20143) | reverse complement strand
TTTTGCGATCACCACCCCTGCTTACACAGAGCCATCCAGTGGAACACCCCGCCGCAAATTAAAGCGAGGATGAGGTATCCCCATCCGACAAGGTACTTGAAGAACCCATGGTCGTAGAAACCAACCACCGCGCATCCCTTACCCGTTTTGCATGGCTTTCCATTGGTGCGGCAGTCTTGACGATGGGGTTGAAGGCTGCTGCTTTTTGGCTCACCGGCTCAGTTGGGCTGCTTTCCGATGCTCTCGAATCGTTGGTTAACCTGGCTGGTGCATTGATGGCGCTGATAATGTTGACCATTGCTGCCCGCCCAGCCGACGAGGAGCACCCCTTTGGACACAGCAAAGCCGAATATTTTTCCAGCGGGGTAGAAGGGACTTTGATCCTGATTGCGGCTGTGACCATTGCAATCGCAGCTATCCAAAGACTGATTACACCCAGACCGCTCGAACAGATTGGTTTGGGAATCGCGGTATCGATGGTTGCTGCTCTGATCAACCTGCTGGTCTCCCTGGTTCTGCTCAGAGCTGGAAAGCGGCACAATTCGATCACCCTAGAGGCCAACGCCCAACACTTGATGACCGATGTGTGGACCTCTGCGGGTGTATTGATCGGTATCGGTCTGGTTGGGGTCACAGGTTGGTTGCAATTAGACCCGTTGGTGGCTTTGGTGGTAGCGGGTAACATTATTTGGTCAGGTTATCACCTGGTCAGCCGCTCGGTTAAAGGCTTGATGGATTCCGCCCTGCCAGCCGAAGAGCAAAATAAAATCGAGACGATCTTAAGCCCCTATCGGGAAAGTGGAATTCGGTTCCACGAAAAGCGCACACGTCTGGCCGGGGCTCAACGTTTTGTGTCCCTGCACGTGCTAGTCCCGGGGAAATGGACTGTCCACCGCGGTCACCAACTGGTTGAAAAAATTGAATCTGACATTCGCCAGGCGTTATCGAACAGTACAGTGTACACACACCTGGAATCGCTCGACGATCCGGCCTCCTGGGATGAAGTTCTTTCGAACCACCCTGAAGCGACAAAGAAAGAACCCCATTAACTTACCAGGGTGGGTGTGCAATCCGAGGCTTGGTGCGTCATCGGATTTCTCGGATGTCTACACCAGCAAAGTGGCCGAATAGACCGTCAGCGCCTGGCCTTCTAGAATGACTCGGTCTTCCTGCGGGCGCACACGAAGCTGCCCGCCGCGCGGTGAAGCCTGGTAGGCCATCAAGGTTGGTTTGCCCAGTTTCTTACTCCAGTAAGGGGTTAGTGCGCAGTGAGCAGATCCAGTCACCGGGTCTTCATCCACGCCGACCGCCGGGGCAAAAAAGCGGGAGACAAAGTCATATTCACCCTGGTCACATTGAGCGGTTACGACCACTCCGCGCGTCTTCAGCTTTCGCATGCTAACAAAGTTTGGTTCAAGCGCTCGCACAATCGGCTCATTTTGGACCTCAACCAGGTAATCCTCGCGATACTTGCCGACGAAAAGGGCATTGTTCAAACCGAGAGATTCCAATAAACCTTCCGGTGATACCACCGGCTCTACCGGGCGGCCCGGAAAATTCAGGGCGATCCAACCGTCGGGTGTACGTACCGCTTGCAGTCTGCCGGAAAGGGTCTCAAACAGCGCTGTTTGGTTGCTGGCTAAAAACCCCTGCTCCCATAAGATGTGGGCACATGCCAGGGTGGCATGACCGCATAAGGTAACTTCCACCATGGGTGTGAACCAGCGTAGGCGGTAAAAGCCATCTTCCGGCAGCAAGAAAGCCGTTTCGGAGAGGTTCATCTCACCTGCGACACCCAACATCCATTCATCGGGCCGCGGCGAATCCAACAAACACACCCCGGCCGGGTTGCCCGCAAAGGGGCGGTTTGTAAAAGAATCGACCTGGTAAAGTGATAGAGACATGATTACCCCGCTTTCATACTCATTGAATAATCACCACCCGATATATTTTATCCGATTATGGTTCACCTCCGCAAGGGATCAAAATCTGTTGGAGGTCCTTATTGGGTCAACGGTTGTTTGCTTGAGAACTCAACAAACGAAAAACCTCCCTTTGCACCATGAAACTGCCGTGATCAGTAGAAAATGTAATCACTTTTATTAAAACCCACTTAATTAATTTGCTCGTTTTGTGTTAAAATAAAACCCGATTTGGGGCTATTCAGCTACACTGGGGCGTGGTGCAACGGCAGCACACCAGACTTTGGATCTGTGGATCTTGGTTCGAATCCAGGCGCCCCAGCCTGCCCTTTTTGGATAAATTTGGACGCCGAAACTTCCGATCATCGTAATAGTACCAGCCGCAAGACATACGGGCTTGCCACCTCGCATGGGGTAGGACCGAGTTTGGTATTGTTTTTTTATAACCTGGATCAGGCAGCCTTCAAAGGAGATCCATGCAACCCATGTTACATTCCGTGATTTTGGCTGCCGGTTTCGGTAAACGATTAAAATCCAGCCTGCCCAAGGTGCTCCATTCCTTGGCCGGCCTACCCATGATTCAATACAGCTTACGGGCTGTGGCTGCTGTTTCGAACAAACCACCCGTGCTGGTGATTGGTCACGCTGCTGAGCAAGTCCAAAAGGTAGTTGGTGAACAAGCTCGTTTTGCTCTCCAGGCCGAGCAGCTTGGCACCGCCCACGCGCTGCGAATGGCCGAACCGTACCTGGCTGACAAAGATGGCCAGGTGCTGGTCATCACAGGTGATATGCCGCTATTAACTGCCCGGACTTTCCAGCGCCTGGTAGAGGTTCACGGCAATCACCCCGGACCCATCAGCATGCTGACGGTCGTGCTGGACGATCCGCACGGTTTTGGGCGGGTAGTGCGGGCAGCCGATGGTTCTGTTCGCGAAGTGGTCGAGGAAGCTCAGGCTGGTTCAGAAATTTTAGCTATTCGCGAGTTAAATGCCAGTGTATATTGTTTTGATATGCCCTGGCTGTGGGGCGCGCTTAAACGGGTGCAGCTATCACCGAAGGGTGAGTACTACCTGACCGATCTGGTTGGGATTGCGGTTTCCGACGGATTGCGGGTCGAGGCCTTGGTCGCCGATGATCCCCATGAAGCCCTGGGAATTAACACCCGCGAACATTTAGCCGAGGCTGAAGCCGTTATACGCCAGCGGATCAATCGCAACTGGATGTTGGCAGGTGTAACCATAGTCGATCCGCAAACGACCTATATTGAGACGGAGGTCGAAATCGGCTCAGATAGTGTTCTTTACCCAGGAACACACCTGCGAGGGTGCACCATCCTCGGCCAGGGCTGCCAGGTTGGTCCGAATGCGGTGGTCATTAACAGCCGCCTGGGGGCCGACTGCCAGGTGGCGGCAGCCTGGATCGAAGATTGCATTCTTGAAGATCGAACCCGCGTGGATGCCTATTTACACCTGCGTGGTGAAACCCATGGTTTCCTCAGCGGTAGGAAAGGACCTAAAGGTTAAGTAAGGTGGAAATTAAAACACTTTGGATCGTTTTATTGGTCACCCTTGCTATCGATGTGTTCATCATCGTCTTGCGCGCCAGCCTGGTAAATGTGCGCTTACCTCAGTTGGTCAACCTTGGCGGACAGGACCCGACTTTCAATATCACCCCGGTTCTGTATATGGTCGAAAAGATTGGCTTTCGCCTCGGTTTACGTTTGGTCATCAACCTGGCTCACTTCCTTATGGCCGGAGTGGCGGTTTTCTTACTGGCAGCTTACCTGCCGCAAACGCTGGCAGCGTGGCCGGTGTTGGGTATCTTGGGTGTGGTTGTTCTGCTGGTCGTGGTATTGGAAGTTGCTCTGGAAGGCTGGGTACGCCCCAACGCCGAGGCCTGGTTGCTGCGTCTCGCGCCGATGGGGCGGGTGGTCGAGTTTTTCCTGCGCCCGTTTTCGGCGCTGCTGATGATTGTATTAGGCCAGACTCCTACCCCAGAACGTCATCCCGGAGCGATGACCGAGGATGAACTCAAGACCTGGGTCGAAGTCGGCCAGCCAGCCGGCAGTTTGGAAAAAGGCGAACGCCAGATGATCTATTCGATCTTTCATTTTGGCGATACACTTTGCCGCGAAATTATGGTTCCGCGAATCGACATCCTGGCGTTAGAGGTCAACACAACCGTTCCAGAAGCAGTCCATTCTCTCACCCTCTCCGGGCATTCCCGTGTCCCTGTTTATGAGGAAACGATAGATAATGTGATCGGTCTTTTGTATGCTAAGGACTTGCTGCGCGCCTCGCTTGACCAAGTAGAACCTGAGAACATCCGCCCTTTCCTACGGCCGGCTTATTTTGTCCCCGAAGCTAAGAAAGTGGACGAACTCCTGCGCGAGATGCAGGCCCACAGCATCCACCTGGCGATCATTGTCGATGAGTATGGCGGTTTGGGTGGGCTGGTGACCCTGGAGGATATTGTCGAGGAAATCGTCGGCGAAATCCGTGACGAATACGACCAGGGCGAAGAACTGCTCTACCAGCAAATTTCCAAGGAAGAGTATCTTTTTCACGGGCGGATCGACCTGGATGATTTTAATGACGTGCTCGGCACCCACCTGGTCACGGATATGGCCGACACTTTGGGCGGCTACCTTTACGGTATCATCGGCCGGGTGCCCATAGGCGGTGAGCAGTTGCAAGTAGAAACTTGGGAACTGCGGATCGAGCAAGTCAGCGGGCGGCGCATCCGCAAGATCCGCGCTCTTTATAAACCAACAACCCCTGCAAAAGAAATGGAAGAAGTGAGTAATGAAGCCCAAAACCGACGAAATTCGACACCAGCTCATTGAAGCAGCCGTCCAGGCGCGCGGTTGGGCTTATGCACCTTATTCAAGATATACGGTAGGGGCAGCCCTGTTGACAGCTTCGGGCAAAATCTATGAAGGGGTTAATATTGAAAACGCAGCTTTTCCAACCACGATTTGTGCTGAGCGAGTAGCCGTTTTCAAAGCTGTATCCGAGGGTGAACGCGAATTTCAGGCCATTGCGGTCGTAACTTCAAATGGCGGGACGCCTTGTGGTTCCTGTAGACAGGTTCTGGCCGAATTCGGCCTGGATACGCTGGTCATCATGGCGGATGCTCAAGGCGAGATCACCTGGGAAGCGCCCCTAAGCGAGCTGCTGCCAGGAGCTTTTACACCCAAAGATTTATTGCCTGACGCCTGAACTTTACATTTTCCTTTGGCAATGGATTGTTGGCGTGTCTATCCTATAGCTCTTTGCGTATTCGTAAACTAATCTATCTTCACACCTGTCTTGCCCCCCGCCCGACCCTATGTTAAACTGATAGAATGCCCCCGGAAGATGCCATGTTTCAGGAAGTGCGCAGCGCTGTTGAACAGGGCGACCGGCCCCGTGCACGAGATCTACTTACTCGTCTCCTGCGCCGCGACCAGGCCAACCCAGAGTACTGGGTGTGGATGAGTGCAGTCGTTGATACTCCGAAAGAACGGATCTACTGCCTTAATCAGGCTCTCCGAATCGATCCGCAAAACCAGACCGCCAAACGCGGATTAATTTTGTTGGCAGCCATGCCGCCACAAGAAGATCTGATCATTCCGCAGCGTTTGCAAAGTCGCTCGTGGCAGGTGAAGATAGAAAAGCCGGATGGGCAGACCCGGGCGCTCACATGGAAGAAATTATTAATGTACGGTGGCATTGGCCTGGCCGTCATCGGGCTGCTCCTGGTGGCATTTTTAAGTGCGCGGCTGACTCGCGAGGACGAAACAGTCCGAGTTCAGACGATCTCTTTTCTACCGGTCGCCGAAGGCAGCACCGGCGAAGAGGATCTGGTTGTACCTACCTTAAGACCCACAACCGCCGGTCCTACCCCACCCTGGGAATCCTTACTGGCGACGTATACGCCTACTCCCGTTTATGGACGCACGCCCCACCCGATCAGCGAAGCTTACAGGATAGGGATTCGCGCCTTTGAACGCCAGGAATGGGATCGCGTCATTGATTTTATGAGCCAGGCGGCTCAAGCAAGGCCGGACGCGGCGGATATTTGGCACATCATCGGCGAAGCGTACCGCCAGCAGCAAGACCCTCACCAGGCGTTGAGCGCCTATGATCAAGCCATTAACCTCAACCCGAACTATGCGCCGGCCTTTTTAGGACGAGCCCGTGCCAATCGGGCTATTGGATCGGTAAACGTCGAAGATTTACGGCGTGACCTGGAGACAGCCCTAAGGCTGGACCCTGATTTTGGCGAAATATATCTGGACCTTGCCCTGCTCGACCTACAAGAAAAGAATTATGTGGAAGCCCTGGAAAATTTGAACCTGGCCTCCAGCCATCTGCCCAACTCGCCCTTGGTATATCTGAATCGGGCCCGAGTCCATCTTGAAATGGCTGCGCCTGAATTGGCCCTAAAGGATGCCTACCAGGCGAACCAACTCGACATCACATTGTTGGATACGTACCTGGTTCTAGGCCAGGCCTTGCAAGCCAACGGTCAGTATATCGAATCGATCCTGCCGTTGGACATCTACCTCCTTTATCATGAAAACCCCACTCCCCAGGCTTATGCCTGGTTGGGACATGCTTACGCTGTGGATGGTGACCTGGAAGCCGCTCTTAGAATTTTCGAGCAAGCGCTATTGATCAACCCTGCCAATTTTGATGTCCTGTTCCAGCGGGGCCTGCTATTTCTGGAAACCGGTGAATACCGCAAAGCCCTGGTTGATTTTAATCTGGTCATTGAACAACAACCGGACTCTTTTGTGACAGCGATAGCGCGAAGTCGTGCGCTGTTGGGGATTGAGGCTTATGGCGACGCCTATAATCAACTCAACACGATTGCGGGTGACGCCCACAGCAACCAGGAAAAAGCAGAATTATATTACCTGCGGGCATTATCACTGGAAACGCTCGATGCCCAGGCGGCGATCAAGGATTGGAACCGCCTTTTGGCGCTCCCTGAAGAGCTCGTGCCAGAAGAATGGCTGAAAGAAGCTCGCGAACGACGCGAGGCATTGTTTACCCCAACCGTCACCCAGCGTCCATCGATCACGCCCACAATGACCTCTACCCGTATGCCAACCCAAACCCAACCCATTCTTACGGCCACCCGCGTGCCAACGCGAACACCTACCCCTAACCGGACACCCTGAACCGTGCGATCACTTTATTCTTTTTTGCTGGTTAAAGATCGCCAACAAAGGCAGGAAATGGAGCGTGAACGCGCTGCGCATCTACTGCGCAACGGGCTGGTAGGTGGACTGGCCGCCTTGATGGTAGCGTTGGCAGTCGGGGTTATCGGTTTCGCTTTTGGGTATGCCGGACTGACCGCCGACCTGCCGCCTGTGGATGCGCTGCCTGTGCTGCTGGATGCCCAAAATGGCAGCTTGCTGCAACCCACCCGTTTGTACGATCGCAGTGGACAAACCCAGATCTTCTCCCTGGAAAACCCGGGAATTTCCAGGCGCTACCTGCCGCTCGATTCGAACCAACCAGAATCGATCAGCCCGGTTTTGGCACAGACGATCGTTGCCTTACAAGACCCCACATTCTGGCAGAGTACCGGTTTACGCTGGGACAACCTCTCCGATGCGCGTCCGAGGACGATCCCGGAAAAAGTAGTAGCCGATTTATTGCTGTATGAAGAACCGCCCGGTCTGCGCAAATCTTTGCGTCTTAGAATATTGGCCAACCAGGCTGTTGTTCGATACGGGCGGGGGCAGGTTTTGGAGTGGTATCTCAACAGCGCGTATTTCGGTCACCTGGCTTTCGGCGTCCACAGCGCTGCCCAATTGTACCTGGGTAAATCGGCTGGCCAGGTAGATCTGGCCGAGGCAGCTTTGTTGGCCGCTATTCTGGATACTCCGGCGCTCAATCCGTTAGATGCTCCGGCAGCCGCTTTGGAGCGCCAGCAGGTTACTTTATTTGAACTGCTCGCCAGGGGGGAGGTTAACGAACAACAATACCTGACTGCCCGCGATACGCCCCTGGAATTAAAAAAACTAACCGCGATGCCTGCCTCGCCTGCCCTGGCATTTAGCAACCTGGCACTTGCCCAACTTTCTACCCACATCGACCGGGCGCGGATTGAGCGGGGGGGTCTGCGGGTTGTCACCACCCTCGACCTGGACTTACAACTACAGGTCAATTGTGCGCTTCAGACCCAGCTTAACCGCCTGGCTGGGCAATTAGCTCCCATAGAGGGCTGTGAGGCTGCCCGTTTGCTGCCATCCTTGCCGCTGTCGGTTTCGGAGCGGGTCGGGGGGCAGGTGTTCACTGCCAGCACAGTCATCCTCGATCCAGGTACAGGGGAGGTGCTGGCCCTGTCGGGCGACACGACCTTGCAGGGCGAATCGGCGTTTTTGCAAAGCCATCCGGCTGGTTCCGTGCAAACACCCCTCCTGGCGTTGGCCGGATTTGCCCGCGGCCTGGCTCCTGCCAGCCTGGTGTGGGACATCCCGGTATCCACCACTGGGCTATCCAATCCGGATGGTCAATTCCACGGACCGGTGCGTTTGCGTACGGCGTTGGCGAACAATTACACCGCAACCTTAACTCAGACCTTACTGCAAATAGGGAGCGCGCCGNTCACCAGTGTAGCCCACCAGATTGGACTTACCGCCTTCAGGACTTCTCCGGATCTGAGCGATACGCTCTATTCCGGCGAGCCTCTCAATCCGCTCGAAGTAGCCCACGCTTACTCCGTATTTGCCGCAGTTGGCCTGCTCAACGGCCAGACCGGCACGGTTGACGGAGATGTGCAGCCCGTTATGGTTTTACAAATCGACGGCCTGGAAGGGGAAGCCTTTCAGAACTTGAGGCGCAACCAGGCTAAACCAGTGGTCAGTGCGCCCCTGGCATACCTGGTCCACAACGTATTGGCCGATGAAGCCGCCCGCTGGCCAAGCCTGGGGCATCCCAACCCGCTTGAAATCGGACGACCGGCCGGAGCAAAGACCGGCCAGGCCGATAACGGCCGGTCCAACTGGACTGCCGGTTACACCCGCCAAGCTGTGGTAGTGGTTTGGGTAGGGAGCGATGGGTTGGAAGAAAATCATCAACCGCCCGGGGTACAGGCAGCCGCCGGACTCTGGCATGCCTTGATGCAATATTTCAGCCGCCAGCAACCCATGCTGAATTGGGAAATTCCCGCAGGGGTTAGTCAGGTGGAGGTCTGCGTCCCTTCTGGGTTATTGCCAACTGCCCACTGTCCAAATATTGTTAGCGAGGTTTTCTTAAGCGGAAGCGAACCAACCAGCAATGATACCCTCTACCGCCGTTATCAGATCAATCGCGAAACCGGCCGCCTGGCAACGGTGTTCACTCCACCGGAACTGGTCGAGGAGCGCACATTTTTAGTCGTGCCACCAGAGGCCAAGGAATGGAGCCGCCTGGCGGATTTACCGCTTCCTCCCAAAGACTACGATGTGGTTCAGTCGCCGCCGCCCAACCCTGCGGTGCGGTTCACCGCACCCGAACAATTTGGTTATGTTCGCGGTGAGGTCAAGCTGATCGGGACTGCTGGAGGGGCAGGTTTTTCCTCCTACAGCTTGCAGATCGGGCAGGGAATAAACCCCACCGCCTGGATTACCATTGCGGAGCCGCGGACGGAACCGGTCCTCGATGCTCAACTCGGCCTTTGGGATACCAGCACCCTGAACGGACTGTACGTCTTGCGCATGCTGGTCGTACGCCAGGACCAGCTCGTAGAAAGTGCCCTTTTGCAAGTAACGATCGATAATGAACCACCCCAGGTGCGAATACCCTATCCACAGCCTGACCAGGAATTCGTAGGCCCAGCTCTACGCACCCTTACCTTACAGGCAGATGCGCAGGATAATTTTGGTATCCGCCGGGTGGAGTGGTGGGTTAATGGGCGTATGGTCGGTGAGCGATTGGATCCGCCCTATGCGGTGATCTGGCAGGCAGGGACCGGCGAGCAGCGACTTGAGGTGCGCGCCTACGATCTGGCAGGCAATGAAAGCCGTTCGGAAGTGGTGGTATTTACCGTCCGATAATATCGCTCAGAGGTCTCCGAAATCCTTTGTGAATTTCCATACCGAAACCAACACTATTCGGGGCGAGACCCTGATTGGGCGAAAAACCATCCCGATCCTCGTTCTTAGGGTTGATCCTGAGGGAGTAACCAAAAAGGACCTCGGATAGAGGTTAAAAAAACTCAGAACTCCAAAGGTCTGAAGATTAAGGAACAGGTTAATCTTTCCTTTATTACGCTCCTCAGGTTGATTTGACTGTGGTATGATCTAAATTGACCAGGGAAATTTCTGCCCTTATCCTGAAATACTTTATTAACACATTTAGGAAATCCCTCTGTTCTTCCGGGAGATGAATGGATGCCGCATCATTTGTTGTTGCCTAGTGGGATGAATATTAAAAAATCCTTTTTCGTTCGCGCATTAATCATCAGTATTTTTATTGCATTGGTGGCTGTCGGGTTGGCGATCCAACCAACTGCAGCCCAAGATGGAAATCGGACGGTGATTTACATGTTTTGGGGTGACGGCTGCCCGCACTGCGCATTGGCCAAGCCATTTCTTGAAGAATTGGCCACGAAATATCCGGGTGTCGAACTGCGCTATTACGAGATCTACCATAACCTTGAGAATCGGGAGCTGTTTTTGAGGATGGCCAATGCCTATGGGTTTGAAGCCCGCGGAGTGCCGGCCATCTTTATCGGCGACCAATACTGGCAGGGGTTTAATACCGATTACATTGATGACGAAATCGAATCGGTGGTTTCGGCCTGTTCAGTGGTAGGGTGTAAAGACGCCGGAGAGGGTATTATTGCGCGCAATGAAGGTGTGTTGACCGAAGTTAAGGTCACGCCACTCCCGCCCACCTCACCCAGCGGAGGGGAAAACAATCCCGTGCCGGGCGGTGGTGAGGTTATTAGCCTCCCTCTCATCGGGCGGATTGACTTGAGCCACCAATCCTTGTTCGCCAGCACCGCCCTGATCGCATTCGTAGACGGCTTTAACCCATGCTCGATTTGGGTGCTCACCATGCTCCTGGCGCTCACTCTGAATACCGCCTCGCGCCGTAAAGTCGCCCTGGTTGGGATTGTCTTTTTGACCGTGACCGCCGGAGTTTACGCGCTCTTCATTGCTGGGTTGTTCACCTTATTTACTTTTATCAGTTTTGTCGGTTGGATTCAGGTGCTGGTAGCGATGATCGCACTCTTTTTTGCGGTCGTCAACATCAAAGACTATTTCTTCTTTAAACAGGGGTTGTCCTTCACCATCGCGGACGATAAAAAGCCGTCCATTGCCAAAGGTATGCGCCGGATCATGGATCCGAAACGATCCGTTTGGGGCTTGATCGGGGCCACGGTTATGCTGGCAGGCGGGGTTTCATTGGTGGAGTTTTCCTGCACGGCCGGTTTCCCCGTGCTGTGGAGCAACCTTCTGGTGGCCAACAATGTGGACACGCTTACTTTTGTGACCCTTTTGTTGGTCTATATGGTGATCTACCAGTTGGACGAACTGGCCATTTTCTTCGTTGCCGTCTTCACCCTTAAGGCCAGCCGCCTGGAAGAAAAACACGGACGCATTCTTAAGTTGGTTGGTGGAATGCTCATGCTCACCCTGGCAGCGGTCATGCTGATTAATCCCGCCTTGATGAATGACCTGGGCAGCGCATTGGTCATATTTATCATTGCCTTTGGTGTAACCGGACTATTGTTACTCGTTCACCGGACAATTCTGCCGAGAATGGGTATCTGGGTCGGCAGCGAAGATCATCCCATAAGGAAGAAACGCTCCCCGGATCACCGCCCTGGTGATTGATCAATCATGGCGCGCTGGAAAGCGCGCCGTTTTGATTAAGGTTTGCTCGGTCACCTGGCATAGGTTAAGCTAAAATAGCGTAAGGCATTGGTCTTGTGCGAAGAAGATATGTACCAACGGGCTAAGGCGCAACTTACCCAAGAGCATGCACCGAGGTAGGCTGAGATTCTTGCCTGACCACTATTTTTATAAGCAGCTATTTGAGCAGTTCTTCTAAGATCTGGCGGGTCAGAATTGGATCAGCTTTTCCACGCATCTTGCGCATCACCTGGCCGACAAACCAGCCGATCAGGCTTTCCTTGCCGCTCTTGTACGATTCGACTTCCTTTGGGGATTCATTCAGGACTTCCTGGCAGACAGAACGGATCGCGGTATCCTCGCTTACCAATCCTAAACCCTCTTTTTCGACAATTGCTTTGGGGGATTCACCGCTGTCTTCCACTTTTTGCAGAAGGTTTTTACCCGTAGTAGTGTTGACCGTGCCTTTATCTACCAGCTTGAGGACCTCGGCGAGGAATGTGGGTGTCAGGCGCAGTTGGTTAGCGGTTTTATTGGCTTCGTTCAGCATCCGCAGGACATCGTTCATCAGGTAGTTGGAGACGCGCTTGGGATCACCCCTGTAGGCTTTGACCGTCGACTCGAAATATTCCGATAGGTTTCGTTCACCCGTCAGGATATCGGCGTCATACTCCGGAAGCTTGTACTGGTTAATAAAACGCTGGCGGCGTGCCAATGGCAGTTCCGGTAAACCAGCCAAGATTTCCGCTTTCCACTTTTCGTCCAGGCGGATGGGCAGTAAATCGGGCTCGCGAAAGTAACGGTAATCGGCTTCGGTCTCTTTGGAGCGCATCTTGCGCAGGACACCGGCCTCTTCATCCCACTCCAGGGTCCAGGTCTGGATGCGCCGCCCGGCTTCCATCTCGCGCTGCTGGCGCTCGAGCTCTTTTTCGATCGCCGCGCGGACATTTTCGATCGAATTTACGTTTTTTATTTCGGTCTTTGGGTTGAGGTACTCCGCCCCTTTGGGACGGATGGAGACATTGGCATCACAACGCAGGTGGCCTTTCTCCATGTCGGCTTCGGATACGCCCAGCCAGCGCAAGAGCTGGCGCAGGCGGAGGAGGTATTGGGCAGCTTCGTCGGCAGACCGCAGATCGGGGGCTGTGACCATTTCTACCAGCGGAACCCCGCAGCGATTAAAGTCAAGCAGGCGGCGGTTTGGGGCATTTTTGGTCTTGCCAGCATCCTCCTCCAGGTGCAATTTTTCAATGTGAACCCTCCGAACGCGGGCTGGCTGCTGGTCATGGGCTGGTATGGGCACATCCATGTACCCGCCGAATGCCAGGGCCTGGTCGTACTGTGAAACCTGGTAGCCCTTGGGTAAGTCGGGGTAGAAATAATTCTTCCGGTCGAAGTAGGACAAAGGGCGCAGTTCGGCGCCCATGGCGGCTGCCAGCAGTACCCCTTTTTCAACCACCGCCTTGTTGAGTACCGGCAGGACCCCCGGCATGCCTGTACAAACCGGGCAGATATTGCTGTTGGGTGGAGCGTTCCATGAATCGGCTTTGCATGGGCAAAAGATTTTGGTGGTGGTGTTAAGCTGGATGTGGGTTTCCAAGCCGATAATGGTTTCGTAATCTGTCATAGCCGCTCTTATCCATTAGCGAAAAACAATATTTACACGATCATACCCATGGTTCTAACGATCAGGCGTGGCTCACTTTATAAATCCAGGGATATCAGGTTAAAGGTCGAGCTTCTTCTCGAACGCAGTCAGCAATACCCCACTAAAAATTATAGCATGTCGGGCTGGCGCAACACCAGAGGTTTGATCTTGCGCCAGGCATCGCTCGCGCTTGCGATCTCGTAGGCGCGGCCAATTCGCAGCAGGGTGGCTTCGCTGAAATCCGGCCCGAGCAGTTGGATGCCGATCGGCAGGTGATTCTTATCTAACCCACCTGGCAAAGAGATGCCGGGGATACCGGCGTGATTGGCTGGTACAGTGAGCTGATCGGCATACTGCATCATGACCGAGTTGCCGTACACAGCGCCTATCTCGAAGGCTGTGGCGGGTGTTGTTGGGGTCAACAGTGCGTCCAGGCGGTATTTTCCTATTGGATCGAACGCGTCTTCGAAGTCGCGCCGGATTAGGGTGCGCACCCGCAATGCGCGGCGGTAATACTGTGCCGAATATTGAGCCGCGCTGACGTACATGCCCATTAAAATACGGAGTTTTGGCTGCAGGCCAAAGCCTTCGCTGCGCGTTTTGCGGTAAAGGTCACCCAAATCCATCACTGCCTGGCGGGTGCGGTGGCCGTATTTGACCCCGTCGTAGCGGTGTAAATTAGACGCGGCTTCGACCCGGCTGATGACAAAAAAAGCCGGGATTCCATACCGTGTGTGGGGCATGGGCACATCTTCAACGATTTCGGCGCCCAAGCCGGCCAATCGTTCCGCTGCGCGCCGGACGGCGGTTTCTATTTCTGTGGGCAGCGCTTGTTGGGAGTACTCGTTGGTGGCGGGGTCTGCGAAGGTGATGCGGAAATAGTCCGGCGATAAGCCGATCCGCAGCCCCTTAACTCCTTGCTCGAGCGCGGCGAGGTAATCCTCGACCGGCACGTTAGCGGCGGTGGAGTCGTGCTGGTCTGGGCCGGCGATGGTCTGCAGCATCAGGGCAGCATCTATTACATTGCCGGCCACCGGACCAGGGCAATCGAGCGAAGAGCCGAAGGCGATCAGCCCATAGCGGGAGACGCGCCCGTAGGTGGGTTTAACCCCCACCACCCCGCAGAAAGCGGCTGGCTGGCGCACCGATCCGGCCGTATCGGTCCCTAAGGAGAGCGGCGCTTCGTGAGCAGCCACCGAAGCGGCGCAGCCACCCGAGGAGCCGCCCGGTACATGGGCCGGGTTCCACGGGTTGCGCGGGCTGGGCTGAAAGGCTGAAGATTCGTTCGATGAGCCGTAGGTAAATTCATCCAGGTTGACCTTGCCAAGCAGGATTCCCCCGGCGGCCTTCATCCGGGCCACTGGCGTGGCTGTGTATGGTGCATTGAAGTTGGCCAGGATGCGGGAGGCGGCGGTTGAGGGCGTATCGCGCACACAAAAAATATCTTTCACGGTAAAGGGGATACCCGCCAACGGCCCGGCATTCTCGCCCGCGCTAAACTTGCGGTCGATTTCTTTGGCCTGCGCCAACGCGTGGTCAGCCGTCAGGGTGATGAAGGCATGCACCTTGGTTTCGTCTTCGGCGGTTAAATTACCCGAATCGAGCGCACCCGGGCGTCCATCCACCGCCTCGATCCGCTGCAGGCAGGATTCGACGATCTCCACCGCTGTAATCTGCTTTTGGCGCAGTAACAGGCTTAATTCGTAAGCTGGTTGGTCGCAAAGATCCATTGGGGTCATTCTAAATCGGTGTGCGGAATTTCGGGTACGATGATGTAGCCCTCCTGGTATTCAGGGGCTTGGGAGAGGATTTCAGCGGGGTCGGGGTAGGGCTGCCATACATCCTCGCGCGGCGGCGGGCTGGTTTGAACTGTATAAGGGACACCATGCGAGGTGATCTGGATGGCATCACCCAGCGGTATGGCTTCGAGCTCCTGGATGGCTTTTAACTGGTTGTTCAACTCGCGCAGCAGGTATTCGGCTTGGGAAGCATCCAGTTCGAGCGCGGCCAACCCGACCAGATGTTCGAAAGTTTCAATGGAAATCGAATGGTTCATACGTTTTCTCGAAAGGTATGGAAGGTTAAGGGAATTTTTCCCACTGGCTGCAAAGCAACAAATTGAATCCTACCATAGAATGCCCTATTCAAAAACTAGAATCGAGCGAAGGCAGGTATTAAAAAATTATTTCCGAAATCACCCTGGCTTAACGAGATCAATACGACCCTTGTTGGGTCCGGTGTCTCAGGTGCAGGTGTGGTTGGTGTAAAAGTGGGCGGCAACCGGATATCGGCCGGCAAAAGTGGTTAATTCGATTCGAGGGTGGGGGTGATGGTGGGGGTTTTC
>JGI24109J20143_1000153_pt1 | contig 15991 bp, 12 predicted proteins | sample Subbio11_8B_AprC_FD_20143 | JGI IMG/M metagenome (IMG submission 20143) | reverse complement strand
CCATATCCCCCGGTACTTCCGCCCCATGGTTCTGTCAGGTAACACAATAGTGCGCCATCACTGACCCGCACCCAAAGGATGGACAACTGCGCACCTGTAATCATTTTGTCAAAACTAAAGGTGCCAAACAATCGTCCTACCGGGTTATTGAATTCAGTAAATGGATTGATGGGTTGAAAATCGGCATCGATCTCTTGAGAAAGCACCACCCGGCTAAAGACCGAATCAGGGCTTGGGGTTATGGTGGTCTCAATTCGAGCCAGGATCGCATCTGGTAATGCTGGGGTTGGTGAGAACAACGGAGTGATGGTGATGGTCGGCGTCAAAGATACCGTTGGAGTGAGCGAAATTGTGGGCGTCTGGGTGATGGTAGGGGTTAGGGTGATGGTGGGTGATGGAGGAAAGAACTGGTAGACTGCCGGTTCAGCATAGCGATTAAGCAGGAAAGCGAGGCCAGTTAATAAAACTGCCGCTGTGATCGTTCTCCAACCACGGGTAATCATTTCCCGCCGTTTACGAAAATACAGTAAACGGGATCCAGCCTGTATTGTACGAATTCCAAAAAACACACTGAGGATGACAATCAACAGCAGGATAAAAAAAGCAGTTTGGATGCCGGTTTGAATATCTAATTCCATTGGGTTAAAATAATAATAAAGGTAAATTGACCGTCACTGATTATAGCACGATCAATCCAACAACCTTTTGCTCCAGGATGGTTTCTCATATATAGGGAATAGCTCTCGTTTGGGGCCAAATCCAATCTGGTTTCTTTTGGATGGGGGATCTTGTCCCGGTCATACCGGGCAATTGCGCTATTCGGATATGGATCTATCGCCTTGAAGGACGGGGGAGGTTTGCATTTGCGATGGCGTTCTCATTCGGGGATTATCGAAGGATGGCCTTACAGTTTTATGCGCATAGGCAACATATTATTCGAATTGGAATGCGGAGTTCTGCCTTTCTACCTGTAAAGTTTTAGGAGCAATACAGTTTTAAGGTAAAATCAAATCGATGACTCTCGCACCAGGAACCATCATAAATAATCGGTATCGCATCGTAACCACCCTTGGCCAGGGTGGTATGGGAGCTGTCTACCAGGCAATGGATGAAAATTTGGGCATACCCGTTGCGGTAAAAGAAAATTTATTTTTGACCGACGAATATGCCCGTCAGTTCCAACGAGAAGCCAACATTCTTGCCGGCCTGAAGCATCCCACCTTGCCCAGGGTGGGGGATTATTTCACCATCCCTACGCAGGGGCAATACCTGATAATGGATTATATTGACGGTGAAGACTTGCGCCAGAGAATTGAGCGGGTAGGGATCTTACCCGAAAAAGAAGTGATCTTGATTGGTGCCGTGATTTGTGATGCCCTTACGTACCTGCACACTCGCCGGCCATCGATCATCCATCGGGATATTAAACCCGGCAATATTAAAATAACACCCGATGGTCATATATCGCTGGTCGATTTTGGGTTAGCAAAAGTGATGATTGGGAACCAGCAAACGACTACCGGTGCCCGGGCGATGACCCCTGGATATTCCCCGCCGGAACAATATGGTTCCGCCCCGACCGACCCACGTACCGATATTTATTCACTTGGAGCTACTCTTTACGCTTGTTTGACCGGTGCCATACCCGAAGATGGGTTAGCCCGCGCGACTGGCAAATCTGACTTAACCCCGATTAGAGTATTCACTCCTAAAACCAGCAAACGATTGGCAAAGGTTATCGAAGAGGCTCTTTCGATTAACTCCGAAGACCGTTTCCAAAAGGCAGAGGAATTTAAAGCTGCCTTGTTAGATGCCGGTGGTATGGACCAGGTACCAGAAAGGCTGTCCGTGCTGCCCCCCCCTCCAATCCCATCCTCCCTTCCGAGCGTGCATGAATTGGCGGATGAAGACTCTCCTGAGTTTAAACCCACATCAGCGAAACCGAGAGGGCAAAAACGCAATTCACGACCTTCGGCTAAACGTAGAAAACTCGGGCCTCTGTTACCCATGTCTTTATTAGCTGCCAGTATTTTAACGATATTTTTCCTCTTGGAACCTGGCATACCGGTTAAAATGCGCGGTTTATTTTTTCCACCCTTACCCTCGCCATCGGTCGGACAAACGGTTGATGCTTCCGCGGTTGCAGCCGCCCAAATCGAAACCACCCAAGTTCCTGCGCCGACCGAAACCACCATTCCGGAACCCACCTTAACTGCAACCTTCGAACCGAGTGCGACTCCAACCCCCACCTTAACCCCCAGCATAACAGCCACTCCAATGGGAGGAGGTTTTGGCCAAATCTCGTTTTCCTCAAACCGGACCGGGAGCACCCAGATTTGGATCATGAATGTGGATGGCAGCCAGCAGCGTCCTTTGACGAATATCCGGGATGGTGCTTGCATGCCTGCCTGGTCGCCGGATGGGCAAAAAATCGCTTTCATTTCTCCTTGCCTGACAAGGCGAGACCGGTATGAAGGCTCAAAGATATTTATCCTCGATGTGGAAAATGGGGGTGATTCCTACCCCTTACCCGTGCCGCCCAGCCCGGCGTCCGATTATGACCCGGCCTGGTCGCCAGATGGTGATCGAATTGCCTTTACCTCCACCCGGGCAGGAAATCCGGACATTTTTATATTTAACTTTAGAGATAATAGTCTGATCCAAATCACCGAAGACCGGTTTCCAGAAAAACATCCTGCCTGGTCGCCGTCGGGATCTCAAATCGCTTATGTCCGCGACCTTACTTATTCGCAACTTATGATCATGTCGGATAGCGGGGAATTTAAAGATCGTTTCTCGATCAGCGGTGAAGTGAACGATATTTGGCCTGCTTGGTCACCGGATGGATCCTTGATCTTCTTCAGCCAAATGGATGGTGGGAATGTTCCATCGCTATTCGTCCAGGGTTATGAAGATCGTAAAACATTCAATTCAACCCGCATTCCGGGTAGCGGCCAACCGGGCATCGGACCGGTAGCCCAGGTGAGTGTCTCACCTGACGGTAATTGGTTGGCATTTGAGGGCTGGCCGGATGGCACAAATCACGATATATTCCTGATGACGATCAATGGGGCTAACAAGATCCGCCTGACGACCGATCGAGATTTTGATTTTGGCGCTAGCTGGCGGCCTTAATGTTTTTACTCGGTGAGCAGGTTAGCGTACTTTTCAGAAAACAAAGCTGGTATCCCCCCGGTGTGCCAGAAAAGAACCCGCTCCTTGGGGGTAAAGTAACCTTTGCGGATCAGATCGATCATTGCTGCTGCAGCCCGGCAGGTATAAACAGGATCGAGAACAAGGCCTTCGGTTTCCGCGAATAAATGGATGGCCTCAATTTCGTTCCTATTGAGTATGCCGTAGCCTGCACCTAAATAATCCCCATTGACCAGGATATCATCTGCGCTTACTCGAACATTTTCACCAAGACGAGCCGATGCTTCATTCGCCAAATTTGCCACCCGTGGCTGGAGGATATTCACTGGATGATCAATATTGATACCCAGAATTTTCCCCCCCCAGCCCGCTCGTCTGGCTCCTAGTACTAAACCTGCCTGAGTTCCAGCAGAAGAGGATGCCACGATTATCCAATCTACATCGATTCCTTGTTTTAAAAACTCCTCAAAGGCAGTAACATACCCGATTGTCCCAATCGGTGTCGATGCCCCGAGGGGAATTAAAAAGGGACGCCGTCCTTCATTCCAGGCGCGGTCGAATGCCTCTTTGAGTATGGCCTCCCGATTAACTTGGGGAGCCCATTGGATCTCAGCTCCAAAAAGATGATCTAAGAGCAGGTTGCCATCAGGTTTTCCTTTAGAGTCGCCGGAAAGGACCAGTATGCATCCCAGGCCAAACCGTGCAGCCAACGCAGCGGTCTGGCGGCAATGATTGGATTGAGCTGCGCCAACGGTCACCAATGTTTTTGCGCCGTTGGCCTGCGCTTCGGCTAAAACATACTCTAATTTGCGGACCTTGTTTCCGCCCAACGCTAATCCGGTTTGATCATCTCGTTTTACCCATAAGCGCGGCCCGCCTAAAACTGCGCTCAGACGTGGAAGCGGTTCGATAAGGGTTGGTAAATGGGCAATTCGGATCCTAGGGATCAAAGCGATACCTCTCGTTGAACGCGCTGACGGTTTTTGCGGCGCATCCAATCTAAAATACGCGGTAAGATTCGGGTGTACAAGGTGAAAATCCAGGGCTGTACCGGATAGTCCCAAGCGCCGATGGTGCGAATCACCTTGCCGCCTAACCCATCTTTAAACCGGTATACTCCCCACAGCGAATCCTTGGCATCAAAAACATCCGGGGCGCCCCACAAATCATAATGAGTGCAGGAATGTAATTTCGCGCGGCGCATAGCTTCCCATTGGAGCAAATAATTGGGCATTTTTTCGCGATGCGCCTCTCTAGACATACCATACAAATACCAGGCCTGGCCCGCAAAAAGGAACAAAACCAGCCCGGCAACCGGTTCATCCTCTGTTTCTGCAATCAGCAGCTCGGCCATTCCGGCATCCATGAAGTCTGACCAGACTTGGCGGTAATAACTCTCGGGGCGGATAACAAAACCATCACGGAGCGATGTTTCGGCATACATTTTATAAATCAATCCAAGGTCTTCCTGGCTGCCAATCCGGACAGTTATACCTTTGCGGCTTGCCAACCGTAAGTTATAACGTGTTTTTGGTTTCATTCGCAGCAACCAGTCTTCTTCGTTACCTTTCAGGTCCAGCCAGACCGTATTTCGAAATTGTATTTGCTCCGAAGAAAAACGCCAACCCATTTCAAAAAAATCTTCTTTGGTTTTTTGCCCGACAGGATCGATTTGATCATCTTCGCTGCCAGGGATTCCCGACCCAACCAATACCTCAGGGTCCATTTTAATAAAAATCGCCCTACGCCGTTTAGCCAGGTCTTGCAGATCCTTCAAAACACGTCGACGCAATGGCCTGTTGCTCCAATCCAATAACGGTCCGCGCGGCACGTACAATACTCTCAGTAAGGAAGGCAACCCACCCAGGCGGATCGAGCGTTGTAAAACCAAAGCTGCCGCAATCACTTTTCCGTCTGGGTCGCGCCAAACCTCAGGGATCGGTTCCCAACCGTAAGCAGCCTTGACCTGCGCCCATTCGCGGGTTTGAAGGATGTGCGCCCCAGGGAGACCGGCAATGGTCGAATTCCAATCAGCCGGCCAATGGATATTGCTCATCGATCCTTGGACTCCTGGATCCGATTTTTCTTCCACTCTGCAATTGCCTTTTCGTGTCCGGCTCCAGTGTTCAGGGCTGGCAATTGGTCGGCAGCAAAAAAACCAGAGCCCATCAGGAGCCATCCTCGCCGCCCCGCCAGCGTGAGTATAAAAGGTAAAACCGGTAAAAAATGGGATGATAAACTCGATCCCATGCGCCGGCGGAACGACGCACTTTGCCGCCAAAGCCGCGTTTGAAACGGTACACACCCCACAACCCATCTTCTCGCTTTAGGAAATTGTTTTCCAATGTGGGTTCATCTTCGTCCGGAATACCCCATAAATCATACATATCACACCCTTGTTTGGCTGCCCAGCGCATCGCTTCCCATTGCAGCAGATAAGCAGGCATGCGGTTACGCTCCTCGTTTGTCGAGGCGCCATAAAAATACCATGCTCGCCGCCCTTGCGAAAAAATCATCAATGCCGCCAACGGATGACCGGAGTATTCAGCAATGAGGAGGGCGCAGCCGCCATGAGACGAAAACAACTCGAACACTCGCTGAAAATACCCTTGACTATGGACACCAAACCCATCCCGTTTTCCGGTTTCCTGGCTAAGACGATAAAACAAGCCAATATCAGCAGATTGCCGAACTGTAACCTCTTTCCGTTCAGCCAACCGGATGTTATATCGGGTTTTTTGTTTCATCTGCGCCAGCCAATCTTCCTCGTCACCCCTCAGATCGATTTCTACCGTTCGCCGAGGTTGAACAGGGCGAGATGGCATGAATCCCATCGGCAAGATTTCTTCGAGCGGCCAATTTTCTTCCCATACATCCGGTTCGATTTTAAGAAAAACCGCATTTCTACGGCGGCTTATCCGTTCAACTTCAGGCCAAAGTTCTGCCCAACCAAAGCCAAGCGGTCCCTTGGGGATATATCCGACACAGATTCCAAAAGGTAGTTGGCGAAAGAGGATTTGTGCCCCACAAGTGCCACTGGTAGAAACCACTCTTGCTGGCTGCCAACCAAACCCGGCTTTAAGGTCCCCCCAGGCAGCAGTTTGGAAGATATGTGCATTCGGGTGGTTGGTTAAAAATTTTTGCCAACTTTGCGAGTCTAAGAAAGGCATCAGATTATAGTAGTGATTTCTGGCGATGGGGTACTTCGTAAGACTGCGCCAGGGATAAATTCATCAAACAGTAGAATAATTTTATCTACATTTCCCAGGCGGGCACATTCGACCACTTTATCGACCAATTCGACCAAGCGTTCAGGATTAAATGGTTCGGTATTGTCCAATCGAAAAATATCTGGATGGTTTGTAGCGCTGAATTGGTAGCCCTCATCCCATAAATCCTCACTGATTTTTTCGCCTGGGCGGATACCGGTAAAAACGATGTCGATATCTTTACCTGGCTCTAACCCAGAGAGACGAATTAAATCTTTGGCCAAGTCAAGGATACGAACTTGCTGTCCCATATTGAGGACGAACGTTTCAGCGCCACCATTGCCCAGGCTGGCAGCTTGCAGAACAAGGTAAACTGCTTCGGGGATGGTCATAAAATAGCGCTGCATATCCGGATGGGTAATCGTCAGGGGACCGCCGCGAGCAATTTGTTGTTTAAAAATGGGCACGACACTTCCGCGGCTGCCCAGAACATTGCCAAACCGGACGACCGAAAAAGACCGGCTAAATTTCCGAGCAGCATCGATCACCAGCATTTCTGCAATGCGTTTAGTAGCCCCCATTACATTCGCAGGACGAATGGCCTTGTCGGAAGAGATCATGACCAATCGTTCAATAGCGTATTTTACCGAAACATCGACCAGATTCTTCGTCCCTAAGATGTTATTGGTTACAGCCTCCTCAACATTGATCTCCATCAACGAGACGTGCTTATGAGCAGCGGTATGGAACACCACTTGAGGGCGGTGATCTGAAAAGATTACCCCCAAGCGAACTTCATCACGGACATCCGCAATTATCGGATGGATCTTGAGGTTAGAAAAATCCTCCTTGAGTTCAAGTAAACCTTCAAAGATGCTGTTCTCCCCATGACCCAGCATGATCAATTCTGCTGGATCCCAACGGGCGATTTGGCGGCACAATTCACGACCGATGGATCCACCAGCACCTGTAACCAAAACTATTTTACCTGCGAGGGTTGCACCAATTAATTCATCTTGAATTCGAGTGGGTTGGCGGCGCAATAAGTCGGTTATATCTACTTCACGGAGCCGGCTGACGCTAACCCGTCCCCCAAGCAATTCATAAATTCCGGGCATGGTTCGGAATGGAATCCCCTTCAAACGAGCTATATCGGCTACTAAACGGACGACCCGACCGGGCGCGCTGGGAATGGCAATAATAACCTCATCCACTCGATGACGTTCCAGAATGCGGGTTAATTCATTGAGCAACCCTAAAACTCGAACACCGTGAATTTCTTGCTTCAATTTGGTCGGATTGTCATCCAGGAAACCGACCGGAAAAAGGTTCAATTGGGGGTTTTTTTGTAATTCACGCACAACCAATGCGCCTGCGTCCCCGGCTCCAACGATCAACACCCTCCGAACACGCCCGGTACGAGCATAGATTAATTGACTGCGCGCCTCGGCGTATAATCGGAAGGTTAAACGCAAGCCGCCCACTAACATTAATGAGACCAGCCAATCGATGACCAGTACCGATCGTAAATAAGCATCCACCCAACCCTGGGTGAATAAGAATAACATGATCAGGGCGACAACCGCGGAAGCGATGGTTACGGCTGTCGAAATTAATTTCAGTTCCTCTATGCTGGCATACATCCACATTCGCCGGTATAACCCAAACATCCAGTAAACCACCGGCTTAACGACCATAGATACGCCAACCATCCAATATGCAAACGGCAGGTATTGGTAGAATAAACCTCCAAGTTCAAAGCGCAACACCATCGCGCCTAGAACAGAAAAACCCATTAATAGAACATCCCCCAATAAGATGTAGCGATTTCGAATATTGGGTTTGGATTTCATTCCTAACGACCTTTGAATCCGATGACCGTTCCTAAGGTCCGCACCATGATTTGAAGATCCAAAAACAAATTGCGCCGCTTAATATAAAACAAGTCGAATTCAAGTTTTTCTGCATTTTCATCGATATTGGATGCATAACCATAATTCACCTGCGCCCAGCCGGTTAAACCTGGTTTGACAAACAACCGCGCGCGGTAAAAAGGAATGATATGTTGGTACATATCGACCAATTCCGGTCTTTCTGAGCGCGGTCCTACCAAACTCATATCACCGCGTAATATGTTGAGGAATTGGGGCAGCTCATCCAGATGGGTTTTCCGCAGTATTTTGCCAATTTTTGTCAATCGGCTGTCATTTTCCTCGGTTGTTCGGGGAATTCCATCCCGTTCAGCATCTTTTACCATGGTTCGATACTTAATTATGCTGAAGGATCGACCATTTTTCCCTAAACGTACCTGTTTATAAAAAATCGGGACGCCGCTGTTCAACCAAATCAACAAAGCAATCAAAGGAAAGGTTAATACGAGTAATAAAACTCCCACTATTCCACCCACAATATCTATAAGTCGTTTTCCAAGGTCATAAAAACCGCTTATATGGGCATGGTCGACAAAGGAGCGCAAAACCCAATCTGATTGTAGTTGAAATATAGGAATTCGCCCCAGTAACTCTTCATACATGGTTGGCATCGTCGTAACTTCCACACCCTTTTCTTCCGCTTCCAACAGGCGTTCGAACATCTTGTTTTTCATTTCTCCGGAAATTGCAAACACCAGGTCGCTTACCTGGTGTTCGGAGACGATATCGAATAAATGATCGCTTCCACCTAAAACCGGAAACCCTTCGATCTCCTTCCCAATTTTCTCGGGGTCGTCATCCACCAGCCCAACCAGAAAAAAAGGCGGCGGCCAGATGTCTTTAATAATTTTGGTAAGTTGGGTACCAGCCTGGCCTGCGCCGACGATTAATATCCGGCGCAAGAACAACGGCGCGGTAAAAAGTTGTATATATCCCAAACGCCAGATTAATGTCAATAGATACACAGAGGCGATAAAACCAGCCACTCCTCTTCGAGGCAGGGAAAACGGCGCGGAGAAAAAAAACAAGATCAAGTAAAGGCCGCTACACACAAAAACTGCAACGGTTATTTCTCGAATTGTCTCCATCCGGATTGTCGAACGGCGAGGATTATAGGATTCGGTCAGCAAAAGAAGCCAGAATACCGGCAGCAAATAAAACCAAAAGGGCACCCGTTCTTGTAAAAAAGCCCAAGAAAATTTATACCACTCCCCACCTTGAGACCAAAAATATAATGCCACCAATAGGGCCAGAACAGCGACCAGCAAATCGCCGAAAAATAACGTCGAACGCCGTTCCGCTGGCCTCAGCCGCCAGGTTTGCTTCGGGATTGTAGGAGAATCAACATCCATAAACGGTATTATCTCAGATTAACTCTTCGTACGTAAGATACTAAATAAGAACCCGAATCCCCAGCAAAAATGCATTGTCAGAATTGCGAGGGGGATGCCGGCCATTAGCTGTCCATCCTTACGTTTAATTGCATAAGGGATCGCGGCGAGTACCATCACCAAAAGGTATAGGCCCAGACCGGCTGTAAGGAAAAATCGGGCCCACCCAAAAAATAATCCCAAAATGATCGACAAGATCACTCCAGCCACAAAAACCGGCGGCAGCGCCTGGCGCCAGCGCAATGTACCTGGGTAGCGGCGCAACATTCGATACTTCCAATAACCGTAGCGAAAATATTGGCGCGCCAATCCTTGGAGGTCGGGACGGGCATAATACTGCGAGCGTATCATCGGATCCAGATATACCCGCCCACCAGAAAGCCTAATCCGGGTATTAAATTCATAATCTTCATTGGTAAGTAGGGTTTCATCGAACCCACCGATCTTATCGATCAATCCGCGGAAAAATGAACCAAACGGGACGGTATCGACTTCAGCAGGTTGGCTGGCATGCCGGTAATGGGCGTCGCCGACACCGAAGGGATGGCTGGCTGCCGCTGATATCGAACGGCCAATCCAATTCGAATTTCCGGGGCGGATATCCCACACTCCGCCAATATTATCACCCAACCCGCTCTGCAGCCCCCGGACACAGCGCTCCACATAGTCTTGGGCTGGCGCGGAATGTGCATCGAGGCGCACGATGATTTCGCCCCGTGCGTTCATGATTGCGGTATTGAGCGCTGCCGGGATATTTCGGCGTATGTTATCCACCAGTTTAACCTCCAGATCGGGATGGGTTTGCTGAAAAACAAGAATCGCCTCCCGGGTTCGGTCAGTAGATTGACCGTCTGCAATGATCACCTCCAGCGATGGACGAGGATACGACTGCTGGTAAATAGCCTCCAGCAATAATCCGATGGTTTTTTCTTCGTTAAAACAAGGGATGATGATCGATACGATCACCGGTTCATGAAGGATCAAACCCCACCTGGAAAAACGATCTGTTGATTCACACCTGTTTGGTTGTATGGTGTAACCAAGCCCCAACCCAAGCCTAAAAATTGGTCAGTCGTGGCAGTTGCCGTTATGCTTAGCGCAAGGGGTAACTGCAACTACATCAATTTCAACCGCTGCCCCTCTAGGTAATCCTGCAGCCTGAACCGTCGTACGAGCGGGTGGATTTTTGGGGAAAAAGGTTGCATATACCGCATTCATGCGAGAAAAATCGTTCATGTCTCGTAAAAAAACGCTTGCTTTAACAACCTGATCCAGGGATGTCCCCGCTGCTTCTAAAATAGCCTGCACATTCAACAAAGCCTGACGGGTTTCCATCTCGATCCCCCCCTCAACAACCATCTGGGTTTTCGGGTCGAGGCCAATTTGACCCGCAGTAAAAACAAAGTGGTTGGCTTTTACCCCGACGGAATAAGGCCCGATCGCTACTGGTGCGTTTTCGGTTAGGATGATTTCTTTATCTTTACAACAAGCCACTTTTTCCTCCTCGGTAAGGGTGTTCTTTCTTATTCTAAGCGAACTTAATCGATTGGTAAAGTAATTTGCGCTTAATAACAACATGGCAGTTGCGACCTGGCATCCGTGCCATGAATCAACCCTGTGAAGGTAGAACCCTCGTTTAATTTCCACGAGCAAGCAGTTAGTCGGTTTTACAAAATGGATGCTGAGATATGGGCAGGGTTCGACGGATCATCTGCCAAAATTTTTTAAGAACCTCACAACGGGAATGGCTCTCGTAATACGCCTTCTGCATGGTAATCGACCAGTTAAAAGGCGCGGGTTGGTCTTAAGCCAATGGCAGGGAAAAATAAAATTTGCTTCCGCGATGAAGGTCGCTCTCCGCCCAGATGCGGCCATCATGAGCTTCGATTGTATGCCTGGCGATCGAAAGGCCCAACCCAGTCCCCCCACCCGAACGCGATTGATCGGCTTTGTAAAAGCGTTCAAAAATACGTGACAATGCCTCTGGGGCGATACCTACACCATTATCCTGAATCGAGAAGATCACAAACCCCCCTTCTTGGCGGGCTTGGGCAGTAATGTCTCCACCTGGTGGGGTAAATTTGATCGCATTGTGGAGGAGGTTAACAACCACTTGTTCGATACGGTCTGCATCCGCAAGGACCGCCGGTAAATGATCTTGTATTTCCAAATGGAGCTGTAATTTACCACGTTCGGCCTGCAACTGCATTCGCTCAACTGCACTTTGTAATAGATCCTCCGGCATGACAGGTTGGCGATTGAAAGGAACTTTCCCAGATTCAATCCGCGATAGCTCGAGCAGCTCGCGGACCAATTGGGTCATATTATCGATTTCAAGGTCCATCCGTTGCAGGAAACGACGCGCTGCGGGAGGATCTTCCAAAGCACCTTCGTGCAACGTCTCGGTCAAAGCTTTTAGCGAAGCCAGGGGGGTACGTAATTCATGCGAAACATTACTCACAAAATCTCGTCGTACAGTTTCCAACCGCCTTACCCGGGTAAGATCCTGAAAAACCAATAAGGTGTTGCCGGGCATAGATTTTTCTAAGGGGGTGGCTATCCCTTGAACGATCAATCGATGTGGACTGGTCTCTATCGTGGTGATTTGTTGGCGCTGGGAAGTCTTTGATTCCTTCCACAGATCGACTACTTGATGCTGGCGGGCTACTTCCACGAGGGACCGCCCCAATGCGTTGTTTTTAGAGATATTAAAAATACGTTCGGCAGCCGGATTGATCAAGGTTACCAGGCCGTTTTGATCAACGATGATGATCGCGTCGGTCATATGCCGCAAGATCGCATCCAGCTTACCCCTTTCTTCGCGATATCCTTCGATTTGTTCGTTCAAACGGGTTGCCATTGTGGCAAAGGTTTGGCTTAATAAACCAATCTCATCTTTTCTGTTGGATGGAAGCTGCACGCGGTAATCTCCCAAGCTAAGCCGAGATACCTCTCGAGAAAGTTGACGCAAAGGGAGAATTGTGCGATTCGCCACCACAACGGCCATTAGGATCACCAAGACAATTGTGAGCGCTCCAGCAACATAAATCGTCCCACGTAGAACCGTTAGGTCGGTTTCGATTCTTTGCAACGAATGACCGATCCGAACTATACCCACGACCTCGTTTCCCGTTTTGATGGGAACAGCCAGATAGAAAAAACGCCTATTGGCCGGTTCTTCCATGCGAATCTGCCAACCCAAACCAGATTCGAGCGCCTGGCGCACTTCTGGTAAGTTGAAAAGGTTTTCCAAATCCCGAAAATCGGTTTGGGATTCTCCGATCACCCGCCCATCCGACAAAATAATGGTAATCCGCGCATTGATGACATCGGCATAATTCTGGACTAAAGAATCCAGTTCCTCCGATGGAGAACCTTTCATGACCAGCGGCAGCGCATATTGTGCGAGAAGTTGTCCATCGGTTTGCAGGGTTACCTTGAGATTGTCGAGGTAGGTCCTCTCCATGTAATTCGAAAAATATATACTGATTCCGCCGACTGTAAGGATGATCAGTACGATAAACGGTATGGCTATCCGCCACAATAAGGAGCGACGCATCGTTTAACCACTAACCCTCGAAACGATACCCCGCGCCCCTAACCGTCACAATTCGATTGGGGTGTGCAGGGTCGGTTTCGATCTTTTCGCGCAGCCAACGAACATGCACATCCACTGTCCGGCTGTCGCCAATATAATCCCATCCCCACACGCGTTCGAGGATAAATTCACGAGAAAGTACTTGCCCACGGTGCTGCGCCAAAAAAAGCAGGAGTTCAAATTCTTTTGGTTTAATTTGTAACACACCCTTATTGAGACGCACCTCGCGGCGGGTCAAATCTACTACCAGATTATCAAAGGTCAAGATCTGAGCCACGGAAACCNGCGCTGCCGAAGCCGATATGAACTCTTCACGCAGCAACCGTACTCTGCGGAGCATGGCTTTAACTCGCGCCATTAGTTCCCGCATACTAAAAGGTTTGGTTAAATAATCATCCGCGCCAACCTCAAGGCCAACAACCCGGTCAATTTCGTCATCGCGGGCGGTTAACATTAACACTGGGGTGGTCATTTCCTGGCGTAAAATTCTGCAAATTTCAAAGCCATCTATTCCGGGCAGCATGATATCCAGGACAATTAAGTCCGGATGCCCGCGCCGAGCGGACTCCAATGCCGAAGGTCCATCACCTACTGCCTCAACTACATATCCTTGGCGTTCCAAATTATAGACCAGGGTTTCTTGGAGGGTCAATTCATCTTCAACAACCAGAATTTTTTCAGGCATGGATCACCTCATGTCTTCAAGAAGCAAAGCAAATTGGTGCGCGAACTTTTGGCGGTTGTATGTATCTTCGATTGCTTTCCGTCCGGCTGCTCCCATTTGATGGGCGTGAAAAGGGTCTGAGGCCAGGGCGCTGACTGCATTGGCTAATGCCAAAGGGTTACCAGGGGGAACTGCGATACCGGCTCCGGTTGTTTCAATAACCTCGCGGATTACCCCATCGATCAACAGGATCACAGCTCTCCCGGCCGCCATATAATCAAACACTTTATTCGGATAAGTGGTTTTGTATAGTTCAAGTGGTTTTAAGATGGCAATACATGCATCGGCCGCAGCTAACACCGGAGAGATTTCATTTTTTGGAATGGAGGGTACAAAAAATAGATTGGTCAATCCTAAAGTTTCTGCTTGAACACGCATAGCAGGTTTTTCTTTACCATCGCCAACCATAATAAAGGCGATATCCTTTCGATCCCGCAGGTAATTGGCCGCCTGAACGATCACTTGGAGATCGTTCGATAAGCCATGCGCACCAGCATATAAAACAATAAAATGGTTGTCCAGTCCCATTTTCCGCCGAAAATCACAACCATCGGTATTGATATCGAACATCGATGGATCTGCACCATTGGGTATCAACTCGACCCACTTTGCACCCAGCTCGGTCACGTGGCGGATAAACCCAGGAGAATTGACAACGACCCGATCTGCTACCCGGTATAAAAATTTTTCTAACCACAAGGAGGTTGATATCAGCCACCGATTACGCAAAACGCCGATGGCTATCGCAAAAGCCGGCCATAAATCACGCACCTCGAATAAAAAAGGTGCTCCTTTTAAGCGGGCTAACAACCAGGCAGTCAAGCCCTGAAAGATCGGTGGCGAAGTGCCCCAAACAATATCCACTTTACCAACACCCAAGCCAACCAAAAAAGACGATACCATAAAACTAATAAAACTCAGAACGCGGTGAAAAAAACTATGATGAAGCGCCGGATAAGTGTAGGTGCGCAAAATGGTTATGCCGGTTTCGGGATTTTTACGATCTAGCCAAGAGATTTTGTCTTTTGAGGCTTTTCCGGATAAATAACTGACCGGGCTGGCGATAATGGTTACACGATGACCTCTTGAAACCAGGCAGCGTGCCATTTCGTAATGACGCGTTCCCCCCGCTTCATCCAGCGCAGCAAAAGCCTGGTGAATCAACAAAATATGCATAGGATAGATTTTAACTCAGTTTTAAGATTGAAGTTAATGGATATATACGTCTTTGAAAAAAAATACCAGTAAAAAAATTTAACTCACTCTTCTTCACGAGGAGGACTTTTTGGAGAGAGGTCATTTGCTAAATATGGGATGACCGTTTCCTCTAATCCCCCTATGCCGATTGGTCAAACCACGGTTATCGAGTTACTTTGACATAATTAGCGCGGGTCAGCTTGCGGCGAAAACCAAGCTGGTGGAAGACGAGGGCTGCCCCAGCGTTGAAAACATTGACAAACAGGCCAACTTCTTTGTAACCGAGGGTGCAAAATTGATGCAAAACCTCAGCAATCAGTCCAAACGCAATTCCTTGCCCACGCAACTTCGGCACAACGCCCACTTGAGAAATCCACCCAAAACCGCCTAACTCGCTACAGGTAATAAAGGCCACCGACTGACCGGCCGAAAAAACCACCCGTGAGAGAGCGGGCTGAAAACCAGCCCCGGATTCAAAGTCACTGATCCAATCTTCGGCTTGTAAGTTCTGGAAACCAGGCAAGTCGCGAAATGAGGCCTGATAGGCATGAAAAAAGCCGGTCGAGGATTGGGCATCCCAGGCTTGGGTATGTAATCCTTCCGGAAGGGAAGGGTACGGCAAAGTCTCTTGCAATGAGCATACCAGCATGTGTTCGGCAAGTTCCTGCTCGTAGCCGAAATCCTGATAAATGGTGTGGGCATCGGCGGTCAACGCCTCATTGCGAATAACGAGACGCAAGCCGGCCCTTGACTTGAAGGTAAGGCTAGAATAAGACTCTGCCCACTGT
>JGI24109J20143_1000150_pt1 | contig 16150 bp, 15 predicted proteins | sample Subbio11_8B_AprC_FD_20143 | JGI IMG/M metagenome (IMG submission 20143) | reverse complement strand
ACTACCTGGGGACTATCCTCTCGGTGGTCTTTTGTATTGCCGTATTTTCGAAACTCGTCTTCGCCCGCCTCGAAGTAAGTGGAGGTGGTGTCGAAAAAGAGCAGATCGACTTCTAAGTTAAGCAAGTTGGCGACAGAGAAGAAGACTTGCTTTTGTATGGCCTCGTCGGCTTCGAGCAAAAAATCCATTGCGCGGTAGGCGTGGTCGTCGGTTGCCTCTGATATGTTCTCAATCACCACGTCGTCTTTTATCCAGGAGACGGCTGAGAGCTTCGACAAGCGGGTTAATTGCCCGGTTGGCGACGAGAGCAAAGAGGGTGCGCTCGACATCGGTATCAAAGCGCCTGTTTTTGAGAAGCTCGCCTATGGCTGATGCGATACCTACTCGCTCCCAGAGTGTATCCATTAGATAGGCCGTCCCATATGGCTTTGACGAGATAAATGAGATATCCGGGGCTGCGCCTGCCTCAAGGGCTACACCGGGCTCTAAAAACCTGGAGATGCTTTTTACTAGACGCGCGAGGGCATCCCGGTCAAGCTTATCTTCTCTGCCGAAAGAGTAGACCACATTGGCCTGGGCTTGGCCTTTTTCGTTTCTCTCGTTATGTGCGAGCTGAAGATAGCGCACAACTGAGCCGTCTTTGTTCTTGCGGCTGATAGTTCTTAAATACATGCCTATATGGTAGGGCAAGCATACCTTAATAGTCAAGGTAATAACTGGTAAACGTGTGCCTACGCTTTTTCAGCGTTTCTGGCACTCTGCAGACGGCTGAGCTGGTGCTTTAGATTTTAGGTAGGGTAAAAATGCCTATTTACTGTCGAAGATCGGTTAAAGTCTCTGAGCGCGCACTTGCCCAAAACTCACTAAATGATTTCTCAACATCATCCACATTATCAATTTGGCAAGGCTTGAGGCTATTCCAATGAAAATATCGCGTCACATCAATTCTTTGCTTTTGTATATTGTTACAAACGCCCTCCGGAAATATCAAAGAACCGTTCAAAGAAGCGTGTCAATTTGCCCAAAACGCTCTCGCGCTTTTTGGAACGCTCTCCTCCGGGAGAAAAGCGTGACACCGGCGGCAAAGCTTTCGCTAAAGCGGTTCCTGTGGTTTCAACACTGCCGTTACGAAACGCGTTTCGCACAAATTTATAGGTTTCGTCGTGGTCAAGGTTTTCGTGCTTAATAATCTCTTCCAGTTCTTCAATCTTTTTCTTCTCCACATACTTCTGCCAGTCTTCATCCACGACCGAATGGATATCAAGCGAAGCGATAAACTGGTTGATAAGGTCTTTTTTGTTGCGCAGTTCAACGCTTGAGTCGATTGCCTTGTTAATGTCAACAAGCAGTTCGCGGTTCTTGATGTGGTCCTCGTGGTACTTTTTAACAAGCGCTAAAATATAATCAATATTGATCTCAATTTGTTTAATGAGCTCCATTTCAAACACGATATCATCGATGATATTTTCCTTTTCGCCTTCACCTGCCTTGCGAAATTCATTATAGAGGTCGATGTAGGCGCTGTGATAATCCTGAATGTCCCGCTCGGTTAAAATTTCATTACCGGCAAATTCATCAAATGCAACCAGGATATTTCTCACCCGCAAAATCGCGCTATAGAGCCTGATGAAATCCTTTTGATTTTGTTCCCCAATAATCCGCTCGCCAACTGGAAATTTATCCAACAGCTCTTGAACCAGACTGGCATAGCCGCGAACTTCTTTGTCGCCGTCTTTGTAGCCGTTGTAATACTCGTCATACGATTTTAAAAGCACAATCCCGCTGGCTTCTTTATCGCCAAAGAGGGCAATGGATTCATTGGTCGCTTTTTCCAGATTACGGAAGCAAACAATGTTTCCGAATGTCTTGACGGTGTTTAAGATACGATTGGTGCGAGAATATGCCTGCAACAAACCATGTAAACGCAGATTTTTGTCCACCCACAAGGTATTGAGCGTCGTCGCGTCAAAGCCCGTCAGAAACATATTGACTACCAGCAGAATATCAACCTCACGGTTTTTCACCCGTTCGCTGACATCTTTATAGTAATTCTGAAATTTATCGGAAGAGGTGTCATACGAAGTCCCAAACATGGCGTTGTAGTCTTTGATGGCATTTTCGAGAAAATCCCTTGAACTTTTGTCCAACCCGCTGGTATCTTCGGAGTTTTCGTCTATGACGCCGTCGATTTCTTCATCGTTTACGCCAAAGCTGTAAATAAGCGCTATTTTGAGTTTTTTATCGCTTGGCACGTCTGCTAACTGTTTTGTGAATTCAGTATAGTATTTTTTTGCCACATCGATGGACGAAACGGCGAAAATAGAGTTAAAGCCCGATAATCGGATTTTCTCCATAATCCTTTCAACTTTGGATCTATCTTTTGCCGTCACAATCTCCTCAATATTTGTAGTAACACTATGGGTAAAAGATCTGTAATTCCGTTTCGTCTTCTGATTAAAGTGTTCCATGATATACCGCACGATATTTTCTAATCGCTTCGGCGCCGCAAGCACTGCTTCCCGGTCGATGTCGCGCACTTTCTTGTCTTCGATGTCCTCGGCTTCGCGCACGGTGGAAACATAATCCACTTTGAAAGGTAAAACATTCTTGTCGGCAATGGCGTCCACGATGGTGTATGTGTGCAATTTATCGCCAAAAGCCTGCTCGGTGGTCTTAAAATCAGGACGGCCTCCTGAAGGGGCATTCACAGCAAAGATCGGTGTTCCGGTAAAGCCGAAAAGATGGTAGTTTTTAAACGCTTTGGTAATGGCGGTGTGCATATCGCCGAATTGCGAGCGGTGGCATTCATCAAATATAAGCACGATATGGCCGTCAAAAATCGTATGTCCTTTATTCCGTCCGATGAACCGGTCGAGTTTTTGAATTGTTGTGATAATAATGCGCGCGTTGGGGTCTTCGAGCTGACGTTTTAATATCGCCGTACTTGTATTGCTGTTGGCCGCGCCTTTTGCAAACTTGTCGTATTCGCGCATGGTCTGGTAATCAAGGTCTTTACGGTCAACGACAAAAAGCACTTTATCAACATAGGGCAATTTACTTGCCAGTTGGGCGGTTTTGAAACTGGTCAGGGTCTTGCCCGAACCGGTTGTGTGCCAGATGTAACCGCCGGCCCCCACGGAGCCGAGTTTTTTGTAGTTGGTGCTGATTTCGATTTTATTCAGAATTTTCTCGGTTGCCACTATCTGATAAGGCCGCATCGCCAAAAGCTGTTTCTCAGTGGTAAACACGCAGTAGCGTGTGAGAATATTTAAAAGCGCGTGTTTGGCGAGAAAGGTTTTGGTAAAATCCACAAGGTCTGTAATGGGTCTATTGGTCGCGTCCGCCCACCAGCTCGTGAACTCAAAGCTGTTGCTGGAACGTTTGCCTTTCTTGACGGCACCTTCACTTGATTCTTTGATATGTTCCGAGCGCGTGGTGTTGCTGTAGTATTTGGTGTGTGTACCGTTGGAAACCACAAATAACTGCACATACTCGAAGAGTCCCGATCCGGCCCAAAAACTCTCGCGCTGGTAGCGGTTAATCTGATTAAACGCTTCCTGGATCGCTACCCCACGCCGTTTCAGCTCAATATGCACGAGCGGCAGGCCATTGACTAGAAGCGCTACATCGTAACGGTTCGCTCTTTGTCCTTCTTCGGTGGAGTATTGGTTGATAACCTGCAAGTTGTTTTCGTGTATCTTGTCTTTGCGGAGCAGATAGATATTTTTTACTGTTCCGTCATCCCGTTTTAGATTTTTGATGTAGTCTTCCTGAATGGTGGTCGTCTTCTCGGCAATACTCTGGTTGGGATTTGCAATCTCTCCGGTAAAAAACGACGCCCATTCTGCATCGGAAAAAGTGAAGCCGTTCAGCTTCTCCAGTTGTTTGCGCAAATTGAGAACCAAATCGGCTTCGGAAGTGATGGACAGATGCTCATACGCCTGTGACTCTAACTGCTCAATAAAAGCGCGCTCCAGTTCCGCCTCACTCTGATACGCTTTGGCGGTACGGTATTCGGCAGCGTATTCGGCCACCACCGTGCTTTGAGGATTTTCCGCTACAAGATTGTATCTTTTATTGTTTGGCATGTTCTTTTTCCAACGGTTTAAATGTGAGCAGCTTGTCCCGGTAATATTCGTATTGTTTGCGCCGTGCATTGAGTTCTGCCGGTAAGCCGGCTGATATATCATTAACCAGCGCATCGAATTTGTCGAGAATTGAAACGATTCGTTCTTGTTCAACGAGCGGTGGAACGGGGATATTGTATTTTAAGATAGCATCTTTATCCCCACGTGGCATTTTCGCTCCTTTTGCAAATTGCATATCGTAGTCAAAAAATTTATCAGAAGACAATAAAAAATATAGGAACCTCGGAATAAATCCTTCTTTATCTTCATCATTAATTCGAATAACAATAACATCCCCGTTTGTGCCTCCGTTGTTAGTAGACAACCATATTTTTTTAAGATATGGTCGAATATTTCCAATAAGAACATCATTGATTTTATACTCAATTAAATTACCTGAAGTCGGTACATAGTTTGACTCAATTTTGCCTTGTTTGTTTTGTAATAAATTATCAACACCAACGTAGTTTGTATTATCAACACTATCAAATGATATTCGATTTTTTGGATAATGAACAACCTCCCCCAACGTCTTCCGCTCTACACCCTCCCCAAACGTCAACAACTCATCCCGATAATATTCATATTGCTTCTTTCTTGCTTCTAGCTCTGCTTCTAGCTCTGCTTCTAGCTCTGTAAAGGTATCCAGAATTTTCACAATCTCTTCTTGGGTTGCAAGGGGTATGATGGGAATTTTGATTTTCTCCATTGCATTACTCATGATTTTTGGGTTTCCCATTCCGGCGCTAACGTATTTTTTAGAAACTGTCGCTAAGATATATAAGAGGAACTTCGTATTTACACCGTCAACTTTAACTTTCAAAAGACCGCAAACATTTGTAATGCTAAATTTACCCTTGCGGTAGAAAATTGAACCGGCGTTTGCTCCGTCAGTTGTCCATGTCAGGTATTCTCCGTCATAGTCGTAAGTATTGATGCGTCCAAAAACACCATCGTCGACTGTTTGAGATGAATACACCGGATACTCGCCAACATTATTTCTGAGGTAATCTTTTGACATGACTCTGCCACGATTGATTTGGCAGATTTCACCAATACTCTTTAACCCCACCCCTTCTGGGCAGAGCTCGGCGATCAGTTTTTCGACCTTATTCAATGATCTATTCATGATGATCTTCCTGATTCAGGATCTTGTTTAGTTGACTTTTTTCCGCTCTCCAGTCTTTTTTCCATTTCATGAAAATCATCCGACGAGATAAACCGGTCAAAGTCGCTTTCAAAAACACCATCCTGCGTGATGCGGTATTTTTCGAATTCACTTTCTGCGAACTCTTTGGCTAGTTCATGGGATATTTTCCCGCTGTCGCGAAGCACTTCACGATCGGTCATGACGATAAATCTGTCCAGACGCTCTTCCCAGTCACTCATCGTCATAGGGATTTTTCGCACTGCCATATCTTCAGCAATATCCAGATATGCCGAAACGATGCGCTCCAGACCTGCAAGCTCAATTTTTTTGAGATAATTCTTCGCGATTGACACATCAAATTTTTGTATTTTCCCTTCTGGAGCGTCTTTCCAAGTAGTTAATCCCATGTGTTCCTTATCAGCACTTGCCCGTGCTGCAATCACCTCGGCCGCCGTCTGCCCATGAATCGCCCAATGCAGTTTATTTTGCACAGTAGCAAAAAAACGTTTCGTGGATTCGGCTGTATAATCATAATCAATCGCCGTAGCATAAATATCTGTAATTTTTTGATAAAATTTTCTTTCCGAAAGCCGAATCTCGCGGATACGGGTTAATAATTCCTCAAAAAATTGCTTGGATAAAATACTCCCGCCTTGTTTCAGGCGATCATCATCCATCGCGAAGCCCTTGATGGTGTAGTCTTTAACAATTTCCCTCGCCCACTTACGAAACTGGACCGCCCGCTCGTTTTCTATTTTAAAACCGACAGAGATAATCGCTTGAAGATTGTAATGCACGGTATCGTAGTTCTTACCATCAGAGGCAGTTATTAAGTATCGCTTAATAACTGAATTATTCAACTCGCTGTCATTAAAAAGTTTTTTAATATGCTGATTTATAGCGGAAACGCTCACCCCGTACAATTCCGCCATCATTTTCTGCGTCATCCAGATATTTTCATTCTCGTACCGCAGTTCAATACTTTGCCGACTATCACCTACTGCCGAGATATATGTGAGGTATTCAGCCGCAGAAGAACGGGCAAGCTGTTTCTTTGAAGGTTTCTTTACATCTTTCATTATCGGCTTCCCTCCAGGTCCGCCACTATCTCATCAATTGCTTTGCGGAGTTCATTCTGCCGGGCAACGATGCCGGAAATTTCGGCATTTAGTTTTTTGATATCAATCACCTCGCGGGTGTCTTTTTGCGCCACATAAGTGGATACCGCGATGTTATATTCGTTTTCTTCAATGGTTTTGTTATCCGCCAGCTTTGCAAAATGTTCTATGTCGGCGCGCTCAATAAACGCGTTTAATATCTTTTCGCGGTTTTCATCGCTCAGTTTGTTTTTATTTCCTCCGCGCACAAATTCGGCTGACGCGTCAATGAACAGCGTTTTATTGTCCTTCTTGCTCTTTTTGAGAACGATGATGCAGGTGGCGATGGTCGTGCCAAAGAAAAGATCGGGCGGAAGCTGGATGACGGTATCGATGTAGTTATTATCTACCAGATATTTGCGAATCTTCTGCTCCGCGCCGCCGCGATAGAGCACTCCGGGAAATTCAACGATTGCCGCCGTGCCGCTGGTGGAAAGCCAGGAGAGCATGTGCATGGTAAAAGCAAGGTCGGCCTTGCTCTTTGGCGCCAATACTCCCGCCGGTGAAAAACGCGGGTCATTTATGAGAAGCGTATTGTTATCACCATCCCATTTGATGGAATAGGGCGGATTGGAGACTATCGCCTCAAAGGGCTCGTCATCCCAATGCTTCGGGTCGGTAAGCGTATCGCCGTGTGCAATATCAAAGTGATTATAGTTGATATCATGCAAAAACATATTGATGCGACACAGGTTGTAGGTGGTCAGGTTGCTCTCCTGCCCAAAGAATCCTATTCGCACGTTTTCCTTGCCGAGAATCTTGGCAAACTTCAAAAGTAGCGAACCGGAACCGCAAGCCGGGTCATAGACCTTGTTGACTTCCTTTTTACCGACGGTCGCGATACAGGCCAGCAGTTCACTTACTTCCTGCGGGGTAAAAAATTCTCCTCCGGACTTGCCCGCGTTGGAAGCGTACATGGTCATCAAAAACTCATAGGCGTCGCCAAAAGCGTCGATCGTATTGTCATAGTAATTGCCCAGCCGCAGATCTCCAATTGCTTCTAAAAGTTTCACCAGTTGTTGGTTTCTTTTTTCTACCGTATTGCCGAGTTTGCTGGAGTTGACGTCAAGGTCATCAAACAAGCCTTTGAGATCGTCTTCACTGTCAGAACCTTTGGCCGAATTTTCAATGTTGCGAAACACTGCGGCCAGCGTTTCGTTAAGGTTGGCGTCGTGGCGCGCCTTGGCGCGGACATTAACAAAAAGCTCGCTAGGTAAAATATAGAACCCTTTTTCCTTTACCGTATCGGTACGACCAAACTCCGCTTTCTCATCCGTAAGGTTGGCGTAATCAAAGTCTTTATTACCGCTACGACGTTCGTCTTCATTGATGTAGCTGGTGAGATTTTCGCTAATGAAGCGGTAAAAAAGCATTCCCAAGACATATTGTTTGAAATCCCACCCGTCGACGCTGCCGCGCAAATCATTGGCAATCTGCCAGATAGCGCGATGCAGTTCTGTGCGTTCCTGCTCTTTTGTCGCGTTGTTATTTGTGTTATTATTCATAAATTGAATCCTTATAAAGATTAGAGCTTATTTAATAAGTATAAATACGAATACATTTGCTGCTCCCCATAATTGTTTTTGTTTTTCAGTCATAATTTTATTGGGTTGTTAATAAACTCATTTTAAAAACAGATAAGTATTTACTCAAGGATAACATTGCTTACTTCTTAATGCATTGGCATATATACAATCAGTCTCATTATCTTGAAGGATTCGAGTCACCGATATAGAAGATTAGCACAAAGGAACAAAGGGGTGATTACCATAAGTGATAGAAGTAGCTGTATGCGGGTACCAATAACCATGCCGCCAGATATGTTTGAGGGCTTAGAAGCGCTGAGCCTAAAGGCTAGAATAACCGGTGGGCGAAAATTGGCCAATACAGAACTGGTAAGATCGGCAGTTAATGTCTTGTTAAAGTCAAATATTGATATAAGCGGTTGCAAAAACGAAGAAGAAGTTGAAGAGAGATTCTTGATGGCCATTCTATCTAGGCCTAGCTAAGCATCTTCAGCTATGACCCTTATTAGCTTAGCAGCCAAAACCTGCTTGCTTTCACTTTTGCTTGCTAATTCTTCAATAGCGGTTTCAAGAAGAGGGTGCAGTTTATAATGCTTTTCTGTTGGCGGTAGCAATCCCGCCCGCTCAATCCCCCATTTTGGCAACTATAAGCTAACCAACATCACAACTGCAGCTATTAAGGAGTTTATATCAAAAGAGCACGAGGAAGGCCAGAAGCAAGAACATAAACTATCCCCACGCTCTATCCAGTATCACCTGGTCGTTTTAAAGGCAATACTGAAGACTGCCTGCATTGATGGATACTTAAAGCAAAACCCTGCTGAGTATGTTAAACCGCCAAGGCAAGAGAAGCAAGAAACCGAAGTATTAACCCCACAAGAAATTAAGCTCCTGTTTGATACGGCACAAGAGCCTTTAAAACGTTCTTTATGATAGCTGCACTAACTGGCCTGCGACGTGGTGAAATATTGGCCTTGCGCTGGTCTGATATCGACCTCGAAAAAAGGTTTATCTATGTCCGCCAAAATATTGTTATGGGCGTGATTGATACTCCGAAATCTAATACCAGCAGGCGCGTAGTTGGCATATCTGATAAGCTTCATGCAGCGCTGCTGAACCTGCAATTAAGTGCGCCCGAAGGCTCTGAATTCATCTTTTTGATAAAGAAAGAAGGTAATCTCTACGATGCCCCCCACATCTCAAGGATACAGTTCCACAAAGCAATTAAGGCTGCAGGAATAACAAAGAAGATCAGATTTCACGACCTTCGCCATAGCTTCGCTACCCTACTGAAAAACCAGGGAGTCCACCGAAACGATATTCAAGGCGTTGTGGGCCATTCTTCCGCGACCGTAACAGACATCTATATGCACCTAATGCCTGAGATTTATTCTAAGATTGCGAGCACTGCAGAAGACGCGATATTTAGCGAATAATTTTTTTTCTAGTTGTTGTTAGCAAATTGTTAGCAAATAAGCGAAAACCACCAGATATTTGCCTGGTGGTTTTCTTATATTCCCTGCTTATTTTGCACGCCCGATAGGATTCGAACCTATGACCCTCGGATTAGAAGTCCGATGCTCTATCCAGCTGAGCTACGGGCGCATACTTGAAATTAGAAACTACGAAAGGCCGCCAGGCTGAGGCCTTTGGCCATCTTCAGCGCTCAAAGCGCTTTTCTTGAGCGGACGACGGGATTCGAACCCGCGACCAACAGCTTGGAAGGCTGTGACTCTACCAACTGAGTTACGTCCGCATGTACGCTAGGAATTGCTTCCCCGACCTCACCCCGGGCGATGCTTCACTCACCCCGACAAGGTGTTATTCAATTCTTAGCAGCTCAAGAAAGTGCGAAATGCTTCTTTTAGCTGCGTTGAAATGATAGCAGAATTGCTTTGAAAAGTCGAGACGACGGTGACCTGTACGAAAACCGGCCACACATGATCCTCATTATTGTTATTCCAAATCTGGAGCAGAATTGCTCATTCCTAATGAATCACCGAGTGCATCAATTTAAGACACTAAGTGTCGATTATCGCTAGAAGAGACTGTAGACTCTGTATTATCACCCGTTTTGCCGGCACATTCAGAAGATTTGTGTAGTGTCACACAGTTCCGACCGCTCTTCTATTGGTGTATATTCCTGGGATAAGTTGCAGAAGCGTCAAGCTGAAGTTTTTGCCGCCTACCTTCTCATGCCAAAACTAAGGCTTACAACGAGGCATTTCCAAACCGCAAGATCGAACCTGGTTGAAGACTACGGCATTATGGAAAAGTTTGCGGGATTTCGGTTGAAATTATTGGAAGCTGTGCTCCAGCAAGATAATGTATCTACTCCTAAGCCAATAATATTATCATTTGTTAGTATATCGTAGATAACAGATTCTGAGTTTGTGAGTATCTCGATTCTACTATCAACAGGCTTACCCTTTTCAATTCTTAGGATGGCAAGGCCATTGTTATCTTGAGCTTTTTGTTCTTGGGCCGTGAAATCCAGAGCATTCCTGTTGGCTTCAGATGGCGTTTGAGTTTAGGGAATAGATCGTCCATCTCGGCCTGAGTTATAGTAAAGACATGAATATAGTCGAACTGTCCTCGGAGTTGAGAAGCAATGTTAAGAGTTGGCAGGTTTATAGCATCCAGAGCGGACTGCGGGGCATTCCCAAAGAATGCTCGCATTCCCTCTCGGATTCCCATCTTTTGTGATACATCTCTCATCGCGAATGCTCCTTGATTGCTTTGACGCTTTTGTGCGCCTAACAATGTTTATACTAATCCGTATAATACGCCAAAATTGCTATTTGCGCCCACATAAGACGCCTTGCGTATTCCGACGATTTCGGCCACCGATTCCGATTTATTCCGGCCGCTTTCGGAGCGAAGCGACGCCGGCAACTTAATTCAACCCGATTAGATTAAAAAGCCGGCGGTAAATAAAAATAATTTGGAAATAATATCCTTGATAATATAACTATATCAGTTATAATGACTGTATTAACTAGAGGAGGTGTTATGCAGGTGGAGAAAAAAGAAAACGCTATGACGGCCAGGAAAAACTTCGGACGGCTTATGGAAGAAGCACACTACCGAGGCGATGAGATCATCGTTGAGCGTGCCGGGAAACCAATGGTTGCGATTATCTCATACGCCGAATTTCAAGAGTTTAAACAGCAACGAAGGAAGGATTTTGAGATTTTAGACAAGATTAGGGCCAAGAATCAAGGCGCCAAGCCTGAAGAAGTAGAGGCTGCGGTTGAATCAGCGCTATCTAAAATTAGAAGAGGTTAAGCATGATTAAGGCATGCATAGATACCAATGTTTTTGTAAGCGGAACCATCTCAAGCTCAGGTGCACCTTTTGAGATACTTGAAGCTTGGCGGGACCGCGAATTTATATTGCTTGCCTCGGATGAGATTATTGCCGAGATAAGCAAGGTTTTAAATTATCCCAAGATAAAGAAGACCTTTTCTCTAACAGACGAAGAGATCGAGAAGGATTTATTGCTTCTTGGTAAGTACTCTCAGATAACCCCTGGCGAGCTAAGACTAGATATCATAACCGAAGATCCATCAGATAATATATTTTTGGCTTGTGCAGTCGAAGGCAAAGCGGACTTCATTATTTCCGGGGATAATCATTTGCTTCAAGTGGGCACCTATCAGAGAATTCAGATAATCACGCCTCGTGAGTTCGTCGATCAGCTAATATCTTAAGGGATGCGGGGCTATGAATAACAAATCATCGGATATTATAGTTACAAAACGGCGAAATTCAGATAGGCTTGATATTCAAAATGAGCTTGCTGACCATGAGCTTACAAAAGCATTAGAAGAAAGCCAAAAGCAGCACGAGTTCGGCGATGTCGGCACCGAAGTGACCTCTTTGATGCAATCTTTAATTCTTCGAGTTCGAATAAGAACTCTCTGGTCGGGGTGAGAGGATTCGAACCTCCGACCCCCGGTTCCCAAAACCGGTGCTCTAACCAAACTGAGCCACACCCCGAAATATACGGCATACCCTGAAGGTATGCCAGATGGTATTTTAGCACATAGTCGGTGGAAAGTGCAGTAATTAATATCTGTTTGTTGCTGTCCGTTGCTGAGGGTTATCGTCCGCCGTTGCGCGTTATCCTAGCAGTAAACGGATTATGAACGCTTCAGGTGCCCGCGAACCTCTTCCATCTTCTCCCGCATCTTCATGAACGCTTGCCCGCGATGGCTTATCTTGTTCTTCTCGTCGAGACCCATCTCCGCGACGGTGCGCGTCTCCCCTGTCGGAAAAAAGAGCGGGTCGTAGCCGAAGCCCAGCGCACCGCGCGGCTCAAAGCCTATCCGTCCCTCGACCGTGCCTTCGGTCGAAATCCTCCAACCGTCCGGCGTCATCAATATGGCGACGCAGCGAAAACGCGCGGTTCGCTCATCCTCTGGAACGCCGTCGAGCGCCCGCAGCAGCTTCTCGTTGTTCTTGGCGGCGTTTCCATGCTCGCCCGCGTATATGGCGGAGTCGACACCGGGGTCGCCCCCCAGGGCGTCCACCTCGAGACCGGAATCATCGGAGACCGCCGATTTCCCGTACTTCTCGACCAGCGCCTCCGCTTTAAGCAAAGCGTTATCGTAAAAGGTCGTCCCGGTCTCCTCGACATCCGGCCAGTCGGAAAAATCTTTATACGTGTAGACCTTCACGTCGGACAACTCGAGGATATCGACGATTTCCCTGATTTTGCCGTCGTTCTTACTTGCTATGATGAGTTCCAACATTGACCGACAAATCCTTTCCGAGAATCTCGCGCTGCAGGGAGATAAGCTCCGATGCTCCCTTTTCCGCCAAGTTGAGAAGTTGCTCCAGCTCAGAGCGCTCAAAGGGGTGCTCTTCGGCGGTACCCTGAACCTCGATGAACTTGCCCGAAGCCGTCATCACCACGTTCATGTCGACCTGCGCCTTGCAATCCTCCTCATAACAAAGGTCGAGCAACGGAACACCATCGACGACGCCGACGCTTACCGCCGATACGAAATCAGAGAGCGGCAACTCGGCTACTCGCCTATTCGCGACGAGCCATCTGAGCGCGTCATATAATGCGATAAACGCGCCGGTAATCGACGCGGTCCGTGTGCCGCCATCGGCTCGCACCACATCACAATCTATCCAAATCGTCACCTCGGGCAACGCCTTTAAGTCTACCACCGAGCGGAGCGAACGTCCTATTAGGCGCTGAATCTCATGGGTGCGCCCCCCGACGCGGCCCTGGCTCGCCTCGCGCACCATCCTGATTCCGGTCGAGCGCGGCAGCATGCCGTATTCGGCGGTAACCCAGCCCTGACCCTGCCCGCGCAGCCAATTCGGTACCCTATCTTCGACTGTGGCGGTGCAAATGACGTTTGTGTTGCCCATCTCGATAAGGACCGAGCCCTCCGCGTGCGGCAAGTAATTTCTGGTTATACTGACTTCCCGAATATCGTCGGGTCGCCTTCCATCGGCGCGCTCCATAAGTCTCTCCTTCGTTATTAAATATCGCGGCTTAAACCCCCGCGACGCTTGAGTATCTTATATCAACACCTGGTTCCACGTTATAGCAATAAGCGCTGGTTGGCAAATAAGGCTCGCGTCTAGACCATCCGCGAAATCTTTTCTCCGAATGTTGGTTTGGCTGATTTTATGCTCGACATCGACGATTTAACGGTTCATTTTTTCGCGAAATACGTCTTCCCTGATTAAAATCCGCCGCTTCAGCACCAGCCGCAAGAGCGGATACCCGAGACCATAGACTACCACCGTCTGGCCGATTCCCACAAAGAGAACACTCGGCCAATATGGAAGGTCGAGGACGATTTTCAAGAGCGCGGCAACACCAAAAGCATTGAGCACCACCGGCGCCGTCAGCGCCAACAAGGGATTCTTGATTCTCCATACGAACACAGCCGAAAGCAAAGTCAGAAGCGAGCCGAATACTATGTCGAGCATGCCCAGGGATGTCCCCATGAGCGTGCCGATACTATTTGCCAGCAAGCAACCGACAAACAGGCCCGGTATCGCCGCCGGCTCAAAAAACGCCAAAATGCTGAGGGCTTCGGAGAGCCTAAATTGGACCGTACCGAAGCTTATGACATTTAGCGGCGGCGTCACGGTAAGCGCCACATACATCGCCGCGATAATAGCTCCCCTGGTCAGCCAAATGATTCTATCCTTTTTCAACGCGATTCACCTTTGCTTTCAATGGGAGATGGACACGCTCGACATGGGCTATCTCCCGGCCTAAAAACCGCGCCCCCAGCCGACCAAAGACGTGCTCATCCCCGCTCGAAAAGAATCTCGGCTCCGGGCTCGTGCCGCCTTCACGTAAGCGGTCTTTGCGCTGCAAAAATTCCTTGAGTTCACGCGCGGTTTCTTCGGCCGAGCTTATTAGCGTGATATCGTCTCCGGCGACTTTCGCAATCGTATCCGACAAGAGCGGGTAGTGCGTGCATCCTAGAATCAAACTATCGATACCGTCGCGCACCAAGGGGTCGAGATACCATTTGACGGCCCCTTCCACCCTCTCGCCCGCTATCTCGTCGCGCTCAACGAAGTCCGCGAGTTCCGGACAAGCGAGCGAATAGGCTTTAACCCCGGCGTCTATCGTCTTCATGGACGTAATATATGAGCCGCTCGATATCGTCGCCTGCGTACCTATGACCCCCACACGCCGGTTCCGCGTCGCCTGAACCGCCGCCCGCGCGCCCGGCTCGATGACGCCGATAATCGGGATACTGTAGAATTGCTGGGCCGCTTCGAGCGCGGCCGCCGACGCGCTATTGCAAGCTATCACTATAAACTTGACATCATACATGAGCAAAAAATCGATTATCTCAAAGACAAACCCCCGAAGCTCCCGCGCGCTACGCGGCCCGTAAGGAAACCTCGCGGTATCGCCGAAATAGAGCGTCTGCTCGTGCGGCAGTTGGCGCACGATCTCACCGACGACCGTCAAGCCGCCGAGCCCCGAGTCGAATATCCCTATCGGCCTGCTATCCATTCTTCCTCCACGTTAACGCTGCGCTATAAATACCGCACTAAAACAGCATTCCTCATTATAGCTAAAATGAGCTGAAAATAATAAAGATTAGGGGATATTTTGCGCAGTTTTGGCGCAAACTAGTACTCCATCACACGTTTTATGAGTTGTCATTCTGAGTGAAACGAAGAATCTCTAAAGCTTGAGATTGTTCGGTCGTTTTCAACTCCCCCAGAATGACGGATACTAGTCGATGTATGTGTGATGGAGTACTGGTTCGAAGAGTTTGGCATATAAGAAACTAAGGGACACATGACTTTAAATAAAATGATTTAGTGCGTTCTTCGAAGGTAGACGCCGGTTGGGGCAACTTCAGCCGGCCGGCTCAAGCTACACGAATCTGGCGCTCCTCGCCCAATATTTTGGACGCTTCTTCGGCGGGTAAAGGGCGGCTGAAGAGAAAACCTTGCATGCTATCGCACTTCAGCGACCTCAAGAGTTCTAGCTGCTCCAAAGTCTCGACGCCTTCCGCCAGCGCCTTCAGCTTCAGCGTGTGCGCGACCGTTATAATCGCGGTGGCGATTGCCGCGTCTTCGGTTCCGGCGCTCAGCTCCCTGATGAACGACCGGTCTATTTTGAGAACGTCGATCGGGAACCGTTTCAAATATCCAAGGGATGAATAACCGGTGCCGAAATCGTCTATCGAAATATAGATTCCTTTTTTCTTCAACTTGTTGAGCGTATCGACCGCCGCATCGGCGTCTTTCATAAGAACGCTCTCGGTTATCTCCAGCTCCAGATACCGGGGGTCGAGACCGGTCTCTTTTACAATTCGCGCCACCCTCTCAGCTAAATCAACCTGCTGGAACTGGCGACAAGACAAATTGACGGCCATCCTTATCGGAGCATGTCCCGCGTCTTGCCAGGCTTTGTTCTGCTCGCATGCGGTACGGAGCACCCACTCGCCTATCGGCACGATCAGCCCTGTCTCTTCGGCCATGGGGATGAATTCCGCCGGATAGACCAGGCCCAGGTCGGGGTGGTTCCAGCGAATGAGGGCCTCCATGCCGATTATCTCGCCGGTTGCCAAGTCCAGCTGCGGCTGATAGTAAACGGTAAATTCCTGCCGTTCGAGCGCTTTTCGCAGGTTGCCTTCCATCGCCAGCCGCTCGAACGCTTTGGCATTCATCGACGGCGCG
>JGI24109J20143_1000142_pt1 | contig 16517 bp, 13 predicted proteins | sample Subbio11_8B_AprC_FD_20143 | JGI IMG/M metagenome (IMG submission 20143) | reverse complement strand
AGCCAATCGCAGGTAAGTTCTAAGCCCGTTTTCTTGGCGATCGTTCAGGTAGGAAGCTAATTCTTTAAAACGTTTAAAAAGCAGCAATTGGCGGGTTAAAGCCTCGCCTGGATCCTCCTCTTCGGATTGGGAAAGGGTGATGGAGGGCGATGGTAGGAGGGCTGCCGATTTAATCTGGATCAACCGGGCTGCGATGACCAGGAACGCGGATACCGCCGCGGCGTTTTGATGTTCGATTTGGTGTAAATATTCGAGATACTGGTCGGTAACTTGAGCCAGGGCTAATTTTGTAACATCCAATTCAGAGCGTTCAATTAATTCGAGGAGTAAATCGAGAGGTCCTGCGTATAAATCGGTGGAGACCTGGTAGGACTCTGCCTGGTGTGCAGCAACAAGTATACTCACAGGGCGATTATATCACCGGATTATCGGTATAATTAGTACCTATTGAGGGATTCGGGTCAGTGTTCAACCAGGTAGTGTTGGGGCCTGGATCAGGTTCGGAATAACCTTAAAGATAACCGGCTCAGGCTTGTGATACAACAAAAAAATATATTAGGAGCGCGATGAGCGAGAAAAAATTATCGCATATCGACCAACACGGTCGGGCGCACATGGTGGATATTGGCCACAAACCCGACAATGAGCGCAGTGCCATTGCAAAAGGGGAAGTACACCTTCAACCTGAGACGATCGCTTTGATCCGCGAGGGACTAGTGAAAAAAGGCGATGTATTAACGGTTGCTCAAATTGCAGGAATTCAGGGCGCAAAGCGGACCGCAGAGCTTATCCCACTCTGCCACCCAATTCCAATTCACCAGGTAACTGTGGATTTGGATTTGGACGACAATTTACCGGGGGTGAAAATTGTAGCCCGATTGAAAACCACTGGGAAAACCGGGATCGAAATGGAGGCGTTGACTGCTGTTGCAGTGGCAGCCTTGACGGTTTACGATATGGTTAAAGCAGTTGAAAAAACTGCCCGGATCGGGAACATTCGCCTGGTCGAAAAGCACGGTGGAACCAGCGACGATATCAATCTACCTTAAGATTGAAAGCGAGGCATGGATGAAAACGGTTTCCATTTTATTTTTTGCCCATCTGAAAAAGCTCGTCGACATGGATCGGGTCGAATTCAAATTGCCAGTTGGAGCCAGAGTGCGGGAATTAAAACAGAACTTGATTGAACGGTTTCCATTGCTTGAAGACCGGTTTGGAAACCTTTTTATATCGGTGAACAGGCAGTTTGCCGATGACAATGACGAGATCCCCGATAATGCAGAAATTGCGATATTCCCGCCTGTAAGCGGGGGTTCTAAACCGCCAACCATATTTTCTATTACCAACGATCCCATCCATTTGGATGAATTAATGGACAAGATTACCCTGCCGACCACCGGAGCAGCCTGTTTTTTTACGGGAATGGTGCGGGCAGAGACCACGCGTGGTACTGGGCATTCTACGGCCGCTTTAGAATACGAAGCCTATATCCCCATGGCTGAAGAAAAAATGTCCCAGGTGGCAGCCGAGATCCGCTCAAAATGGTCTTCTGTGGAAGGTATCGCTATCGTCCAGCGAATCGGGTTATTGCAACCGGGGACCCCCACCGTTTTGATTGCCTGTACCGCTGCCCATCGTGATACGGGTGTTTTCGAGGCCACGCGTTATGGGATCGATCGGTTAAAAGAAATTGTCCCAATTTGGAAAAAAGAAATCGGCCCAAATGGGGAAATTTGGGTTGAAGGCGATTACCATCCCCATAAAGGCGACTAAACAGCATGGCGGTTATTCGATGTGAGGATTGCGGGCAACCTTTTCCTGAGGAAGCCCTGGCCTATTGTTGTGATCGATGCGGTGGCATATTTGATTTTGATCGCCCACCAGATTTCGACCCCAATCAGGTCGAGCTGCAAATGCCTGGCTACTGGCGTTACCGCCATACTTTTGACCTGGTAAAAGGAACGCCGGTGGTAAGCCTGGGAGAGGGAAATACACCCCTGGTGTGGGATACCTACAAAGGCCAGCGGGTGGGGTTGAAGCTGGAATCGCTCAACCCGACCGGATCATTCAAGGACCGCGGGAGCGCGGTATTGGTTGGGCTGCTCTTACAACGGGGTGTGAAAGAAGTGGTCGAGGATTCGTCTGGGAATGCTGGCGCGTCGCTAGCTGCCTATGCAGCTCAGGCGGGTTTACTTAGTAGGATTTATGTACCAGAGTCGGCTTCGGGACCTAAACGGCAGCAAATTGAAATGTATGGGGCCGACCTTGTCCGCGTGGCAGGTCCTCGATCCGAAGCCGCCAAGGCGGTCCTGGCGCAGGCTAAAAAAGGATTTGCATATGCCAGCCATGCGTTTCTGCCATTTGGGCTGGTGGGTATCGCCACCATTGCTTATGAACTTTGGGAGCAGATGGACGGGGAATGCCCTGGCAGCCTGATAGCTCCGGTAGGGCATGGAGGTCTGTTGTTGGGCATCCAGCGTGGTTTTGCTGCCCTTGAAAAAGCTGGGTTGATCTCCGCACCCCCTTATTATGTGGGAGTTCAAACAACAGCGTGCGACCCGGTGGTACGAGCCTTTCAGCATGGGATGGATGCTATGAGCGGGGCAAGCGAGGGACCTACGCTGGCAGAGGGGGTGCGAGTTCGCGCACCGGTGCGGGTAAAGGCATTGCTTGAAGCGATCAACCCACAAAACGGCACCTTCTTGTCGATAAACGAAGAGGGTATCATGGCGGCTTTTACCGCCCTTGCACGCCGCGGGCATTATGTAGAGCCGACATCCGCTTTAGTCTGGGCTGCGCTTGACACTTTAATGGGTAAAATCCCCGAACCAGTGGTTGTCGTTTTAAGCGGTTTTGGGTTAAAATATATACCATCAAACTAAAGTTTTGAACTGAAAGAACGCGAGCTACCTGATCCCAGGTGATTTTGAGAGGTTGAGGTGGCTTGCGCTCCTTGAGTTCGAAGGAGGATCGGTTGGACCAACAACTCCCAATTCGAGCGCAAGAATCGCCGCAAGATTTGGCAGAACGGCTTAACTTAAAGGTTGATGACCTGCTGCTCTTCAGCCGGGCACTAACTCATCGCTCTTATCTTAACGAGCATTCCGAGGCAATCGAAGACAACGAACGTCTCGAATTCCTTGGAGACGCAGTTTTAGATTTCATTGTTGGGGCGTGGTTGTATCACCAATACCCTGAAATGCCAGAGGGCGACCTCACCCGCATGCGTTCAGCCTTGGTCCACACCGAACAATTGGCCATTTTTGCGCGAGAAATTCGATTGGGAGATGCGATGCGCCTGGGACGGGGCGAAACCCAAGCGGGTGGTCGTGAACGCTCAGCCTTATTATGCGATACTTATGAGGCGCTGGTTGGGGCAATTTATTTGGACGGGGGAATCAGGATGGTTGAACAATTTGTCCACCCATTTTTAGAGAATGCGGCCGATGACATCATCATCAACCGGAAGAACGAAGATCCAAAAAGCCTTTTACAAGAATGGGCGCAATCCCAAGGATTTGCTGCCCCTCAATACCTCACCCGGTCAGCTCACGGGCCAGATCATTCTAAAACTTTCGAAGTAGAAGTGATCATCGGTGGGGAGGTCTATGCTAAGGGTAGTGGCTCGAGCAAACAAGCAGCCGCTAAAGATGCTGCCCGAACAGCGCTTATGAATTTGGGTTTGCTCAATTGAACAAGCCGGCTGATCGATCATTATCAGAACAGCGAAGAACCTCACGGTTTAAATCCTTAGAATTGCATGGCTACAAGACATTTGCCAGCCGGACGAATTTTGAATTCCCCGGGTCGATAACGACCGTTGTAGGCCCGAATGGATCCGGAAAATCAAATATTGCCGATGCGATCCGCTGGGTACTAGGAGAACAGTCGTATAGCCTGTTGCGCGGCCGTAAAACCGAGGACATGATTTTTTCTGGATCTGAAATGCGTCCGCGAGCCAGTATGGCTTCGGTGATGATCACCTTTGAGAATGATGATGGTTGGCTGCCTATCGATTACAGCGAGGTTTCGATCGGCCGGCGCGCGTACCGGGATGGGCAGAACGAATATATCCTCAATGGGCAAAAAGTTCGTTTAAAAGAGATTTCAGAATTATTGGCTCAGTCTGGGTTGGCTGAACGAACCTACACCATAATTGGCCAGGGATTGGTGGATGCCGCTTTATCACTGAAACCGGAGGAACGGCGGCGGTTTTTTGAGGAAGCGGCTGGCATCGGGCTTTACCGCTCACGGCGTGAAGAAGCGCTCAACCGGCTGGATAGCACTCACCGAAATCTGGTACGGGTTCATGATATTTTGGGTGAATTACAACCCCGTTTACGCAGCCTGGAAAAACAAGCGGCCCGGGCAATGGAGTACGATCGAATTAAGGCCGACTTGCGGATTCTACTGAGAGAATGGTACGGCTATCATTGGCACCGTACCCAGCGTGATTTAACCCATACTCGGGCCGTATTAGCAGGTCAAGAAGGTCGCCTGCTTCAGGCGCAGCAAAAGATGGACGAGGTTGAATCACGTCTGAAAAACCAGCGTGAGGAATTACACCATCTGCGCAATGAATTAAATCAATGGCACCTGGGCTCGGCGGACCTGCACCGCCAGCGAGAATCGGTCAGCCGGACCCTGGCCGTGTTAGATGAGCGCCAGCGTGCGTTAACCCACCAGTACCACTTACAACAAACGGATATGGCTCGCCTGGAAGAAGAAGAAAAAACCTATCAAGAGCGCCTGGAACTGGTCCGTGCTGAAAAGCTCACCCTAGAACAGGCATTTAATGAGGCGAAAAACCAATCCGACACCGCCCAGGCCTTGTTGGCTGCGAAGCAGGCAGAACGAATTAAGGGGGAAACCCAAATAAATGAGCTGCGCCGAAACCTGGTTAAGAGCGAAACCCGGCAGGTGGAACTGCGCGCCTATCGAAATGAATTGAACCGCCGTCTGGATGGTTTGACCAAGGAAAAAACCAGGCTGGAACAAGGTTTGGAAAAGGTNCAGATCGCGGTCGACCTTGCTCAAACACGACAAAAAGATACGGATAAAGCCCAACAAGAGTGGGAAAATGAACGGCTCGGGTTGGATTCCAGGCTGCAAAGCATTGTAAAAAAAGAGACCGAAATAAAGGAAGAACAGAAGGGATGGCACGCAAAGCTAACCGAGAAGCAAGCAGAAATAACCCGCTTGAAAACCCATCTCGACGTGCTAGAGCAAGCTGAACTCAGCTTTAGTGGATTAAATCAGGGGACACAAAGGGTTTTAAAAGCAGTGCAGGACGGGTTTCTACCCGGCAACCATCGAACGATCAACCGGCTGTTCGAAGTACCGGTCGAATTTGAGGCGGCGATTGCAGCCAGTTTAGGTGACCTTTTGGATGGGATCGCTTTGGACGCGAATTCAGATCCGGAAAAAGTACTGGAGATACTGGAAGGCAGCGAAAAAGGGCGGGCTGTGCTTCTGCCGCTGGCCTGGCTGCGGACATTACCCCGCCTGATCAGTCCAGCGGATCCAGACTGCCTGGGGGTAGCCGCCGGTTTGGTGCGCAATCCGGAAAATCTTGATCCAGTCATAGATTTGTTGTTAGGTCAGGTACTGTTGGTCAGAAATCGTCAAGTCGCCCGTAGACTGGCATCTCAGCAACCGATGCACGTGAGGGTGGTCACCTTAAAGGGTGAGGTGTTCTATGGTAATGGCATCGTGACTGCCGGGCAAGAGGGACGCTCCGGTCTAATTTCTCGACCCCGCCAGATAAGAGAATTGCATACAGGGCTAGAAAGCCTTGAAACCGATTTGCAAAAAACAAAAGAAGAATTAAAAATAATCGAAAACCAGCACGAAAAAATCAATCGAGAACGCCAAGCAACAGAAAAAAGTTTAAAAGAAGTTGTTCAACACCATGAAAAAGCTGCCCGACTGTTTCAAAAAGCTGTGCTAGAAATAGAACAGGAGCATCAAAAATTGGATTGGCAGCGGAAACAGATGGACCAGGTTGCTTCTCAAATTGAACAGGCCGGTGGTGAAATCGGCAAATTATTGGTCGAGGAAGAAAAAGCTCGTGACGGACAGGAATCTCTTGATGTGCAAATTCGTACCTTGGAGCGAGAATTAGAAAAACTGACCCTCGATGAGTACCAAGCCCAACGGGTGCATTGGGACACTCAGGCGGCGATTAATGAACGAGTTTTGAAAGAAAGCGCGAATCGGGAGAGGGAATACTTGGCGGCCTTGCAAGGCAACCTGGCACAACTGGGTTTGCTTCGCGGAAGGCAACAAACAGCAACGGAACAACTGGCGCAGCTCGAAATCGAAAAAAATAACCAACGCGAACAAGAGGATCTCCTTAACCAAGGCATCGAAAAATTACGCCTTCAGATCGAGCCGGCTGAAACCCAATTAAACGGAATGGAAAGTCGATACGAACGTGTACTCGAGGAGCAAACCGTGTTGCAACAAAATCTTTCCGTTTCAGACCGGGCAGTAACCCAAGCCCACTTAGAAATGACCCGTGTGCGCGAATCACTCGATCATCTACGCCGGAGGATTGAGGAGGATTTTGGACTGGTTGCTTTCGAATATCAGGTGGATATTTCAGGCCCAACCCCGCTGCCCTTCGAGGGGATGGTAGAACAACTTCCGACTGTGGTCGAATTACCAGCCGATTTGGAAGATACGATTAACCGCCAGCGCAGCCAGTTACGCAGGATGGGGGCGATTTATCCGGAAGCTCAACAGGAATATCAATCTGTCAAGGACCGTTATGAGTTTATGTCCTCCCAGGTTGTGGATTTAAAGAAGGCGGACGAAGATTTACGCGAAGTGATTGCCGAACTCGATGCATTGATGAAGAAGGAGTTCCGTAAGACGTTCGATGCGGTTGCTGCCGAATTTAAATTGAATTTCACCCGTTTGTTTGGGGGAGGTTCGGCGCGGCTGTTGTTACAGGATGAAGAAAACCCGACCGAAACGGGAATTGATATCGAAGCGCGCTTACCGGGACGACGAGAGCAAGGATTGTCACTCCTTTCCGGCGGAGAACGCAGCCTGACCGCGGTAGCACTTATTTTTTCATTGTTGAAAGTCTCGCCAACCCCGTTCTGTGTTTTGGACGAAGTGGACGCCATGTTGGACGAAGCCAATGTTGGCCGTTTTTGTGAATTATTGATCGAATTAAGTCAGAACACACAATTTATCATCATTACCCATAATCGTAACACGGTCCAGGTAGCGGATGTGATCTATGGGGTGACGATGAGTAAGGATACCGCCAGCCAGGTGATCTCCTTGAGGCTGGATGAAGTTACCGCAGACCTGGTTAAGTAAAAAGCAAAAGTGGCCGCAGACTTCTATCGCGGCCACTTAGGTTTAGTACACTTTCAGTTCATCAACCGGGTTTAAACCCCCAAGCCCGGAGGCAGGGTAGGGACCGTTGGAACACGGTCCTGCCAGTTTTGGAATCTTTCAACCTTCATCTCGGCTTTCACTTCTTCTAACCAGAGGGAGAATTGCTCCTGTTTTAATTGTTGCAACCGGTCAGGAGTAATAGGACGGACTTCTTTCCCTAAAAGTTGAATGATGTGGAACCCAAAACTTGTCTCCACCGGGTCGCTGATCTGTCCAACTTCGGTCAGAGCAAAGGCGGCAGTTTCAAATTCTGCTACCATTCGTCCACGTTCGAACCACCCTAAATCTCCACCTTGAAGTTTATTGGATTCGTCGGTTGAGAACAAGGCAGCCATTTCGGTAAAGTCCTCTCCTTGTTTTACACGTTCCAAGACCATTTCAGCCTCTTCCAAGGTTGGGACGAGGATATGACGAGCCCATACAAATTCACCCTGATCGGAAATATCTCCGGTAATTTGTTCCAAAACCTTATCTTGTAACAAACTGATGTGGAAGATGGCACGAAAGGATTGGGCATCAAATTGCGCTTCTTGTTCCAGGGTTTGGGTGTATTCGTCAAACAAAGTCTGGAATCCTTCTTTGGTGAAGGGTGTAGGGGTTGGGAATGGAGTCGGCGAGGCTTCGGGGGTGGCTTGAGGTTCCTCCTCAACTGCAGTTGGGGTGGGGGTGGCCGGAATTTCTTCCACTAGCGTGGGGGCGAGGGTAGGGGTGGCAGTTGATGGGACGAGGGTGAGCTGTTGAGGTGAATAGGTGGCAGTTACAAAGGGAGTCGGGGTTAGTTCTAAGTCTGTTCCGGCTTCCTCAAGGTAGCCAAAGGCTACTTGGATGGCTTCATCGATCTCTTGTTCGCTGACGGTGATGCCCATTTTCTCGGCCTGAAGGGTAATGACGGCATCATTGATCAACTCTTCGATGACTTGCTCACCAAGGGCGATTGGATCTTGTAATAATGCCACATTGGATTGAATCTGGTTATCAAAGAATCCCCCACCCCCTTCAGCAGTCTGGAAAAGCTGGCTGTATTGGATAAGCTGAATGGTATTTTGGATCAGTTGAAAACGATTGTAACGTGTACGGGCCTGGAATTGTTCCAGGCTAATATCGATACCTTCTACTTGGGCAACTGGTTTGCGTGGCGCAAGGACCAACTGGTCCAATAAACCGTAACCCAACACGAGTACGACCAAAACCGTTAATGTAATCGAAAAAACCATTACAATCGTGCGTTGTTTCTGTTCTCGGGTGACTCGGTTTTGTTGTTTAGAAGATATGTTTTTTGAACGAGGTACATTGGCCATAAATACGACCTTTCATAACATAAGTAACAGGGCATTGAGCGTAGAACCGCTTATGCCCCATTCTTCTGGCTTGTTTGGGATTTAACGGACTGCGTCGTTCCAGCTTTCGCCAACAAACGGAAGCATTGCAATTTGTCGGGCACGTTTAATTTCCTGGGCCAAGGTTCGTTGGTGGCGGGCACAGGTTCCGGTCTGGCGGCGAGAGCGGATTTTGCCGTCTTCGGTGATGAAGCGGCGCAACAGATCGATTTGCTTATAGTCGATCACGATATTTTTATCCGCGCAGAATTGACATATTTTTGGGCGAGCGATGTAACGACGTGGACCGAAGGCCTGGTCGTTCTCACCTGGATTGTGTTCAGACATACGTACTTTCTCCTAAAATGGATATTCGTCTTGATTTTCGACTTCGGTCAGATGATCGGTGGTTTGAGCATGACTGACCTCGCGGCGATCGCCAAGGATCAACATTTCGTTGGCAACGACTTCAACCGTGGCGTGTTTGATCCCTTCCGAGTCTTCCCACCGGCGGGTTTGGATACGACCTTCAATGTAAACCTGTAATCCTTTGGTCAGATATTGTTTGCAGATTTCGGCCAAATTACCCCAGGAAACGATATTGAACCATTCGGTCTCAGAATGGCGTTCACCATCCGACGTATTCCAAGTCCGATTGGTAGCAACACTGAAGGTTGTAACCGGACGACCCGATGGTGTATACCTCATTTCTGGATCGCGTCCCAGATGACCAATGATCATGACTTTATTAAGGCCTCTGCTCATTGTTTACTCCTTGGTAGCCTGCCCCTATCCGAATCTCGACTCCGAATCTAAATTAATGTCGGTTGATCAAGCTGTAACGCATAATTGGCTCAAATAAGCGCAAATTGCGTTCAAATTCGCCACTCGATGATGGCAGCATTTGTAGATCAAGCAAAACATATTGCCCATCTGGGCGTTTATTGATAGAGTAGGCCATACGCCTTTTACCCCAGATGTCGACTTTTGCGACTGTACCACCGAAATCGGTTATCCAGCCTTGGATTTTTTCAATGACACCTTTTATGGCGGTATCATCCAGGTCGGGCTGGATGATGACAATCAACTCATAGTTACGCATGTTCTGATCCTCCTTTCCTCGGGATAGCCCTCTGACGACGCTGTAAGCGAAGCAAAGAGCGGAAAGCAGCAATGATTTTTTAATTGTCTGCAGATTGGCTAAGTTTACTACAAAACCTAAAAAAAGGTAGGGTAGGCCGGTTGGCACGGCAGTGTCTTGTAAAGGGAGGGTGACAGGTGCACCTATAGATGGTTCGGGATCTAACCGTCGTTGGCGCACGGTGGGAATCGGCAGATTATAATGATGGCAACGAAACTGTGGAGGATAAAATGCAAATCGAAATCCTGTATCGTCCGTCTTATTCGGGTGCAAAAATAACTTTGAGTGCCGCCGAGGGGATTGTTTGCGAGTCTGGGGCAATGGTCGCAATGTCCACAGATTTGCAAGTGGAAACAAAAATGCGTGGAGGTTTGCTGAAATCACTGGCGCGTTCAGTCCTCGGTGGAGAATCATTTTTTGTTAATACTTTTCGAGCAGGACCTAAAGGTGGAGAACTGCTTTTAGCGCCAGCACTGCCAGGCGACGTATTCTCAATTGAATTGCGAGGTGAGCAATATTTGGTGCAGTCCGGGTCTTTTCTGGCATCGGCCGAGTCAATTGAGACCGACCCCAAGTGGTCTGGAGCTCGGACCTTCTTTGGTGGGGAAAATTTGATCATGCTGCGTTGTGGCGGGAATGGCGCACTCATCCTCTCCAGTTATGGGGCTATCCATGAGGTTGATTTGGCAGCCAGCGAACAGGTGACGGTCGATACGGGTCACCTGGTCGCGTTTTCGGAAAAATTAACCTTTAAGGTCCGGGCAATCGGCGGATTGAAATCTACGGTATTAGGCGGGGAAGGATTGGTGATTGATCTGACCGGACCCGGAAAAGTGTTGCTTCAGACCCGCAGTGAGAGGGCCTTCCTCCATTGGTTGGTTCCCCACTTACCGAAGAAGTCAGATACCTGAACCGGACCGAGGTGAATCAGCGGAAGGGTATAAACCCCTCTGACCTTGACGACATTTAGATGGTTACAACGAGATGTCTGCCCTAGCTATAACCTGACCAGGAAAAGTTTACAACCCAATGAGGAGGTGATTGGAATCGACCCTTTTGTACCAGGCGCGGAAGGCAGCAGTCTCCTGGAGTGATTGATAGATCGAGGATTGCAAACGCTCGGCATCGTCTTTGCGATTCATACCACCTTCAGCGATCCTCATCCTATTTTCCGATTTTGATAAGATGCGGATGTATCCACGGGCAGCTAACCAATGGAGACCCAATTCCACAGTAAGGGAGGGTTGGTTTAATATCGCTGCAATTTCTTCCCAATCGATTTCCCCGCTGCGGGTGCGGAGGGCGTAACGAACCATTCCGGTCAGGTGTTCAAGGAAGAACTGAGGCTCATCCGAAAAACCATAGACTGCGCACAGAATGACTCGGTTTGGTTTAACGGTGTCCAAGGCTTGCCCGAGTTCAATGCGTCCGGGGGGTGGATTCCAGATGAGCAGAATTTCGGCCGGTTTTAATTTTTGCAGGTTAGCAATTGGAAATTGTAATCCGGATTGCTTGTCTGCCCAGGCGATGATCGACTGTTGTTTGGCAAATGCAACCACTTCAGCGAGTGGGTTGGGCGAATCGCGCAGGTCGAGGATTTCCAGGGAGGTGGTGGGGGTAGAGAAGGCGATAGCTTGATCGACGATCTCTCGGGCGGCAATCCATTCTAGTTGCACCTCGGGTTTACCGCGAAAGGATTGGGCGCGGATTGTGTAGGCCAGATCGAATCGACCCTGAGGTAAAAGGCTGCGCGCTCCATGCCACCATATCACCCGCCGAGATTCCCCGTGCTCATCTCCAACCGTGGCTACCAGGTGTTCATTGTTTTTTCCTACGGTAGTCGATTGGAGGATTGACAGGTTTCGGGCAGCCAGGGTGACCGGTGGGTTTCCGCGGCCGAAGGGTGCCAAGGGTTCCAGGTCGGTTACGGTATCCAAAGAGATATTGTCCAGGTTCATGTAGTCGTCAATGATGATTTTTCGATCGAAGATCACATCACCCCATTGACCTTCGACATGCTTGCCCACTTGGCGGCGGAAGGCATCCAGATTTTTTCCCTCCAATGCCATTCCAGCCGCCATCGGATGACCACCATGACCGATCAGGTACTGGGAGGCGGATGCGATCGCCGAGGTGATATCGATGCCATCAATGGAACGGGCTGAACCATGCAAAATCCCATCGGGTGGGCCACTTAATAAGATGGCTGGTCGAGCATACAATTCGACCAACCGGCTGGCCACAATTCCGACCACACCACCTGGCCAGGAGGGATGCGCCAATACGAGAAGCGGCTGTTCTAAAAGGCTTGGGTCTTGTTCAACCTGGTTCATCGCACCGTGAAAGACCTGTTCGGTCAGAAAACGGCGCTCGGCATTCAACCCTTCCAGTCTGGCAGCAAAAACAGCGGCCGCATTTGAATCGGTGGTGGTTAAAAAATCTACCACCGGATTTGCATCGGATAATCGGCCAATGGCATTCAGGCGGGGGGCAATAACATAGCCAATGTGTTCCTCGTTGAGGTGAGCCGGGTTAACCTCGGCCAACTCCATAAGTTGGCTGAACCCCACCCTCTGTGGCTTGCGCAGGGATTGCAGCCCTCGTTGGACAAGGTAACGCGCATCTTGGGTGAGGTGAGCCAGGTCAGCGAGTGTCCCGAGGGCGACCAAATCGAGTTGGCGTTCAGCTAATTCAGGTTTTCCAAGTTGGGTGGTTAACTCCTTGGCCAGCAGGTAAGCTGTACCAACCCCGGAGAGAGTCCGGAGGGGATGACCGGGCGGAAGGCGTTGGGGATTTATGACAGCATCAGCATTGGGAAGTTTCTCCGGAAGGGTATGGTGGTCGGTGATGATAAAGTCCACGCCGCGGTCTCGGGCAAATGCGACAGCATCGTGGGCTGTGATACCGGTATCGCAGGTGAGGACGATTTGGACACCCCGCTCGAGAAATTTACGCAGACCGGGTAGGTTCACGCCGTGCGATTCGTGTTCCCTGACCGGGATGTGATATTCTACAGCCGCGCCCAGGTTTCGGAGAACCTCGACCAATAAGGTGGTTGAGGTTTGTCCATCCACGTCAAAATCACCCCAGATGCCAATGCGTTCCCCTAGGTGAAGGGCAGTAATGAGCCGCAAAACCCCTTTTTGAAGGTCTGGGAGATCGGCCGGGTTGGAAGGTGTATACCGAGCTGGGTCTAAAAAAGAACGTGCTTGCTCGAGTTCAACGATCCCGCGTCGAACCAGGCTGCCTGCAACCAGGGGTGAAAGATTTAATGTGGATAAAAAATTTGGGGGAATGTTAATTTGAGCAGGTTCCACCCATTGAAATCGCAGGCTGGGTTTCATCCGTGTCTCACTTTAGCTCAGTATTCTATCTCGGCAATTTGGTCGAGGTCCAGGTTGATGTTGAACCTGTTGGGCGGTTCAATATCCACCTGGTCCAACGATGCGGCCTGTTGGCCGCGTTGGCAGAGGGAACGATAGGTGCAGAATTGGCAGAAACGCTCATCGGTTGTAAGGGGGAACAAATGGGTGGCGTATCGTTCGGCCTGCTCAATGAGGCCATGAATGAATCGCTTGTCTTTTTCATAACGCTCAGTTGAATAGATAAAATGCTCCGGGTGGAGGGGGTCGGCGGTGAACCAGTAAATCATTTCAATTTGGTCGGGATGCAGTTGGCTGCCATGATTAAGGTGGTGAGCGGCCTCGACCAGCAGCAGCGGATATAGGCGGGTTTGAACACGCTGGCGAATGATCGATCGGGAAGGTTTCCGAAACCCGGTTTTCCAATCCACAATAATCGCCCGCCCATCGGGTTGGAAAGCGATTAAGTCAAATTTAGCGACGATTTGGAATCGCCCGAACGGTGCGCGGAGAGTATATTCGGGAAAACGATCGGACGTGGGCAGATGGCCGAAATAGTCAAGGTAATCAACCCACCACAGCGACAGTAAATCATCCTTGGCCTGAGCGCCAACTTGTTCGGCAGGCAGCCCCAATTGGTGTTGGTGGATCAGTTGATGAAACCTTTCTCCCCGCTGGATTTGCCGTTCGTGCTCAATAACGGGTTCGGATTGAATTGCTGGCCAAGCCCTGTGGAGGAGGTAACGTAATTCGAAGCGGCGTGGACAGTCGAGAAAATCCTGTAAATTGTTTTGACTGAAACTAAATTCCGGTGGTATTGGCATGGGTTATATTCTTCCAAAAATTTGCCAGGTGGACAAAGGCTAATGCTGGTTGGTTTTCACGGCCGGCCGGGTTGGAACGTCCGTTGTTCCAGGTGATAATCAATGACCTTCGGGCGCGGGTAATTCCGACATACAATAAGCGCAAACGTTCAGAGCAGTATTCTATTCGCGCCTGGCGGGTGGCGAACCCTTCTTCCAGGTACAGGTCAGCCGGCCGGTTATCGACCAGGGCTTTGAGCTGGTGAAGAGCTTCGGCTTCGAGATTTAATTGATTGCGGACAAAATATTTTTCCGAAATGTAGGGGTCATACGGCTGGAAAGATGGGAAGTCATAATTGTTGACCGAAAGGAGATAGACACGATCCCATTCCAGACCTTTGGCTTTGTGGATGGTAGCGACAACAACTCTGCCCTTATATTTTTCAGGATCGAACCCGGTATCATCTTCACTAAAACCTAAAATTCGCCGTTCATTTTGAGCGACTGCCGATAATTCTTCAACAAATTGCGAAAGCTGCCACCCGGGGTGGATTTTGGCCGTTCGTTCGAGCACTAATGCCAGGCTGTGCGCCAGGGCGAGTTGGGGTGGGTCTGTAAATAGGTCTTGGGCTATGGTGAGAAGTAATTGATCGACCGGTAACAAAGTAGCAGCTTGCCATCGCCGAATGAGAATAGCAAATAACTCCAGTTCGGCGATTATCCCTGGTTCGATTCCATCTAACGTAAGCTGCTCTAGCCAGTTCCGATTGGGACGCGGCCAAAGGTAGTCCTCCAGGTTATGGCAACGCCCCAGGAGTTGTTGGATGTGTTGGATAAATTCCTTTTCGTCTGGGACATCAGCCAGGCTGCGGCGAAAATCTTTATACACCTGGGTGAGACGAGTGGGGTAGGTGGGCTGGTTAAGGTAACGCAGGGCGTGCGCCAGAATGTCCGCCGTTTGGCGAGTCGAAAGACTGGATTGGAGCAATTCTACCGGCTCGATGCCTCCATTTTTTAAGGCCTGTACGACCTTTGCTCCCCGTTCATTGCGCGGGACAAGGACGGCGCAGGTCAGGTTTGGGTTTTCCGGAAGCCATTTTTTTAAAGAACGGACAACGGTGTTGATCTCGTCATCTGGGGTGAATTTTTTATTATAGAGAAAGATTTCCTCCGGAAGATCGGAAGGGTTAGGCTGGGGGTCGTTGGGTTGGGTAGGACGAATAAAAGGCGGGGTGAGTGCAGTTCTGAGCTCTTCCACCGGGTGATCATTCATCGTCCAACCGATCAATTCATTCGCCAGTTGGATGATCGAGCGGGTCGATCGACCTGAATCGGGCAATTCGCGGATGATAACGCCCGGTTCGCGCAAGAAACTGCGCAGGTATTCGGGACTGGCTGTGGTAAAGGTTTCGTAAATCGCCTGGTTCGGATCGCCTACTCGCACCCAATTGCCGTTAGGGCCGCTCAGCAGGCGTAAAATCTCTTCCTGCAAACGGGAACTATCCTGGGCTTCGTCCTCTAAAATGTAGGGCCAGCGCCAGCGCAGGCGGTTGAGGTAATCGGGGTCAGATTGCAAAGCAAGTAAAGCCAGGCGGATGAGATCGGCAAAATCTACCGCGCTGCGGTAGCTTAATCCGCGTTGATAGGTGTTGTAAACCTCCATACCCAAATTCAATAAAGTGTGGTTAAAGTTTAACTCGGACAGAATGTCGTGCAGGTTTTGCGAGGTTGCCTGGAGATCTTTGGATTGGCGCACAAATGCACGGGCAAGACTTAAAACGGTTTCTTCCCATTTTTTGAAAAGAAACTGGTTGTTGGATAAATCCTGATCCGGGTGTGTCCATTGTGAGTAAAAATCAGGATGAGATCGCAGCCAGGCGATGACTGCGGAGCGAAGGATTTCTTCCGATTCGCGCTCATCGATGATGGTAAAACGGTCCGAAAGCCCGACCAGATCAGGCCGCTCGCGGAGGATATCGTGAGCAAGACCATGTAAGGTGCGTACGCGGTAGCATAGGTCGCGGAGAAGACCGGTATAGGTGATGAACCTACCAACCCGGGCAGAGAAATTATCGACCGCAGAATTGACTAGGGTAACAATAAGAATCTCTTGATCCTCGCGGATTGCACCGGATGCGACAAGGTTAGCCGCCAGAAGGGATAGGGTGTGGGTTTTGCCACTGCCCGGAACGGCAGAAACGGCCATGCGCCCGCTGGTGTAGGCGAGGACATCTTTCTGCCTGGGGCGGGGATCAAAGAGCATTGCTCTCCAAGGTGTGGAGCCGGTGCAGGATGGATTGCAGGCCATGTAATAATGGGCCGCGTTCCTCAGAGCCGCGTTCATTGACCCGGACTGTGCAAAGGTATACTCGTTCCCGGCACCGGAGCAATAAACCGCGCACCAGCCGGGCGAGGGCTCCCTGGTTGGCAGTGTACTCGTCGGCATCGGTCCAGGGTGCATCCGGCTGCCAGTGGCGGG
>JGI24109J20143_1000131_pt1 | contig 16953 bp, 14 predicted proteins | sample Subbio11_8B_AprC_FD_20143 | JGI IMG/M metagenome (IMG submission 20143) | reverse complement strand
CCACGAAGCCGTACTCCTCGGAAAGCTCCAGGATGTGCCTCCGGCGCGCACCGGTAAGCGTGACCCCGGCGGGATTGTGGAAGTTGGGTGTGACGTAGACGAATTTCGGCTGCCGCCCTTCCCTTCGCAGCCTCTCCAGCTCTACCGCCAAGATGTCGGTCCGCATGCCGCAGTCGTCGACCGGGATGCCGACGACCTCGGGTTCGTAGCTCATAAATGCCTGGAGCGCCCCGACATAACTCGGAGCCTCCACGATTATAGTGTCGCCTCGGCTGATAAATATCTTGGCGATAAACTCGAGCGCCTGCTGGGCGCCGTCGGTGATTATGATATCGTCGACGCCGATTCCGGTGTCGATTTCGCCCATGATGGCGGCGATATGGCGCCTCAGCCCCACATGGCCCTCGGACGAGCCATACTGCAGGGCGGCGTGGCCCTCACGAAGCATCACGCGCTGGGTCGCCTCGACGATTTGATTCATCGGAAAGACGCGGGTGTCCGGCATCCCGCCGCCGAACGAGATGACGTCCGGGCGCGCGGCGACCGCGAGCATCTCCCGAACCTCCGATGAGCGCATCTTGTTTACTCGAGTGGCGTAGAGTTCGAGCCACTGGTCAAACCTAAACTCCGTCATATCTTTCCTTTATCGGCATGTCTTTGTATAAAAAAACCCTCTCATCCCAACGGGACGAGAGGTTATCATCTGCTCGCGGTACCACCCATTTTTATCGCTGCCTTACGGCTTCGACCTCAAGGGGTCTGATGCGACCCCGGCTCTAACGTCGCCACCGGTCGGGCCTATTTACCGGCTCGCGCCTGTTGTGTTCAGCCCGACTGCTCCGGGATGGCCTTCCGTGTTAAACCAGGCACCGGCTTCCAGCAACCCGGCTCTCTTGCCCCGTGATTTAACCGTACTCTTCCCATCTACGCATCTGTATTTGGAGTATATTGTGGTATATGATAGTGGAGCCTTACGGCAAAGTCAAACACCTCTTGAGACAGACTTCACAATAAAAGAGCGACCCGGCGCAGGGTGCTTGGAGCCGCTATGAGCAGCCGCGTCGCGCAAGGCTGCTTGACGTGTCGGGGGCGAGCTTCTATACTCAATTATGTCAAAATCACGTTAAAAAAAGTTTTTGCCCTCGTAGCTCAGGGGATAGAGCACAGGTTTCCTAAACCTGGTGTCGCATGTTCGATTCATGCCGGGGGCACAACAGGCGAGCAGGGAATATACAAATCCATCGGTCTTACGATCGGTGGATTTTCCCGTTTTGACAGCCAAACTGACAACCACCGGTGGTAAAACACCTGTTCACACGCTCCATTCTTCTACATGCACTCTATTCCAGCGATGCAGAATAGGGAGAATCGGATCGCCCAATATCAAGGGCAGCGGCGAGAGCGTTAAAGAATGGTGCGCGGCCAATAATGTGAAGGCAGATCGGTTATGGTACCGGCTTCGCAAGCATAAAGCCGATAAGGATGCTCCTTTATTTAAGTCAAACCAATGGCTGCCGGTAGAAGTGCGCGAACACTCACCCACGGGGCAGCAATGGCTGGCTGAAAAAATCAACGAAGAGAAGGAGGGAACTCCGGCAGAGAGTAAGAGTATTTGGTCTGGTATTTGATGGCAGAATTGGGCAACCCGCGTGAGGTCGTAACCATCTCATTTGCGCATCGCGGAGTGATCCATCTCGATACCAAATTCAACATCGTGGGCAAGAATGTCGCGCTGTTTGCTCGTAAGAGCTTTCAGCCTGACACGGTTCGCTGGCTTGAAAGGCATTTTGATCTCATCGAGGCGACCGATGAAGAAACCTGTGGTATTGAGATCAACGCGTTAGCCCTTGGCGGCAATCAGGTGATCGTGCAGGAAAAGAGCGAGCCGCTGCGCTCCGCACGCGGGTTGACGCACACCGTTAGCCCGCCTTCTTGGGTGCCCATTAGCGATAGGCCTCGTCGGAGAGTGCTGTGGTATAAGAACATGATACCCTTGGACTAAAGTACCTGTTCGACTATCTTTTTCTTTGCTATCATTAGCCCATAGAATTATCGTGACGTTATTGGGTAACGGGGCTGATGGTTTTGCTAAGCGATAAGCAAAAGCGGGTTCGATCTCTTCTTGTAATCGTTTTTGTCTGTTTGTCGTTCATGCTGATATTCGTATCATGCTCTCGCACCGTTAAAGACGAAGTGCGCGAAGCACAAACGCCTCCGACCGCTCAATCGCAAGCCGATCTCGACAAAGAGCGCGAGTGGGAGAATGGGCGGCTCGCTCAAGAGCACAGAGCAAAAGCCGATGCCCGGGCAAGGCAACTGTTAGACGAATACGACCTGCATCCCATCGGTGAGCCCGGGCTCATTGCCGGCAGGGAGAATATGCCCGACAGTGCGGACGACTACTTTATGAAAGTTCATAACGACGCGTCGAAAGAGATCGGGCTCGATATGATCGAGCATCTCGACAGACTCGTGGCTAAGCTCACCTACCGGCTCGAAGAATACGCTCAAGAAAGCAAGGGCGAAATCCATGCGCATTTCTTTTACGACGGCACAGGCGAAATCCGCGGCGCTTTTCTAGCAATCGAGCACTTAATGCCCGGAGTCGTTTCTTTAAGAGACAGGTATCACTTTCACCCCGTCGGCCTCGAACCCGAAGCGCTGCGCTTCACCGATATCGAAACGATCACAATCGCAGGGCCCTGGACGGAAAGAGAAGGTTGGCGGTCTATTGCTAGCGTTGTCGACGCGGAGTCGATTGCGAAGATATGTCGGCTTATTGAGAAAGCGCAAGCGCGTAAAGGATTCAAGCCGGGGCCCGGCCCCGGAGAAGAACAATATGGGATTTGGTTCAACTACCCATCCGGCCCGACCATACGCGTTGTGCTTTATTCAAGCGGCGGTAAAGAAATAGTCCGGCCCGATATATTTAGCCGACAATGGCACTACCTTGCACCAAAAGAGCTTAAGCGTGAGATCAAGAAGATAATCTCAAATCTCGTCTATGACAAAGCCGGGAATGCGCCGGGCGATATTATGGAGGATTATTTGAGCGCAAGTCGGCGCAAAGACTGGCAAGAGGTGTACGCTATGTACGGGCGAAACACCGGAGCGCCGCCGCGTGCAAGCTACCTGGCGGAGATGAAGGACTCTAAAGAAACGTTGCTGAGCTTTGAGGTCGGCTCTGTTTTACTGCTAAGCAAAGATATCGCCGAAGTCGAGGTCAGCTTCAAATCCGATGTCAACGGAAACATTGTCACCGGCACCGATGAAAGATGGGGCTGCGTGCGCGAAGACGGTCGCTGGAAAATCAGGTGGATGCCGCGTCAATAATAGTAATGGATGTAGCTTGGATTCTTCGGGCTCGCCATATTCTACCATCACACGTTAGAAAACACGTTAGCGCAAAAACGTCCCTTAATCTTTTGGGGCTTTTCATATCCCTCTCCTTGGCGAGTTTTCCGGCCCTGCGGGTAAAGTTCTGCAGCGAACCGAGACCACGCCGGCCCAGCGGGAGATATTTACCGCTCTGAAGATCAAAGAGCCGCCGAAGTTCTACGAGATAACCCCGTAGGCACTACACGCATTTTAACCGCTTTCTATCCTTGCTGGATAACGCCCTGCTTGGGGCGGCGTTTGTCTACTAACTGTCGAAGTTCGGCCTCCTTCCATCACTTATTATGCTAATTAAACCATCTTGCCGTTGAAGCTCTAGCAGCATCCCTGTCAGCGGCGGTCACGGTTCTGGCATAATCGCTATTGACCAGTACGGTATACATCGTATCAGAGCTTACCGTAGAATGGCCCACTCGTAACGCGTGCCCTAATTCATGAGTTGGGACGCTTTGGACATCATAGTATCCCGCCATTTTAGAATTAGCAAAGGGATAAGAGCTATTGGTGTAAATATCAGTTTCTATGACATATCCATAAGCGGAATGATAAAAAGCGACACACTCTGCTACGATCCCATTCATGCCGTAGCTGTACTTCGTTACGGTTTTTATCCCATTCTGATACGGATAGGTTTCCGCTGTATCGCTGGAGCTTTTATATAAAAACCCCTTGGTCAATTGGGCATTCCAATGGGATATCGCGCTCGCGAATTGCGTCTTGGTCGTGGCTCCGTATGTATTCTGCATCTGGAATGTGCAGGTTTGGAAAGTATTTCCCCATGGTGTCGTAAGAGGATGGGTATAAGCGTAAGCAATTCCTACGCCTAACACTTCTTGGGCGGGGATTTGCAACTGTGCTGCAAAATATTCCTGTATACGCCTGTAGGGCTTGATGGCGGTTTGCCGCTGTTGTTGCTATTTAGCGCGGCGCGGCCTAATAACACAGAGATCAGCAGCAGCAGCAGGACTTCCAGGGCCGATCTTAAAGCAGGCGACAAATCAGGCTCCTCTTTGAGAAGCTGTTTGACATTACCAATAGCGGCATCAACATCGATTGTGTCTATCTTCAATAGCTCCACACAGTCTCAGGGATTTTAATTGACGTAGCTCAGCCCTTTAGGGCTGATAACGGCCATGCATACGCGATTATCAGGGCTAAAGCCCTGAGCTACGGGAGATAAAATATGAGTTGCAAAATCTCTGAGTCTAGTTTTTCGCTTGCGGCTATATTATCTCATAGGTTTTTAAGGCGGGGGTTTTAGTGCTTGTATGGCATTATGCGGCGTTAGAAATAATCGTATGTTCCCGTGATTATCGACGGTAATTTAGCGCCGAGCGAGCCTATTTCAGCAAGCACGGGCGGCTTGTTTGGCGGGCGCTTCAAGTACTTGTGGAAACGCAAATTCATCGCTAAAATCCTGTCAAGAGTTTTTTCAAAAATTTTCGCTGATTAGTTACAATTTTTTTAGCAGTCTTGGCGCCGAAAAAAGCGCGGCTTGAATAGCTACGGGTAGCAATATGCGAGGGACAGCATCTAGCCACGGAATGAATCCGGGCATGCCAAAACAATAATATTACGCCTGAACCTAATGGAGCCGAGTCCTTTATGATACAAACAGCGCTCGCTGCCGGAAGATGTGGTTTGCGTCGGTCTGCGGACGCAATACCTACCTTAGACAGCCTTCTTTGCGGGCATGACCGGCGCGCGTAAGCTTTTGCCGGAAAAGGGAATAATATGGATGTCGGTTCTTTGATTGGGGGCCGTAACCGCATAAACAAGCGACGGCGGCGGCCCCAGCGACAAGCCCGCCGCGCGCGAAGACTAATTCATCTGTTAAAATATACAAATAGGTACTAAGATAAAGTAAGCCGCGCGAGACGCGCGAGACGAGATACGGACAGGATGCGTGTAAATATGTTCTTGGGCGTTAAAGAGAGCCCCGTGCTCGGTAAAGAGCTGTCGGAGTGGCCGCTGGCGCTTCTCGACAATATCGTGCCGGATGTAAAAGTCGTATACAGCGATGTCGATGGGACGCTTTTTGGGCCCGGGGGATGTCTCTTCAAGAACGAAGACCACGAGTATACAGCCGCTGCCGCGCAGGCGATTCTCGCGTGCCACCTCCACCGCATCGATGTCGTTCTGGTCTCGGGGCGCAACCGGCATCAGCTCCACGGAGACGCGCGCATTCTCGGCTTCCAAAACTGGATTGCCGAACTCGGTTGCCAGCTGGTATACGGCATGGGCGAGACGGTAGTCCTAAACGCGGGCGACTTCAGAACCGAAGGAAAGACGGTCTGGGAAGCGATAGAGGCAGGCGGCGCACCGGCATTGCTCCTCGAGTCATATGCGGGCCTGCTCGAGTACCATCTACCCTGGTCGCAAAACCGGGAATGCACGCACATTTTTCGCGGCCGGATCGACACCGAGGAAGCAAACGAGCTGTTGGCCCGCGAGGGCTTTGCGGACGTAAAAATCATAGACAACGGAGAGGTGAGGCGGCGCAGCGAGCGGCTTCGGGCCGATATCCCGGAGATTCATGCGTACCATCTCTTGCCGGCGGCGAGCGGCAAAGCATCGGCGGTGCGAAAAGACCGCGAACTTCGCGCTATTCCCAAAGAGACCACTATCGCGATTGGCGACTCGGCCTCGGATCTCGCGCTGGCGCCCGAAGTCGGCGCGCTTTTCCTCGTCAAAAACGCCATCACCAAAAATTCCGGCCTCCTCGACGCGGTCAAAAATTATCCCAACGTCTTTGTGACCAACCACGCTATGGGAGCCGGGTGGGCCGAGGCCATACACTACCTCATCGGCAGAAAATACGTGTAGCGGCGCCGAGCCGATGCCCTACGCGTCGCTCTCCTCGGGCGCGACCAGCACTATCGTCTCAGCGGTGACAATAGAGTCGAGCGATGGGTCCTTCGACTCGAGAAGCCGCTTGAACTCATGGGCCCCGTATTGCCGACACTCGATCGATTGGGCCAGCGTCTCTTTTATGTAGGCCAACTTGCGCTCAAGGAGCGCCGCGTCGACCTCGCCTACGACTACCAGACGGAGCCCGGACAGCATCTTCTCCGGACGGCTCTCGAACTCGCCATAGACAAAAGCGAGCTGCACACCGTGGAGCTCTTGCAGCTCTTCGCTGAGAAAGTCCGACATACCCTCTGTCTTTATATAAAGACTTCTTAATTCGGGCAAGAGCGCGAACTCCCGGCGTACGCTAAAATGCTTGTGGTTCCCGACCATTCGAGACCTTAGAAGACCGAGCGCTTCGAGACGCTCCAAGTCGCGGCGGACAGCGCTAGGCGGTTCGTCTATCTGACGGCTGATGTCGCGGAGGTAGGTGTCGCATGAGATATCGGCCATAAAGAATGATAACAACTTCGCCATCACCTTCGACCGGATTAATGTTTCGAGCATCTAGGCCGCCTTCACCTCTGTGTTTATTAATAATATACACAATATTGTACATCTATTGTTAACAGGTGTACACCTTTTATTCTAGCGTGAGTCACTCGCTTTGGCTGACGGGCCGAGACTTATTCGCATGAGGTGTAGGCGGGCGCTTGGGGTTTAAGGAGGTTCGGCGCAACCTTGTTCCGACCATAAGAGGCAGCGGTCGTCTCTATGCTTGCTCCAATATGCCGGCGAGTTCCGTCTCCGCCTCGGCGCCGCGCTCAAGCATCTCGGTCATCGTCACAAACTCATAGCCTCTCTCCCGCAGGGCATCGATGACCATAGGCAGGGCATCTACCGTGTTCTGGCGACTGGCTCCTTCGCGCCGGAGCACGGCGCCGCTGTCGTGAAAGAGCAAGATGCTTCCCGGGCGAGTATGGCACAATACGCGCCTCAATATCTTCAAGGGGCTTGTCTGGCGCCAATCGATACTACTGACCGACCACAGAATGAGGCGATACCCCTCATCGTCGACGAGAAGGCGCCGCACGGCGCCGCTATAGATACCCCGCGGCGGGCGAAAGAGCTTGGTTGTTCTGCCGGTGACGCGCTTAATGGCCTGCTCGGTCTTGTGGGTCTGCGCGAGAACCATGCGCCTCGTCGCAGGCACCAGGTCTTTGTGTGTGTAGGTGTGGTTGCCGATGTCGTGCCCCTCCGCGACGATACGGCGGGCGATGTCCGGATATTTTTTGACATGAAGCCCGACCACAAAAAAGGTCGCTTTAACGCCTTTCTCTTTGAGTATGTCGAGAAGCTGGGGGGTATAGGCGGGGTTTGGCCCATCGTCGAAGGTTATGGCTACGATGTCCTCGTGCGGACCGCGCCTGACGATGCCGTCCTGTGAGCCGATGCCGTGGTACTCAAAGTAGCTGACAAACGCGGCCAGGCCGCCCGCACCGGTCAGGCCAAAGCCTACAAAAAGATAGACCGGGTCGATCTCGAACAACCAGCCTATCGATTCCGGCTGCCGCAAAACCGTCGATCCGAAGAGAGCTGCGACCAGAATCACCATCGTACTCGAAAATATTTGTAGAAGCTTTTTCATTCGGTGCTCCGTTTGGCGTCCATAAACCGAGCGACGCGTAAGAAATTATACATTAGAACTCCGCCCTGCCGGGTGTCGAGTCTCTATTGTACTATATTCCTTGCTAACCCCACAGACACTATTTTACATATTGCTAATCAACATTGGCGACTCGCGCAAGAACCATAGCTTCTCCTCAAGGACAAGCTGCTCCTAAGGCTTCTCTAGCGCCTGCTCGATGAGGTAAGCGATGAGTTCGGGGAATTCATAGCCGGCCGCTCGAGCGGCGTCTGGAAAGAGGCTGAGGCTCGTCATGCCGGGGATGGTGTTTATCTCGAGAACATGGGGGGTTCCTTCTTTGTCGACGATTATGTCGACGCGGGAAAACCCGCGGCAACCTATGGCGTTGTGCGCGCGCACCGCCGCTTCTTGGGCACGCCGCTGCTGGTCTTCGGGCAGCCTCGCCGGTATGATATGCCTGCTTAAGCCCGCCGTATACTTTGTCTCATAATCAAAGAAGTCGGTTTCGGTCTCGATTTCGAGTGTCGGCAGCGCGACCGGGTCGTTGCCGAGAACCCCGACGGTTATCTCGACACCTTCGACGAGCTGCTCGACCATTACCTCGGAATCATGCTCCAGAGCGCGTTCGACGGCCTCGACAAAATCCGCCTCCCGCCTGACCAGGCTCATGCCGATTGTGGAACCTTCGGAGATGGGTTTTACGACACAGGGAATGCCGGTAGTCCGGAGCGAGCCGGCGAGCACCTCCTCGCTATCTTTGGCATAGTCGCGGGCACAAAATAATTTGTAAGGGGGCGTCTCGACGCCGGCGGCTTGAAACAGCCTCTTCGACATCGCTTTGTTTATGCCTATGGCGCTGGCCATAACGCCCGACCCCGTGTAAGGCAAGCCGAGTATTTCCAGGAGCCCCTGGACCGTTCCGTCCTCGCCAAACTTTCCGTGCAGAGCGATAAAGACGACATCCGGCTTGAGCCGAAGGAGTTCCTCGGCCACGTTCTCGTCGAGGTCTACCTTAAAGGCCTCTTCTTCCTTGTCGAGCAGCGCCCGGTAAATCCGCTCACCGGTCAAGAGCGATACGTCTCTCTCAGCGGAACGGCCGCCCATCAAGACCGCGACTCTTTTCTTCACAACAAACCTTCCCGCAAAGCTATGCCGCCGGGTGTGCCCCACGCTTGGGCGCGCTCCCCGCAAGCACTCCGAGCCGGTATCCCGCCTCGGAAGACCGGCATGACTATACTTCATTTAGATGAAACTCTTCAAGCTGGGCTTTGATGCTGTTGAGCCTTTTGCGCAGGCTTCGCTCCTGCAACCCCACCACTTTTTCGAGCCGCAGGGCGGCGATGTCGATGCCGCTCTTGGCTCGCTCAAAGAAGTCCGCGGCGTTGTAGATTAGACCACTCGCGCGGCGAGAGAGACGCGCTCTGGTCTCAATGCCGGAGCCGGGCGCCATCATAACACCCGCCGCCACCCCCAGCAGGGTGCCCGAGAGCAAGCCTAATCCGAACTCGGCTACGCCAAAGCGCTTGACTTTCATTTGAATCCTCCGTTTGTGGCCGTTTACTCCATTATAACCGCTTGGCCGTCTCAATCCAAACCTATTGTCATCGTCGGCGCAGTCTCCACAGGCAGCCTGCCCGGACGCGCGGATCGATTATCTCGGACGCCCGCCAAGCGTTGAGCAAAGGTTCGGGAACCCATCCTTTGTGCCCCGAGGCTCTTGCGTCAAACCTACAACACTACGCTCTCGAGGTCTTCTCCGGAGAGACGCGCTATGATTTGTCTAAGCTCGTCCTCGGTTCCGAAGTGAATCTCGAGTCTTCCCTTTTCGCCCTGGGTCTTTATCTTCACCTTGGCCGATAGCCGCCGTGATAGGTCTTTAGCGGCCCGTTTGTAATGGAGCGGAGTCGTGTGAGCCGCCTCTTTTTGCGGTGCTTCCTTCCATAGCGCGGCTAACGCTTCGACCTGGCGAACCGATAGCGCGTCGCGCAGAACGCGCTCGGCCAACCGCAACCGGAACTCCTCGCCGTCTACCGCCAAGATCGCCCTCGCGTGGCCCGCGGAGAGTTTTCCCTCGACGACAAGCGCCTTTACCTGCTCGGGAAGTTGGAGCAGGCGAACGGTATTCCCTATCGTGCTGCGGTTCTTGCCGACCTTCCGGGCGACCTGCTCCTGGGTGAGGTCGAAATCCTCGATAAGGTGGTAGTATGCCGCCGCCTCCTCCAGCGCGTTGAGGTTCTCGCGCTGGACGTTTTCTATGAGCGCTATTTCCAGCGCTTCGCGGTCCGAGGTGTTTTTAATAATAGCCGGCACCACCTCGAGCCCCGCTTCTTTTGCCGCACGCCAGCGCCTCTCACCCGCGATAAGCTCGAAGAGTGAGCCGGTTTGGCGAACGACGATCGGCTGTACGAGGCCATGCTCCTTGACCGAGCAGACCAGTTCGGAAAACGCGGTCTCGTCGAAATAGCGGCGCGGCTGGTTCGGGTTGGGCACTATCTTTGTGACTTGAACATATTTAAGTGCGGCGGACATGTCTCCGCTGATTATCAAGGGTAAATCCATGTCTTGCGTCAGGCCCGGTATCAGGGACTCAAGACCCCTGCCTAATCCTCTTTTCTGCACGTGATATCACTTCCCCTGTAAATTGTTGATAGGCTTTTGCGCCTTTTGATTCGACGTCGAACCGGTTTATCGGCACCCCGAAGCTCGGCGCTTCGCTGAGGCGTACGGTTCGAGGTATGATCGTCTCGAACACCAGTTCGTGGAAGAACTTCCTGACCTCGTCGATGACCTGCTGCGATAGTCTCGTGCGAATGTCCCGCATCGTCATAAGGACGCCGGCGATTTGCAAATCCGGGTTTAGATGCGTCTTTACCAAGCGGACGCTTTCAAGGAGCTTACTCAAGCCCTCTAGGGCGTAAAACTCGCATTGTACCGGGATTATGACCTCATCCGCCGCAGTCAGCGCGTTGATAGTCAAAAGGCCGAGCGACGGAGGGCAATCGATGATGATATAATCGTAGCGACCCTTGACCGCCGATAGGGCCCGCTTTAGTTTTTGCTCGCGCGAGAGCGCCGAGACCAGCTCTATCTCCGCCCCCGCCAACTGAACCGTTGAAGGCGCCATCGCCAGGTTCTTGATCGAGGTCGCGGTGACGATGTCTCTCAGCGGCACCTCGTCGATTATCGCGTCGTAGACACATCTCTCCAGCGACTTCTTGTCGATGCCCAAGCCGCTGCTCGAGTTGCCCTGGGGGTCGAAGTCTACCAGCAGAACCTTGTGGCCGGCGTCGGCCAAGTATGCGCTGAGGTTTATCGCGGTGGTGCTCTTGCCGACGCCGCCTTTTTGGTTGACGACGGCGTACGTTAGTCCCCTGCGGTCGCCCGCGAGTATTTTGGGGGGGGTGTCGCTCAAAGGCGCCTTCTCTCCCCGAATCTCCTCTTCAATCTGCTGTAGCCGTCGCGAAAAGAGGTTTATTGCCATTGTCCCCTGCTTATTACGGTGTCTCAATAAAACGTTCTTTGGTGCCGCGCTTACTACCTGATCGGCCTTTTAGCCGGTACGCCCGCTCGGCGCGGGTATGTTTCCCCGCTCGGCGCTACCTTCGTCATAGCGACAAGATAACGCTTCGCATTAAGAAATGGTACCACAACTTCAGCGACCTCATCAATGCGACCGCCGAGCAAATTCAAGGCCTGTTTTACGCCTTCGACCTCATCTCGTGCGCCCTTGGCCTTGTAGCAAAAGAACCTCCCACCTACTCTGAGCAGTGGAAGCGCATACTCCACAAGGACCGCCAAATCGGCGACGGCCCTCGATACGGCGTAAGAAAAAATATCGCGATTTTCCATACGCTTTCCGAAGTCCTCGGCTCGTTCGTTCGCGACCATCGCGTCTTCGAGGCCGAAAAGGTCGATTACGTGCGCGAGAAAGGAGCTTTTCTTGGCTGAGGACTCCAGCAACGTCAGCTTGAGGTCGGGGCGGACCAGCTTGAGCGGTATTCCGGGCAATCCGGCTCCGGCGCCGATGTCTACCAGGCTCGAACCAAGCGCCGGCTCGAACCGCGAAAGGAGCGCTATCGAGTCGAGGAGGTGTTTTACGACCATCTCCCGAGTGTCGGTTATCGAGGTCAGGTTGAACCGCTCGTTCCACGCCGCAATCTCCCCGAGATATGCCAATAGCGCCTCTGCTTTGCCGGGGTCGAGGGCGATGCCGAGTTCGTCCGAACCCTCCAGCAACAACTCGCGCGGCGATTTCTCTGTCGTCAAGGCGGCTCCTTTACATGGGGCTTCGTGCTTTTCTTTGTTCGAGGTGGACAAGGAGGGCGTTGATATCGGCCGGGGTCACCCCGGAGACGCGCGACGCTTGGCCCAACGAGCGCGGCCGCACCTGCGTGAGCTTTTCGCGGGCCTGAATCGAGAGGCCGTGGAGGTGCGTATAATCGAGTTCGGCGGGGATACGGCGCGCTTCCAGCCTCTTAAACTGCTTGACCTGTGACATCTGGCGCCGGATATAGCCCTCGTACTTCACTTCGACCTCGACAACGAGGCGCTCCTCCCCTGTAAGTCGTTTCAGCTGCGGCGCAAACCCCTCGATGTCGGCGACCGTGATTTGTGGACGCCGGAGGAGATCCGCCGCGGACATCGAGCGGTCGACCGGGGTGGTTCCCGCCCCGACCAGCATGTCGTTGAGGGTATCCGTGGGCTGGATAATCGTCGACTCCAGGCTGCCCGACACCTCCGCCGTCAGGCGCTCTTTCTCTTCGGTCCGGCGACGGCGCTCGCCGTCGATGAGGCCGAGCTCAAAAGCCAAACCCGAGAGCCTGATATCCGCGTTGTCGGAGCGGAGCAGCAGGCGGTACTCGGCGCGCGAGGTAAACATCCGGTACGGCTCGTCCACCCCCTTGGTAACCAGGTCGTCGATGAGGACACCGATATAGGCCTGGGAACGGTCTAAAACAAAGGGCGCGCGTCCCTGTATTTTTAAAGCGGCGTTAATTCCCGCCATCAACCCCTGGGCCGCGGCCTCTTCATATCCGGAGGTACCGTTGATCTGCCCGGCGGCATAAAGCCCCGGGACCGCTTTGGTCTCCAATGTCGGATAGAGCTGGTCCGGATAGATGAAGTCATAGGCGACCGCATAGCCCGGGCGCATGATGCGGGCGTTCTCGAGGCCGGGGGTGTTGCGGATGATCTTCTCTTGTACCGCCACCGGAAGGCTGGTAGTCAAGCCCTGAAGGTACATCTCGGTCGTATGCAGGCCCTCCGGCTCGACAAAGACCGGGTGGCGCTCTTTCTCCGGAAAATTTATTATCTTTCTATCGATCGAGGGACAATTCCGCGGGCCGTGACCGGTAACCGCGCCGGTCTTTATCGGGGAGAGGTGGAGGTTTTCCTCAACGACCCGATGGGTCTCCTTTGAAGTATAGGTGAGGTAACATGGAACCTGTTCGCGCCGCATAGTCATGGTCGTATGCGAAAACGGGCGTGGTTCCTCGTCGCCCGGCTGGGGTGTCATCTTCGAAAAGTCGAGCGACCGCGCGTCGACCCGGGGCGGCGTCGCCGACTGAAATCGCCCTAAGTCGATACCGGCTCGGACAAGACTCTCGGACAACCCGATCGACGGAAGCTCGCCCATGCGTCCGGCGGGCCGGATGATGTCGCCGATTACGATTTGTCCCCGAAGAAAGGTTCCGGTCGCGATGATTATCGCCTTGGCGCGGCAGATGAACCCGCAGGCGAGGCGGACACCGGCGACCGCGCCCCCCTCAAGGAGTATCTCTGTTGCCGAGCCTTGCTGAATGGATAGGTTGTCCTGGGCCCAGAGTACCGTTTTCATGCGGTCTTCGTAGATTTTTTTATCGGTCTGCGCCCTTAAAGCCTGCACGGCGGGACCTTTTCGGCGATTGAGCACCTTGAGTTGGATGGCCGCGAAGTCGGTGTTCTTCCCCATCTCGCCGCCGAGCGCGTCTATTTCGCGGACGAGTTGACCTTTGCCGATTCCGCCGATAGCGGGGTTGCACGGCATGAGCGCTATTTTGTCGAGACTTATCGTCAACAGGAGGGTGCGGCGCCCCATTCGCGCGGACGCCAGGGCCGCCTCGCATCCGGCATGGCCGGCCCCTATAACTATTATTTCATATCCGTGCTCGCCCAATCTATCTCATCCCTCGAAGTCCACGTGGAACCGGTGCTTCCTATTATATAGAAAAACGGCTTGTATATCCGTATGCCGCAAACCCGGGATGCGCATCGCCTGTCCCAGTGAGCGCGGCCTTATTTTCGAAAGCTTCTCGACCGCTTCGGTCGAAAGCCCCCGTATCTCGGAGTATTCCAGCTCCGGCGAGAGTTCAACCGCCTCGCTCTTCTTAAAATCGGCGACCTTCTCGAGTTCCCGCTTGAGATAGCCGGCGTAAAGGGCGGTCGCCTCCATCTCCCGGCTTACGTGCCTGGCCGCCGCCGTCAGGCTGTCGGTCGTTTTCTGGGGTTCACCCCTCTTTGCCCGCTCCGACACCTCCGCCGTCAGGCGCTCTTTCTCTTCGGTCCGGCGACGGCGCTCGCCGTCGATGAGGCCGAGCTCAAAAGCCAAACCCGAGAGCCTGATATCCGCGTTGTCGGAGCGGAGCAGCAGGCGGTACTCGGCGCGCGAGGTAAACATCCGGTACGGCTCGTCCACCCCCTTGGTAACCAGGTCGTCGATGAGGACACCGATATAGGCCTGGGAACGGTCTAAAACAAAGGGCGCGCGTCCCTGTATTTTTAAAGCGGCGTTAATTCCCGCCATCAACCCCTGGGCCGCGGCCTCTTCATATCCGGAGGTACCGTTGATCTGCCCGGCGGCATAAAGCCCCGGGACCGCTTTGGTCTCCAATGTCGGATAGAGCTGGTCCGGATAGATGAAGTCATAGGCGACCGCATAGCCCGGGCGCATGATGCGGGCGTTCTCGAGGCCGGGGATAGAGCCGATTAGCTCCTCTTGGGCTTCGAGCGACAGACTCGTCGACAAGCCCTGGACATATAGCTCTGCCTGGTCGATACTGTCAGGCTGCAGAAATATCGGGTGGTGCTCACGCTCGGGAAATCTCACGAACTTATCTTCTATCGAGGGACAGTACCGCGCGCCGCCCGCGTGTATCGCGCCCGAATACAGCGGGGATTCTTTGACTCGCGACGCCAGAACCAGCCGCGTCCGCTCGCCGGTTTGGGTTCGATAGCACGATAACGAAGACGGTGAGTAATCGTCTGTCCAAAACGAAAACGGCTCGGGCTCGACATCCGGCAGTTGCTCCTCAAGGCCGTCTAGGACGACGCTCTCCGCTGAAACACGGGGCGAAGTCCCGGTCTTAAAGCGCCCCATGCGAAAGCCGAGCGCGGAGAGGTTTGTCGAGAGTTCGTCCGAGCCGCGCTCGCTGTGGCGGCCCGCATCTTCGCGGACGGCGCCGTATGCAACCCGACCTCCGAGAAATGTGCCGGTGGTGACGATAGCCGCCTCGCCCTCGAATTCCTCATCGAAGAGCGACTTGACGACAATGCGGTCGGCCTTTTTTGCGATGCTTTCGATGTGCGCTTGGCGCACATACAGGCCTTCGGTGTGTTCGAGCAGGTAGGTCGTCCCGAGCTGGTACCGGACCCTGTCGACCAGCGCAAACGGCGCTTGCACCGCCGGACCTTTCCCCGTGTTCGACCAGCGGGAGTGGATGGTGTGCGCGTCGACCATCTTCGCCATCTCGCCGCCGAGCGCGTCGATTTCGCGGACCAACTGTCCGCGCCCGGGGCCGCCGAACGATGTATTGCACGGCAGCAGCGCAACCGCATCCAAGCTTATGGTCAGCAGCAGCGTACGGCATCCCATGCGGGCCGCGGCACTGGCGGCCTCACAGCCGGCATGCCCCGCGCCGACGACTATCACATCAAATCTTTCCATCCCCAAGCACGCTCATCCTTTTGTTACACGTGAAGGCGCCAATCTCTCTTGTGTCAAGACATTTTGGCGCGCCCCCCTATTTTCCTATGCAAAACCGGCTGAATATCCGCCCCAGGATATCTTCCGACACCGTTTCCCCGGTAATCTCGCCGAGGTCGCTTAGGGCGTCTTTGAGAACCGTCGCGACTACCTCCTCCGGCATCGACGCCTCCAGCAACTCAAACGCTTCTCGGGTGGCGCCGACGGCGCGCTCGATGAGCTGCGCGTGGCGCGCATTCGTTATCAGCGTCTTATCAGACATATCGATCTCGCCGGCAAAGAACAACTTCTCTATGGTGGTCTCGAGTTCGTCGATGCCGTCCCCGGTAAGCGCCGAGACCCGTGCCCGTGCTTTAAAGTTTTGCGGAAGTTCCAGCCCCGCAACCGATTTATCCTCGGGCAGGTCGGCCTTGTTTATCACGAGAACGGCCGGTTCGCTCTTTACCTCCTCGACCAGCCCGATATCCCCGGCGCTTATGGGTCGGCTCCCGTCTATGACGCACAGGACCAGCGTCGCGGTCTTAATGGTCCTGCGCGACAACTCGACCCCGATTATCTCCACCTCGTCGACCGAATGGCGTATGCCGGCGGTGTCCTTTATCCGCAAGGGAACCCCTTTTATGCTTATTGCCTCCTCGATGACATCGCGCGTCGTTCCCGGCACCGCCGTCACGATAGCGCGTTCTTCGCGAAGAAGCGCGTTCAACAGGCTTGATTTTCCGACATTGGGAAGCCCCACAATGGCCGCATCGATGCCCTCTCTTAGAATTCTTCCCCTGTTGGACGTCTCCCCTAAGGCTATCAGCTCTTTGTGGGCCTCTCGGAGCATGCGGCCGATGTCGTCTACCGGAAGGACTTCGATGTCTTCATCCGAGAAATCGACCGCCGCCTCGAGCTGGGCCAAGGCCTCGACGAGCGCATCGGATATGCGCCCGATCTTTTGCGATAGCCCGCCCTCGAGTTGGTCTACCGCAACCCTCAGCTGCGCTTCGGTCCGCGAGTTTATGATATCGACGACCGCTTCGGCCTGCGCTAAATCGATGCGGCCGTTTAAATAGGCGCGCAAGGTAAACTCGCCGGGCGCCGCCGGGCGTGCCCC
>JGI24109J20143_1000123_pt1 | contig 17393 bp, 13 predicted proteins | sample Subbio11_8B_AprC_FD_20143 | JGI IMG/M metagenome (IMG submission 20143) | reverse complement strand
ACCTCCCGCCGGCAGGCTGGTCATCGGCCGCTATCTGGATTCGTTCGAAATCCAACGGATTGCATCGGTGGTTCAATTTCCGCTCTTACTGCTGCCATATAACCAGCCTGACCTGCCAGAAGATTTTCAAAATGCCCAAACTCATCTGACCGCCAATAATCCTACCTTCAGCCAGCCGCTAAGCGAAATCGGATTGGCTGGGTATGTACTTTTAACCGACTTTTATAACCAGCCAGCCTATATTTTGCGTATTGAGCAGGCGCGCACTATTTTTCGTAACAGCCAGTTTGTGCTCCGCTATTTGTACACCATCCTGATTTCTGGGACACTGTTGTTCAGCATTATTACCTTCTTTTCGATTGACCGGCTGGTATTGGCCCGTTTGCGCCAGCTCGGTAACGATGTTGTGAGCATTGGACGCAGCGGAAATTTGAACGCGCGCGTAAATGTAACCCGGCGGGATGAGCTTTCCAGGCTGGCGGTTACGATCAACCAGATGTTGAGCGATCTACAGCAGTCCCAGAATCGGCGCAAAGAAAGTGAAGAGCGCTTTCATATGGTGGTCGAGTCGATGGACGACATCGTCTTCATTGTCGATCAGAATGTGCGCCGTTTGCGATTCTTCGGAGAAAAAGCGCGCTCACTTGGGTTTATTAATCGGGTTAGCTTGCCTGGCCAGGTGGACGAATCGGCGATGCCCCTCGAGGATTTCGAAAAACTAGGCAACCAAACAAAGATGCCCAAAGAAGCCTTTCGCAATCATCTAGAAGCCTTCAAACTGGCTCAATTTGGGCGCCATATTACCTACGAGTGGAGTATGCCCTTTGAAGATCAAGTTCTCAGGTTTCAGACCGCACTTTCACCGGTGAAAGATGACCAGGAACGGATCACCGGTCTTGTGGGGGTCAGCCGCGACATCACCCACCTGAAGCAATTAGACGCCGCACTGCGCCAGCGGGTGCAGGAGTTAAACGCATTACAAGACCTGGCTCGCTCCTTTTTGGAGAAGACCGATACCCCATGGATGGCCATGGAAGGCTGCCGCCTGCTGGTTGAGCAGTTCGACCTGGACGCTGCCTGGGTGGCAGCTTTGGATGAGGAAAAATACGCCCTTACCCCATTGGCTTATCGGGGGATTGCCCTGGAGGAACCAACCGCCATCCCCCTAGTGAATAATGGACAACCCGGTTCCCATCCGATATTACGCGCTATCGACATTGGTCAGCCCATCACTTTTCGGATCCCTGAAATTAAAGAACAGGATGCCCTCCTCCAAGGTGAACGAATGTATGTCGGGATGTTGTGCATCCCTTTGAAGGTTGGTGAACAGCCAATGGTGCTTTCAGTGTACAGTTTTACCGATCATGAATTTACGGCGGTCAAAACCCAATTGGTTCAGGCTGTTGCTCACCTGATGGCCATGGCAATTTCAAAGGCTGAATTGTTCGAGCAGGTTCGCCTTGATCAGCAACGCATGCAGAACTTATCTCACCGGCTTGTCGAAATTCAAGAAGAGGAAAGCAAACGGATCGCTATGGAACTGCACGATGAGATCGGGCAGCTTTTAACCGGTTTGAAGCTGCAATTGGATATCAGCAGCGGCTATATCGTAACCGGGCAAACGGGTTACCTGAATCAGGCCCGCACACTGGTCGAAGAATTGCTCCACAAAGTGCGCAACCTTTCCCTGGATCTGCGTCCCAGCATGTTAGATGACCTTGGTTTGCTGCCGGCGCTCTTATGGCATTTTGATCGTTTCACTGCCCTGACCGGTGTGAATGTCAATTTTCAGCAGCACAACCTGGAAAACCGCCGTTTCTCTGCCCAAATTGAGACGGTGGCATATCGGGTTGTTCAGGAAGCGCTCACCAATGCTGCCCGCCATGCCAGGGTTTCAGAAGTAGCGGTGCGTTTGTTGTGTACGGATACGATGTTGACTATCCTGGTCGAAGACCGCGGAAAGGGTTTTTCCACCACCCAAATCCTTGGGGCCAGCCGCTCTCGCGGGTTGATGAGTATTCGAGAACGAATTGCTCTGGTTGGCGGGAAGCTTGGCATCGATTCGGTACCAGGCTGGGGGACTTCTTTGCAGATTGAGCTGCCAGTTTCTGAAAGGATTACCCATGATCACAATTCTCCTCGCCGATGATCACCATGTCGTCCGCCAAGGTTTGCGCTCATTGATCGATTCGCAACCCGACCTCAACGTGATAGCCGAAGCCAGCGATGGACACGAAGCCATGGGGAAAATCTTGAAACTCAAGCCAGAGGTCAGCATTCTGGATATGATGATGCCGAGCATGAATGGGCTGGAAATCACCCGCCAGGTATGGAAAACAACGAAAGTTTTAATTTTGTCGATGCATTCGAGCGAAGCCTATGTAATCGAGGCGTTGCGCAATGGCGCTTTAGGGTATGTGCTCAAAGATTCAACCGCATCTGAATTAATCCAGGCTATCCATGTCATCGCGGGTGGACAGCGCTACCTCAGTTCGCCTTTTTCCGAACGAGCCATCAGCGCCTATGTGGAGCGGGCAAAAACCGGAAGCTTGGACCCGTTTGATACCCTGACCATTCGAGAGCGTGAGATATTAAAAATGGTAGCCGAAGGCAACAGCACCGCCGATATCGCCGAAAAACTTTCGATCAGCCCGCGAACGGTCGAGGCCCACCGCGCCAATATTTCCCGCAAGTTGGATATTCAATCTCAGGCGGATTTAATCCGGATCGCGCTGAAAAAAGGCCTTTTACCAATGGACCGCTAAATATCCCGAAACAAACCTTTTTCCCTATCTTTTAGCTCCACGTGTCTACAAATTCAACTCGGTAAAACAGGAATGCGGTTAACGATGGGGTACGTGCCCTCACCGCCCCCCCGTATTTAATTCCTCCCCTTTTCATTAAGGTCGATTCGCCCAAAGCCAGATTTAATCCGTACCCTCCCAGCCGCAATTACGGGAGGATACGAATAGAAAATTAAAAACGGGTTGGGTAATCTTAATAGCAGTATGATGGCTCCCTCTTTACTCGAAACCGAGGTTTTTGAACCATCGAGGAGACCCAAAGGTATGGAAGGTCCTTTCCATATCCTTAACTATGCCCGTAGGCGACTCGATCCTACGGTCCGGCTGTACACCTGGATCGGAGACCATCGTGCGGGTCGAAAAATCTTCTGAAAATGGCCAAATGGTCCTGCTATTGATGCTGATTTTGCTGGTATTATTGGCATTAACTGCCCTGGCGGTCGATGGCGGAATGGTTTACTCCAACCGCAGTTTTCTGCAAAGTGCGGCCGATTCGGTCAGTTTGGCGGCTGCCGATAAAATAACCCGGGAATTAAATGTCAAAAACTCCAGCGGTAACTATCTATTTACTTACGAAAACTTCTCTTGTTCAAATTCGCAGGTGCAGACAGCGGTTTCCCAGGCTATCGCTGAAGCCCGCCTGCGCGCTTCCGCAAGCAATATTCTCCTCGATGGCGATATCAGCGATGGTCACGGGGTCGAGGTGATTTGCAATGAAAATTCAAACGGGAACGGTCAGGATAAAACCATCGATGTGATCGTCAAAATGGTGTCCGTGACCGATACTGCATTCGCCCACCTGGTTTATCGCAGCCCGATAAAGCTGCAGGTCGAGTCGTTTGTTCGCGTTTTCCGGCTGCAACCACCGGAGTAGGCAATCCGCTCGCTTTAGTCAGCCCAAGCTGCTGGGGCACCCAAGGCGGGAGCAACTATTAAAGGCAATATTTCCATGATCACTCAAAAACTTTCCCCCGATGGCGCACCTGCCATTTATGTAGATACCCCTCCCGGCCAACTTTGCCTGACATTCCTCCAACCCGATATTGTACGGGTGCGTTTGGCTGGCGGAAATTTCTCGCCGCGCCGCTCCTGGGCTGTACCACCCCCGGATCATGCCTTTTCCGGCACCGATTGGGAGGTTTTTTCAGATCCCAGCACCCTTCGGGTTGCGGCCGCATCCGGAGGACTAACCGCCAACCTGGACCCAGCCACCGGCCGGCTTTCGTTTACCGATGGTCAAAAGAGAAACTTTTGCTCCGACGCTGAACCGCCAAAGGCTGACTCCTCCGGTGTGCAGTGTGTCAAAGAGGTTGCGGACAGCGAGCATTTTTACGGGTTTGGTGAACGCACGGGTATCCAGCTCGAACGGTCGGGACGTTGGATGCACAACTGGACCACCGACCCGGCCCAAATGCATTCCACCGGCGTCGATCCGATGTATAAAGCCATTCCGGTTTACCTGGCTGTGCGTCCTGGCGGGCCAGCTTACGGGCTGTACTTTAATAATACCTGGCGCAGTTCTTTCGACCTGCGCATGCCCGGCCAATTAATGTACCTGGCCGAGGCCGGCGAGTTGGATTATTACCTGGTTTATGGCCCAACTCCATCTGAGGTGACCGAAAAATTTGCTGCCCTTCTAGGACACATGCCGCTCCCTCCCCGCTGGTCTTTAGGCTACCACCAGAGCCGCTGGAGCTACACACCCGATCAGGAAGTCCGCCGCATCGCTGCCGAACTGCGCCGCCGTAAACTGCCGTGCGATGTCCTCCACCTGGACATCGATTACATGGATGGTTACCGGGTTTTCACCTGGGACAAAGAACGATTCCCAAACCCTGCCAGGCTGGCAGCCGATTTGCGCGCCCAGGGGTTTCGCCTGGTGAGCATTATCGATCCGGGAGTAAAATCTGATCCCGATTATGCGGTTTACCGATCGGGATTGGAACAGGATTATTTTATTCGGGATGCCAGTCGGCAAGTGGTGCACCGCTATGTTTGGCCGGATGATTCGGTTTTTCCAGATTTCAGCCGACCGGAGGTGCGCGCCTGGTGGGGAGAATTGCAGCGCACATTAACCGACACCGGCATTGCCGGAATTTGGAACGATATGAACGAGCCGGTTGTGTTTAGCCTGCCATTCAGCCAGGGGGGCGGGTCGGTGGGCAGCCTGCCGGTCGACTGTCCGCAAGGTCCACCCGATGAACGCACTACTCACGCCGAGGTCCACAACTTGTACGGTTCTGGGATGGCCCAGGCTTCGTATGAGGGGTTACTCAAACTTAGACCGGAGGATCGGCCTTTTAATTTATGTCGTTCCGGTTTTGCCGGCATCCAGCGTTGGACAGCCTCTTGGATGGGTGATAATGCCTCTTCCTGGGAGCACCTTGAAATGAGTCTGCCCCAATTAATGAATATGGGCTTGAGTGGCACGCCGTTCGTGGGTGTGGATATTGGCGGCTTCACCGATCATGCCACACCCGAACTATTTGCGCGGTGGATTGAGGCTGGCATCTTGTACCCATTCTGCCGAGGGCATTCGGCCATTGGCACCATTCAGCAGCAGCCCTGGGATTTTGGAGAGCAGGTGGAAGCCATTGCGCGTAAATATCTTGAACTGCGCTACCGTCTGCTGCCCTATCTATACACCTTGTTTTACCAGGCCCACACGACCGGTCAGCCCATCTTACGCCCGCTGCTTTACCATTTCCCGGATGATCCGGCGGTTTTTCATCTGCACGACCAGGCCATGTTGGGGCCAAGTTTGATGGCTGCGCCAATCGTGCAGCCAGGCCGCCATGCCCGGAGTGTTTATCTGCCGGCCGGGGTCTGGTATGATTATTGGACCTCCGAACGCCTGGAAGGCGCAAGTACTATTCTCGCTCCTGCACCTTTGGATCATCTGCCGTTGTATGTGCGGGCCGGTGCCGCCTTACCCCTTGGCCCGCTCATGGCCTACACCGATGAAAAACCACTGGACCCGCTTACCCTGGAAGTTTACCCGGGCAACGGCCAATTTGATTTTTATGAAGACGACGGCCATTCGTTTGCCTACCAGGACGGAGAATTTACCGTGACCCAACTTGCGGTTTCTCTTGAAGGCGGCCGCCTGGTGGTTTCGGTTGGTCCGCGGCAGGGGCGATATCAACCCGATCCACGCCGCATCATCGTACGCGTCCACGGCGGAGGATCACAACCGCCCGTGGAAGAAACCTTTGAAGATACCGGTGCTTTCCGGCGCTTGTATTTCGACTTGTAGGATGGTTTAGGTCTGCTAAAAAACTTCGGTAAAACAGGAAAGGCGACCTTATTGGCCCTGGGTTGCCGGTTGGCTATACTTTTAACTCATAAATAAAATTCGCCATATGCTCGCGTTCGCGCCAGCCGCGCTTTTTGCAGAATCCTCGTTGGTACGATTCGCGCGTCCGTCCATTGATCAGCATCAAACGTGAACAGCCGCGTTTACGCGCTTCCACTTTGATACTCTCGATCAACTGAGTACCGATGCCTGTCCCGCGGGCAGCCTTGTGCACAAAGACTTCCGACACATACCCCTCTCCCCCCTCCAAGAAAAGGCATGGCAGCCAATGTACCGCGGCATACCCCAGCAATCTCCCCGCCCCGGTTTCGGCCACCAGTAGGAAGTGGCTGCCATCGGTCAGGCTGAGTTCCAAACCACGGCTTATTTGGGCTTGTAAACCCTCTACGGTCATTTCAATGATGGAGGTCAACCAATCCACACTGCGAAGCACTTCCCCCAATCCTGCCGCATCCTCGGGTCTGCCTTTACGAATTTGCACTTCCATTTCACATCTATCCGTTTGTTGGTGTTATCATCAAATTCTACTCGATAATCATCCTGATAAACGGTAAACCCAACCGGGACCTTGTATACACAGGCATAAGGTACAAAAACACAATCACTTCTTCCATTTTTCATCGGACACGCTATAATTTGATTACAGAGTGTCAAAGACGCGATCGGTACTCAAAGGAATCCCACACTCAAGGCCTATTCGGATATGGAAGTTATCGCTGCTTATATCAACCAATTTTGGCTGACGGTCCAATCGGGACAAATGCCATTTGATTATGGATGGATCTATCTTATTCTGACCTTTTTAATCATGATCGAGGGGCCAGTTGCGATTTTGGTAGCGGCTGGGGCTTCATCGGTTGGCTTATTAAACCCCCTGTATGTTTTTATCGCTGCCACCATGGGAGATTTGATCGCCGATGGATTGTGGTATGCTCTGGGGTATTACGGCAAAATTGATTGGGTTCTGCGCCGCCGGCGTTGGTTTGGGGTCGACCCAAGCAGGTTGGATGCCCTAAAAACAGTGATCGACCGCCATTTTGTAAAAATCATCATCTTTGCTAAAATTTCGAATGGGATGATCGTGCCCGTCCTGATTGCCACAGGGGTTGCCCGAGTTGCCTGGAGACGCTGGTTTCCCCTTCTTTTGGTCGCCAATTTGTTGAACGGCCTGGTAATGGTTTTGTTGGGGTACTATCTAACATCCAGCCTGTTAAAGATCCAGGAAGGGATTCAATTTGCCGGCATTGCATTCACGGCTATCTTTCTCCTGGCTGCCAGCATATACATGCGCTGGTACATTAGCCGCACCGATTTGCTTGAAAAGTTGGAGACAAACAGGTCGTAATTAGTTACGACATTGAGGATCGTATGCGTATCTTGATTTGCAGCACAATGTACCCGCCTGATCTGAATGGACAGTCGGTTTTTTGCAACAACCTCGTGGAGGGACTGGCTAATTTTGGCCACCAGGTTATGTTGTTACATCCAGCGTGTTCACGGTCTGCATCGGCTTCTGCGCTTGTGACCAAGGGTGTCCAGGTTGAATCGATCCCAGGAATACAACTGGGGTTTATCCATCCGGATTTACGCCTGACATTCGGCCATTCCACCAAGGTGCGGAGTGTTTTCGATCGTTTCCAACCTAACCTGGTACATGTTCAGGATTCATCTCCACTGTGCCAGGCGGTACTGCGTGAGGCGCGCCGGCGTGGGATACCTTCTCTGGCAACCCATCATCCAGGGCCGGAAGTCAGTGCACCTTATTTTGTTCACTGGCCGGGTCCATTTAAGTGGATTGCTGAAGGGATCGCCTGGCGGTTTTTGATGGCTCATCTCAACCAGGCCGATCAGGTTACTGTCCCTTCGCGGAGTTCGGTGAAAATGTTGGCTGCCCGGGGCTTACGTTCGGCTATCCGCCCGCTTTCTTGCGGTATTCATTTGGATGACTTTTATCCCAATCCAGACCTGGAGCGGACTACCGTGCTGGAAAAGTATGGGATTGACCCTGAGCGCCCCATGATTCTCTATGTCGGCCGTGTCGATGGTGAAAAGCGGGTAGACGTGCTGGTGCGCTCGCTGGTCTGCGAGGGTTGCGAAGAGGTCCAACTCGTCATTGCTGGAACAGGTTCGATGGAACCGGCCTTGCAGCGCCTGGCGAAAGATATCGGTGTACAAGGGCAAGTGCACTTTCTTGGAAAAGTGCAGCATGCCGATTTGCCCGAACTACTTAACAGCACAGATATTTTTGCAATGCCCGGCGATGCCGAATCCTTCAGTATCGCCACCCTGGAAGCCATGGCTTGTGGCAAGCCGATCCTGGCAGCCAATGCAGCCGCCTTGCCGGAATTGGTTACCCACCTGGTAAACGGTTACCTGTTTACTCGTGGTCAACCTGCCGATGCTGCCCGGGGAATTCAGACCCTGCTTCGTAACCGCGCGGATTGGCCCAAAATGGGGCAAGTCAGCATACAACGCGTTCAGAGTCACCGATTTGAGAACATCCTCCAACAATATGATACCGTCTACCGGTCCAACATGGCCGCCGCTCTCCAGGGAGGGATCACACCCCATCCATCCTCGGGTAACAGGCGGCCTGGCTGGTTGTTCAAACCGGTGCTTCTTTTGGTTTTACTTTCTGTAATGCTTTTTTCACAAGTCCTCAATCCACTCAGCACCCAAGCGGCCCCGCTTTTACAGTTGGAAGTCCATGCTCCATTCGATATGGATGAAATCCGTGAATTTTTGGACAGCCTGGATCAGAATGGGGCAAACCCGCTCGAATCGGCAGCACTTATTCAGGTTCTGGTAAAGCAAGATGAGCAGGTGCGGGTTATTGTGATACCACGGCCGAAAAATGACACGGATACATCCTTTGCACCTGCATGGCAAGAATTATATCCCACGCTTGATGAAGGTTGGCAATCCTTAGGGGCCGCCTTAATTGATTTAGGAGTCCCTGAAGAGATGGTCGATTTATTTAACCTTTCCGTAATTTCGGATGACTCAAATAGAAGTAACCCCTGGCCAGGCAGCATTCACACCCCGGATTGATCGAGGCGGGAAAATATTTTCCAGAAGAGGATACCAGGAAGGTGAGGCAATCACCCGTTTAGCCTCATCCAGGCGCTTTTTCCACCCACCGAAGTGCTGCCGCTGACAAACCAAATACCGGCAGCAAAGAAACCAACACACACCGGACCCACCGAAATGGGGTTGTCCGGCTATCCAATTCTTTGGGCCTCTACGGGAAAAATCGAAAACGAAAATGGGCGATCCTTGTCTGCCTACCGGCCCTCTCACGATCCCCACTCCCACCCCTTCCCAACCTTCCATTTGACATCCCTCTCGCTGGACGGTACAATCATGGACGCATGGAAGCCATGGACTATCTAAAAACACTCAACCCCGCCCAGCGCACGGCGGTTACCGTTGGTACAGGCCAGGCGCTGGTGTTGGCGGGGCCGGGTTCGGGAAAAACCCGCGTACTGACCCATCGCATCGCTTACCTGATTCAGGGACTGGGTGTGCACGCCCATACCATCCTGGCGGTTACCTTCACCAACAAGGCTGCCCGTCAAATGGAAGCCCGCCTGGAAGCGCTGCTGCCTGGCGGCGCGCCCGGTGTCTGGCTGGGTACCTTTCATGCCAATTGCGCAAAAATCCTGCGCCGCGAATCGCAATACTTGCCCTTCGACAACCATTACGTCATCATGGACGCCGATGACCAGCTCGCCATCCTGCGGCGGGTGATCAAAGACCTCAACCTGGATGAGAAGACCTTCCGGGCCGCCAACATCCACGCCGCCATCTCGAATGCCAAGAATAACCTGGTTACAGCCGGGGACTTTCCGACTCGCAGCTACCGCGAAGAGGTGACGAAACGCATATACGAACGCTACCAGGATACGCTGCGCACTTCCAACGCTGTCGATTTCGACGACTTGCTGCTAGAGACCGTACGACTGCTGGTGGAGAACCCGCCGGTGCGCGAGCGCTATGCGCGGCGCTTCGAGCATGTATTGGTGGATGAATTCCAGGACACCAACCTGGTACAGTACGAGCTCCTCAAGCTGCTTGCTTCGTACCACGCCAATATTTTCGTCGTTGGGGATGAAGACCAATCGATCTACCGCTGGCGGGGGGCAGATTACCGCAATGTGCGCCGCTTCGAGGAAGATTATCCCGCCTGCCAAAAGATTCTGCTCGAACAAAATTACCGGTCAACCCAGACGGTTCTGGATGCCGCCCGGGCAGTGATCGAGCATAACCCCTACCGCACCCCCAAACACCTGTTCTCAGACCGCGGCAAAGGTGAGCGCATCGTGCTGTACGAGACCGCCGACGACCATGCCGAAGCCGCTTTTGTGGTCGATACCATCCAGCAATGGCTCCGTAATGGCAAGGCTGGCGGTGGCGATTTTGCGGTCATGTACCGCACCAACGCCCAATCCCGCCTGCTGGAGGAGGCCTGCCTGCGCGCCGGGATGCCCTATCGCCTGGTCGGAGCGCTGCGCTTTTATGGGCGGCGCGAGATCAAAGACCTGATCGCCTTCCTGCGCCTGGTACACAACCCGCAGGATGAAGTTTCGCTGGCGCGGGTGATCAACGTGCCGCCGCGCGGGGTGGGGGAAAAGACCCTGGTGGCACTCAACATGGCTGCCCGCCAGGCCAATCTATCCCCGGGTTGGTTGTTGATCGACCTTGGCCGGAAAGGCAGCGACTCGCCTTATTGGGGACGTTTCAACGGACGCAGTGGGCTGGTGCTCTCGGATATTGGCGCACTTTTAGCCGCCTGGCGGTCCGCCAACGAAGACGGGCTGCCGCTGCCGGCATTATTCGACCGCATTTTGGCCGATGTTGGCTATCAGGAGTACATCGACGACGGCAGCCAGGATGGTCCCGACCGCTGGGAGAACGTGGAAGAACTGCGCCGCCTGGCATACGAGTACGCCGACCGCGGCCTGAACGATTTTCTGGAAAATTTGGCTTTGGTCTCCGACCAGGATACCTTACCGGAGGGGGCAGCCAGCGCGCCAACCCTGCTGACTTTGCACGCCGCCAAGGGGCTGGAATTTGCCCAGGTGTTCATTATCGGGATGGACGAAGGCTTACTGCCCCATTCGCGCTCTCGCGACGATCATGAAGAGACAGCCGAAGAACGCCGCTTGTTCTACGTCGGCCTGACCCGGGCGAAAGATCGTGTTTACCTGGTGCGCGCCAACACCCGCAGCACCTATGGCGCACCGGAAGTGCAAGAACCTTCCCGGTTCCTGGAGGACCTGCCGGAAGAGCTGGTTCAGCGTCATGGTCAACGCCGTAACGGGTATGAGGAAGATCATCGCAAATTATCGCCTCCACCCGCCAAGACCTGGGGGATAAATGGCAGCATCCCTTGGCGGCCGGCAAACCCTGCCCAAACCTCGACTCCGATCATCCATCAGCGCTTTTTCCCGGCTGACCGCGTTCGCCACCCGGTCTGGGGGGAAGGCATAGTACTGGAGAGCCGCACCCAGGATGGCGACGAGACGGTAGATGTGTTTTTTGAGACTGTTAAGTTTAAACGGTTGGTGGCCTCGCTGGCTAACCTGGAAATTTTGCCAAAAAAATAAAGGGTGCAGGCTGGACAAAGCCCGAATCGCCCGCTTGCCAAAAGCGAGATTACTCACGGGTGTGCACTTATCCCGGTTTAAATCCAGTTTTTCTGATTCCTGAGCCATGCAGCCCAGGCGCTCACGATACCCCTCCAGGAGGTTAACCGTCTTTGAGGTAATACGGGTGGGCGAGGATTTCGGCCAGCTTCTGCAGAAAAGCAGCCGCAGGGGACCCATCCACCAGCCGGTGATCAAAGGTCAGGCTCAAGACCAACATGGATCGGCGAGCAATTTCACCACGATAGATCCCTGGCTTCTCGATAATCCGCCCCACTCCCAGAATAGCGGCTTGGGGGGGGTTGATGATCGGGGTAAACCCATCGATCCCGTATGCGCCTAGATTGCTGATGGTAAACGTGCTGCCGGTCACTTCGTCGATATTCAAGGTGTTTTGCCGCGCCCGCGCCGCCAGATCACGCACCCTCATCCCAATTTCGGATAGGGTTAGCCTATCAGCATGGGTTATCACCGGTACGATCAACCCCTCTTCAAGCGCAACCCCGAACCCGATGTGAATATCCTCTGCGAGGTGGATCTCATTCCCAACCAACGAGGCATTTAAACGGGGGTGTTGGCGCAGCCCCAAGGTTACCGCTTTGACAATCAAGTCGGTGTAGGTAATGTCGATCCTTTTCTTGAGATGTTCGCGAAGATCGACCAGTTCCGTTACATCTACCTCGGTGGTGAGGGTAACCTGTGCCATATTGTGCAGGCTCTTGAGCATGTTTTCCGCAATCATCTGGCGCATACCCGCGAAGGGAACGACCTTCGCCACAGTGGGGACTGGCTCATCCGGCCTGGTAGGAACTTCCACCTGTCCGCCGGTTGCCTGTTGGACGTCCTCTTTCGTGATCCGCCCACCGGGTCCACTACCCGTGAGGCGGGTCAGGTCTATCCGGTGATCCTGGGCCAATTTGCGCGCGACCGGGGTGACCTGCAAACCATCCAATGTTTTAATATAGACCTGGACATCTTGTTCGGTTACTCGTCCAGCGGGACCCGTACCAGAGATAAAAGACAGTTCAAGGCCGGCATTCCGTGCCATACGGCGCGCAGCAGGTGTTGCAACCACAAAACCATCCTTCGGGCTGGAAACAGGTTGAGCGGCTACCGGGGTTGCGGGACTGGGCGGTTTTTGTTCGGCAGGTGGTTGAGCAACATCCACGGGTCCGGTTTGGAGATCTCCCGGACCTTCCGGGATTGCCTCATCTGGGGAGCCGATAAAGCCAATCACCGCACCGACAAGACAGATATCTTGCGGCTTGGCGCGATGATGTAAGATCCCATTCGCCTGGGCTTTAAGGTCGTAGGTAATTTTATCGGTTTCTATCACGGCAATGATATCATCGAGCGCCACCTGGGCTCCGTCCATCACTTCCCATTTTGCCAGCACACCTTCTATCATTGCCATGCCCAGTTTGGGCATAATAATTCGGGTTGCCACATTTACCTCCTGTTGATGATTTTTCACCCATTTCTTTTATCGGGACTGGCTGTAATATTCCGATTCACTCTGCCAAGTTTCCAGCATCCCCGCCACGTCTACCCACACTATGATCGCTGCATTGGCGATATAGGTTTCATTGGTTGTATCGCCCAACTCAGGTTGGAAAAGCCCCTCGGTCAGCATGCCACCATCTTCCAGAAAGAGTACTTTCTCCCCAAACGGGAGCGCATCCATTACTGTCTGGCGGTCGACTTTTTCCGGGTGGGGGCAAGCAATTCGAATTTCAACCTGCATATCATTAAGGTTTTTAAGCCTCACGATTTCAATAAGACCCGCCAAACAAGACCGTGCAACGGCATCCTTTACCGCTTTGCAAGCTGCTCGGGTGGGACCTTGCCCGTGCTGGTCAAGTCCCATACCAAATTCCAGAATAAAGCGCTTATACAACTTTTGGGCTGTGGTCATCTTTTTAATTCCTCCAGGCATTGGTCTGTTGGGTGGAGGCACAAACCAACAGCATGCAGCAGGCAAGTCCCTGGGGTCAGTTGAGGGCTGTAGTTATCCACCTTGGTCATCAAACCTTCCTGGGCAGCAAGTTCCATCGTCCGATGCAAATCGATCAAACGCGGACCTCGACCGGTCAACCTCACCGAGATTTTTTCCCCAGCCCGGACGATCACTTCACGCTCACCATCCAGAGCCAATATGGAGGGAGCATGTTGAACAAACACCTCATCTCCAAAATTGAGGAGCTGAAATTCCTTGACATGTAAGGTTTGTACCAGACCTGGCGCAATTGGCGCTGTCACCTCCACCAACCCCCGATCCTCGTTCAGGGAAAGATAGACCCCATGGCGATGATTGTACTGCCGGCAGTACAATTCGCCACCAATGGATGATAATCCGATGTTGCTGGGGGAGGCGCGGGTCAGAACGATTTCGCGTACCCGAGACATATCCCAAATGGCGCGCGAGGCGATGAAGGTATCGATGCTCACCACCACATCCACCAGGGCGATATCCACCAGGGTTTCATCCTTGTAGATCTCCAGGCGCGGTTGGACAGTGGTTGTCTTCTCTAGAGGCAGGCGCTGGCTGGCAACGATACCGGCTGCCAAACCTGCGATCGTCCCTTCGACCAATAGCGGGAAAACATTGTTCGTCCCGGTTGAAATCGGGAGGATTGGCACATCCTGGCTTTCTTTGGCCACAACCCTGTTGGTGCCATCACCACCCAGGGTAATCAGCGCCCCAACCCCCTGTTCTCTCATTAAACGTGCGGCCAGGGTGGAATCTTCCTGGCTTGCCTGGATGTACATCTCGAGGGTAGAAATATCGAGGCGGGTCTGGATACCGCTGACCGCTTTCTCCCCGATGCAGAAATAATCCGGCATGAAGATAACGTTTGTAACCCCCGCAGCCTCCAGTCCGAGGATTACCCGGCGAACAATGGATACCTTTTCTTGATTATCGAATACGGAGCCGTGGGCAATGAGCCGGCGGATGTCTTTTCCGGAGGCAGGATTAGCGATGATGCCTACTTTTACCATAAACCACCTCCAGGTTTGCCGGTTCTCCAGAACAATCGGCTGGAGGGGCGGATTGATCCGCCCCTTTCAAGCTGGTGGATGGATCGGCATATCACCCAACACTGGTTTCAGCCATGCCGAGCACGTCGCGGACAGCGGCCTTAATTTTCCCTTCGCTCGGGATAAATTCCTTTTCCAGGATAGGGCTAAAGGGTACGGGTGCGAAGGGTGCCGTTACCCGGCGGATGCCGGCATCCAGATAGTCGAAGGCCTTTTCCGCGACCCGGGCAGCGATCTCGGCGCTGCTTCCTGCATGACCAACTTCTTCTGTTACGATCACCAGGCGATGTGTTTTGCGCACCGACTCCAGAATCGTTTCCTCATCAAAGGGTACCAGTGTACGCGGATCGATGACCTCCACACTAATACCCTCCTGAGCCAATTCTTCAGCCACTTTCAGCGCCTTGGGCACCATTGCCAGGGTGGCCACGACCGTTACATCATTGCCCGGCCGCTTTACATCGGCTTTTCCGAGTGGTATTTCATAAACCTCTTCCGGCACTTCTCCTTCTGTGCCATAAAGTATTTTATGTTCGATGAAAACCACCGGGTTGTCATCCCGTATGGAAGACACCAGCAGTCCTTTCGCATCGTACGGTGTGCTCGGAATCACAACTTTTAACCCGGGAATATGCATGAACCAGGCTTCCAGGCATTGCGAGTGCTGAGCTGCGGCACTCATGCCGGCCCCACCTTGGGTGCGCAGCACCAGGGGCATGATTGCTTTGCCACCGAACATGTATTTCATCTTGGCGGCTTGGTTGAAAAGCTGGTCGAAGGCAACCCCGATGAAGTCAACAAACATCAGTTCGATAACTGGTCGCAGACCGGCTGCAGCGGCGCCGACTGCCAGACCTACAATAGCGCTTTCGGTAATCGGTGTGTCTTTAACCCGTTTACCGCCAAACTCTGCAAGTAAGCCGGCTGTCACGCCATATATACCGCCATATTGGCCCACATCTTCTCCAGCCACATAGATTGTGGGATCACGGCGCATTTCCTGCTTTAGAGCTTCTCCCAAAGCCCCCGCATAGGTTAACTTTCTCATTGTAGGGTCCTTTCACCTAAACCACTACTGGTGGCCCGGTGTAGATATCTTCAAGCAGTTCTGAGACATCCGGCCAAGGGCTCGCTTCGGCAAATGCAATAGCTTCTTCGACCTGGTCGCCGATTTCTTGATGGATGCCCTTTGCAGCGGCGTCATCCAAGATGCCCATTTCTTTGAGATTGTTCTCAAACCGTGGGATGGGGTCTTTTTTGAGCCAGGCTGCAGATTCTTCCTTGGTACGGTAGACCATCGGATCACCTTCAAAGTGACCGCGGTGCCGATATGTCTTGCACTCGATGATACTGGGTCCATGCCCGGCGCGGGCGCGTTTTACAGCTTCTGCAGCCGATTCGTAGATGGCCATAACGTCGTTGCCATCAACGACAACCCCAGGAATATCATATGCGGCTGCCCGGTCGGCCACGTCGGCAATGGATTGGTGATGGGCTTGCGAGAGGGAAATACCGTAGAAGTTATTCTCGCATACAAACACCACGGGCAGTTTCCAGATCGCGGCCATGTTTACACCTTCATGGAATGTGCCCTGGTTCGAGGCTCCATCCCCAAAGAAACAAACCGCGACATTGTCTTTCCCTTGGTACTGAATTGCAAAGGCTGCTCCGGCGGCGATCGGTGGTCCACCCCCGACGATGCCGTTTGCACCAAGGATGCCCAATTCAATATCCGCGATGTGCATCGAGCCGCCTTTTCCTTTACAATAACCGGTCCGTTTACCAAACAGTTCAGCCATCATCAACTTCAAATCGCCGCCTTTTGCGATCAGGTGACCGTGGCCGCGATGCGTGCTGGTGATATAGTCACCATCGTTCAGATGGGCGCAAACGCCGGTTGCTACGGCTTCTTCACCGATATACAGGTGAATAAACCCCGGTAACTTCCCCTGCGCAAAAAGTTCCCCCACCCGGCTTTCAAACAGTCGAATTTTGACCATCGTGCGGTACATACTGAGCAGGGTTTGTTCATCGATTGTTGTTGCCATCGAAAACCTCCCTTGAATTAATGGATCCCAATTGAATCAAATATCCGTTAACTCTATGTGCGATGGGCACCTCCTCTCAATATAAACTACTCCAACAAACCGCAGCGGAGTGCAACAGGTTTACCCCAATACTATTTTTATCCCACCATTGGGTAACCGGTTTTAAGAGAAAGATGGATTTACGGTAGTCCCAAAACCGTTGAGCAGTTTCAGGCATTTATTTTAAAAATATTAATAAGCTCTTTAATCTTAGCAAATTCCTAAAGAAAAAATAGTGTTGAATGTCATGCCTGGACAGGTTTCTGGAAGCCATCAGAAGGTCGGCATGAAACTGCCCCCAAATCCTTTACAATAAACCTATCAATTCTCGCCGAGTACACGCTCGTGGTGATCTCGGCTACAGTGTGTAGGGTCGAGTTGGGTGGTATGCGCCGGTTGGCATTCTGCCCGGCCATCCTGCGCTGGATGGTACCTGAAACCCATACCACCCAACCTACTCCTGTCGGCTTGCTCTTTTTTCAATCCCCACCACCTGTGG
>JGI24109J20143_1000121_pt1 | contig 17444 bp, 16 predicted proteins | sample Subbio11_8B_AprC_FD_20143 | JGI IMG/M metagenome (IMG submission 20143) | reverse complement strand
GTGACGATCAGGGTGATGAAATGGATACTAAGTTCCAGGATCAAGTTCCGAGGGTTTGCCCTATAGATTAAAAGTGAAGGTGACCTGAATAAACCTAAGAGTAGGCTTATCCGGTTTTTGAATTGGGTGGCGATTAATTGTTACTCAGGTGATCCAACAAGATTTCTTCTGCTTTTTCTAATTGCGGATCAAGTTCCAATTCGATATCTTCTTCTGTTATTTCAACCTCGATGTCTGGGGTTAACCCAATTCCGTCAATTTGACGTTCGTTAGGTGTTAACCACCGTGCGACAGTAATTTTTACAGCTCCGGCCTCCATGGTTAACGGGGTCCAGGTTTGGACAGTCCCCTTACCAAAAGTTTTCGAACCCACCAGGAGTGCGCGGCCGTGATCCTGGATTGCACCGGCGGTAATTTCTGATGCTGAAGCTGAACCTTCATTGACCAATACGACTAAGGGGATTTCGGTCGCGACCCCACCAGGCCTGGAAGTAAAAGTGATCCGCTCGCCAGTACCATAATCTTCATACATGATGACACCATCGCCGATGAACTGAGAGGAAATATTGATGGCGGTATTGAGGTACCCGCCTGGGTTATTACGCAAATCGAGGATAAGGCCTATCGGGTTTTGGCGATTCAGTTCACGCAAAGTATCTCGTAAATCGCGATCGGTACGCTCACCAAATTGTAAAATTTGAACATAAGCAATGTTGTTCTCCAACATTTCACCACTGATGGTTTGGATGGTAATTTTTTGGCGGACAATAATGACATCGAAGGGCACCTCGTTTTCCTCGCGCAGAATGGTCAATTTCACCGATGTCCCAGCCGGTCCTAAAACTCGGCGCAAAACCAGCCTGGGATCCAATCCGGTTACATCTTCGCTGTCCACGGCGATGATTTTGTCGCCACTTCTTAAACCGGCAGCTTCTGCTGGAGAGCCGTCCATTGGGCTGATGATGGTGAGGAATTCTCCAGTAGTATCCACCCAAGCGCCGATGCCGTCATATTCCCCGGTGAGCGGCGCATTAGCCTGCTGAAATTCAAATGGATCCATGTAACCCGTGTTTGGATCACCGAGTGAATTTAACATCCCAGAGATTGCCCCTTGCAGTAATACTTGATTGTCAACCGGTTGGTCCACATATTGGGTGTGCACCAGGTCCCAGGCTTGCCAGAAGGGGGTAAATAGTTCATCAAGTTCGGAAGGCTGATTTTGAGGTGCCTGGATAACCGGCTCAGTGGTCGGAAAGAAGGGGATTACCTGGGATAAATTGATTTGCCGAGGCAGGCTGTACCCTGTAAAAATCCCACCGGCAAAACTGACCACCATCAGCAGTCCAATTGCCATTAGGGTGATTAATATTCGGATAGGTTTGGATTCCATCACTAACTCCTTACGCAGTGTGTACGTAAATTTTTGGTCTTAGGTTAACATAGTTAGGTTAACCATATATGAGAAGCTAATCATTTTGTTCAGTGGTGGCATTTTTATCTTTTAACCAATCTCGTCTTTGTAACTCTTTTACCTGGCGGGAGAGTTCCTGCCATTGACGGTCTTCTGGTTCCCAGGGGTTTTTGAATGTTTGGATCAATTTTCCAAGTGGTTTCGGATCGGATTGCTTGCGGCTTTGGCGACGGGTTAAGAGGGTGAGTAAACTAAGGTTAGTAGATATCAGGATTAGTCCGCCAATCGAAATGGCAATCCAACCCAACGGGGTTATCTCATTCATGGGTATATCCTGAACGAAGAGAATAATCGGGGGTAAAGACCGATAAGATATCTTCCAAAGAGTTGATGTTCAAATCACCTCTGACGTAGTTGCTAATCTTCCCGACGTGAATGGTGAATATTCCCAAAGCACGGGCGGTACGAATATTTCTTGGTGAATCATCAAATAAGGCGCAGAGAGTGGGATCGGTGATCCCTAAATGTTCAAACGCTTTTCCAAATGCTTCGGGCTGAGGTTTACAAAAGGGCATTACATCGATGATATCGATGATGGTATCGAACAACCCGTCCAGACCTAATGCTCGGATCACCCTTTGCGCATGGCTAAAATCGGCATTGGTAAAAATTACTTTACGGTGAGGAACAGCCTCTAGGGCGGCACGCAGTTGTGGGGCAGGTTGAAGGTATTGTTGGATGGGAATGTCATGGACGAATTTTAAATAATCATGTGGATCGATATTATATAAAATTTGCAGGCCGCGCAGGGTCGTTCCGTATTCGTGAAACAAGGTTTTGCGGACTGTGGTCACCTGCTCAATGGGGATATCGAAAACGGTGTGCAAATAAAGTTCAATCCGGTCGCCAATATGTTCCCAAACACCTAAATCGGGTGGATATAAGGTATCATCAAGATCGAAGATGAGGGTATCCGGTTTCATTCTTTGAGTATAATCGAGAAAATTAATATATGGAAATGATCGTGGTGATGTTGATATTTGTTCGAGGGTGAGCACGTGCCGATTCGAATTCTAGCTGATGAAGTTGCATCACAAATTGCTGCCGGTGAGGTGGTCGAACGGCCGGCTTCAGTGGTTAAAGAACTGTTAGAAAATGGATTGGATGCCAAAGCCCGAGAAATCCGAATCCGGGTTGAACAAGCCGGGAAAAGATTGATCGAGGTCTCTGATGATGGTAGTGGTATCTCCTTTCCTGAAGTAGAATTGGCGGTTGCTCGCCATGCTACCAGCAAATTATACAGAGCGGAAGACCTCTTCAATATTCACACATTAGGTTTCCGGGGAGAGGCTCTGGCTTCGATTGGTTCTGTTTCGCAAATGACCATTATTACCCGCTGCGAGGACTCGCGAGTCGGGGCTCGTTTGGTGGTTACAAGCGGAAAAACGCTTCCCATTGAGCAGGTGGGTGTTCCAACTGGGACGGTTGTGCAGGTAGAAAACCTGTTTTTTAATGTGCCAGCGCGATTGAAATTCTTGAAATCAGATCAGACGGAGCGTAATCAAATCAACAACCTGGTCATACGTTACGCTTTGGCCTACCCGGAGGTTCGTTTTCTTCTCACCCAGGACGATAAAAAAATTTTACATACTACAGGTAGTGGTCAGCGTCGAGAGATCCTTGCTCAATTCTACGGAGCCGATAGCGCCAGAAAAATGCTTGAGCTAAGTCTGGAAGATGAAAGCACGCGAATTACTGGTTTTATCAGTCCGGTGGGAATGACCAGGTCCAATCGCAGAGAATTGACTTTTTTTGTTAACGGGCGTTGGGTGGTGGATACCGGGTTATCCTCCGCTTTGTTTAAAGCTTACCAAACCTTAATTATGGTCGGTCGTTTTCCGATCGCAGTCCTATTTTTGGAGCTTAAATCCGAAGACGTGGACATCAATGTTCATCCGGCAAAAGCAGAAATTCGGTTCCGTCAGCCAGACCAGGTGTTTGGTTTGGTTCAGCGGGCTGTGCGGCGGGCTTTGACGGTCTATTCATCTCCTCCGCCAATCTCGGCGCCTTATTGGAAAAATATCCCAAGCCAAAATCGGAGCTTGGACCCAGCTTGGGGATTATCGGCTGGGGCCGAAACCGCGTTCGTGAGCCAACCTCCAGCAAGTGTGAGCGGCTCAACTAATTCGCATATAGGAATGCCTGTTAGCCCGGCGTTATTATTGCGGGTAGTTGGACAAATTGGGGCTGCCTATATTGTTGCCGAAGGTCCAGATGGGCTGTACCTGATCGATCAGCATGCTGCCCATGAGCGGGTTTTATTTGAGCGCTTAATGGTCCAAAAATCGGACTCGATCGCTTCCCAAAACCTTCTCGAAGCAGTGACCGTGCAGTTGTCCCCTTCTTCAGCACAATTATTGCTAACTCAAATTCCGTTACTGAAGGATCTGGGATTCGGGTTGGAGGAATTTGGACCGCATACTTTTCGAATACGGGCGGTTCCAGCCATTTTAACTGGGATTGACCCGACAGCGGCCGTTCGCCTGGTAGTTGAAGATTTCGAGGAGGATGAAGCTCCCCTCCAGTCCAAGATCGAGGAACGCCTTGTAGCCAGAATTTGTAAGCGTGCGGCGGTGAAAGCCGGGCAATTATTATCCATTGAGGAACAACGCACTCTGGTTCGAGAACTTGAGACATGCAACTCACCGCGGACTTGCCCCCATGGCCGTCCGACCATGATCTACCTATCTGTCGATTTGCTCGAAAGGCAATTTGGGCGGCGGGGGAGTTTATAGAGGTTAAGCCTGCTGAAAAAAACCAAACAAAAGGAAAGGCAGTTAAAAGTAGGGAAGCGACGATTCTGCTTCCCTCATTTAGCTCTTGCCACTCCGATGTAAGGAATTAGGGGCGGAGCCAAATTAAAGCAAAGCCAAAATTTTAGGGAAGATTTCGGCTACATCGAATGGCAGCACTAATTCAGCTCGCGTATCCAGATAAGTGGGCGAATAAGTGAGGATGATGATCCGCGCATCATTCTCCAAGGCATATAAAGGCAGATGAGCAGCTGGAGTGACTTCTAACGAACTGCCAACAACTAGGACAAGGTCCGCCTTTTCAAAATGGGTTTGCGCTTCCTGCCATGCATCGTCCGGCAGCATTTCTTCGAAAAAGACGAAATTGGGTTTGAGGATTGCATCACAGCGGGGACAAGTAGGGAAGGATTTTTGGTGGATGTAGGGTTCCATAAATTCGGTGGAAGAAAAATTGTCACGACATTGGAGGCAGAGTAAATTTTCAATTGAACCATGGACCTCGATGACTTCGCTTGAACCTGCGCGTTGGTGAAGACCATCGATATTTTGGGTTACCACGGTATTAATAAACCCATTGATCTCCAATTGGGCTAAAGAGGTGTGGGCTGGGTTGGGCTGAGCCTTCCAAATGTGGTTCGCTAATGGACGAAACCAGTCGTAAAATTTTTCTGGGGATAGATGGAATGCAGATAAAGAGGCAACCTCCATTGGGTTGGTTGTTGACCAAAGCCCAATGTTGGCAGAGCGAAAATCGGGGATACCTGAAGGCACGGAGATCCCTGCGCCGGTCAGAGCCACGCCATACGAAGCCGCTTTAATTAATCTGGCAGCATCACGGGCCGCGGTTTCAATATCCATACGGGTTATTTTTTCAAACGATTGGCATAATTTTCGGCAAGGCGATTAATCTGTTGAGTCAATATTCCATCCGGTTGGAGTTGTACCAAAGGGATATTGCGCATCGCGGCATGATAAGACTGCTCGGGGGCTGGAGGTACTACCAAATGGATGGGCTGACCAAGCATTTCCTGAATCTGGTTTGCGGAAAGTTGTAGATCGGAGCGGGTGCGATTGACGATCACGGGGGTTATGAGTTTAGATTTACCAAAGCCCTGTTCAGTCAATTCTTCCATCAATTCAGTGGTTCGGCGGAGGGAAAATGGCTGTGGTTCTGAGATTAAAATCACTTCATCGCAATTCTCAACAATTTTTACAAATCCTGGGATAAATGGATTTCCGATGTCAAAAAGCACGAGCGGAGCTAATTTTCCTAACTGCTGGAGGGTAGCTTCTAATTGTGGGAGCCCGTTCATGAGGGTGTCAAAATCCTTGCTTCGACTGGATGCCAGGAGCAAGCGAACACCGAAGGTAGTGCGGATCAATTGGTTTTCAATAGCCTGTTCAGATATTTCCCCAGGGTTCATTGCTAAAAGATTGTTCAATCCTTCAGCATTCGAAAAACCCAATTCCCCAGCCCAAGTACCCTGACCGGCGCGCAACTCTGCTGCGATGATTTCGGTACGGGTGCGCTGATGATACGCCAGGGCAAGGTTCAGCGTTAGGGTCGAAACACCCTGCCCGCCTTTTGCGGACAACACTCCGAGCTTGTATCCCTGCTTTTTTGAAGCTTGGGCTGTTCGGCTTTTACTTCGCGCTAACAGAGATTTGATATGGGCAATCAACTCGGCTGGGTGGACTGGCTTGGTGAGGTAGTCATCGGCACCGGCTTCATAGCCGGCTACTTTATCGTCCACCTGCGATTTTGCAGTAAACATCAGGATGGGGATGTTGGCTGTTTCTGGATCGTTCCGTAATTTTTGGGTGACGACATAACCATCTAAATCTGGCATCATGATATCTAGAATGATCAGATCGGGTTTTTCACTTTTGGCTTGGGTAATCCCTTCATTGCCATTCCGCGCGGAGACAATTTGGTAACCCTGGCGCTGGAGCATCAAACCTACCAGCCGCAATGTTTCTAAGTCATCATCGACGATCAGGATTTTTTCCATCATTGAAGGCCTCGCTTAAAGTTGTTCCATTTGCCAATCTGCAAGGTTTAAAATTTCCCTAGTTTTACGGTTAGAAGGTCATTATCATTATATATTCTTTTTTTATTTTCGCCGGTTTGATTCTTAAGGATGCTATAATCGATAAGTGTTGCTGGATCGATTTATCAAAATTTCTACTACAGAATGTAAGCTGGATGTTCGATTTCCGGTTGTTGCGGGCGTATCTGGCGGTATCGACAGCCTGGTAATGCTTGATTTGCTTGTTCGGTCAGGGTTTTTGGTCACGGTGGCTCATTTTGACCACCAACTGCGGCCTAATTCGGCCCAAGATGCAGACTATACAGGTAAGGTGGCGCAACGATACGGATGTCCGTTTGTCCGAGGCGCAAGAGATGTGCGCGCCATCAGTGAACAGGCACGAATTTCGATTGAGCATGCTGCTCGCAATGCCCGATACTCTTTTCTATTCGAACTCGCTGGTCAAATAGGTGCTCAGGGTGTCCTGACGGGCCACACGGCGGATGATCAGGTTGAAACTGTGCTGATGCACCTGCTGCGAGGCAGTGGTTTGAATGGAATGCAGGGAATGGTTTACCGCAGATACCTGAACGATTATTGCAATTCGATTCCAATCGTGCGCCCGATATTAAAATTTTGGCGAAAAGAAATTGTGGAGTATTGTCAACTACGGGGCCTAAAGCCGGTTGAGGATGAAACCAATCGCGAGCTTAATTACCTGCGAAATCGAATACGACACGCTTTAGTGCCTGATTTGGAGCAATATAATCCCCGAATTAAAGACCGGATTTGGTCGATGGCTGCAGTAATCACCACCTCGATTAATGTTTTAGACGATGCAGTTTCGCAAGCATACAGGCAGGCTGTTATCGATGAATATACCCATTTCCTCGTATTTAATAAAGCGGTGTTTTCGACTTTCGTAACGGGGATGACAGAGCTGGTCCTCAGGCATGGACTCCGGAAAATTGCCCCGCAAACCGAAGATGTGGGTTGGGAAAATCTACTATTCGGAGCTGCTGAATTGCGTAGTGAACGGTGCGCAGGCGAGGTTGATCTTGCTGACAGCATCTATCTGTTATTTACTCAGGACCGAGTTTACCTGGCTCTTCGGGGGGCAAGGTTGGTTGAACGTACCTGGCCAGCGATTAAACCCGACCAGATATACACGTTACCCGTGCCGGGTATACTAAAAATAGAGAACGACCTGGCGCTGGTTGCGGAAATCGTGAATGCACCAGAAGGTGATTTTCCACATTGGGTAAAGGATGGAGATCAAAAACAAGCCTGGTTCGACGCCGATCTATTGAAATTCCCGCTAAAGGTGCGAACCTGGCGGGCAGGAGACCGGTTTCAGCCGTTCGGGAGGGAGGGTCAAACCGTCAAATTAGGGGACTTCCTGGCTCGATCTCGGCTGCCTCGACCAGCGAGGAGTGTGTGGGGATTAGTTTTTAGCGCTGATGAATTGATTTGGGTTCCGCTAGTTCGGCCGGCTCATTTTTGTCGGATCACCAAGGCCAGCAAGAATCTTTTGCACTTAAAAATAACTACTTTTGAGCAGCCAACTGGCGGAGCTTCATACTAACCTCGCGCCATTGTATCTTGGATATGCCCAATTTTTGGCGGATCTGCTCATGTTCCATTCCAGAATGCCAATCTCTCAAAGCACACATCCAGCGGCACATATCGAAGGAAAGATGCGTTTCGAGCCTTGCTTCTTTACTGACATCTTCGAGCAAATATTCCAGGCGTCGGGGTGACCAGGGGAAAATCGTATCTTTGGGTTGGTACTGGACGAGATATTCTTTATAACTCTCTACCCATTCATCAGGAAGGTTAATTTTTCGTTCTTTGTAGCGGTTACTCGGGCTGGCATAACGGACGAAAAGAATCGGGCCAGCGGGTGATTGCAGATCAAGATGATTCAAGTTAATCGTGAGGCATTCACCTTTTTTTATCCCAGTTGCCAAAAGCAAAGATAATAGTGTAAAAGGGCGAGCATCCGGCTTTTTTGCAGTTCGATAGGCATCAGCTACCTCTAACCCCTTTTGTTGCTCTTCTAGTGACAATACCACGGGAAGCGGGCTGATGACGGATTGTTGAACAACTTTTTCGGCCGGGTCGACCAGGATTCGACCGGATTGTTGCAGCCAGCGGAAAAACGCTTTGACCGAAGTAATCCGTCGAGCGAGGCTTTTGGGGCTGCATGGAACGCCACGTCCATTTTGGAGCCAATTGAGAAAGTTGGTTAAATCTTTAGTTGTAATAGCTCCAACTGCGCGGTCTGGGGGCAAGAAATGGGTCAATAATTGAAGATCGCCTTGGAAGGCTTTGACCGTATAGGGGGATTTACCTTGATCCAGGAGGTAGATTTCCCAGGATCGGATTGCAGGGAGAAGCGGGGTTTGGGTAGTTATGTGAATGGTTGGGGAAGAGTCCTTGGCCATGGAGACTCCATAAGCGAAATATTTTTCGTATAGCCTACTAACCTCATCGAGTGTACTTGATTTATCGCTTAAAGTCAAACGGAAATTTTGAGTTGAATTGGGGATTAATTATTCAACAATGCGGCTCTGTAAAGACGCAGTGTCACCATGCCTGCACAAAACCAAGCCTAATCCGATTCTAGTTAGTAGTTTTGTTTATGGGTCGAGTTGGGTGGTATGCGGCGGTTGGCATTCCGCCCGGCTTGGTGTTGGGTGGTATGCGGGGTTTGGTGTTCCGCCCGGCTTTTTGCGATTGATGTTACCTTAAACCCATACCACCCAACCTACACTGGTTGATGTTACCTTAAACCCATACCACCCAACCTACACTGGTTGATGGTATCTGAAACCTATACCACCCAACCTACTCCTGTTGAACTAAAACATTCGCTGAGGTCAAGATGACATTTCTGTTGAACATTTAGAGTGACATAATTGCTGAACAATGACAGGTCTCTTGTCCATCGATACTATTGGAAGAGGGCGATCCTCCCTGCTTCGATTTGGCTATAATAGGGATGGTATGGATGCGATCGACCTTACCGCAAAACTGGCTGCTGGATTGATGGAACGTTCCGATTTACTGGGCCGGCCCTATCATGCTGCCCTGCGTTTGTTCAATGGCTTTACCGAGGGCTGCCCCGACCTGGCAGTCGATATCTATGCCCAAACGCTGGTCTTGTTCAATTATGCCGAATGCCCGTTTGACCTTGAATCCAGCCTGTTGAGTGCCCAGGCGTTTTATCTTAATAATCTGCCCTGGCTGCAGGCAGTATTGGTAAAGACCCGCCATGGGCCAGATGCAGCCGCCCGAGCCGGGCGGCTGACTTACGGAGAAAAACTTGACTGCAAAGTGGGTGAGAACAATATCTGGTACAGCCTGGATTTGCAGCTCCATCAGGACGCCAGTTTTTACATCGATACGCGGTCTCTGAGAGCCTGGTTAAAAACGAACATGGATGGCAAGCGTGTTTTGAACACCTTTGCCTATACCGGCAGCCTGGGAGCGGCCGCACTGGCCGGAGGTGCGATCCAGGTGCTGCAGACCGACCGAACCGCACGTTTTCTCGATCTGGCCCGCCAGACCTATCGCTTAAACGGCTGGCTGGTCGACGAACGAGATTTTGTGATCGGGGATTTCTACCGGGTGTGTGCGGAGCGAAAACGCAGGGGGGAGTTGTTCGACTGCCTGATCCTCGATCCGCCGATTTTCTCAAGCGGGCGTAGAGCCAGGGTGGATGTATTCGCGGATTATTCACACCTGATCAACAAAATCCGCCCGATGGTTGCCCACCAGGGTTGGATTGTGGCGGTCAACAATGGGTTGTTTGTCAGCGGGGCAGAGTACCTGGCAATGTTAGAACACTTGTGTGCCGGTGGGTTTCTGGAGATCGAAACCCTGCTGCCCGTGCCCCAGGACGCCTGCGGTTATGAGCGCACACGGGTTATCCGCCCACCGGTGGACCCAGCCCCATTCAACCACTCGACCAAGATCGTAGTGCTGCGGGTTAGGCGCAAAGATGGGCGAAAGGCCTGATCACCCAATGCCCTCTTTGTTAAGCAAGTTCCCCCGGAAGGCATAACCGTTCATTGCCTGGCTTTGAACCCCAGGGCAGATCCTCCGGTGACTAAAAATCCTGGCACGGCGGGTTACGCACGACCCATATTGGACTGCCCGCCACCAAAGATTGGACGAACGGCTTGGTCCAGAACATGCTGCCAGGGGTGAATACTAAATCCCGCATCTGCCTTGAAGCGGAAGTTTTAGAGATCCGGCAGTGTTCAGCCAGGCTGTTGGCAGGTTGGTTGGATAAGGTTTGTCTAGGTAGCCACTACGACGGTATGCCCAGCAGTTTGGAGCGCGTGAAGTGATTCCTGAAGGGCATTTTCTTTGACTAAAACGAAATCTGTGTCGTAGGTCGAGATGGCAAAGGTCGATATGCCGGCTGCGGCAAGCGGATTTAACAGCGATGCCAGGACGCCCGTCAGGTTAAAATCCAGCGGACCTTGAACTTGCAAGACGCGCCATCCACCCTCGCTCAGCACTCCTTGCGGGACGATATCCTGGCTGCAAACGACCGAAAGCTCTTCCTGAGTTCGGGCAAGCACGAAAAAAGGGGACGCCAAAACCCAGGTGGGCAGGGTATCCTCTTTTGCCAGCCGGCAGACGGCAAGTTGGTGGGGGAGCAGGTGAAGTCTAAGGTTATGCATCCATAAAAGCGTATTGGGCGGGGGCTTCAATTGTAACTAAATCGCCGGGGGCGATTAAACCAGGGTTTTCGACCACGGCAACCAAACCGCGGCGGCCCATCGCAGCTTTGGTGAACCTGCTTTCCAGTCCATGGATTTCTGGATACTGCTCCTGGATCACCTTTCCCGGGTGGATGCAGGGCTTATTCTCACCCGAAATATACAGGACCGCGCCTTGGGCGAAAAACATTCGCGCACTGGGCAGAAGGCGAGTCAGGGTGGGAACTCCTTGAAGGAGGATATTAGCCCCCAGCCACTCGGGCAGCAGGGTGGTTAAACCCAGCAGCACTGCGATTTCGGCCAGTTCCTCGACCGAAACCAGGGAAATTTGGCGGTCGTTACGAATGATCGTCCCGCGCGGGTAATGAGGGTAGCGACTATCGGAAAGGCGGGTCAGGCCATAGTGCCTATCACCGCTCAAGCCCTCGAATTCAGCCCGGACCTCAGCCGTGTGGGAGGTTACCAGTGTGTCGGCATCCAGTCCGAGCAGCACTGCCGACACCTGCCCATGATAGACTTTTTTCATCGCCCATCTCCTTTTCAGGAAATCTAATCTCATTGATAAGATATTTTTTTACAGAAAGGTAAGTTGAAACACTGGTAGGACCACGATTTATGGTGGCATTATTGGGTATCCTGGGGGCGGCGGAAGCGTTTGTAACTCGCCAGGATGACAATTCCGGGCAGCAGGGTGGCAGCCGGACAAATCAGATCGAATGCTGTCAGGATCTGGTTCCGGATCCACTCGATTATCTGGTCGACTCCTGTGCGAATCTGGCTCTGGATCCATTCCAGCACCATGTCTTTCATATTTTCCATTTTTTGGCGCGCCCAATCGTGCACCTGGGCTTCCAACTCCTGCTTTTTGGTTTCCAATTCTTTTGGAATGACAATTACGTTGACCTGGATCGGGCGGTCGGAAATGCTCTGGTTACTGCGCAGCATGTCCCATTGGGATGTGAACACACCCCAACCCGGAAAAGGCTGGGTGTCCCAGGTAAAAGTAACCGTTTCGTCGGGTGCTACGGTGGTCGGAAGTTCGAAACGCTCGCCTGCCCCCCAATCGTTGCGAATGTTTATGAAGCTGACCTCTCCCGGCTGCCAGGTCTTACTGCCGTTGTTTTTGAGTACAATTTCGATGCTGACGTTCTCACCTTCGACAAGCACCGGCCAATCGGTTTGGCGCTCGACGATCGCTTGGTAATCGGCGATGATCCCGGCCGAGACCCCAATGGCTTGGGGGATGGTGCGGTCGGAATAAACCTGTGGCTGCCCAGAGCACAGCAACTGGCTGGAGCCGCCGCCATCCAGCATCATGATCTGTTTTGATCCGAAGGCGCGCAGCACCTCGGCAGCGTCCGCCTGGCGGGTGGTCTTGGAAGTGAAGATCAACACACTCCGGGCAAAGCCATCCGCATCCAGGTCTGCCAGGCCGATGAAAGTCCGCCCGGTCAGGGCTGAGGGATTTTTGTCAGCGGCTTCGTCCAAACCGACCAACGCCTGAGGCGCGTCCGAGTTTTTGAAGGCGTTTTCATTAAAAGGGATGATCCGGGCGCGCTCAGGCCACAACTCGAGGAGGAGTTTTTGCTCGGGGAATTCATCGCGCCCGTAGCCCTCGCTGAGGATACGCCCGCCGGTTTTAACGGCAAAGGCCAGCCGGGTTGGGTCTTCATCGGGTGAGAAAAAGCCGGCATTCACCATGCAGGCAGCCCTGTTGTGGCGGGCGTTGAATCCCTGCCAGAAGGAATCCAAGTTCTGGCGAGCGAAGCGTGGACTGTCGCCGCCGTAAGCGCCTTGCCCGCTGCCGGGGTCGATGACTTCGCCGTGCAGCAGGTGCAAGCCGGTTTGCCGCCGCAGGTTAATCACCAAGACGTAGTCTGGGGTTCCGCCGGGGTAGTCCTTGCGGAAAAATTCGAGCCCAGGCTGGGATTCGAGTGGGTAAAACCCTGGGGGAGGCGAGACCGCCTGGACCGGTGCAGGCGCGATAAATACCAGAAACAGCCATACCAGGATAGGGAGGAATAATTTTCCTACCGCAACGGGGGACATAGCTTAATTATAACGATTCTTGTTCGTTTCATGACCGGTAGGTTTGAAGAAAAACCCAATCCGCCGGGCGGGTGCGCCGTTGCAGCATACGATGAACCTGGGCTAATCTTGGGCGGCAGTAAGGATTTCTTTTAGTGCCCGCAGCCCCAAACCGTAAGATAACCACCCAAAACCGGCTATGCTGCCTTTGCAGACTGCGCTGATCAACGATTGGCGGCGGAACTCCTCGCGCGCCTGCGGGTTAGAGAGGTGCACTTCGATTACAGGCAGATCGATAGCCGCAATGGCATCCCGCAACGCCACGGAGGTATGCGTATATCCGCCCGGATTAAAGAGTGCCCCAGCCGCCCAACCGCGCGCGTCCTGGAGGGCATCGATCAGCACCCCTTCGTGATTGGATTGGAAGGATCGCACCTGCAAGCCAAGTTCCTCGCCTAGTTTACCCAGGCGTTGGTCAAGCTCGGGCAGAGTCAACCTTCCGTAGACCTCTGGCTCACGCTCGCCGAGCAGGTTCATATTTGGACCATGCAGTACCAGAACAGGGATCATCGCAGCACCTCCATTAAATTTTCGTCCAGGTTTACCCCCAGGCCGGTTCTGACTTCGCCAACCCTGACCGGCAGGCTGAAGCGCACCTGGCCGGCGCGGCGTTTCTTATCCACCTGGATTAGTTTTAGGATAAGCGCCGATTCAATTTCCTCGGGCACCTCGGTTGGCAGGTCTAGCTTGCTCAATACCGCCTTGATCTGATTGCTCAAGCCGGGTTCAGCCAGGCCCAGGCGTTCGGCCAGGCGTGCTTCGAAAACCATCCCAATCGCCACCGCCTCACCGTGGCGCAAGCGGTAGCCACTGGCTGTCTCGAGGGCATGCCCGAGGGTGTGCCCCAAGTTGAGCGCCATCCGCAATCCGCCTTCATAGGGGTCGGCACGAATGACCTGGATTTTGACTGCCATGCTGCGCCGGACGATCTCATCCAGGTTGGCGAGAACCACCTCCAAACCCCTGGCGCACATCTCGAACAGGGCCGGGTCGCCGATAAGGCTGTGCTTGACCACCTCTGCCAACCCGCTGAGCAGTTCCTCCCGCGGCAGCGTTTCCAATGACTGGGGGTCAGCCAGCACCAACGCCGGTGGGTGAAATGCTCCAACCAGGTTTTTGCCCTGTGGCAGGTCGAAACCGGTCTTGCCGCCCAGGCTGGCATCCACCATTGCCAGCAAAGTGGTGGGCAGATTAACCCAGCGCACGCCACGCAGGTAGGTCGCGGCAGCGAAACCGGCCAGGTCGCCAACGACACCTCCCCCCAGCGAAACGACGGTGCTGGCGCGCTCCACCCCGGCCTTTAGGAAGGCATTCCACAGCTCCGCCACCGTTGCCAGGGTCTTGTGGTCTTCCCCCACGGGGATGACTACCTGGTGGACGTGGTAACCAGCCGTTTCCAACGCTTCCCGCGACCGCGCGGCATGCAGTCGGGCCAGGTTGTGGTCGCATACCAGGGCTAGCGGTCCCTCTAACCCCAGGTTGAGTAGAAATTCCCCGGTTTGGTTCAACCCGCCTGCCAGCACCCGCACCGGGTAAGGATCGCCCATTCCGGCCACGCGCCAGGCACCCAACGCGTTCATGGATGCTTCGAGCGCCTGCTGAGGAGGCAGGTCACTGGTCTCCAACCTCAACCTGAAAGAGACGTAATGCCCGCTACGTTTTTCTAGGAGGGAAATTAATCGCTTCTCAACGACCGGCTGGTCGCCAACCCCGGTCAACAAAGGCCGCCTTGCCGCGGATGTGCGCAACCGTTCGACCAGTGCTTCTGGGCGGGCGGTCAGGCACAGGACGAGTCCGCAGGCCTCTACGAGACCGCGGTTGTGGTCGTCTAAAAGTGTGCCACCACCCAGGGCAATGACTCCTGGTTTTTCCATTGCAAGAATTTGGGCCAGCTTGCTGCGTTCCAAGGCCCGAAACGATGCCTCCCCTTGCGCGCTGAAGATTTTCGAGATGGTTTGGCCACTTTCGATCTCGATTTCACCGTCCAAATCGTAAAACGGCAGGTCGAGTTCCCTGGCCAGCATTCCGCCGAGGGTGCTTTTACCCGACCCGGGTGGCCCATAGAGGAAGAAAATACCCCTGTGTGTTTTCATGATGGGGGCCAGAAGCGCGGATCATCGTCACGCAGATGCAGGTCGGAAAGCCGCGCCTGGCGCAGGCTGGTAAAGCGCGGCAGCATTTCTGTCAGCGAATCGCCGCCCAGCTTCTCGAGCAGGGCATTGGCCAGGGTGAAGGCCATCATCGCCTCAACGATCACCACCGCGCGAGGTACCGGGCAAAAATCTGAGCGCTCGTAACGGGTGTCCACCTTGGCACCGCTGGCCAGGTCCACCGAGCGCTGGGGAGTCAGGGTGGTGGCTATCGGCTTCATTGCCGCCCGGACCAGGAGCGGCTGGCCGGTGGTGACGCCGCCCTCCAGCCCGCCGGAGCGGCAGGTTGGGCGTACAAGCATGCCTTCGTGCAGATCGATCGGGTCCTGTACCTGGGTGCCCGGCAGGCGGGTGTTGGCGAAGGCTGGGCCGATTTCGACCCCTTTAATCGCCTGGATGCTCATCACTGCCGCGGCTAGCTGGGCATCCAACCGCCGGTCCCATTGGGCGAAGGAGCCTAACCCGGGCGGTAAGCCGAGTGCAACCCCTTCGATCACCCCGCCAAGTGTATCCTTTTCTTGCATAACCGAGCGGATGCGCTCCTGCATTGCCACGGCTGCCTGGGCATCGGGGCAGTGCACATCGTTTTCCAACCCCCGGCGAATGCGCTCTTCGAGCGGCATATCCTCCAAATCGGCGCTGATTTCTGCGATCGAGGCCACATAAGCGCCGACCTGCACCCCAAATTGAGCCAACAACTGCCGGCAAACCGCCCCGATGGCTACTCGGGCGGCTGTCTCGCGCGCTGATGCGCGCTCGAGTGCCGGGCGCAGGTCGTCGTAACCGTACTTGAGCACACCGCTCAAGTCGGCATGACCGGGACGAGGAATGGTGAAGCGCGGGATCTCGCGCCCGCGCCAGCGCTCGTGATCCTTGTTTTCAATAAACAATGCCAGCGGAGCGCCGGTGGTTTTTCCTTCCATCACCCCCGAGAGGATCACAGCCACATCCTCTTCCAGCTTCATCCGCGGACCAGCCCCATAGCCTTTCTGGCGGCGTGCCAGGTCGCGATGGATCGTCTCGGCCTCCAACGCCAGGCCGGCCGGCAGGCCTTCGAGGATTGCGGTCAACCCCGGGCCGTGCGATTCGCCGGCGGTTAAAAACCTTAAGGTCATTGGGTCACTCCTTCTACTTGGTTCCACATTGCCTGGCGGGGAACGGGCTGCCCGCTCCACAGCTCCAAAGCCAGCCCAGCTTGCTCAACCAGCATACCCAGCCCGCCGCGGGCTGCCAGGCCGGATTCGCGCGCCAGGCGCAGCAAACGGGTTTCGGCCGGGTGATAGATCAGATCATACACCACCGCTCCTTGGGGGAGTGGCAAATCGAATGGCCAGGGGCAGCCCTCAACCTGCGGAAAGGCGCCCAATGGGGTCGCATTGATCACTGCATCCAACCTTCCTAATCTGGTCAGTGCTTCGCTTTCCAACCAGGCCGGCTGGACTGCGCCTGGCCGGCCAAACCCTTCAAAATCAGCCGCCAACTGACGAGCCTGCTCCAATCGCCGCGCCGACACGATCACCTGCCAACCGCTGCTAACCAGCCCATAGGCAACCGCCCGGGCGGCTCCACCCGCGCCCAAGACCCATGCCCGGCAGTCTTGGCGTCCGGCTAATAAGGGTACGAAATCGCGGATAAACCCAGGTGCATCGGTGTTGGTGCCTATGACTTTATTTCCATCCCGTAACAGTGTGTTCACTGCCCCGATCGCTTCTGCTTCAGGGGTCAAACCGTCCAGCAGAGGTAGGATGGCTTGCTTGTGGGGAATGGTAATGTTCAATCCGTGCAGCTTGCCTTTACGCAGACGGTCTACAAGGGCGCGCAAGGCAGCTATGCCTTCCGGTATGGGCGCGACCGGATAAAGTTGATATTCGCCGTCGAGGCCCAAAGCACGCATGGCGGCAGCATGTAGACCAGGGGAAGGGCTGTGCAGAATTGGGAAGCCCACCAACCCAAGCCGTAGATAATCTTTCTGGGCTTTCATCCGGTGTCCGCCCCCAGACTGGTCAGCGCATCCAAGAACCCTGGAAAAGATTCGGCCATCATCTCTGCGCCGGTTACCACTGACGGCCGCTCTGCTGCCAGCCCGGCCACCGCCAGGGCCATCGCCAGGCGGTGATCGCCATGCGCCCCTACTTGGGCGCCGCCCGGTAACCCGCCGGTTCCATCCACGATAAAACCATCCGGTTTTTCCTCTACCGCCGCACCCAGTTTGCGCA
>JGI24109J20143_1000117_pt1 | contig 17648 bp, 20 predicted proteins | sample Subbio11_8B_AprC_FD_20143 | JGI IMG/M metagenome (IMG submission 20143) | reverse complement strand
ACCTGAGCCAGCGCGGCGGCGGCGTCGGTGTAGCTTTGGGGCGGGGTGAAGGGTGGGCTGTGGGGCGGGCTGTGCGGCATGGTGGGGGCATTGTGGCGCAGAAGCGACTGTAGAATGGCCGGCAAAGGGGGGCTTTGGCGTATGCGGGAGGCACTTTTTTCAGTCGTCGGTTGCCAAGTCGAGTGCAATGTTTGCCGTGGCGCTGCCGCGCTGCCGCGCTTGGGCCCGCTGCCGCATCGGGTGTGGCGGTGAACTGGGCCGCACCCACGCAACCTTGGGGAAAGCTCACCCCCGATGGCCGCAGCCACCCCTTGGCCGACCACTGCCTCGATGTGGCACTCGTGCTGCGTGCGCTGCTCGATTTGCCTGCGCTAGCGCGCCTAGGGGAACTCAGCAGCGTGCAAAAAGAGCGGCTTTGCGTGATCGCTTTTCTGCACGATTTTGGTAAGTGCAACGCGGGTTTTCAGCGCAAGGCCGAGCCTGAGTCGCGCGACACGGCGGGGCATGTCTTTGAAGCCGCTGCCTTGCTTCTCAACGACAAACTTCGCGCTGCATGGCCCGCCGAGTGGGAGGGCCTTGTCGGCACGTTGTGTGGTTGGTTTGCACCCAACGACGATGGCGATGGGGCCTTGCAAATGCTGCTGGCCGCCATTTCGCACCACGGCAAGCCGGTTTCGGTGCTGGATTGCAATGCGGCCGGCCTTCACGCCATGAACCGGCACTGGGTGCCACCGCATCCACACACGGGAAGCTACTGCCCCATGCAGGCGCTGGCCGATTTGGCCGCTCGGGCGCGGTCTGCCTTTGCGGCCGCTTTTTCTGCCCACGCAGCCCCTATCGCCGCCACACCCGAGTTGCAGCAGCGCTTTGCCGGCTTGGTGATGCTGGCCGACTGGATCGGCTCCGATACCCAGTTTTTTCCCTACCGTGCCTCCGATGACGAAAACCGGTTTGATCTGGCACAGGCTGCAGCACAGCGGGCGCTGCGCACCATTGGCCTGAGTCCACCCAAGGCGCCCGGATGGCGGCAAGCCAAACCTTTTGCCGAGGTGTTCGGGTTTGCAGCGCACCCCCTGCAACACCTTGTGGCTTACACCCTGCCTGCTGACGACGCGGCGCGCCTGACCTTGATCGAATCCGACACCGGTTCCGGCAAGACGGAGGCCGCGCTGGCTTGGTTCATGCGCCTCTATGCCAGCGGGCAGGTCGAAGGCTTGTACTTCGCCTTGCCCACCCGGGTGGCCGCGCGCGAGTTGTATGGGCGTGTGCTGCGAGCCATCGATGCGGCCTTTGACCCGCCCGCACGGCCCGCGCCCGTGCTGCTGGCCGTGTCCGGTTACGCTCGGGTCGATGGGGCTCCAATCCTGACCGATCCGGTCGGCACCTTGTGGGAAGATGATGCCCTAGCGCAGCGGCGCGAAAACCAGTGGGCTGCTGAGCGGCCCAAGCGCTTTCTGGCGGCACCCGTGGCAGTGGGCACCATCGATCAGGCGCTGATGTCGGTGCTCAAGGTCAAGCACAGCCTGCTGCGCTCGGTTTGCTTGGATCAGCACCTGCTGGTGGTCGATGAGGTGCATGCCTCCGACACCTACATGAGCGAGCTGCTGCGGGTGCTGCTGCGTGCGCACATCAATCGCGGTGGCAGCGCCTTGCTGCTGTCGGCCACGTTGGGCGAAGCGGCGGCGGCAAAACTGTTCGACCGCGAAACCCTGCCGCTGGCGCAGGCGCTGGCAAAACCCTATCCCGCATTGGCAACTCGATCCAGTCTAATGCCGGTGGCCAGCGGCCGGGCGGCGCGCACCGTCACGGTGGAGTTTCAGCCTACGCTGGCCGATGCCCCCTTGCTGATGCCGCTGACCGCTGCCCTGCTTCAAGGCGCGCGGGTGCTGGTGGTGTGCAACACCGTGGGGCGTTGCAACAGCCTGCTGCGGGCGCTGGAAGCGCATCTGGCTGCACAGGCCCCACAACTGTTGCCTGCTTTGTTTGAACTCAATGGCGTGCGCTGCCCGCACCACGGCCGCTTTGCCCGCCCCGACCGCGAACGGCTCGACGCCGAAGTCACGCGGCGCCTTGGTAAAGGATCGCCCAACGGCCCTTTGCTGCTCGTAGGCACGCAAACGCTGGAGCAAAGCCTAGACATCGACGCCGACTGGTTGGTCGCCGACCTGGCTCCGATGGACGTGCTGTTGCAGCGCATAGGGCGCCTACATCGGCATGAACGCACCCATCGTCCTGCTGGATTTGCAGCAGCGCGCGTGCTCGTGCGTTTGCCTGAAAAACCACTGGGTCAGTACTTGCAATCCAGAGGGGAATTGAACGGCCCAGCGGGCATGGGCAGTGTCTATGCCGACGGTCGGGTGCTGCAATGCACCCTCGAGAGCTTGACCGGTCAGCCCCAAATCGTCATCCCGCAGCAAAACCGCGAGCGCATCGAAACCACCACTCACCCCGAAGCGTGGGCTGCACTTGGGCCGCTCTGGCACAAGCATGACGACTACATGAACGGTGGTTTTTTGGCCGACTTGCGCCAAGCCGACCGATCGCTGATGCGCGACCTGCCTTTTGGGGAGTTGCACTATGCAAGCGACCAAGGGCGGGTCCTCACCCGGCTGGGTGATCCGAGTTACGAGTTGCCTCTGCGGTCAGCGTGCCGATCCCCCTTCGGTTTTGCGCTGGACAGCCTGACCTTGCCAGCGCGCTGGCTCAAAGGCGCGCCAGCCCCGGAAACCTTGCTGCCGGTGGCAACCGCAGCGGGTTTCGACTTTGCCATCGGCGCGTTCCACTTCAGCTACACCCGTTTCGGGTTGGAGAAAAACGATGCACGACCTGCTGCGCGATGAATTGATCGGTGTGCGCACGCCCCAAGGCGAGCGCCGTGTCGATCTGCCGCAACTCTTGAGCCTGCTTTGCGCGGCTGAGGTGGAGGGTTATACGGGCTTGCGCGCGCACCAAGCCGAGCCTTGGCACGTGTTCTTGGTGCAGCTGGCCACTGCGGTGCAGGCACGCCAGCCCAGCGCCACGCCGCCGCCCGACCCCGATTACTGGCGCGCTGGGCTGCTGCTGCTGGCCGAGGGCAAAGCGTCGGCTTGGCACCTTCATGTGGATGACTCTACGCAGCCGGCCTTCATGCAGCACCCATGGAGCAGCCCAGATGCCGAGATTGAGGGCTACCAGCATGTCAAAGCCCGCACCCCAGACGAACTCGATGTGCTGGTCACAGCCAAAAACCACGATGTGAAAGCCGCTCGGTTTTGTCGGCCCGATCCCGAGGCGTGGTTGTACGCCCTGCTGACGCTGCAGACCACCGAGGGCTATCTCGGGGCAGGCAACTTTGGGATTGTGCGCATGAACGGCGGTTTTGCCAGCCGCGCCATCCTCGCTTGGGCGAACGATTTGCACCCGGCGCGCCGCTTTCTCGAGGCTTTGCCAATCGTGCTGGCGCATCGCGCCGACCTCCTTGCGCACAGGCGCTACGGCTACCGCCCAGATGGCGCGGTGCTCACATGGCTGCATCCGTGGCGGCGCAGCGATCATCAATACACCCTGAGCGATCTGGACCCGTGCTTCATCGAGGCCTGTCGGCCTCTGCGCCTTGGGCTCGATGCCAACGAAAACTTGCTTGCGCTCGGCGCCACCAGCGCTGCGCGCCAGATCGGCCCCAAATCCCCGGACGGCGGCGACTTGGGCGACCCATGGACGGCGATCAATGTGGAGGACAAGAAAAAGGGCGCTTCGGCGCTGACGGTTTCGAGCCAGGGTTTCAGCCCCAAACTGGTGACCGACCTGCTGTTTGCACAAGGCTACGAACTGAGCCCACTGCAGACCCCTCGGGCCGGCCCAACCGCCGGTTGGTTGGTGGGCAGCGTGTTGGTGCGCGGTCAAGGCAAAACCGATGGGCTGCACCGGTTGGAACTCCCTGTTCCGGCCAAGGCGCGTCAGAGCTTTGCCCGCCCAACGGGCGATGCTCAACGTGCACAACGCAAGCGGCTGGCCGAGCAGGCGCAAACCCTGTTAACCGACGCCAAGCACGCAGCGGCTGCGCTGCGCACCGCGTTGACGGTGCTCGCCCAAGGCGGTCCGCAGCAGGCCGACTTTGACCGCGAAGCCATCAAGCATTGGGTGGCCGCTGTGCAGCGCGATTTTGAGCGAGATTGGCCGCTGCACTACTACCCCGCCTTGTGGCGCTGCTGCGACGAAGACCCCGAGGTGGTGCTGCGCGACTGGCGCACCCTGCTGGTGCAAAACGCCCGGCGCGTGCTCGACCAAGCCAGTATGCGCCTGCCGCTACCAGCCAACCGCCGCTGGCGCGCCATCACCCAATCCCACAGCGCCTTCATGGGCGTGCTCAGCAAGCACAGCCTTTTGCCCACAAAGCCCGAACCACAGGAGCGCAATACATGAACACCGAAGCGATCGATCAGCCCACCACCGTGCCCGCCGCCGCCGAGCCGGGGCTAGAGCAAACTGTGAGTCGTCTGGCACACGAGTTGGCCCAGGCACACCACCCCAACGCAGACCGGGCAGCGCTCAAGCGCTGGACCCCGGGTGCGCCCCTGCCGCTGGCCTACTACCGCCTCTGGTTACAGCATCTGCGCACCGAACCGCCTCCAGAGCAGCAAGCGCTGGATTGGATGGCCATCGTCTGGGGCTTGGCGCTCTCGGGCTCCAAGGCGCACCAAGCGCAGCGTGCGCTGGGCGAGGCGCTGGCTCAGTCTGGCTTTGCCCAAGCACGCTTGGAGCGCCTGCTTTCGGCCCCCGAGGTGCTGCGCTTTGATTTTTATCAGTCGGCCGTGCGCTTTCTGGCATCCAAAAACGAGGGCTGCAACTGGACCGACTGGGCCCTCTACCTGCTCACCCACGACCCTGAAAAGCGCGAGAGCCTGCACCGGCGGATCGCGCTGGGCTACTACCGCCACCTGCCAAGCCCGTCAGGTGCCGAGAACTGATCGCCTTGTTTCCATGCCATTTTGAAAAACCCAAGGAGCCCGCGATGTTTTTGCAAATCCACACCCTTACCGCCTACCCCGCCAGCCTGCTCAACCGCGACGATGCCGGCTTGGCCAAGCGCATCCCCTTTGGCAATGCGCAGCGCCTGCGCGTGTCTTCCCAGTGCCTCAAGCGCCATTGGCGTGAAACCGTGACGCCGCAGCTGCCCGAACTGCCCGATGGTCAGCGCACCCGATCTTTCTTCACCCGCACCGTTTTGCCACAGGCCATTGCTGCGGGCGTGCCACAAGCCTGTGCGCAAAGCCTGATCGAGCCGCTGGCCAAAGCCCTGATCAAAGGCGGAGTCAAAGAAGGGGGCGACCTCAACCAACCGGTGCTGCTGGGGCTGCGCGAGGCCGATTACTTTGTCCAATTAATGCGCGACGCGAGCCAACTGGACGACCCCCTGCGGGCGCTTGAGGAGCGGCTTAAAACCAAAGGGGAGAAAGACAACCTCAAGGCCATGAGCAAAGCTGCGGCCGGCCTGAGCGCGGCCCTGTTTGGCCGCATGGTCACCTCCGACCTGTTGGCCCGTGTCGATGCCCCGGTGCACGTGGCGCACGCCTTCACCGTGCACGCTGCCCAAACCGAAATGGATTACTTCACCGTCGTCGATGACCTCAACCGCGACGACGAAACTGGGGCCGCGCATGCCAACCAAACCGAACTCGGTGCCGGCGTGTACTACGGTTACGTGGTGGTCGATGTGCCATTGCTGGTATCCAACCTGAGCGGCTGCGAGACCAAAGACTGGCTCAGCCCCGACCCGAGCGCGGCGCGCAAGGTGCTGGAGGTGCTGCTCCAAGCCATCTTGCTGCAAAGTCCGGGCGCCAAACTCGGCAGCACCGCACCGTATGCCCATGCCGATTTTCTGCTGCTCGAGGTCGGGCGCACCCAGCCCCGCGCACTGTCCAATGCGTTTCTCAACAGCGTGCGCCCCAGGGACGGTCTGGACTTGCGACAGTCCGCGCTGGAGGCGCTGGCAGGCTATATGGCCCGCCTCGATGCCATGTATGGCAGTGCAGGGGCAAGCCGCCATTGCGCCAGCGCGCTCGATTTGCCGAGCAACCTGCCGGCAGCACAAACGGTGCCCGAGGTGCTTCAGGCCGCACTCGGTGCCCTGTGGTCGCAGCGCACCGCCTGAGACCCAGCCATGGACTGCTTGATGCTGCGCTTTGATGCGCCCTTGATGAGCTTTGGCGCCGTGGTGGTGGACCAACTCAACCCCACTTGGCGCTTTCCCGGCGCCTCCATGCTGACCGGGCTGCTGGGCAATGCCCTAGGCTGGGATCATCGCCAAACGCTGCAGCTGCAAAGCCTGCAACAGCGGCTGCGCTTTGCCGCGCGCTGGGATGCCGAGCCTGAACCCTTGACCGAGTACCAGACCGTGGACCTAGGGCAGGATTTCATGCAAGACACCGGCTGGACGACGCGCGGCAGGCGCGAAGATCGTGGCGATGGAGCCGCCACCCGTGGCACGCACCAGCGCTGGCGCGACCATTGGGCCAATGGTGTGCTGACGCTGGCCATTGCGCTCAATGACGCGCTCGATGATGCTGGTGAGCCTTCGCTGCAAGCGCTGGAGGCGGCCTTGCTTGCCCCAGCCCGTCCACTGTTCATAGGCCGTAAACCCTGTCTGCCGGCGGGCCCGATTTTTCTGGGACGCAGGCAAGCGTCTGGTGTCAGGCAAGCATTGGCCGCCGAACCGCTGGCCGAGATCGGGCCGCGCCACAGAGCGCGGCGCGTGAGCGCCATCTGGCCCCTCGATGAGGGCGACGGCGTGCAGCACGAGGAGCGCTACGATCTGCGCGACTGGGCCCACAACATCCACCGTGGCAGCCAGCGCATGGCTCTCGGGTTTCTGGAGCTTGGGGCATGAGCACACTGCATTTGATCCGCTTGCCGCTGCACTTGCCGGCCTTGCTGCGTTTTGCCGCTGAGCGCGGCGTCACCCACGGCGACGAGGGTCTGGGCTACAGCCTGCATCTGTGGCTGACCGCGTTGTTTGGTGACCATGCGCCCAAGCCGTTTCGATACTTCGATGCCCGCAGCGAAGTGTTGGCCTACACGCCCCTGAGCCAAACCGAACTGCTGGCGCACGCGCAAGCTTTTGCCCCGCCAGCGGCTTGGGCAGTGATGGCGCAAGACGCCGTGGCCAGCAAGCCCATGCCAGACACTTGGAACCCACGGCAGCGCCTGCGGCTGGAGGTGTTGGCCTGCCCGGTGGTGCGCCACGGCGCCGAGGAAAAAGATGCCTACCTGAACGCGCTGGATCGGCTGGGCGACGCCACCCCGGCGCGGGCCGAGGTCTATCGCCAATGGTTCATCGAGCGCTGGGAGCACGCCTTGGACTTCGAGCGCATCGAGCTGCGCGGGCTGATCGCGCGCCAGTCTTTGCTGCGGCGCGCACGCAATGACCGGGTGCGCCTGCAACTGGTGCAGCGTCCGCAAGCGCTGTTTGTGGCCGAGGCAGCGATTGCGCAGCCGCAGCGTTTTGGGGAGTTGTTGGCGCGCGGCATCGGCCGCCACCGCGCCTTCGGCTTTGGCATGGTCTTGCTTGCACCGGCTGGCACATGAGTCCGGCGCTGGGTCTGCTGCATGGGCGCTTGGGGCTGGCCGCAGCGCGCATTCCGCACGCGGATCGGCATGGGTTGCTGTGGCTGGAATACGGCAAGCTGTCGGTGGAAGACGGCACCTTGCGTTTCGTTGCCGCCCAAAGCGAGGTGATGGACGCGGGCGACTACGCCATCCCGTATCAGGCCGTTTCTATGATTTTGCTCGGCCCGGGCACCAGCCTGACGCAGGATGTGCTGCGACTGTGCGCCCGGCACGGAGCCCTGATCGCTGCGGTAGGCGAGGGCGGCGTCAAGAGCTATACCGCGCCGCCCATGGGTCAAGGCCACTCCGACGTGGCAAGGCGGCACGCCCAGCAGTGGGCCGACCCTAGGCAGAGGTTGGACGTTGCGCGGCGCCTTTATGGTTGGCGCTTTGGGCGCATCCTGCCACACCGCGACATTGAAACGCTGCGTGGCATCGAAGGCGCGCGCGTCAAGGAAAGCTATCGGCTGGGGGCGCAACGCTTCGGCATCGACTGGCAAGGCCGCCGTTATGAGCGCGGCGACCCCGGTGCCGCCGACCTTCCCAACCAAGCCATCAATCACGCCGCCACTTTTGTCGAGGCGGCCGCCGACATTGCGGTAGCGGTAGTTGGGGCTCTGCCACCGTTGGGCTTTATACACGAAGAATCGAGCAATGCCTTCACGCTCGACATTGCCGACCTCTGGCGCATCGACCTTGTGCTGCCGCTGGCTTTTGGTGCCGTGCAGGCCTGCACAGAAGGCAAGGCCCACAACTTGGAGAGCGAGGTGCGCCGCCGTGCGGTGCGGATGTTCCGGCAGGAAAAGCTGATTCCGCGCATGATCGACCGCATCAAGGAGCTGTTTGATGTCAATGACAGTGGTCGTGACGCGTAATGTGTCGGCGCGGGTGCGCGGCTTGCTGGCATCGGTCATGCTCGAAGTGGCGCCCGGCGTTTACAGCGCTCCGCGCATCTCGCCTGCGGTGCGCTCGCGCCTGTGGAGCGTGCTCGAAGACTGGTTTCCAAACGAACGCGAAGCCTCCATCGTGCTGCTCTGGCAAGAGCGCGATGTGCCGGGCGGTCAAGCCATGCGCACACTCGGCAGCCCGCCGGTTGAGTTGGTCGAGGTGGATGGTCTCCTGCTATCGCGCAGAGCGGCATCCTGACGCCGTACAGGTTCCTTAAAAATCGAAATCACAAGCGCAGTCAATCGCTTATGATCTAGAGTCTCCCCCGCGTGAGCGGGGATCGACCGCCCTCGGCCACCAGCGCTTGCAGCCAGCCCGGGTCTCCCCCGCGTGAGCGGGGATCGACCTCAGTTCGTTGTTTTGGTAGCCCTGCGCCACCGGTCTCCCCCGCGTGAGCGGGGATCGACCCCTTGGCCCAGCGTCGCCACCTTCTTGCGCATCGTCTCCCCCGCGTGAGCGGGGATCGACCCGGCAGTGAATATAAGTGGCAGGAGATGCTGGAGTCTCCCCCGCGTGAGCGGGGATCGACCGCTGGCGCCGCTGGGCGAGGACGTGGTGCAGTAGTCTCCCCCGCGTGAGCGGGGATCGACCCACTTGGGGCGGCGCGCACGAGTCCGTGCTCATGTCTCCCCCGCGTGAGCGGGGATCGACCCCAGGGCTGGTTGCCGGTGGCTGACATCGCGGCGTCTCCCCCGCGTGAGCGGGGATCGACCTCGGGATGGCAGCCTGTTTTTCAACATGATGAATGCCGATGATCGGCGGCTGGATGCCTTCAGGACAGGTGCGCTGCTCCATGGAAAATGACCGCCGCCGCTTCAGCAGACTGGCCCCGTGCCAGGATGGGTGCCGCCTCGCTAACGCCGGGTGTCTGGTCCTGTCCAACCCGGTTTCGCTCACGGCGACGGTCTGCGTTGAGTATAGCCAAAAAGAGAGTGAAGCAGGACTCTTTGCGCTCGGATCAAAGATGCAGCCCAGCGCATGGGGCTAGATGATGAGGCCGCAGCATGATTAAACTCGAGCTCCAAGACCAAGCGCTCCAGCAGGCACTTGCTGGCGTGGCGGCGCGCTTGGGCAACATGGAGCCGGTGATGAATCGCATTGCCCATGTGATGGATGAAGGCACCCGCCAGCACTTCGAGCACGAGCGCGGGCCAGACGGGCAGCGGTGGGCGCCGCTGGCGGACGCGACGTTGCTGGCGGATATGCGCCGGGCTTCGCCGGGCGGGCTGCTCACCAAGCGCGGCAAAACGCGGGCCAAGGCGGTCAAAGCGCTGGCGCAAAAGAAGATTTTGCAGCGCAAGGGGCGGCTCGCCCATGAGATTGGGCGGGAAATCACGCCCATGGCGGCCATGCTGACGAGCGTGCAGCCCTACGCCGCCACGCACCAGTTTGGCGACCCACGGCGCAACATCCCGGCGCGGCCATTCTTCGGTTTTTCCGAGGCGATCAAGGCGGGCATAATCGACGCCGCTACGGATTACCTGAGTGGCATTCGATGAACCTCACGCAAGGCATGTATGAATCGGCGGCTCGGGCCGTGCTCAAGGGCTCCGCGTGGCCCGACGTGCACAAGGCCGGCGCGGTCATGTGGGCGGCCATGGGGCGAGACGGGCTCTCGCCACCCCGCGCCGAAAAGGCGCTGCGCGAGGCGCTGGGTGACGTGGATTTTGATTGGCCGTGGCTGGATTGCTGCCTTGCCGCTGGCGCAGACGGAGCGTGGCTGGCCGCCGAGTTTCCCGACGTCGAGGGCCTGAGCCCGGATCGGGCTGGCAAAGCATTGCGCAAAGCCCGACGCATCTTTCTGCTGGGGGCGGTCTTGCATCATGCCTGTGCCGCCTATCGCATTGCGCAGCTGCGGGATGCGCGGCGCAAATTCTGGATTTACAGGGCGGACGACTGCCCTGTGCCCAGCCATGCGGCGCTGGGTGGGCTGGCGCTCGAAACCGCGCACGGGTTCTGGCGCGAGTACAGCCCGCCCTCTTTCATTGGGTGCTGCTGCCGTCTGGTGGGCGCAGACGGCCCTGCCACCATCGCCCAGATGGGTGGCGATGCACGAAAACCGCCGCCAAGACAGTAACCGGGATTCCCCGCTCAACGCATAAAGGCCTTTAATTCAAAGGCTTGCGGGCAGGCTGCATGATCGAGCGGTCTCCCCCGCGTGAGCGGGGATCGACCCGTGACCTACGACGACGCCACGACCGGCAACCTGTCTCCCCCGCGTGAGCGGGGATCGACCCGACTCGGCCACATCCCGCAGCGCCTTGATACCGTCTCCCTCGGGTGAGCGGGGATCGAACTTGCTGGGCGAAAAACACGATCTGTCTGGATTGGGTTCTCCCCGATCGAGCAGGAATGAGTCCGTGCCTAGAAGGCGTTTTTATGGGCTTGGTGATGCCGAGGTATCGGTCGGGCCTAAAAACGCGCAAAGAGGCCGAGAGCTGCGCTCGACTAGGCAGGCGCCGCCGGGACTTGGCGTAACTACAAAACGCAGCTATACTACGGCCACAATGGAGCTTGAACTCGGCTTGGCCCGCTCTGCCGTGCCCTACGTGGTCTATACCGTTCGACACGAGCACACCATCCGCCTGATTTCAGCAAGGAAAGCCAATGCCAGCGAAAGAAAGCACTACCGTCAAGCGCACCCTTGACCTCAAGCAGCCGCCGCGCTTGGGCGCCGAGCAAAAGGCGCGACTGGCTGCCGTGGCCTCGATGCCCGATGAGCAGATCGACTACAGCGACGCACCTGCACTACCCGATGCGGTCTGGATGAAGGCGGCGGCAGAGCTGCCCCATGCCAAGAAGCAAGTGACGCTGCGCATCGATGCCGACGTGCTGGCGTACTTCAAGCACGCCGGCAAGCGCTACCAGTCGCGCATGAACGCCGTTTTGCGCTCCTACGTCGAGGCGCACAAGGCTCAGGCCAAGTGATAGCGCATGAAAGCTATAGGCTGGTGTACGAGATCGACGGCAGCACGGTTTGGATACTGGCCTTGGTGCATACCCGCCCGCCGGTGGCCACCAGTGACGGCGTAGCACGCGGGGCGGGGTGTCTGCACTGCACGACAAGCTACACCCGGCCTGCGCTGGCACCTATCGGTTTGTATGCGGGCTGGGCTGCGGTTGCTCGGTTGGACTGCGCCTGCCCTGCTGGCCCCTACACCGGCGGCGGCACCCTTGATTTATCGTAACTGTGTAACGATAAATGGACAGGCAGTCGCCGCTCTTTTGGCCGCCCGCTCCGGTATTTGGTATCTGTTAAACAGGGTGGGGGAGCGTCAGGCGGGGCGAAACCGCAGTCCCGCGCCCCGGCGCGGGTTGTCCACGGCGCGCCCGCGCGCGGTGGACAATGCGGTTTTGCACGGCCGCTGGCCGCTAGCGCCGGGGGCGGGGCTCCGCCCCCGTCCGCTGCGTGCGCAGCGCGCCAGTCGGTGGAGTTGCCGCCTGCTGCGGTTTCGCTGGCGCTGGGCGTGATCCTCACGCTGCTGCTGGTCATGGGGGCGGGTGCCTGGCGGCAGGGCAGGAGGGTCGCCGGGTGAAAAGGTCAGAGCGCGATAACGCCGGACAAAGGCCGCATGGCCTTGTCGAGCGAGGCCGTGCCGGTGCAGCCGGCCGCCGCATTGCGCGCGACGATCAGGCAGTCGGAGAAGTCCGCCTTTCCGTTGCGGAACAGTGCGAGCGCCGCCGCAACGGTTTCGCGTCCATCGACGACATAGGCGGCGTTGCCCAGTATCGCGTCGATAGCCGTGCCGATATCGGTGCGCCCGTAACCGAACACGGTTTCAAGCACCCAGACCATCTCGACCAGCACGACCGTATCGACAAAGAAATCGCACCCTTCCGCCGCCTGTGCGGCGACGAACTTGCGCGCCTTGGTCACGTCCGCCGAGCCGTCGTCGACCAGCACGCGCACCAGCACGTTGGTGTCGAGACCGATCACTTGGCGCCCCGCGCAAAGCGCTCTGCGGCACGTCCGGCGACTGCGGCGCGCATGTCCGCAACGCTGACTGGCCCGCGCAGCGGTTTGGGCAACACGGCGCAGACAGCGAGCGGATCGCGCGAAACCGGCACGACGCGGATCGAGCCGTCGTCCTGCAAGGCGAAGTCGAGACGTGCGCCGGCATCGAGCCTGAGCGCGGCGCGGATCGGCGCGGGCAAGGTGACTTGTCCCTTGCTGGTGAGTGTGGCGAGCATCGTCATTTCCTTTTGAGGTTGGTTATGTCTTTCAAGTTTAATTTAGTAAGGAGTGCGTTACAAGGAATGTCCTGTTCGCTACTTCTTACCTCTGCCTTCGCCGCCGACCCGGACTCCACCCTATGCTGAGCAAAGGGTGGGGTAGTTCATATCACTGGGTGCAGCGTGCAGCGCACAGCACCCAGCTCAACCCTTGCTCGCTGGCCTTTCAGCCTTGGGTGCCGCCACTGGCCGTTCGGCCAAGACTTGCACCAGCTCGGCCCGCTGGCCCTCGAGGGCCTCGACCTGGCCGCGCAAGCGCGCCGCATCCTCGCGCGCTGCTTGCGCTTCACTGCGTGCTTGGGCCAGCTCGGTGCGCAAGCGCTCGAAGGCCTCGGCGTCGGATCTGATCGATTGCTCCGCAGCGGTGAGCCGTTCGCGCAACTGGGCCAGCTCGACCGCCTGCGCTTGTCCGTGGGCTTGCGAATCGGTGAGCTTGCCGCCCAAGGCCTCGACTTCCGACCTGGTTGCATCCAGCGTTTTCTCGAGGTCGTCAACCGTGGAGGTGGCGTCAGCCAGCTCGCGTTCGGCTTGCTCGCGCTGCTCGCCGGCGGCGCGCACAACCTCGGCCACTCGGCGCTCGGCAGCTTTGACGGCTTTGTCGTTGAGCTCGACTGCAAGTGTGGTGATGCGCTCCTTGAGCGCCGCCGTGACCGCTGCAACCTCGTCGGCGACCTCCACGGGCAGCTCGGCCAGCGGCTGGGCCTGCGCGGTGGTATTGCTCGCTAGGTACTCATCCCACACCTGACGCAGCCGCGCCGGGTTGCCGCCGCCGACCCGTTGACGCAGCGCAAAACCGGTGACATTGCGCCCGGCGGCTTGTAGGGACTGACCGGCCGCGATGATGGCCTCTGCGGGGAACTCGGTTGGACGCATGGCGTGCTCCTTTGTGGACGATGCCTAAAGTATAGCACAACAAACAAATAAATAAAGAAATAAACAAACAAACAAATTTTGGAGGGGTTTCCCGCCGCCGGCCTACCGGGTGTCACGCTGGAACTGGCCCGCCGGCTGCCGGTCCCCGTTGGACAGCGCTGCCTAGGTCAAATTGCAGCAGCCATATTCACTATGGCGCACTAGGTCAAGCACCACTAGGAGCAAGCCAAGGAAGCCCGCAGCGCAGCAGGCTCGAGATGGACAGCGCCCGGCTTGGGCTAAAGATGGCGCTCAGCGTCCTGCCGTTGATGCAGGACTCGAATCACGTCCAGATGGTCAGGGTAATTCAGAAAATAGACTACGTGCGAGCCGCACAGGTACTTTTGGAAGTCCGGCAACACCTCGGCCGGGCGACCGTGCTTTGTCCCTCGGGCCAGCGCATAGCACGCATCCCGAATGGCATCGATGTAGTTGTCGGCTTGGTCTGGCCCCCACCTATCGGCGCTGTAGTCCCAAATTTCGCCAATGTCGGCCTGCGCCGCTGGCGAGAACGCAACAGCCTTCACTGCGGCTGCAGCCCTGCACGCTTACGGGCCTTGAAGGCCTCGAAGTCGAACGCGCGCGGCTCGCCGGATTCAAGGCCAGCGCGTAGAGCATCTTGCAGCGCCTTCACCTTGGATTCGTGCTCTTCCAGCAGCCGCAAGCCTGCCCGGACAACATCGCTGGCCGAGCCGTAGCGCCCGCCTTGCACCTGGGCATCGATGAAGCTGGCGAAGTGCGTCCCGAGGGATACGGATGTGTTTCGGCTCATGAGCGTTCTCCTGTTGACGCGCCAATAATACCAACCTTTGGTACATCCTGTTGGGAGGATTGCGGGCGCACGGGGCGTGGCGGTTGCTTCTCACCCACTCGCCCTGACGGCGGGACTTGCACCACCAAGAAAGCGCCCGTGCCGGGCGCACAAAAGAAAACCCCCGACCATCGGGCCGGGGGTTTGATTGAACATCGCGCGAAAATCGCGCACGCTTGAGCTGCGGCTTGCGCCGCAACTTAGATTCCCCCAAGCCAACGGCCGGGGGTGTAGATCAGGTCATGCGCAACGCGCATGCCGCAGCCCCGGCTTGCGCCGGGTTTTCTTGACTCACACGATTACACTTCTCGCCGCGCATTCACTGCGCTCAACTACGCTTCGCTGCCACGCTTGCTGTAGTTATCTTTGTCGGCCCCTGCCAGGGCTTTCAAACACACACACTCACTATAACGATCGACTCGCTGCCTCACGTGCCGGTTTTCCCGGACTCGCTGCTCACTTTCGGTGGCCAAATGTCCTTGCGGACAACGCTCTCAACGTGGTCAGTTACGCATCCGTCACGATTAGTTTTTCGGGTTCGCTTCCCGCGCCGCGTGTGCCTACACGCGACCGTCGCAGACAGAGTCAGTTTCAGATATACACTTGGTTTTTGGATGGATGTCGCGTTCCCGCAGCAATAGTACCTAGCCTTTCGGCTTTCTATCCGCCTTTCAGCAGATTCGATTTCGGGGGCTCGAAGAGGGTCAAGCGGCTCCCTTACTCAGTACTGCGCTGTGATACCAGGTGTGCAGGCATTTCAGCCCTACCACGCGACGTTATTCTTATTTTTCTCACCATTGGTTCGCACCCTTTCGGGGTGCTTTTCCGGCTTCGCTTCCCGTGACCTCGCCAGCTTGCGCCAGCTCGTGCCCCGCAACGCCTTGACCGCTTGGTCAATCGTGCGATGCGCTCTCTCCGCGCTTTACGTATGCCGTCACCAATCACGTTATACCCTCTCGAGCATCCCGTGTCCCAGCGTCCATTGCTGAGTCCGTGTATTCCTAACTTTACGCACCTATTCACAAATCAAATTGGCATGGGCTGATGCACAGGGGTTACTCGCTTTCGCGGATTAGTCCTACGCATACTCCCTCGCACCCGGCGTGCGGCTACTAGCTCGCACCGGGCGCCAATCGATCTCCCGCAGATGGCAATTTCTGCGGTGGGCACGCATTGCGCGTGCGGTGTGTGTGTTATCGACAATTCTCTGTTAGCGTAATGCAGGTGGCAGCCTGCACTATGCGCACAGTATGCGCATAGTGCAAGCGGCGTGCCCGCACCAGGGGCCCCAGAGATGCGTTCCACGCAACCAGGTGAGCGATAGACGTGGTTCCGGGGGCTCATTCCGGCGTCTGATATGTGCCGCTGGCGCGGCAAGACAGGCAGGTCTAGACCTGCCTTACCCCCTTCATTTGTGTACTTCGTACAGACGGCCTTGACGACCGTTCACACGCTGCTTATAATGACTTGGCGCTGATGGCTTGACGCCTCAGCACTTCGTGCATGCAGTAACTCTTGCTGCATGCGCGACTGATAACGCACTACTGGAGCGCTGCAATGAAAATTTATGACCTCACCACCGGCCTGCAAGCCGTGCTGCTGCACTTCCAGCGCGGCTACGTGCTCACGACAGAGTGCCCGATCGTGGTTCACGCCGACAAACGAGATAGCCTGATGGAGAAATTCATCGAGGTTTATGGCGTCAATTTTCCCGCTTGGAAACGCTATTCCCGCAAGCTCAAAGGCCTACCGAGTGCTGTTGCGCTTGACCTATCTGTATTAGGTCAACCGCACTCACGGCAAATTGTGTTGCTATCGACCGCATTTGATGACCGACTCCCCAAAGACGCGCAGTGGCGGCGTGAAAAGTGGGTGCCGCTAAAGCGCGTGCAGGATTTTGTGCTGTCGAATGAAGTCGGCAGCGACAGGCAAACGTCGCTGAGCTGGAGGCTTGCGCCAGAAGTAATCGCGCCGCAGGCGCGCTACTGGCTCAAACTCATTAAAGAGCAAAAGGCCAGCGCAGCAATGATGCACATGCGCGAAGCTGTAGAGCTATACCCCGCTTATGCCGGGGTCAGGAAGCAACTCAAGCAAGAGATAAGCTCGCTCAAAAAGCTGATCGAGCGCAAGTACAAGGTGCCTTACACGGGGCCAGACCCGGATAAATTACCGATCATCGCTGGTTTTCGCGCCAGTGCGGATCGGGGCTTGACCAAGTGAGCCGCGCAAGCCAAAAAGAGCAGAGAATTGAACCCGTCCGGAATCCCTGGCTTCAGTCATCGGCCAGCAGCTTGTCTACCGAGCCACCCCGCGTCACGCGGTCGGAGCGGCTATCTGTAATCGCTTTTTCGGTTTCCTTCCTGCCCATGTGCTTGCCCTTCTATTTGATGCTGGCCGCCAGCGCGGCGAGGCGCTGCGGGTCGCGTGTTTCGCACTCCAAAATTACTAGGGCCGTCCATCCAGCTTCCGATTCCAGTAGTCCGGCCGCGACTTCGGCCGGTCGTCCGTTTTGCAGCCGAGATGCTGATTTCAGAAACACACATGCATGAACAGCGTTACTCGGTAAGGGGTGTTTGTGAACACCGCCAAGCCTTCGCACGGCTCGCTGGACGGGAAAAATGCGAGAAACTTCTGTTTCTGGCAGCGGTTGGGCGGGCGCGTGGGGGTGGCTAAATTGAGGTCACGGATTCAGGGTAGAAGTAGATGAACTCAAGGTACTGGCCCTGGCGTGGAGTGAAGGGGGACAGCATGCTCTGCGGCGCTGTGCGACGGCTAACGTGGAGGTCACCGGCGCTGCGCGGCTTTATCGCGCAGCGTCCGGTGGACCGCAGGGTTATGCCTTTTTGCCACCAACGGTCGCACGCGGGCTTAGTTGCCGAGACAGAACATCTCGTTGCAGCGGTTGCAGAGGAAGGAATTGTCCCAAGTGGCTTTCAGCGAAGGCCAGACCTTCCCGTTGTATTGGAAGGCGTGGTAAATCCAGCCTGCGGAGGCGGCAAGCCAGCCAACGGTCACCACACCCCCAACGATTTCACTCTTGCCACCGAGGAACATTGAGACCAGGAAGGGGGATAGGAAATCCAACCGCATGAGCACAAGTATGGCACACGTTTGGGGCGTCTCAGGCATGCACACAGGGGACTGCTGGGTTGATTTCTCA
>JGI24109J20143_1000115_pt1 | contig 17676 bp, 14 predicted proteins | sample Subbio11_8B_AprC_FD_20143 | JGI IMG/M metagenome (IMG submission 20143) | reverse complement strand
AGATGGGCAGGTCCATTGGACGTTGGCTGGAAAACGCCCAACGGGTGATATCAAATTGGTTTGGGAGCCGGCTCGTTTTGGATGGGTTTTCACCCTGGGACGGGCATATTTGGCCAGCCAGGATGAACGTTACCCAGCGGTATTTTGGCGGTATTTTGAGTTTTTTCAGGCTGCCAATCCGGCTAACTGCGGACCCAACTGGGAGTCTGGCCAAGAAGTTGCCCTAAGGTTGATAGCTTTGGCTTTTGGTGGGCATGTTTTTAACCCATCAGGGGAGTCTACACCAGAGAGGGTGGCTCGGCTCTCTGCCGCATTGGTGGCCCATGCCCGACGAATCCCACCCACTTTGGTTTACGCGCGGGCGCAGAATAATAATCACCTGATCAGTGAATCGTTGGGATTGTACCTGGCCGGCCTATTGCTAGAGCCCTGGCCAGAAGCACAGAGATGGAAGAATAAGGGTTGGCACTGGCTTAATTACGGGTTGCAACATCAAATTAACGATGAAGGGTGCTATATTCAGCACTCAATCAATTACCATCGGTTAATGCTCCAATTGGCCCTTGTGGCGGCGATGGCAGCCCGGCAGAGGGGTGAACGTTTCCCTGAAGGTACCAAAAAGAAATTGGCATTGGCCACCCGTTGGTATATCTCGGTTCTTGATCCTATTTCGGGTGCTGCGCCAAACCTCGGGCATAACGATGGTGCTTTATTGTTGCCCCTTGATCAGGGTGGTTACCGAGACCACCGGGCAACAGCCCAGTCGGCTGCGATGGCCTTTTTGGGCGCTGCTTGTCTGCAAACCGGTCCTTGGGATGAGTTAGGCGCCTGGCTTGGATTGGAACGGCCTACGGGTACGATCCTTCACCCCCCTGGGTTGGATCGAATTACCTATCCAAACGAGTGGGGAACCCTTCGGGCGGTGACGTATCGTTCAAGACCCGCCCATGCCGACCAATTGCAGGTCGAATTATGGCATAACGGGGTCAACATCATCAAAGATCCGGGATCTTATTCATATAACCTATCCGCTCCCTGGGATAACGGTTTGGCCTGTGCCGGGGTACACAATGCCCCGGTGATGGATAGGTTGGAACCCATGCAGCGCGCCGGGCGCTTTTTGTGGCTTTCTTGGGACCAGGCGCGATGGATCAAGATGGGTCCTGGAACTGACCGTTCGATCTTGAGTGCAGAGCGTTTGGGATATCGTAAAATGGGTATCCTTCATAGAAGGGATTTATCTTGGGTTGGGGAGGGGAGTTGGAAAGTCACCGATCAGCTTCGAGAAGTGGATAAACCCACCGGTGAACATGATTTTCAATTAAATTGGCTATTTCCTGATGGCGAATGGACTATCACCGACAATACCTTTAAATTGATGACCCCAGAGCATACCATTATTGTGAAATCCCAACCTTCAGAAACAACCTGCCCAGCGGTTCTTCGCCTGGTGCGCGCCGGAAAAGTTGTTTATGGCCCAAACGGCGAATTTCCTCTCCATGGCTGGTATGCTCCGTCGTATTTGTTGAAAAAACCAGCCCTTTCTTTATTGATGAACTTGCGATTTGTTTCCCCGTTTGAAATAACCACCAGTATCCAAATCAATCCATGACTTCCCCGCCAAAAAACATCCTTGTAAATGAGAAATAAGAGAAGAAACTGTCTCTCCACCTTGATCATAAAGAGATGGTAACCTCAAACAGACCACCTCAGAAGGTAACTCCAAGGAGGTCTGTATTATTTAATACTTCTCATCAACCCAAATTTTAATGGGCGGCTTCGAATTCTTTCATGCAGTCCACCAACGCTTGAACACTTTCCAGTGGTAGAGCGTTATATAAAGAAGCCCGGAACCCGCCTACCGAGCGGTGACCTTTAATGCCGACCATCCCCTTGGCTTTGGTAAAATCGCCGAATCCAGCTTCCAGGTTTTCGAAGCCTGGGGCCATGATGAAACAAACGTTCATCCGCGAGCGGTCTTCCTTGGCCACAGTCCCGACGAAGAGTCTATTGCGGTCAATCTCGCTATAAAGCAGGTCGGCCTTGGCCTGATTGCGGCGGTCCATTTCGGCAACGCCCCCTTGTCTTTCCATCCAGCGCAAGGTCATCAGGGCTGAATAAATAACGATTACCGGCGGTGTGTTGTAGAGCGAGTTATTCTCGATATGGGTTCGGTAGTCGACCATGGCCGGCAGCGGGCGGGATACTTTACCCAGCAGGTCTTCGCGCACAATCACGAAGGTAACCCCGGCCGGGGCTAGATTTTTCTGCGCTCCGCCATAAATAAGCCCATATTTGGAGACATCCATCGGGCGCGAGAAGATATCCGAGGACATATCGGCAACGAGCGGCACTGGTGAGTCCAGATCGTTTAGGATCTCGGTTCCAAAGATGGTATTGTTGGTTGTGATGTGAAAGTAATCTGCATCGGCGGGAATCGCATAATTTTTTGGAATATAGGTGAAGTTTTTGTCCTCAGATGAGCCCACCACTGCGACCTGGCCGAATAGTTTGGCTTCTTTGGCGGCTTTTTGGGCCCATGCACCTGTGATCAGGTAGGCCGCTTTTTTCTCCAACAGGTTGTAAGGAATGTGAAAAAACTGGGTGCTAGCCCCTCCGCCAACAAAAAGGACGGCATAGCCTTGCGGAATACCCAGCAAATTTTTAAACAGGTCGACTGTTTCATGGACTACGGCCTCGAACTCTTTGCTGCGGTGGGAAATTTCTAAAATCGAGAGGCCAGTGCCAGCAAAATTGTGGACTGCTGCGGCGGTCTCATCGATGGTGTAGGGTGGCAAAATCGAAGGTCCAGGATTGAAATTATGTTTTTTCATTTATTCCGTCCTTTTGTTGAGAATAGGGGCCTGTCAAGCCTTTCACAAAGGCAGACTACAATCATACGCTTTTATTATAGACACCTTGAGGATGTTTAGAGTAGTGAGAAAAATCCTGAATATGCCTAGCTTTCGTCAGTTGTCAGACATTTATTTTGAATCTTACTACCGAGAAGAGTGGTTGTGTTCATTCGTTCGAGGGCAGCTTTGCTCAAGGTGGCAGAGAGCTGTTCCCCATGTCCTTGTTGGCGGTACTATTCGATCGATGATTCCCAACTCAACCCGCCAATCATCCCGATGGTCTTCAAAATAAGCTTTTGCTGCCTTGTTAGGGTTAGGGATCGTTGCACAAAATGATGAAATTACAACTAATTCGGTAAAATTATTGACATTACCGTTCTCATTTTGGTATGATTTTAACATGATGTTAATGGGGACTTTATCATTGACAGCAATTCCTATATCCCCGTTTTAGACCTTTCCGACTGGATTGCGTACTGAGGAGTTTGTGGAGTCGATTTTATCCCCCGGTGCCCGTTTTCGTGCCGCACTTGAAAAAGAAAAACCCTTACAAGTCGTTGGGGTTATTAACGCCTACGCGGCTTTGCTTGCCGAAAAGAGCGGGTTTCAGGCGATTTATCTCTCGGGTGGGGGAGTAGCGGTTGCTTCATTGGGGGTGCCAGATCTGGGAATAACGACCTTGGAGGACGTCCTCATCGATGTACGCCGGATTACAGACGCCTGCTCGCTGCCCCTGTTGGTGGACGTGGATACCGGGTTTGGGGGCGCTTTCAATATTGCCCGAACGGTTCGCTCGATGATCAAATCCGGCGCTGCTGGGCTGCACATGGAAGACCAGGTGCAAGCCAAACGCTGCGGCCACCGTCCGGGCAAAGTCATTGTTGCCAAGGAAGAAATGGTGGATCGGATTAAAGCCGCCGTGGATGCGCGCAGTGACCTCTCCTTTGTCATCATGGCGCGTACCGATGCGCTTGCCATCCAGGGATTGGAGGCTGCTTCAGAGCGCGCTGCTGCCTATGCGGAAGCTGGTGCAGATATGATTTTTGCGGAAGCGGTAAGCGACCTCGCAGAATACACTGTCATGGGTCGCGCGGCTGGGGTTCCCATCCTGGCAAACATTACCGAATTCGGGCAAACCCCACTTTTTTCGACTCAGGAATTGGCTGCGGCAGGGGTGGCGGCAGCTCTTTACCCACTTTCAGCTTTTCGGGCGATGAGTGCTTCAGCATTGATGGTGTATGAAACCCTGCGCAAAGAAGGGAGCCAANAGAGTGTCATCTCGATGATGCAGACCCGCACAGCGTTGTACGATATTTTGAATTATTATGCTTACGAAAATAAATTGGACCAGTTATTTGTGAGGGAGAAGACGGAATGAGTAACCAGGTGATAGAAAAAAAAGATAATAAGAAGAAATCTGTTCAACTATCGGGGGTGACTGCCGGGAATACCGCCATTTGCACCGTTGGTGCACATGGGCATGACCTGCGTTACCGGGGCTATGATATTAACGACCTGGCTGAGTATTCTTCCTTTGAAGAGGTGGCCTACCTTTTGGTGCACGGCAAGTTGCCAGTTGTCAACGAACTGGAGCGCTACCGCTTGAAATTAAAAAACTTGCGTGGGTTACCCGCCCCAGTCAAAGCGGTCCTTGAACAGATACCGGCTGCTGCACACCCGATGGACGTGCTGCGAACGGGCTGTTCTATGCTCGGTTCTGTGCTGCCAGAAAAGGATGTCCAAACCGTTGAAGGCGCGCGCCATATCGCCGACCGTCTGTTAGCGATCTTCCCGTCTATGCTGATTTATTGGTATCAGTTCGCTCATCAAGGCCGGCGGATCGAAGTGGAGAGTGATGAAGATTCGATCGCCGGGCATTTCCTGCATTTGTTACATGGGCAACCGCCCTCCGAACTGCACGAACGCGCTCTGGATATTACCTTCATTCTCTATGCTGAGCATGAGTTTAATGCGTCAACGTTTACCAGCCGGGTAATTTCAGGTACCGGCACCGATCTGTTTTCTGCCATAACCGGTGCAATAGGCGCGCTGAAAGGTTACAAACATGGCGGAGCCAATGAAGGCGCTATGGAAGTGATCGAGCGTTATAAGTCACCCGTCGAAGCCGCCGAAGATGTTCAGAGAATCCTGGATAACAAGGGAATCGTTTTGGGGTTCGGTCACCCAGTGTATACCCTTTCGGATCCGCGTGCCAAGATCCTCAAGGGCCTCTCTTGTTCCTTGTGCAAGGACTTTGGCGACGAAACCTTGTGTGATATTGCCGAGCATATCGAAGATGTGATGTGGCGGGAGAAACGGATGTTCCCCAACCTGGATTGGTATAGCGCGGTCACCTATCACATGATGGGCATCCCAACCATGATGTTTACCCCATTGTTTGTTATGGCGAGGACTTCCGGTTGGGCAGCCCATATCATCGAGCAGCGCTTAGATGGCAAGATCATCCGACCATCCGCCACTTACATAGGGCCGGAGGCGCTGGATTTCGTTCAAATCAAAAAACGCAGCTAGGGGCGGTTAGTGAATTCCGGGGTTAATTCCAACGTCCGGCCAGAACCGGATCAGGTGCTGGTTGATCTGGCAGAGTATGTCCTGCTGCATAACATAACCAGCCCGGAGGCTTACGATACGGCCAGATTGTGCCTAATGGATACCCTGGGCTGCGGGCTTGAGGCTTTGTCTTACCCCGCCTGTACCAAGTTGTTGGGGCCAACGGTACCTGGAACGGTTGTGCCCAACGGTGCACGCGTCCCTGGGACGGAATACATCCTTGACCCGGTGACGGCCGCATTCAATATTGGTACCATGGTGCGCTGGTTAGACTTCAATGATACATGGCTGGCGGCTGAGTGGGGTCATCCATCCGATAACCTGGGCGGAATTTTGGCAGTGGCCGACTGGTTTTCGCGCACTGCTTTGGCCAATGGCAGACCCGCCTTAAGTATGCGGGATGTGCTGACCGCGATGATCAAAGCCCATGAAATCCAGGGCGTGATCGCGTTGGAAAACTCCTTTAACCGCGTGGGTCTCGATCATATTATCCTGGTTAAGGTAGCTACCACCGCTGTGGCGGCTGCAATTCTGGGCGGCTCGCCTGATCAGGTAATCAACGCGCTTTCCAACGCATGGATCGATGGACAGGCTCTCCGCATCTACCGACATGCCCCCAATACCGGGTCTCGAAAGTCTTGGGCGGCGGGGGATGCGACAAGCCGCGGTGTCCGCTTAGCTCTGTTAGCTCTCAAGGGTGAAATGGGCTATCCCTCTGCATTGACCGCTAAAACCTGGGGCTTTTATGACGTGTCGTTTAAAGGTCAGCCGTTCAAATTCCAACGCCCCTACGGCTCGTATGTGATGGAAAATGTGCTCTTTAAAATTTCTTTTCCGGCCGAATTTCACGCCCAGACGGCTGTCGAGGCTGCCTTACAGATTCACCCGCTGGTAAAGGACCGGTTGGACCAAATCGTTAAAGTGGTCATCACTTCGCATGAGTCAGCCATTCGGATCATCGACAAACGTGGACCGCTTCACAACCCTGCTGACCGTGACCACTGCCTCCAATACATGACCGCGGTCGGTTTGATCTACGGCACTTTAACCGCCGGGCACTACGAAGAGGGGATCGCCGCCGACCCACGCATTGATGCACTGCGGGACAAGATGGAAGTGATCGAAAACCCACGATACAGCCGCGAATACCTCGAGCCTGAAAAACGTTCGATCGCCAATGCCATCCAGGTGTTCTTCGAAGACGGCGGCCAAACCGAAAATGTGGTTGTCGAATACCCACTTGGTCACCGCCGCCGCCGTTTCGAAGGGGTCCCACTTTTGATTGAAAAATTTAATACCAACCTGGCCCGCCATTATCCTGCCAAACAAGCTGAACGGATCTTGGATTTATGTCTCGATGCTCCTCGGCTGATGGCCACCCCGGTTAACGAGTTTATTGACCTGCTGGTTTTCTAAAAACATCAGGGATTCAAAATTACTTGACAATTTAAAACAAACCTAATATACTCACGCTTAGATAAAGCAAACGGGGAGCCCGGTGGCCTGGGCTGAGAGGAGGACGCGAAAAGTCCTCGACCCGCAAAACCTGATCCGGGTAATGCCGGCGGAGGGATTATGGCCATCAAAAAACCACTACCCTCCTCCGGAATGAGGAGGGTAGTTGATTATGCAAAAGAAAAGGGCAGTCGTCTTTGTCAATGGGGTCATGGAAGATCACCAGGTGGTCCAGTCGATGCTGGTTGCGGATGATTACCTGGTGGCTGTTGACGGTGGTCTGTGCCATTTGCGGACGATTGGGGTTCAGCCGCACCTCTTGATCGGCGATTTAGATTCGGTGGATGAAGGCGAAGTGGAAGCCCTGCAATTGTCCGGGGTGCAAATAAAACCGTACCCAGTGGAAAAGGAAGAAACCGACCTGGAATTGACCTTGCTGGCTTTGGCAGGTCAGGGTTTTGAGGAAATCAGGGTCGTGGCCGCGCTCGGTGGACGCCTCGACCAGACCCTGGCTAACCTATCCTTGCTCGAATTGCCCGGCCTTGAGGATGTGGATGTGCGCCTGGATGACGGCCATGAAGAAATCCTCATCATCCGCGGATCGATTAAGATTGAGGGCCGCCCAGGTGACACCATCTCGTTGTTGGCAAAAGACGGTTGTACAAACGGGATTGTCACAGAAGGTTTGAAGTACCCCCTCAATCGGGAAACTTTATGTCCTAACCGCACACGCGGTATCAGTAATGAAATGTTATCGGAGCAGGCCATTGTGCGGGTGGCATCGGGACGGCTCTTGTGTGTACACACCCGCCAACGCTCCCCAAGTTGAAAGGAGTAATTAAAAAATGAAATCCCTAACAAAAACCCTGGCTATTTATAGCCTGGTGGTTTTGATTCTGGCAGCCTGTGCTGCGCCCATCCAACAGGTTGCTCAAACCCCGACCGACCAACCTGTAGAAACGCCCCCAACCGAAATCCGGGTGATGACCCATGCATCCTTTGCAGTCAGTGAAGAGCTTATTCGTGGTTTTGAGCGTGAAAACAATGTGAGCATTTCCTTCTTGCCAGCGGGTGATACCGGTTCAGCCCTCAACCAGGCTATCCTAACCAAAAATGCACCCATGGCAGATGTGTTCTATGGGGTCGACAACACTTTTCTTTCGCGTGCCTTAGAAGAGGGAATTTTCGAACCGTATGCTTCTCCGCTGCTTACCGAGATCCCCCCTCAATTCAAATTAGACCCACAAAACCGTGCCCTGCCGGTTAATTACGGCGATGTGTGCATTAATTACGACAGAGGTTTCTTCGCGGAGCGCGGCCTGGCTGTGCCCTCCTCCCTGGAGGATCTAACCCTTCCCGAATACCGCGGGTTGCTGGTTGTCCAAAACCCAGCCACCTCCTCTCCTGGGTTAGCCTTCTTATTGGCGACGATCGCCCACTTTGGCGAGGAAGGCTACATTGATTTCTGGCAGCGCCTTCGGGCGAATGATGTGATGGTTGTCGCCAATTGGGAGACGGCATATTATACCAATTTCAGTGCTTCCTCCGGACGTGGCCCGCAGCCGATGGTCGTTTCCTACGGCTCCAGCCCACCAGCCGAAGTAATATTTGCTGAAACCCCATTGGATGAACCTCCGACCGCTTCGATTACGGATCCTGGCACCTGCTTCCGCCAGATCGAGTTTGTCGGGATTCTTGCTGGCACACAGCAGCGTGAGTTAGCCGAGAAGGTTGTCGATTTCATGCTCAGCGTGCCTTTCCAAGAGGATATGCCTTTGCAGATGTTCGTCTTCCCGGTCAATCCGAATGCATCCTTACCGGAAGCTTTTCAAAAGTATGCTCAAATTCCCGATCAGCCCGCTGAGCTGGATCCGGAATTAATTGCTGCCAATCGCCAGCGGTGGATCGAAGCCTGGACGGAAGCAGTTCTACGGTGAGGTCTAATAGTAACAAGAACACCCTTCTCCGAGCACCTGCCGGCCAGCAGGTGCTCTGGTTGTGGATTCTTCCGTTGCTCTTTTTGGGAGTGTTCTTTTTTAATCCGTTGTTCTCCATTTTTCGGCTGGCAGGTGCTGGATTAATAGAGGCAGGCCTCGATGGTGCTGCCTGGAGCCGGGTTTGGCGTACCTTGAGTTTCACCGTTTGGCAAGCTTCCCTTTCAACCTTTTTCACCCTGGTCATTGGTCTTCCGGCCGCGTATGTGTTTGCGCGGTTTTCCTTTCCGGGAAAATCGCTTTTACGAGTGCTGACCACCCTGCCCTTTATCCTCCCTACGATTTTAGTTGCGGCGGCTTTCAATGCCCTGATCGGCCCTCGAGGCTGGGTCAATGTGCTCCTGATGGACTGGTTCAACCTGGCTGCCCCGCCGGTAAATTTTCTCAATTCGCTCAGCGCGATCGTCCTCGCGCACGTCTTTTATAACACAACCATCATTGTGCGTGTGGTCGGCAGCGCCTGGAGTCAGCTCGATCCGCGACTTGGATATGCGGCGCGTGTATTGGGAGCTTCACCCTGGCGTATGCTGCGCGAAGTGATCCTGCCCTTGCTGCGTCCAGCTATTCTGGCAGCGGCACTGTTGGTTTTCATTTTTAATTTCACGAGTTTTGGGGTCATCTTGCTGCTGGGCGGTCCGCGCTTTGCTACCCTGGAAGTGGAAATCTACATCCAAACCTTGCAGATGCTCAATTTACCCATGGCAGGGCTGCTCTCTGCGATCCAGTTAGGTTGTACTCTGGTGATGACTTTGCTCTACACGCGCTTATCGGCACGTTTAAACACACCGCTCGCGCCGCGCCTGCAAGGAGAGGGGATCGGGACACCCCACACCTGGCGGGAAAAACTGCTGGTTGGTGGGACCGTGATGGTTTTACTGATCCTGCTGGTTTCACCCCTGGCAGCTTTAGCAAGCCGCTCGGTCATGCGTTTGGACGCTGACCGCGGTCAGCGTGGGGTAGTGCAGACCGGCATAACCCTCGATTTCTACCGCGAACTGTTCATCAACCGCCGTGGTTCCCTTTTTTTTGTCCCGCCTATCCAGGCGGTGCGAAATTCCCTGATCTACGCTGGATTTACGGTGGTTATTTCGCTCGGGTTGGGATTGCTGGCTGCGAGCGCGCTTACCCGCCGGGTAATGATCAACCGGATTCTGGATCCAATGTTCATGCTACCGTTGGGTACTTCGGCCGTTTCGCTCGGGCTGGGATTTATTATCGTTTTCAACCGCCCACCAATAGATGTGCGATCCTTCCCGCTGCTGGTGCCGATTGCGCACAGCCTGGTGGCCCTGCCTTTTGTGATGCGCGCTCTACAACCAGCCCTGCTTTCCATCCCGGGTGGTCTGCGTCAGGCGGCAGCTGTTTTAGGTGCTTCACCCCTGCGGGTCTGGCTGGAAGTCGATTTGCCGATTATTGCCCGGGCAGCCCTGGTCGGGGCGGTGTTTTCGTTTACCATCTCGATGGGCGAGTTCGGCGCAACCAGTTTCCTCGCCCGCCCGGAATTTCCAACCATGCCGGTGGCCATCTTTCGCTTCATTGGCCAGCCAGGGGCGTTAAATTACGGCCAGGCGCTGGCCATGTCCACATTGCTCATGATGGTTTGTGGGATAGGAATCTTTTTTATTGAGCGGTTTAGATTGCGCGGGATAAAGGAAGAGTGGTAGTTGGGGAGGATAATTATCCTGGCAGTCGTCAATGCCAAACAGGGACATTTTTCGGTAAGGATAAATTTAAACAGCAAGCTGAACTTGATTTGCTTTTGAGCGCTTAGGGTTGATACACTACCCGGTAAATACGCATCCCTTTATCATCCGAGATAAACATCTCGCCGGATCCACCAAACACCACATCCGCCGGGCGACCCCAGGTGGCGGCATCACCGCACTTAAGGCCGGGGGCGCGCCAGCCATTGGCAAATTCTTGGCTGCCGACCGGCACTCCGTTTTCCAGGATAACCCGCTCGACTTTGCAGTCGCGGTGATTCGCTGGCTCACTCGTGTTCCACGAACCATGATAAGCCACATACAGGTCGCCATTGTACTCCGGCGGGAAATTCCCGCCTTCTGCCAGAGCCATGCCCAACGGCGCAGAATGGGCTGGGGCATTGAAAATGGCTGGGACTGCCTCGGCGCAGGTGAATCCGCCGGGTAGGGCAATGCGCGTATCGCGAACCTCGCTGTTGTTCACCACTCCCACCCCTGGTGTGTAGCAGTACGGCCAGCCATGCGAGCGATTAGCAAGGACCGGTATTACGATCTCTTCCGGTGGCAAATCGTTCCCCAGGCCATCGCTGCCGTTGTGGTTCGCCCAAAGGGTACCGGCTGGCGACCAGAGGAAATCGACGCTGTTGCGTAAACCCCAGGCGTACAATGGTCGCCGGCGGAAATCGGGATCCGTGGCAAAGGGGTTATCGGTTGGGATGCTGCCGTCCGGATTGAAGCGCAAGATGGCTGCCCACCGGGGGTCGGATTCGGTGCAGAAATTACAGCTCGAACCAGCGCTGACATACATCTTCCCATCTGGGCCAAAGTGGACGGTTCGGCTGGTATGCCCGACCGGGGTGGGGATATTATCCGTCACGAGGGTTCGGGCCGCAAAGTTTCCATTTGAATCCGGGCCAACCATCCGTTCCACCCGGTCACCGGAGGCGATATATAAATATCCATTGTGGAACGCCAGTCCATGGGGGAGGTTGACCCCACTTGTAACGATCTCAACAGCATCCGCCAATCCATCGTGATTGCGGTCCGGCAGGCGTGCCACCTGCCCAACACTCATCAGGCTGACATACAGGTGGTCATCGGGGCCAACCGCCATAAAGCGTGGTCGCAGGGGGAGATCCTCGGCATAAATCCGAATATGAAAACCGGGCGGTACGCTAATGCGCTGGCTGGCCTCGTCCGCGGGCGGAAGAACCAGCCCGTTGAGGATGAGCGGCAGGTATAGTGCCGTCCCATTTTGTGTTTCCTGGGCCTGGACCGTCAGACGAGTTAACCCGATGGCAGGCAACAATAGTAAAATAACTATAAATAATATCTTTTTTATCATCAATTCAATCATAACAGATTTATATTTTCAAGCAAGGACGTGGCTCAGGGAAAAAATAAATTCTAAAAAAAATATAAGAATAGTTATTGCTCTGAACCTATTGGTTGCTGATAGCGGGCTCATTCTAAATTTCGATTCTCGCTTACAATTTGGGATAGAAAAAAAGCTTTGAGGTTTTAATATCCATGTTGAGCATACGGGATATTCACAAGCAATACGAAGGTAAACCGCTGCTGCGCGGCATTTCTTTCGAGGCCGCGCCTGGTGAGACGGTCTGTTTGCTGGGGCCGTCGGGCAGCGGCAAGAGTACCCTGCTGCGAATCATCAGCGGGTTAGAAGAGGCCGAGTCCGGCCAGGTATGGTGGGATGGCGTTGATCTTGCCAGGGTTCCGGTCCATTTACGCCGCTTTGGGTTGATGTTCCAGGATTATGCCCTCTTTCCGCACCGCAGTGTTTTTCAAAATGTCGCCTTCGGACTGCGCATGCAGGGTATGCGAAAACCAGTGATTGAGGCACAGGTACATGAAGCCCTGGTGAGAGTCAATATGAGCGATTTTAGCAACCGCCGGGTTACCGACCTCTCCGGCGGCGAGCAGCAGCGGGTTGCCCTGGCGCGCGCCTTAGCCCCCCGTCCACGTCTGCTGATGCTCGACGAACCGCTAGGGGCACTCGACCGCACCCTACGCGAACAACTTGGTCAGTTCCTGCGAGATGTCCTCCATCAAACCGGAATTCCGGCTATCTACGTAACCCACGACCAGGAGGAAGCTTTCGCAATTGCCGACCGTCTGGTTCTTCTTAACCAGGGCCGGGTGGAGCAGGATGGCCCCCCTCATCAAGTTTACAACCGGCCGGCAACCGCCTGGACGGCGAGGTTCCTTGGATTAACCAATTTACTGGATGGATACGTCATTGCACAGGCTCCCATGCGAGTATCCACCGCTTTGGGGGATTTTGTCTCTACCGATAAAGGCGAACATCTTCCGCAAATCGGTGCTGCGGTAACCTTATTACTGCGCCCGGGTGGAATACAACCAGGTATTCCAAAAACACCCGAAAATCGCCTAGAGGGGTTCGTTGAGGATGTCATCTTTCGCGGCGAGGGATACGGGGTACGCTTGCTTTGTGCCGGCAACCTTTCTTTTACCTTCCATCTGGAAGCACCTTTGCCGGTCGGGCAAACCGCCAACTTTTCCATCGATTCCGAATCGATCGTATGTATTAGGTAAAGTATGCAAGAACTTGTGGTCATTAAGAAAAACTTGGCAGGTGAAGAGACCTGGCGCTATAACGGTACCATCCTCCAGCGCACTTCATATGGCATCTTATTGGCAGCCTTTTTTGATCGAGACGATCTCGCCTTTCATGGTATCTTAATCGGAAAGGGCGACCGTTTTGTCGAGGCTTATTTTAGCCAGCGATGGTATAACATTTATGAGATTCACGACCGTGTCGATGGAAAAACCAAGGGGTACTACTGCAATGTGACTACCCCGGCGGTTTTTTCGAATGGGCAGGTGGAGTATGTGGACTTAGCCCTGGATTTGCTGGTGTATCCGGATGGGCGCAGCCTGTTACTGGATGAGGACGAATTCCTCGCTTTGGAAATTGGCGAGAATGAAGCCGCCCGGGCGCGCCAGGCAGTAGACGAACTACGAACCCTTTTTGCGAAGCATCCAGGATTGCAGCTCGAATTAATTTTTCAAAATTTGTTCGAGTCAATAATTTCTAATATATAAGGTGGGTAATTTGGCAACTATCCTGACCCGCTGCGGTTATCGCTGTGACCTTTGCCTGGCCTACAAACCCAACATCGAGAAGAATCCGGCCAACCGCCAGATTCTGAGCGACGGCTGGCATAAATATTTCGGTTTTCGTCTCCCACCAGAAAAAATTTGTTGTGACGGTTGTATGTCCACCGACCCGCATTTGATCGACGATCAATGCCCGGTGCGCCCCTGTGTGATCGATAAAGGTCTCGATAATTGTGCCCAATGCGAGCAGTATGGGTGCGAAAAATTAACTGAACGCCTTGTTTGGCTTGAAGAAATTGTCCAAAGGGTCGGGGGTGAAATTCCCCAAGAGGACTACCAGGGTTTCATCCGCCCGTATGAGAACCGACGCCGACTGGAGGCGCTGCGCACACCCTTTTTGAGTGAGAACAACCAGGGACCATTGGCCATGAGCGAGCCTTACGAACAGCGAATCCGAGACTATATTACCCGAAACGCTGTACAGGCCGAGCATCTCAGTTTCGAACAATCCTGCCACTCCGTGGCTGAAGCGGCTGAAGCTGCTGGGGCTGTGCCGGAAGACTTTGTTAAAAACATTTGTCTGCTGACCCCCGATGAGGAGCTGGTTGTGGTGATTGTTAAAGGCGAGGACAGGGTCAGTCTGCTGAAGGTAGCGGATGCACTTGGCGTGGATGGCAAAATGCGCCTGGCCACACCGTCAGAAATCCTGGCATGGACAGGCTACCCATGCGGCGGAACCCCCTCCTTTGGTTTTGCGGCCTTGTTTTTGATCGACGAACGTGTCTTTGAAAAAGAAGTAGTGTTTACGGGCGGCGGGAGCGAAAGTTCGTTGATCAAAGTAAGTCCGGATGAACTGCGCCGGGCAAATCAGGGGATTGTCGCCCACCTCCGAAAATAAATATAATAGGGTTGAGGTATTACCCATGCCGGTTGGCATTGGCCCACCCGGGCGTCAGCCCAACAAAATCCTAAAGGCCGCGATAGCGGCAAAGCCTAAAAACACGCCGATCGCGACCATTACAACCCGTTTATTGCTGCGCTGATTGACCAGACTCAGCCCGCTGAAGTTGGTTTGGATGTTCCAGACTGGCCCGGCCGACCAGGCAAAGGCGAGCCCACCCAGTAATCCTCCCATATGGCCCCAGTTATCAATCCCTGGTGAAAGCCCCAGGAGCAAGTTAATCGCCATGATCATCAAGGTGCTCATCAGCATGCCCTGCGCGTTGCGAATTAAGTGGCGGTTTTGGTAAAGAAACACCCCCTGAGCAGCAATCAAACCAAATATGGCAGTGGAGGACCCCAAAGAGGGGCGCGGGGACATCATGAAAGAAATCACATTTCCGGCAAACCCACTCAACAAATACAAGGCCAGAAAGCGCCAGGTAGAATAATAGCGCTCCAGATTCGAGCCGAAAATATAAAGCGCGTACATGTTAAACATGATGTGCAGCAAAGATCCATGCAGCCACATCGGCGTTACCAACCGCCAGTACTCCCCATTGATGATCAGTTGGTTTACCTTTGCCCCGTAAAGAGACAATAAATCGGTTCCGGCGGGTGTCTGGGTCACCATCTGACTCAGGTAGGCAAGAATACAAGTAGCGATCATGAAATAAGTGATGTATGGCGGTGATGCGGTTGGGCGACGAAAAAAACGGGCTGGGCCAGCCGGCGGCGGTCTGTACGGCGATGGATTTTGCGAATAAGGCGGGGGGGATTGGTTCATACACTCACTTTTCTTTGGATTACGCGGTGGTGCTCAGCATCGATAATGGCAATGATTTTATCGACAGCCTCTTGGAGCTGTTCGTCACGATTGACTACTACATAATCGAATTCGGTCAGTTGGTGCATCTCTTGGCGGGCGGTCTCTATCCGGCGCTGGAGTGAATCGGGTGTTTCACTATGCCTTGCTTTCAGGCGTTGAATTAATTCGTCTTCATTGGCGGGCACCAGGAAGATCAAGACTGCCTCTGGAAAAAGTTGGCGCAGACGGGCAGCACCTTGTACATCTACCCGCAGAATGACGTCTTTACCGGTTGCAAATGCATCTCGAATCTGCCGTTTGGGAATGCCTTTGTAATCTCCGTAAACCACCGCGTGTTCAAGTAACTCGTCATTGTGGATCATCTCCTCGAAACGGTGAGTGGACACGAAGTGATAATCGACCCCGTCGACCTCATTTGGGCGTGGTTCGCGATTGGTACTGGTAACCACGACATGCAAAGGAAGGTGGCGATGTTTCAGAGCCTGGATAATCGAATCTTTACCGACTCCGGAAGGTCCGGAAACGACGACGAGTAATGGATGCAGCTCGATAAGTGTGTAAGGACTGGCAGCGATCATGATTAGCAGATTATAATTGATTAATACCAAACCAATGAGGGAGTGTAAGAATGCCCGCTTATGAATATCGTTGTCAGGATTGTAGGAAACGATTTGATGTTTTTATGCTTTATTCTGAATATGCTGACCGCCAGGTGCTTTGTAAACATTGCGGCAGCCAGAATGTCCAGCGCCGGATTGGGCGCATTCGCATTGCGCGGTCGGATGATAGCCGCCTGGAGAACCTGGCAGACCCTGGGAGCCTGGAAGGGCTGGAGGGTGATCCCAAGGCATTGGGACGGATGATGCGTAAAATGAGCAGCGAGGTTGGGGAGGAAATGGGACCGGAATTCGACGAAGTGATCGGGCGGCTCGAGTCCGGACAGGCGCCTGAGGAGATCGAACGCGACATGCCCGAATTAGCGGCTGACGATGGGGGTGGGCTGCCTGGTGGAGGTTATGGCGACCTGGCTGATGACTAATTTTCGATCGACCAACTTACGGTAATAACTCCTGGAGCGCTTCAAAGGAAGTGACCCAGGAAATTTGGTTAATAAAAATGGCCAGATCCGGACTTTCGGCGCGCAGCAAGCGAACCGCAGCCCCGATTGGGTCTTCACCTGCGGCGCCGCCAGGCTGGTCGGCGTATGCGCCATAGAAGGCAAAATAGGCCTGGTTCAAACGCCGGATGCGATGGCCGTTATCCCAAAATACCTGGCGGCGCTGCTCCATATATTCTTCCGCCGGCTCTACCTTCCCCTTTTCCAGCAATGCATCCACGGTCACCCGTGTTTCGTGCATTTCGGCTCGAAAGTCGAAGGGCGGTGGATCAGGAGGAGTTAAGGGCTCTTCCACTATCCCGGGTTCTGGGTCAGGTTCTGGCGGTGGTAAAAACTCTGGGTAATAACGGGCTAGAACCGCATCGCCAATTTCTTTGCCGGCAATGGAAGCCGCCGTTTCATTGATGATGCGCAATTCTGGTGAGTTTAAGTACAACACCCCCAACGGGCGTAACATAAAATAGTTGTGAATCCACTCGTGGGCAACCACTTCGGCCAGCCAGCGTAAATTTGTGGTGCTCATCACCATGGTCGGGTAAATACCTACCCCCCCGACCGGCACCACCAAGGACGAAACATCCAACCCTTGCTCAACCTCACCCTCCAGGCGGGTAATCTCATCCAATGGCAGGTAAGGAAGCAGCGATACACTTGCATCCTGGCGAATAATCGTGCGAGGTGATACGATCAAGGCGAGTGGCAGTGAACTGATGTGAAACAACGGGGGTGGAAACGGTTGGCGTCCAATTCCAAGTCCAATTTCGCCAACAATCACACTGGTCTGGTGTTGGATAACCGCTTCAGCTAGAAGACCTTGTTGGCCAATTTGCTGGGACAACCGGGTCTGCAGGTTGAGCAATTCTTGCGCGGCAGCTTGCGGATCGGAAATTGTCGGATCAGCATAGATGGAATGGATCTCATGTCGAACACGGTCACTTTGCCGGACTAATTCTATATATGAAAGGACAACCTCGCGCTGCTGTTCCCAGGTCAGGTATCGCGGCAGGTCAAGCGCGACCGACTTGTGTTTGAGGAATAGTGCCTCGAAGGTCCAGGTAATATAATCGAATTCCTGCCAGCGGGTAAAGTAGCGTACCTGCTCAAACGGGTCGGT
>JGI24109J20143_1000104_pt1 | contig 18421 bp, 17 predicted proteins | sample Subbio11_8B_AprC_FD_20143 | JGI IMG/M metagenome (IMG submission 20143) | reverse complement strand
CTGGCCAGTCAAACCGGATTCGTGCAGATCGAAGCATTCGAATCGGACGGGGAAGGCGGGCGGCTTGGGTTATACCAGGTCTGGCGGACGATTTGAGAGGATTCTGGTTCAGGGTTTAGCAACTTCAACCACTGGATATTCCTTCTCCAAACCTAATTTTCCGCTTTGATGATCCATTGCTTCGATTGCTCATCGTGAGTAGATTGTCCATTTCGTGTCCCTTCAATGGGGACATTTCAACTTTGCGAAAAGGGGACTCTACTAACTTTGCGCTAACAGTCCACACCAATCTTCCCACTAAATAAGACAGATAAATTATAATTCTGTCTATCCTCTCGGGTTAGGTTATATCAAAGGTTTCTACAAAAACATCCTTTGGTATTAAGTAATAATTGCCGCGCTTAACGATGTCCAAAATAGAATGGATGAACCTAAATAAACCGCGGGAAATAAATACGTAAAATTTGGGGGGAATATCGATCGGAGGAAAAGAAAGGTAAGGCAGATTACTGGGTAAATTTAAATCGGTGACGGGTATACTCTGGCTGGGTAGGTAAACCGCGCCATCCGTTTTATTTGCCAGCAGGGCTGTCCCCGCCCACCGGCTGATATTGCGCCGGGCAGCATCGAAAGTGCTGGCATGCAGCATTGAACCGTTGGTTATGAATTTTCAAGACCAACATGAACTAACGGGAAAAATACGCCAAAATTCCAAAAATCTACTACACGAAAGATGAGACGCGAATGACACAAAATATATTCAACCAAAATAAAATCCAATCCTTACAACGATGGATATTTGTGCCTTTAGGAATCATTATTTTGCTCTGCCTGGGGACTGTTTATTCTTGGAGCGTTTTCAAGCTTCCCATTGTGGACTTGTTTGATGCAGGTTATACCCTAAGCGGACTTCCCTATATGACGGCTTTGGCTTTTTATGCGATCTTCATGCTGATAACAGGAAGATTTTTAGACAAATCCAATCCCAGGCTGTTTTTGATCGGAGGGTCGCTCCTGGTTTCATTGGGCTATATATTATCCTCGTTCGCCCCGGACGTTTATGTTCTGACCATTACCTATGGAATCATAAGCGGTGCAGGGGTCGGTATAGTTTATGGCGTTCCCCTGGCGGTAGTGGCTAGATGGTTTCCCGAAAAACAAGGTGTGGCCGTGGGACTGGTGTTGATCGGTTTTGGGTTATCACCCCTGGTAACAGCTCCGGTTGGTAATTATTTAGTGGAAAATTTTGGTGTGATGAGAACTTTCTTGATCATAGGGATTTTTTTCGGTGTTCTCATCCCTTTACTTTCATTACCATTTAAAAATCCTTCGGAACGAGATCGCCAGGCATTAAAAGAAAAAACTGCCTCAACTAATAGTGTAGCTGAAATACATACTTCAAAGATGGTGAAGACCAAGAATTTTAAAGGGTTGTACCTCAATTTCATCATCGGAACCATGGTCGGATTGATGTTAATTGGCTTGACAAACAATGTCGGTGTCGAGCTCATCGGATTGTCCACGACCGATGCTTCTTTATTGATGGCGATGTTTGCAATATTTAACGGAATAGGGAGGCCGCTGTTTGGGTGGTTCACGGATAAATTGTCGATAAAGAAAGCCATGCTTATTTCATACGGACTAATTTTCCTTGCAGCCGTGTTGATGCTTTTTGCCCAAGAAGGAAGTGTCGTCTTATTTGTTATCGCTTTTTCGATATTTTGGTTAAACGTTGGAGGGTGGTTGGCCATAGCTCCCGCGTCGACTCTCTCCCTGTATGGAACGAAACATTATAATCAAAATTATGGTGTGGTCTTCACTGCTTACGGCTTAGGCGCAATTATAGGAGTGATCACTTCTGGGTTGTTCCTGGATATTCTTCATTCTTTTCAGCCGATATTTTATTTTGTGTTAGGAATTTCGGTTTTAGGAATGTTTTTAGCCCAACTATTAATTGCCGAAAAGGCATAAAGAGAACGGGTCTCATTGGGAATCCCCAGCTATGGGTCGTCGCCCCACCCAGAGGTGGGGGGTAAAATAGCGAATTGGAGAACCCTCCAAAAAAAGTACCTCCCATACACGCACATGTTGCAAGTACGGATGGATGAACCTACGCTATGAGTTTTCCCAAATGCCAACGGATTCAGCGAATCTCTGGAAACATGTCTATGATAAAATTATAGGGTGCACCCCCGGGCTTTTCATTGCTGAATCTGGACAACCGGGGCACAAACCTACTATTTTTCGAGAGGAAGGCAACATGGACGATATCGACGGTCTCGATCTGGACGATCCAGACCAACGACGCTTGATAATAGCATGTCCTGACATCTATCCTCATCAGAGAATACCAGCCATTGGTCAGCAGGTGATCGGCTAGCGATAAAAGGTTTTCCCTTCCGCCTCCATCCAGCCTGGTACGCTCTACTGAGTATCAGGCGTAGAAAATCGAGTAGATGGAGGATACAATGGAAGTTCACAACACCCTACGTAAAATTCGTGATTTATTGAAAAACGATCAGGTCGATAAAGCCATCGACCTGATGGAAACTATGCTGCCGCCCGACCAGGCAGAAATTTTGCGCGAGCTTCCGGTTAAAAAGCAGCACGCCCTGCTGGCCCGCTTGGAAGCCGAAGAAGTTGCAGAAATCCTGGAGGAACTGGAAGATCTCAGCGCGGCTGAAATTGCCGCCGCGTTGGATATCCCTCGCCTGGCCTCGATCATTGATCAAATGGATCCGGATGAGGCCGCTGACTTGCTCGGCGACCTGGAACCAGAGGTTTCGGAGCAAACCCTGGAGCAAATGGAGACCTCGGCTGAGGTTCGCCCACTAATGGTATATGGCGACCAGACCGCCGGTGGGGTGATGACCTCCGGGTTCATCACCTTTATGGAAACGGAAACGACCAGTGAAGTCCTCGCCCGCCTGCGCCAGGCAAAATCAGAGGATTTAAAAGTGCCTTATATCTTTGTGGTCAATGGCACTGGCGCGCTGGTCGGAATTGGCAACCTGCTCGAAATTATCCGCACCGATCCAAAGCATACCATCGGCAGTTGTATGCGCACACAGGTTCTGTCGGTAAAGGCGCAAGATGACCGCGAAAAAGCCTCGCGGATGATGGCACGTTACGCCCTGAGTGCCCTCCCCGTTGTGGATGACAACAACCACCTGCTGGGAATCATCACCTTCGATGATGCCATGGATGTCATGGAAGAGGAAATTACCGAAGATATTTTCGATAAGGTTGCTTTGGGAACTTTAGGTGACCGCGAAATGGCGCGTAGTTACACCATGGCGCGTGGTCCGGTTTGGAAATCCTGGCGGGTGCGAATGCCTTTTTTGATCATCACATTATTCGGGGGAATGTTGGCGGGGGTTGTCATTGATGTATTCGAGGACGCCCTGAAAACCATCACCGTCCTTGCTTTCTTTATTCCGGTTGTGATGGGCATGGGCGGCAACGTTGGCACGCAATCCTCAACCATCTTTACCCGTGCTTTTGTCCTCGGTCATATCAACCCTCGCCGGTTTTACTATCACGTTTTGCGCGAGATCGGGATTGGCCTTGGCATGGGGATCATACTCGGGTTTGTTGCTGGCCTGATCGTGACTTTCTGGCAGCCCGACATCACCCATATCGGGCTGGTCGTGGGATTGGCCCTGGCATTTACAGTAACACTCGCTGCCACGCTTGGTTATCTGTTACCTTTTTCTCTGGTTTTGATGGGTTTGGATCAAACCGCCGGTGCGGTACCCTTAATGACCATGATCAAGGACGTCACCGGTTTGCTGATTTATTTCCTGCTGGCTTACACTTTTTTGGGCTTAACTGCTTGAGCCCGGCTGAAGGACATGCTCTCAATCTTAAGGATCAGCCGGTCTGCGAAATTGGTTTGTCCTCGAAGAAACGGTTGAGTACCCATCTGGTTGGAAGCACTTTTTTACGGGTAGTCATCCATAGAACATTCGGAGATGCCTCCTGAGCGGCAGCCACGTCAGACCAGGATTTCTCTAACCCTACCCCAAAGGGCCGGTATGTTCATCCGGATGGGTGTGTTTTGCTCGCCTCGCCCTACCGGTTGGGTCGCCGCTGTGCTTACGTTTGGGCATCCGTACTTATCCTACCCGGGTGGATACCATCGGTGTCGTCCGTCAGGTGGGTATCCCCTTTTCCTAACAGGGTGCGTCTGGCCGCGTAAGGATGGTTGTTGGTGTTTGGCTTCGGCTCTAAAAAAGGGGATTTTTTAAACGGGACAACATACCAGGTGATCGGTAGACTGATGACCTTGTTGGTCTCAGGCACCATAGTGTAATAAATACACAAGGTGATATAATCCAAAATGTGAACTTGTTCTCCCTGCTCATCGGGATCGGTGCTTCGCTCGGCCTGATGCAAGTTGCCAGACGCGCACCTCAAAATCAAGAGCTCCCTTGGGCTGTATCCGGATTGCTCCTTTTAGCCGCTGCCCTTGCCGGCGCGCGCCTTAATTACGTTTTAATCCACCCGCACCTGTTTGCCGGTAATCCCTGGCAGGCTGCCCAGTTCTGGTCAGGCGGGCTATACTGGCCGGGTGCGTTTGTCGGAGCTCTCCTGCTTCTTTTAATTGTGGCGTTTACCTGGCGCAAACCACTCGGGATTTTGGTGGATGGCCTCTTCCCGCTCTTCCCGCCGGTAGCAGTGCTGGCCTGGCTGGGCTGCGGGCAGGCCGGCTGTGCCTATGGCAAACAGATTTCGGACCAGTTTATTTGGGCACTGCCGGTTGTGGATGAGCGCGGTCTGGAAGCCTACCGTTTGCCGCTTCCCTTCCTCGCCGCGCCAACCCTGTTGATCGCTGCCTGGCGGGTGGAGCGCCTGTCCGCGGAGCGTACCGCTGGTGTTTATGCCTGTACTGGCGGGTTGGTCTTAGCCCTGCACACCCTGGCCTTCTCCTGGCTGCGCGCCGATCCGTACCCCACCTTGCTGCATCTTCGCATGGATATTGCTGCAGCCTTTGGACTGGGTGGGCTGTGTCTGCTTGGCCTGCTGTGGTTAGGATTAGCCCGACTGCGGGCCTCCATATCCGACAAAGCTCCCGACCCGAACCGCGAAACCAGGTTCTTACCCAAGGAATAAGCATGATTCTCAACATTGCCCTGGCTCAAATCCATACCGTACTCGGAAATGTTTCCGCTAATTTGGAAAAGCACTTAATCCTGGTCAAAGAAGCCCAAGCCAAGGGTGCCGATTTGCTGATCTTCCCGGAACTATCGCTTACGGGCTATGTTCTGCAAGACCTCGTCCCGGCTGTTGTCCACCGCCCAAAATCTGAGGACCCGGTCTTCAAACCTTTATTGGAGGCTTCTCGGAATATCGACCTGCTGGTTGGCTTTGTCGAGGAAGACACCCGCAACCGTTTCTACATCGCCGCTGCCTACCTCTCGCGGGGCGCGGTGCTGCACGTCCACCGCAAGGTGTACCTGCCCACCTATGGTCTCTTCGACGAGGGGCGATTCTTCGCCGGAGGTGACGCCATTCAGGCCTTTGACACTCCCTTCGGGCGGGTGGGTGTCCTCATTTGCGAGGATTTTTGGCATGCGTCACTACCCTACCTGCTCTGGTTAGATGGCGCCGACCTGTTCCTATTTACTTCGGCTTCACCTGGCCGCGGTTTGAATACAGGCGAGCAGCTCGAATCGGCCCGCTGGGTCGATCATATCAACCGCGCTTACGCCAGTTTGTTTACCTCGTATGTCGCGCATGCCAACCGGGTCGGATTTGAAGACGGGCTGAATTTTTGGGGCGCATCTTCGGTTTACGACCCCGATGGCGATCTGATCATTCGCGGCCCGTACCACGAAGAAGCTTTGACCCTGGCAGAGCTTGATCTCAACCAGCTCCACCGAACTCGGTCGCGTTTACCTTTGCTTCGCGATGAGCGCACGAACCTGGTCGCCCGTGAATTAAATCGCATTCTCGCAAGCCGCCCATCGGGGCAATGAGTTTCCCACCCTCCCCAAGTGAAATAAGACGATGACAAATGTTGACCTGCAAATTAATACCGGCCTGGCTCGCAAGATCTTAACCGGCTTCATCCACACCGAGATCACCCGTACAGGCATGCAGCGTGCAGTTGTGGCGCTTTCCGGTGGGATCGATTCGGCTGTTTCTTGCTATTTGGCCGCCGAGGCACTTGGAGCGCACAATGTACTGGCGGTATGCATGCCCTACCGCGCCTCTTCAAGCGACTCTTTAGAGGATGCCCAAGCGGTGATCGCTGCAACCGGGGTCCACTCGCTAACCATCGAGATAACCCCGATGGTCGAGCCGCTCTTCGAACGTTTCGCCGATATGGATAACGTGCGCCGGGGTAACGTGTTGGCCCGTCAGCGAATGGTCATCATTTACGACCAATCGGCCGCATTTGGCGGGTTGGTGGTTGGCACCAGCAACAAGACCGAGATTTTGCTCGGCTATTCCACCCTATTCGGCGATTCGGCCTGCGCAATCAACCCAATTGGCGACCTTTACAAGACCCAGCTGCGCCAACTGGCACTCGAGCTGGGCATTCCCCCCCAGGTGATCCATAAGCTGCCTTCAGCCGATCTTTGGGCCGGACAAACCGACGAAGGTGAACTGGGTTTTACGTATGCCGAGGTCGATCAACTGCTCTACCTGTTGGTTGACCAGCGCTACAAGCCCGAGGAATGCGTCGCGGTTGGGTTTCAGGAAGTGTTCGTTCGGTCGGTCGTCGAGCGGGTGCGCCGCTACCAATTCAAGCGCATTCTGCCTCTGATTGCCAAGTTGAGCAACCGCACGGTCGGTTATGATTTTCTATATTTGCGCGACTGGGGCACATAACTTATTAAGGCGCAGTTTCCGCTTAGCCAACGGACCAGCCGGAATACTAACCCAACCACGCCGCCAGTCTGCTAATAGTTTGTATCGCCCATGCGCCCGGTTATCGGGTGGTGATAATGGGGATCGTCCGGCCAACCATGGGCATTGCTGGGTTGCTGGCTCGCTTCGGGTCATAGTCCTTGCTGGCATAGAGCGTCGGGATGGGCACCTTCAGCCAGTTCCCCCCACTCAGCCAGGCGCAGCTCCAGATCATGCTGCAGCCTGGTGTATTCCTGCCCCAACCGGGTAACTTGCTCTGGGTCGGTGGGTGGGCTTTCGAGCTGGCGAACAATACCGGCCAGTTTTGCTTCCAGGGTGGTGATCTCTTCCTCCACAACTTTCACCCGCCGGATGTGCCTGCGTTCTTCATTTTTCGAGCGCCCTAGCCCTTTTACTTCGCTGGGCGGGCTGGATACAACCGCTATACGGGCTGCGGTTTGTACCTCTTCGGCTTGGAAGGTGGTCTTATATTCACTATAGCTGCCTTCGTAAACGCGCAGCGCCTGGCGGCCCGGGAAGACCTCCCAGATTTGGGTTGCGAGGGCATCGATAAGGTAGCGGTCGTGCGAAACCAGCAAAATCGTACCCTGGTAATCGGCCAGCAGTGATTGGAGGATTTCCTGCGATGGCAGGTCAAGGTGGTTGGTCGGCTCGTCAAGTAGGAGCAGGTTTGCGCCTTCCAATGCCAGGCTGGCCAGCGCCAGCCGGCCGCGTTCGCCGCCCGAGAGTAATTGGACCTTTTTGAAAACGTCATCGCCGCTGAATAGAAAGCGCGCCAGGTAATTACGGATTTCGCCGGGCAGCATATGCGGGACAGTTTTTTCAATTTCCTCCATCAGGGTATTTTCTGGGTTAAGGTTATCGTGCGCCTGGGCAAAATAACCAACCTTCAAACTTGCGCCTAATCGTACCTCGCCAGTATAAGGCGGCACCTGTTCGAGCAAGGTCTTGAGGAAGGTTGTCTTACCGGCCCCATTGGGACCGATGACAGCGGCACACTCACCGCGTTTGAGCACCAGGTTGGGGGCGTGGAAGAGCGGGCGGCCTTCGTCGTGATACCCCACCGCCAATGATTGGGTTTGGAGCACCAGGTCGCCAGAGCGCCCGACTGCCTGCAGCCGGAACTTCATGAGGCGCGCCTGCTTGGGAGGCGCAAGGCGGGCTTCTTCGAGCATGCGTTCCAATCTTTTACGACGCCCCTGCGCCTGGCGGGTGTTCTGCCCGGCAATATTCCGGCGGATATAATCCTCCTCTTTTTCCACAAATTCTTGCTGCTCCTGGTACTCTGCCAGCCGGCGCTGGTAGCGCTCTTCACGCTGCGCCAGGTAAGCCGAGTAATTGCCGCGGTAGACCTCTAATGCGGGTGCCATTTCCCAAACCGTTTGGACCACCTGGTCGAGGAAGTAGCGGTCGTGCGAGACGATCAGAACGGCGCCTTGCCATTCGCCCAGGTAGTTTTCCAGCCATTCCACCGCAGCGATATCGAGGTGGTTGGTTGGCTCATCCAATAGCAGCAGATCGGGGTTTTCGAGCAGTAATTTGGTCAGCAAGGTGCGCGTGCGCTGTCCGCCTGAAAGCTGCCCGAGCGGACGGTTGAAATCATGATTCCTGAAACCCAAACCGGTCAGTATCTGGCGGATCCGATGTTCGTAGGTGTACCCCCCCAGTTGATCAAACTCGGCCTGTAAGCGCCCGTAGGCTTCCAGGGCTGCATCAGCCTGTTTCGGGTCGGCCATCTCTTTTTCGAGTCGATTCAATTCGGACTGTCGTTCAATCAGTCCTCCAAAAACAGACAAGCACTCCTGCCACAGGGTGCGGTTTGACTCCAAGCGAGCTTCCTGGGGCAGGTAAGCCATACGCAACCCGCGAGCGCGAAAAACCGAGCCGTTTGAGGCATCCTCCATCCCTAACAGAATCCGAAGCAGGGTGGTTTTACCGACCCCGTTGGGTCCGACCAGCCCGATCCGCGCCCGGCGTGGGATGCTAAGCGAAATTTCGCTAAAGATATCCACTGGTCCAAAGGACTTGGCCAGGTTGTTGGCGGTTAGTAGTGGCATAGCAAGGGGAAGTATACCATCGAAGGGAGACCCGATAAGGCTTCGTGATGGTCAGGGTCTGGCCTTGCTCTCCTCGCCATCAGCGGTGCATCCTTTCCTCATCGCAACGTAGTTCCATGCCTTGAAATGGTTGAACGGCCCAATCTTGAAGGCCAGGTCCAGCACAGTGCAATGACCGCTCGTATTGCTCCATTTAGGTCTGCAATTGATTAAAAGATTGTTGATACTATTCCGGGCACAGCAAGCCGATCCTAAACTTTAGCGGACTTGCAGAGGCTGGAGGGCTCCCGCCAGGCCGCAGGACAAGGTGCGTTCCAACGGGTCGATTCACAGCTAAACGATGGTCGTTGCCCACAAAACCCCGCCTTGGACTGTGCTGGATAGCACCGGTTGGATCGTATCGAGCCTGAATTTGCCGAAAAGTGACCGCCCAGCTTATCCGAGAAAATGCCCGCCATCTGGACGGGTATAGAAGCCTGCTGAAAAAAAGCCCTTTACCTAAAATTGACTAATTTAGACCGCTTCGGGTAAAATTAGATATTCCAGAAAGAGTTTTTGTGATGAATCACCTGGATTTAACCCGCGAACAACTCGAAGAACGAATGCTGGCCCTCTATCAGGCCAGTTTACAATTGGTTCAAGAAACGTCCTTGGAAAAACTGCTTACCCGCATCGCCGAGCTGGCCTGCGAGCAGTCCGGCGCCCGTTATGCTGCGGTTGGTGTTCTTGGGCCTGGGGGGGAGTTGGAGTCTTTCATCCCGATCGGATTGAGTGAAAATGAGCTGGAGAAAATAGCTCACCCACCCCGCGGGCTGGGCTTGATCGGGGCTTTGATGCATTCTCAGGAACCTGTGCGCGTAGCCGATATTTCAAAAGACTCACGCAGCGTCGGCTTTCCGAAGCACCACCCATCGATGACATCCTTTTTGGGTGTTCCTATCCGCCACTCTGGGCGGCACATCGGGCAAATTTACCTGACAGAAAAAATCCACTCGCTCGAATTTACCCCGGATGATCAGGTTTTGATCGAAATGTTGGCAGCCTATGCTGCCGTTGCAATCACCAACGCGCGCATGTACAAAGAATTAATCCAGCGCGACCGAATTCTCACCCGCCGGAACGAAAATCTTGCTTTGCTCAATGAGCTGGCTTCTACCCTGGCAACCTCTTCCGATATCGACCAGATACTGGACAAAGCCCTCACCCAGGTGTTGGATTATTTACAAATCGAAGTGGGCGAAGTCTTTTTGCGGGTCGAAAACAGCCGGCTGCTCAAACTGGTGCTGCACCGTGGTCATCAGGCTAACGCTTTGTGGGCGCGCGTACAATACCAGTTTGGCGAAGGGGTTATCGGCATGGTTGCCAAATCGAACCAACCGCAGTTGATCTCACTAAGCAACCTCAACAACAGCGACCTCCATGTGGATGTGGTTCTAGGTGAATTTCACCAGATCGCCTGCCTGCCAATTAACGGTCGTCAGGGAGTTTTAGGGGTGTTGTGTGTGGCCTCTTGCCACCCTCGCCCGCTGGACGAGTTGGAATTACAGTTCCTGGCTACGATCAGTTCCTGGGTGGGTACTGCAATTGAAAATGTGCGCCTCAACCTCCAGGGGCGGCGCCTGGCGGTGCTCGAAGAGCGCGAGCGAATAGGAATGGATTTGCACGACGGCATCATCCAATCGATTTATGCTGTCGGACTCACCCTGGAACATGCCCGTTTGCTGGCTAATGAGGACACCCAGGGGATGGTGCAGCGGATAAAACAATCGATCAGTGACCTCAACAGTACGATTCGGGATATCCGCGCTTACATCCTCGATTTACGCCCGCGCCAACTAAACAATGAGAATTTGTTTCACGGAGTTCGCCGCCTGGTTCAGGAATTCCGCGCTAATACCCTGCTTTCGGTTAACCTGCAAGGCTCGGAAAGCGATTTAATCGGCCTGGCGGATGCCCCCGCCATCACCCTGTTTCATATTTGTCAGGAGGCCCTGGCAAATATCGCCAAGCATGCCCGCGCCCGCACCGTACGGGTTACATTATGGCAGGCAGCCGACCGGGTGTTACTTGAAGTCAATGATGATGGCAAAGGGTTCGAAACAGCAAAAATGAAAGTATCTCTCGGGCATGGCCTTTCGAATATGCAGACTCGCGCGCAAAATGTCGGTGGTGAAGTAGATATTTCCTCTGAACCAGGTGCGGGAACCACCATTCTGGCCTGGGTGCCTTTCACAAATGACGAATGACCCACCTCGGTTAGAAAAACCTTTCTACATACGGGCGATGTTTGCCCGAATTGCGCCGCGCTACGAGTTAATGAACCATGTGATGACTGCCGGACAGGATGTATTCTGGCGGCGAGAGGTGATTAAACGCGCCGGGCTGCTACCAGGTGGGCACTTGCTCGACCTGGGCACCGGAACCGGCGATCTAGCTCGCGAAGCGCTGCGCCAGCAGCCCGAATGCGCGATCCTGGCAGCCGACTTTACCCTGGAAATGATGCGGACCGGGCAAACCCACACCCCTCCGGGTCCAAACTGGGTAGCAGCAGATAGTCTGTGCCTGCCTTTACCTACAGCAAAGTTTGATGCGGTAGTGTCGGGTTTTTTGCTCCGCAATGTTGCCAACCTTCCTCTGGCGTTGGGCGAACAATTCCGAGTGCTAAAACCAGGCGGCCGGCTGGTTGCCCTGGATACAACCCGTCCCCACTCACGTTCCCTGCTCACCCCCTTGATCCGCCTGCACATGCGTTTCGTCATTCCGTTATTGGGGGCGGTGATTACCGGGCAAAGCGACGCTTATCGCTACCTGCCCACCAGCAGCGAGAATTTTTGTACAGCCGAAACCCTGGCGGCTGAACTACAAGCCGCCGGTTTTAAACAGGTTGGTTTTCAGCGGCACATGTTTGGGACCATCGCTATCCATTGGGGCTGTAAACCCTAGCTCCCAGCGACTGGTCGAAGACCCAACGAGCTCAGACCAATAATACTTGCCGGAAAAATTCAGGCAGCGCAAAGGCGGCTTTGTGCATTGCGGGATTGAGGTAATTCAACCCGTCTGGGTATTCTCGCTGTAATCCTTCACTCCAGGGAGTATCCGATAGATACATAAAGCCAATCCCACCACCTGGGTAGGTTGGGATCAGGGCATGGTAGTAGGCCGGGTGGCGGCAGAGTTGCTTTGCCAGGTGATAAATCTTCCGAATTAATTCCGCATCGAAAAACATCTGCTCGCATTGAGTGGCGATCGCACCTCCCGCTGTCAGGCTAGCTGCCATCAGGCGGTAGAATTCTTCACTGAACAGGCGTTCGGCCATGCCAATCGGGTCGGTAGTATCGGATATGATCACGTCGAATTTCTGCTCACTGCCCTCCAAATAAGTGAAGGCGTCCGCGATGACCAGTCTGGCGCGAGGATTGTCCCATGGATCGCCAAAAGCGGTGAATTGCTCGCGACAGATATCGACCACACGTTGGTCAAGCTCGCAAACCACTACCTCCGCGACCGAAGGGTATTTTAGCACCTGCTGCAGGCTGCCACCGTCACCGCCCCCAATGATCAATACCCGCTCAGGGTTACCATGAGCCATCAGCGGCACGTGGGTGATCATTTCGTGGTATCCAGCATTGTCACACTCGGTCAATTGGATGATCCCATCCAGAAGCAAGGTTTTACCAAAATAAAGAGTATCGATGATTTGGATGTGTTGGTATTCACTTTGTTCGTCTACTAAGATAGATTTGACCCGCAGCGACTTGCGATAATACGGGTGGAGTTGTTCGCTGAACCAGGATTCGCTCATCACTGCCCACCTATCGAACCCATGCTGTTTCATGGAGACCACTTACCCGATGGATCTTGCGCACATTACAGTGCTCAGCGCCAAGTAAGGCCTGCAACTGGGCGATCAACGGGTTGATATCCAGATTTTGAGCGCAAGTAAACAAGTCGATTGCACAGTATCCATGCTCCGGCCAGGCATGCAGGCTGGCGTGCGATTCGGCCAACAGTAAAAAGCAAGTGAACCCATGGGGGTTGAACTTATAAAAACCTTCATCGATGATCGTTAGCCCACTCTGCCTGACCGCAGAAATAAACTGTTGGTTGGCTCGTTCGGGTTGGTAAAGTAATTCGCGATCACAATTCGAGAGATCGCAAATGTAATGGTCACCAAGAATCAATTGGGCGTTCAACTTAAACTTTGCCTCTGTTAAACGGGGATTTATATAGCAAGTACGCATTTTCGCGGATAACTGCTCAATTGTCAAGTTTTAGAAGGATGAGGAGGGGTGATTTTTACGTTAGAAACTTACTTCCGAATCTTAAGTTGTCAAATCGATTTTCAATGGAGTGAACTCCTTAAACGATATCAGCTCGTTGGGGCAGTGGTCACAACCTCCTTATTCGAATGGGAACCTTCTATTTATGGTAGTATTGGAGTTTGTGAATTCAGATCATCTCCCCAAGGCCGCTCAACGCGGTGAACCATCCCATGTCTGGCGCAGCGGACAGCAGCGCCGCCTGGCGCTTATCCGGGCGGCCGCTGGCGAGCGGCTGAAAGGAACCGTCCTGGTGGACGGCTGCGGGGTGGGCATGTACCTGGCTCATTTAAAAGCAGAAGGCGCGCGGGCAATCGGGTTGGATATCGAGTTTGGCCGGGTTGTAGAAGCACGCCAGCATGTTGAGCAGGTTTTATGCGCGGCTGGCGAATATCTACCCTTCCCTGCTCAGCTCTTCGACCTGGTGCTCAGTCACGAAGTTCTCGAACACGTCGCCGATGACCGCTCCACGATCGAGGAGATGGTGCGTTCCCTGCGCCCAGGCGGGCGACTGGTCTTGTTTGTGCCCAATCGCGGTTATCCCTTCGAAACCCATGGGGTTTTCTGGCGCGGTAAATATACATTTGGCAACATTCCGCTGGTTAATTACTTGCCGCGCCGTTGGCGCGATCAACTCGCTCCTCATGTCAGAATCTACGCCCGCCGGGACCTCGAGGATCTGTTTACCGGTCTGCCGGTTTCCTTCATCCATCGCACCATCATCTTCGGTGGATACGATAATATCATTGCTCGTTTTGGTCTGCTGGGCAAAGCCCTGCGGGCTGTGCTCCAGGCGCTCGAACGCACTCCCCTGAGGAGTCTTGGACTGTCGCATGTATGGGTGGTCGAAAAGCTGGCCGGCCCGGGATAAAAGACAGGGGACCGATCACTCCATCGCTCACCCCTGCCGCCTGATCTCTTAATGACCGTTGACTCGAAAATCATAAATCCCACCCTCCACCGGGTAGGAGGAATGGCACCTGGGGCAGGAAATTAATGGGGGTGTGTCCGCCAGGGGTGAATGACCGCAAGCCGGGCAACAGAAGAAGGCATTGCCTTCAACCGGATCACTCGCCCCCATCGCGCGGCAGCGGACGAACACACTCGGGCTGAGCTGCCACAGGTCGCCGCTGAGCTGGGCCAGGCTGTCCATCCACACCAACAGACCGAGCGGAAGGTTGCGCTTAATCAACCCCATGCGGAAATGCGAAACGGTCAATTGGCGCTCGACACCAAACCCGCTGGCCCGTAACCATTTGCGGACGGTCGCCGGGTGAAAATCAAAATTGAGGGCGGTAAATTCCACTGGCTCAGGAGTGAATGGACTCCATCTTTGGCGCCCCACCATAAACCGCAGCACCGCTTTTAAATTTTGTTTATTGGCATATTCCAGGATAAAGACCCCATCTTTTTGCATCACCCTGCGCACCCCCGCCAGCGCACGGCGCGCATCTGCCATATGATGGAGCGTGCGAATCATGGTCGCTCCATCGAACAAACCGCCAACGAACGGCAAGCGGTAAACATCCGCGGCAACATACGTAAAACCACTACCCTGCCCCAGATGCTCCTGGGCTTTTTCCAACTGCGAACGCGAATAGTCCACCAGAACCACCCGATGGTAACCAGCGTAGCGGGGGGTATTTCGGCCTGCTCCGGCACCCAGTTCGAGGAGGATTTTTCCGGATGGCGGCAGCAGACGCCTTAGGGCTACCTCCTCTGCAGCGTCTTCATATTCGCGCCCGCCTGCTTCCCAGAAACGCTGCTGGTAATCTGAACCTTCATAATCACAAATTGGGGGGGTTTCCAAACGATGATCTTCTCTAGGTTCGACCTCGCGGGTTTTGTAACCCCCTTGAGGTCATTTTTATTAAAAAAGTTCGTCCGGGCAGGTGTTCCGGCGGCGCCCAGAGTGACCACCTTACTGCTGCTTCCTCTCGGACCTGACAGGGTTCGGCGGATTCTGCCGCGCCGGTCCCACCCGGACGCGGGCTTAAGGATACCGCAGCCCTTCTTGGCTGTCAACAGGTTTTTACAAGTTTCGGTGGTATGTAGCCTTTAGTTTCCAAATGCCAACATCCAGGCTGCCACGGCAACCACCGCCACCGGGACCAACCCTATCAGGATCAATTTGCGCATTACCAGACCTTCTTGCCCGCTCAGGCCGACCGTGCTGCAGCCAACGATGACTTTAGCCGGCGATAGAACACTGGCTAACGAGCCGCCGCTGGTTTGGGCTCCGAGGATAAGGGAAACACTCAACCCGAGTAATTCAGCGGTGCGTAATTGCAGCATGCCGAACAGGACATTCGCGTTGTTGTTGCTGCCGGTAATAAACGCCCCCAGTCCGCCAATGAAGGGGGCTACCAACGGGTATGCCTCGCGCCCGACGCTCTGGCTGATGCCAAGCGCCAATAAGTGGGTCATCCCGGTGTGCGACATTATCACTGCCATGCCAACCATTGCCAAAATCCCCAAACTCGAATTTAGGGCTCCTTTGGACACTTTTGTCAGGATTCGTTGGAACGCCCCTGGAAGGTAGTAGCCCGCCCGAGAATAGACCAGATAAGCCAGCAGCGACGAATACAAAAGGATCGCCCCTGGGTGTCCAAACGGATAGATTATCCGTCCGGCTTCCGCCGGAGTAATAAACCCAAGGGCTGTGCTCATTTCTGGGAATTGCACGGTGATTTGGATGCGGGTCAGAAACTCCGCTACCGGCCGGATCAAGAATAGACTGAAAGCCAATACAATCAGGATCGTGTAGGATGATAACGAAACCACCAACGAGCGTGGTTTGCCGTTAGGTGCGTTTTTTAATCCTGGTACGGGTTCGAAAGTCTGCTCCGGGGTATTGCGATAAAAAGGCAGGCGGGTAACCAGAATACCGGCCGCCAGCCCCGCTAGGGCCGCCCCGGTCGCCCCAACTGTCCACAGGCGGTTGGTCGCCAACAGGTATTGGGTGCCAGCCATAACGGTTCCCAAGATCGCGACCGCCGGCAGCCCACGCAGCAACCCTTTCCAACCGGAAGCCACAACCGCCACCAACAATCCACCCACGTAGCAGGAAATGCCCAGCAGGATAGCCGCATCCGCTGCCAGCAGCTCACCGGGCAGGTTGGTGACTGCCAGCAAAGATTGGTAGGAAGTGGCCAGCGAGCCGTAATTAACCGCCCAGCCATGCCCAACACTGGCCATAACGACAGCCTGGATGGGTTTAAAACCCAGGCCGACCAAAAGGGGCGCGGTTACCGCAATCGGCACCCCAAAACCGCCCATACCTTGCAGAAAGGAGCAGAAAACCCAACCGACGAGCAAACTCTGCAGTGTACGGTCGGCGGTCAATGCGGTCAGCGAGCGCCCGATGATCGCCACCGCCCCGGCTTCATCCGCGATATGGAATAGAAGCAGGGCCCCCCAAATGATGTAGAGCACATCCAAACTAAGCAGCAAACCCTTCCCTTGCGATAAGGCAATCAGGTGTGGCTCGGCTCCAAAAAAAATTACCCCCGATAATAAAGCCACGAACCAACTGGCAGCCCCTGCCCGCCCGCCGCCCCAGCGCAAGGCGAGCATCAGCACCAAAACGGTCAGGACGGGCAGCAGCGCTAGAGTCCAGTTAAGAAGGGTGAGCGGCATATCCATATAGAAACCCCACCAGGAATGGGCTGATTATAGCACTGGCTGAGCCGGATGATGAAAATTTTGCAACAAACCTGCAACGGAATTTCATCTGTTTTTAATATGCTGGGTGGCAATTTGTGGTAAACTTTACTTTGTCGATCGCCTGGGTGCCCCCCTCATCCCGGCGGTTGACGTTTTTAACGGCCAATCATGGGGTTGAATAAAAATATTCTTTTTTTAACCCAAAAATCTGTTTACTAACTCCTATTGGGAGCCTTTATTTTGATGATAGGTGAATCCGCAGTCATCCCCTTTTTCTATTCCTCACCAATAAAAGGGAAAAGATACTGACCATTGGTTTGTAAGTTCGCTCTTTTTTCTTACGCCGCCCGGGTAGACCCAATGGTATCATCCGCCTAAGCGGGGATTTTCAACTCGAAGAATCTATGGATGCCATAACCGCAGAATACATCCATTTCAGAACACCTCCCTCAACATCTCCAATCTTTAAGACCTCGGATATGTGGTATAAATTGAGAGTCAAAACCAATCTCCTCGTTTGTCAAATTCTCGAACTTTCATCCCCATTACAACCCCATTAAGCGTTGTAGAGGGGTTGTTTTCTTTATTGCATCCGCAGGGAGAATCTTATGGATTGGTCATTCATTGCTATTGTCGTCCAATTAATTTTTTTAGAAGGTATATTGTCCATCGACAATGCTGCGGTATTGGGCACCATGGTTTCCGTACTCCCAAAAGACGAGCCCATCCCCTGGCCTAAATCGATCCGCTGGCTCGGACGCTTCTTGGATAAACCGCTTGGCAACCAGCGTTCGGCCGCCCTGCGGGCTGGGCTGTTCGGTGCTTATATCGGGCGCGGCTTAATGCTCCTGGCAGCCAGCCTGATCATCCAAAACCCCTGGCTCAAGCTGGTGGGTGCAGCCTATCTCATCCGGTTAGCCTTGGACGACCTGGGAGCTGCCGGGCATAGCGGCAGCGATGACGACCCGATGCGCAAGGTCAAGCGCTCCGGATTTTGGCTAACGGTTCTCAACGTCGAATTGATGGACCTGGCCTTCAGCCTGGACAATGTTGTTGCGGCCGTTTCTCTTTCTGAGGAATTATGGGTCGTTATGCTGGGCGTCGGAATCGGCATCGTGGTGATGCGCTTTGCGGCTGGTATTTTCAGCTCCATCGTCCTTAAGATGCCCGTGCTTAAAACGGCTGCCTACATTTTGGTGCTTAACATCGGTTTAGAATTGGTGCTGGAAGAAATGCACATTATGGAATTTTCCGATTGGGAGCGCTTCGCAATTTCTCTCACAACCATTGCGGTTGCCGTTATCTATGCCCGTTTTCGCTTTGTGCAAATCATCCTGCGACCGCTGCTTATCTGGTTGAGTCAGGGGTTTGGCCTGGTCAACGCGGTTATCACCTGGGTGTTGGCACCCCTCCGGGGGTTGGTTGGACTGCTGTTTCGGGTCATGCGCAGACCAGCCACAACAAATTGAGTTGTTTTCCCTTCCTTACCACCAACCGCAA
>JGI24109J20143_1000099_pt1 | contig 19077 bp, 14 predicted proteins | sample Subbio11_8B_AprC_FD_20143 | JGI IMG/M metagenome (IMG submission 20143) | reverse complement strand
GGCGAGGCTCACACTTTTCTGGTTTTGGAAGGGTTGGGTTTAGGGCAGGTCTGTCACCGCGGATTGGGGGTGGCGCGTTTTCGAATATCGGCGGAAACAAGCGGCGGACATTCCTGGGTTGATTATGGTAAGCCTTCCGCAATTCATGAATTAGCGGGGGTAATTACATCGATTACCGGTGGTTTGGTACCGTCCAAACCACGTTCTTGCTTAAATGTGGGGGTGATCCAGGGTGGCACTTCGGTAAATACAATTGCAGCTCAGGCCTGGTGCGAGTTGGATTTGCGTTCAGAAGATCAATTAAACCTGGAGAAATTGATCAAACGTGTGCGCCGAATGGTCGTTTCTAAAGAAAGCCCGGGGGTAAAGATTTCAATGGAATCGATCGGGTCGCGACCAGCAGGGGGGATACCATCATCGCACCGGCTGGTTAAACTCGCTTTAGATATATTGGCCGACCTGGGGGTGGTTTCGTGTCTTGAAACCGGATCGACGGATGCTAACGTCCCGCTCAGCCAGGGCATTCCTGCGATCTGCATTGGGATCACCCATGGCGGCAATCCTCACACGGGGAATGAATTTATCCAATTAGAGCCGATCCGCCAGGGTATGGAACAACTCTCGCGATTGGTCTCCGGGGTATGGTCCCTAAAATGGGACCATTAATTAATAAGCCAGAATAGGTTCAACCGGATGGTAAATGCCTATCCCTGCGGGTTGGACAGGGGCAGCCTGAGTGACCAGAATTTGCCTGGAAGGGAAATATTTCTGGATGCGCCTGGTTCTATGGATCGAATTCCCGATGGAGGCTAACCCGCCCGCTTTTCGGATTTGAGCAGCCGGTTTAGCCCTTCCGTCAACGCGTATCGCTTTTCGAGCGCTAAATGCTGGTGGAGGTTTTCCAGGGCGGTTCGGCTGCCCACGACAACCCGCAAAGCCCGGAGCGGGGTATCCGGATGGCGGACCAACACACTTTGAACATGACACAAGGTCGTTACCCAGAAGCTTGGCGATGGTACCTTTTCATCCAAGGTCCCTACGGATGCCATCGTCAGATGCCAGTCGAGGTCTGAAAACAGCTCATCCGAGGGAAAATATTTATTAAACCGGAGTCCTCACGGATATCAGCGGAATTGATCCGTAATGTTTGATGTCCTTTGGATGGTTAAGTCCAGGTGGTCGATAGACGCTGTAAGAGGTTGCCTTTCAAGGAGCTACCTCTTACCCTTTTGGGAACATTAATTCAGGGGGTCGGATGGGTAGGCTTTGGAAAATATCTTTCCGAGGATCCTTTTGCCTAGTTTTTGTGCGGTTTGCTTCCATAAGAACCGGCTGGCATCTTGAGCGGCCTGAACATTGGCCGGGTATGGGCTGTAAACCGCTTTTTCGTATTCAAGTAACAATATCCCTGCGGCATCCTTTCCGCGCGGCAAGGCGCTCATAAGAGCATGAACCTGTTCGGCGGGCGTCCAACTCAAATCTGGATTTACCCCCAAAATGCGGTTTAACCAGGCAACCTTGTAAAAACTACGTTCAATCGGGGTCAGAAGCGAAAATAGCGACCATCGTCCGATCCATTGTGGAACGGTCAGACCACGGCGGCGAAAGGCTCGTTCGAGAAGGACAGGAATTGAATGAATGCGAGAAGGATTGCGGCGCGACCATCCGGCAGCAAAATAAACCAAAGCGAGGATCAGAATGACTCCACCTAAAATCAGGCTTATGGCCGTTAACGCCGGGTTTGATGGCGGATTATTTCCTTCGACGAACCCTTGGTCTCCCTGGAATTCCAGTGTTTCTAAGTAGTCTTCGAGCAGCATTGGGCGGTTTGCCGGATCGGGTGTAAAGGGCGTGCGGTCGCCGCTCGCTTCACCACTCGGGCGCTGGATGTCGGCCTGAAAAGCGGTAGGTTCGAACTCGACCCACCCTAAACCTGGAAAAAATACCTCTGGCCAGGCGTGGCGGTCTTTATCGCGAACCCGATAAAGACCTTCCTGGGAGTCGAATTCGCCCTGGGCATAGCCGACTACCCACCGGGCAGGAATGCCGAGCGAGCGGAGCATGAGGACATGAGCGGCGGCATAATAATTGCAGAAGGCCTGTTTATGCTCAAAAAGCACCCACTCGAGGGGATCTCTACCAGGGGGTGGGTTGGGTATGGTCGGTGAGTATTCGATATTCGTGCGCAACCAAAGGGTAATGGCGGCAACCTGATCGTAGGGGTTGTCGATACCCGTTGTGACCTCGGCCGCCAGGGCGGGTATACTGACCGGTAAATCTGGAGGGAGTTGAAGATAGGTTTGGGTAACCCATTCCGGATATTCCTGTCCGGCGGCGCGCATGTCTGCAATGGTTGGGGCAGCGATCGATGAGGACACGGTGTAAACCATACCAGGCCGCAGCATGGGATTTGCAGTTACAGTAATGATGTCTTGTACCTGGTTGTTGTCGCCGTCATACACTAGGGTGACCGGGCGGTTGATGGTTATTGGCAAGCCAGGGACGAACAGCATCCTCAGATTGCGAAACGGATGAACCAGGAATTCGATCGTCTGGCGGTTACCAAGGTCATCAAATTTCAGGTTGGAATGGGTGGGGTTGAAATCACGCGTATGGTTGATGGTGCTCTCCCACACCCCATTTGAAAAGGTGTCGTAACTGCGCACACGCCAGTAAAAGCCTGCACCGGTAGGTTGGGAGATGCCGGGTTTAACGGTGAAGATGGTTTGATCGGTCAGTGAACTTCCGGTGCCGAGGTTAAATTGATCGGGATAATATTCGATAGGGATGGTAACCGGGCCGCGTAAAGAGGAGGTGATGTTTTCAAATCGCTGGCGTATATCCAGCCAGGATTGAATCAAACGTTGGCGCTCAGGGGAATGGGGTGAAGCGGCGTTGACGAGACTGGGCGCGTTCCAGGCGATGAAAACCAATAAAACCGCGCTAACCAATGCACCTCGGAACAAATTGGAGCCGGTGTCCAAATCGACACCCGCCTGATTGACTTCCCAATGGTGGGCGCGTTTGAGGTAAAACAAGCGGGCAACCAGGAGCAGGGCAAGAACGGTAAATACAGCGGTCGCTACCCCTTGAGCAGCCAGCGGCGGGTGGTACAGGTCGATGATGAGCATTGCCATGCCAGCGATAATGAGACCCTGCCAGGGATTACCGTAGCGGGTCAGGTTGTAGCCCGTAGTGATGGCGATCATCCAAAACAGGAGGACCATGTTGGCCAAAAAGAGGAACGAATCACTCAGGGGTTCGTTTCGCAGAAAAATGAGCAAATTGGTCCACAGGCGGTCGCCAAGCAGCCAGAGCCTTTCTACCCAGCGGTATTGGGCAGAGGTGCCGACATCACTCAACTGCCAGATAACGAAGAAAAGGGTGTAGATGAATCCGAACAAACCTGCCAGTTGACGATTAAAGCGGCTGTAGCCGAGTGTAAAGCCTAAAATCACCCCTGTCAAAGTGAGCACGATGATAATTTCTAGATCATCTGTCCATTGGGTATCGTTCAACCGGTAAGCAACTGTCGTCAGGGCGACCAGTAAGAAAATTGCTGCTGGAAAATCCCACCAACGTTTTTCATTTTCGTTCATATTTTAGAGTGTACAATAGAGTGAGGTTGTTCGTCAATTAGTGGAAAAGAAACTCTCATCATAAACTTAATCATCACGACAGGTGGTTCTTATCTTACCCGATCCTCACCCATTATTTTCCACAGGTAAAATGCACCTGGAAAGTTTCGTGGGTTTGGGACAAGTTAGAAGTTACCCTGAATCTAGTGAACCTAAAATTTGTCGGCAATGCGGGGGGGAACCTCGAAGAACTCTTCGCTTTCTCTTTTAAAAAATGGAATAGATTGGATGGGTTGGTCGTCCGGTGCGGCGGGGGCAACCGGCCATTCTCTCTCAATCATCGATCTGGAGGTTTTCTATGGACCCAATCCTGCAATTTGAAATATCAGTATCCATCGCAGTACAAAATTTGGGGGCGTGGCTGCAACCTGTATTGACTTTTTTTACTTTTTTGGGTAACGAAGAGTTCTACCTGGTCATTGTTCCACTTTTATACTGGTGCGTGAATGCCGGCTTCGGGTTGAGGATCGGCACGATGTTGATGGCCACCAACTGGCTGAATGGTTTGCTGAAAATGGCATTTCATACCCCGCGCCCGTATTGGGTGGACACACGGGTCAAAGCAATGATCGCCGAATCCTCCTTTGGATTGCCATCGGGGCATTCGCAAAATGCGGCCAGTCTGTGGAGTCTGGCGGCCAACAAGCTTTCATACCGGTGGGGGTGGCTGGCGGCAGGATTGATCATCTTTCTCATCGGATTCTCCCGTCTTTACTTGGGAGTCCACTTTCTGCGAGATATCCTTACGGGCTGGCTGGTTGGTTTCCTTCTGTTGTTTTTTTACCTGAAGGTGGAAACACCTGTGGTTAACTGGTTCAAGAAGTTAACCTTCAATGGGCAGTTAAGCGCAGCGGTGCTCTCTTCGCTGATGATGGTTCTGGCGGGGGTGGGCATACGTGCTTTGCTCGCTGGTTGGCAAGTGCCTGCCGATTGGACAGCCAACGCCTTACTAGCAGCCCCGTCCGAGCCGATCCATCCACTTTCGCTCGATGGGCTCTTCACCGTTGCCGGTACGTGGTTAGGGTTAATTGCCGGATTGGCGGTTATGCTGCGTGGGCGCGGGTTGATGGATGCAGGCGGACCGGCCGGGAAAAGGATTTTGCGTTACCTGCTGGGGTTGGTTGGGATGGTGATCCTATATGCTGGGTTAGGAGCTGTTTTCCCGAGCGAACCAGAGGCAGTCGGTTACAGCTTACGCATGCTGCGATATACGCTGATCGGTCTTTGGGTTTCGGCTGGAGCCCCGCTGCTGTTTGTTCGGATGAAGTTGGGCAATTATTAACCATCCTCTTAAACTACCAGTATAATACCGGTAAACCTGTATGGGTTAGATCTACTTTTATCTTACCGCTGGCTAAAGGAGGTTTTATGCGCCGCTTTTTCTCTTTTCTGTTTGGTGTGTTTATTGGCGCGGTTGCGGGGAGTGTCCTGGCGTTAATTTTTGCACCGTCATCCGGACGGACTCTGCAAGAACAACTCAGCGAGATGGTTGACCGGGTGTATGGCGAAGTTCGCGACGCTGCTTCCCAAAGGCGGCACGAGTTGGAGGCTGAGCTTCAGCGCATGCGCCAGACCAAGTTGAAATTGGAGTAAGTTCAAAGCAACCTGCAAAATTAACCCACCGCCAACCATCGTGCTTTATTAAATGGAAGCAAGTACCCTGAGGTAGTTAATGGGTCATAACACCTTAGGTTTTTGTATTTTCCAGGTGGATAGATCCACCGCACAGAAATAATTCCGATTCTCGGACCATCCCATTTATCCGAAGATAGGCAGGGTCAAGTCTTAAGGCGTAAGGCTGATGCGGTAGAGTGCCTGTTGACGGGTGAAGCGGGTGGTTGCGCTGACGACCAGGGTAATTGTTTCACCCGGCTGTTTTTCAAGGATCAAGTTCATGGTTTGGTCTTCATCCAGCGACAGGTTTTCCACCGTAGTGGTTTGACCGGAGCGGATCAAGCTCAGGCGGAAGGTTTGCGGTAAACGGTTTTGTATGCGCACGAAACCGGAACCTTCCCAACCCCCGTCGTCCTCTTCGAAGTCTGAGAAATAGCCAATTTCGGGAATTTCGATATCATCCAGCAGCAGCCCTTCACCATGAACGGCGGCATCCGTCACGTATTCAAAGCGTAAATGCACCTTTTTGCCGGCAAATTGAGAGATATCGACCCTTTCGTTTAAATATCTATCGGTTATCCCGTTGTAACCACAACCAAAACTATTGCCGGAAGGATCGATGGTTGTGCAGGATGGGGTGGTAAGGATTTGCCAATTGAGCCCATCCTCGGAGGCAACCAGATAGAGATAGTCGTAGTCCTTCTCCAGGTCGTACCAGGTACGGTAGGAGAGGGTAAGGGGGCCTTCGGTGGCCGTGAAGTCAAAGGTCTGGGTGAGGGTCATATTCGACTCGTCGCCCTTGTTCGACCAAAAGGCATAATCGCCTGAATAAGCACCAGTAGGCAATAAAGGCACTTCACTGGTTCCCTGGAATTCAAGCGTAAAGGTGGATGGGCAGTCCAGTCGGAAATAGTGGGTGCCGTACTGACTAACATTGTGTTCCAGCCAACGGCCATCGCAAGATCGGATGGTCTCTGTTGGAGTGAAGATTGGGGCGGAGTCGTACAGGCTGTAGTGGAACCGACCGTCCGCTGCGCTCGGATCGTTTAAGAAATTTGTTACGGTCCAATCGGCAAACAGGTCATCCGCCCGAATTGGCGCGCCGCTTAATGGGTCGACGGCGTTCAGGTCAGCCAGGACGGCGTCCACGGAAACCAGGCCGTTATCGGGATGGGCAACCAGGGCCTGGGTGGCTTCCTCTCCGAAGCGGTCTAAAAAGTAATTGACGAATAAAAAGGCGGCTCCGTAATGAGGAGTAGTTAGGTTGGAATCATTGGGCCAGTCGTTGAGTTGGATATCGGGGTTAAGCGAAAAGATGTAGTCGAAACCACCAGGGTCATAACCGTTTAGGAAGGCTGCCAGTTCGGAAAAACCCTCATTTAACCAGGTTTCCTCGTTGCGATCACGATACCAATGGATCATGTGTTGAAATTCGTGAGCCAAGACTCCAAAGGTAAAGTCCTCGTTTAGTACGGTGTTGTCGGCGCTGATGATGAACATTTCGTGGGAGTTGGAGTAGGGATGAGCCAGGGTGTGGACAGAGTCTGCTGAGGAAAAATAGCCGGCGATGCCAGAACCCACCCCGCTGACGTATAGAATATACAGGCGTGGGTCGTTATCGATACCGGGTGACCACTCGGAGCCGAAAAATTCGCGGGTAGTGGGGTAAATCTGGTCGTTGAAGGTGTTGGCAAGGCGGGCCAGGTGGTTCCCGTTGTAATGAACACCGTCCTCGATCCAAAAATAAGCACTGTCGGTCACGTAACGTAAAACAGCCTCGACTTGAAAATTCTCATTGGTGTCCAAATCGGAGACCCAAAATTGTCTGCGAGCGCCAACCTGGAATTGGCCGGGAAAAGGTACGGTTTCGGGGATGTTTTGAATCCCACGCAAACGCTGCCCCAGGTTGCGCGGGTCGTTGACCGGCACTTCGGCCAGCTTCAAACGCTCGAGGGTCTGGTAAGCGGCATCCAACGCGGACGGTAGTTGAGGAGGATCGGGTACGGCCGGAATGGGGAAGGCATGGGTTGGTTCTTGCGGCAGGGTGACAGCCGGAGTTGGCAAGGGTAGAACCGGTTCAAGTTCGGTTGATTCGATGGTGGGTTCGATCAACTGGTAGCTGAACACACCCACAGCAGCCAGGCAAAGGCACACACACAGGCAGGTAAAGGTTAAGATGGCAATAATTAAGATCCAAATTTTCGAAGAATTCATCCGGGTGCTCCTTCGCCCGATTTTAACGCCCTGGTCGTGTAGGAATGGATGGTTGAAGTTTGATGATTATACTTGGAATTGAGGTGCAGGAAAACCAACGGTCACCGGAAACACGGGCATTCGAATAGAAGGGGGTTAACCCGGCCTGGTAAGCGGTGGTAAATATCGAAAAGTGGTCCGTCTGGTAACGATGTCCGACCCTGGGCTATGGGCTTAGCGGGCGAGGGGGTTGTAATACACACTGATATCACCAGACTGGTAAGCTAATTCACCCGCTTGAGCAAAGGCGAGCAACTCGGTTAGTCCAGGTATGCCCGCGGTGGGCCAACTTAACAAGATCGTGTCGACGACAATGAATTTTGCTTTACGGTAATCGACATCGAAGGCTAAACGGTCCTGAGGAATACCGGCCGGGAAATGGATGGTAGATGTTGGCATGGCGGCGATGGATATTTGATAATCGGTGGCATTGGCCACGATCGCCCAAGCCAGGGCTGGAGAAGCGATGACCAGGTCGTCGGGAGCGACCCGCTGGTTGATAAAATGAACTACCTTTTGGCTGTCTTTCGCATCGAGAAAGATTGGGTCGAAACCACTGATGAACTGATGGTGGACCTGGTTATTTAATGAATAGAGGGCATAACTCAGCGGAAATAAAAAAAGTATAAAAATGAGTGAATCGGTGGTCAAGATTTTGATGTATTTTGTGATCCATGGGTGTTGAATATACCGGGTTGAAAGTTCATATACCTGCTGGGCGAAATGGATCAAAATTTCTAAGCCTTTCATAATTGCATAAGCCATACCTATGGCGATGAATGGAAAAAACGGTGAAATATAATAATATCCTTGCATGAGCAGGGTAAAATTCTGTGCAATGATCATAAAAGGTACCAGATAGGCTGCTATGGTTAGAAGGCTGAGTTTTAAAGGGCGGATGATCAATAACCCAAAGAATCCGAGTAAAAATACTGGGTTGTAGTAAAAAAGATGGGTCAGGTTGAAAAATATACTAACAAGTTGAAAAGGGATATCAGGATTCGTGGATCTAAAAAACGTCATCCAAAAATCAGATGTAAAAATTTCTCCGTATTGAAGGTAACTCATCAGGCAGTGCATCCCGAAAGGAAGGTATAAAAGGGGAACTGCCCACAGTGCATCCTGGCGTCTCCTGACCAGGATAACCCCGATCACCAGAATTGAATAAGCGATAAAGGCCAGCTCGGTGATTAAACCAATTCCAGTCAGGGTCACTGCCAGGAACAGCCACCCTTTTTGAGGTTTATTAACGTAATTCCACAGCCCCCAAAAACTCAGAATGACCAGAGGGGTGAGTAAGTTGTAGCCGAACCCGACTCTCGAAAAGAGGACTGCCCTAGGGTGGATGGCGAGGATAAAGGCTGCCAGGAAAGGAAGGTATGGCTGGGCGGGTCCAAGGATGCGCAGCAGGACGAAATACAGCAACCCAACCGATAAGACTCCGGCTCCAGCGGTCAGATAGCGGATAGGTTCCAGCCCGGGGCCAAAAATGTCGAAGACCAGGGATAGCAGGCTGGTAAAGAGTGGCATCCGCCCAATGATCAGCATACTGCCCTCTATCCCCAGGTATTCCGAGCGACCCTCCTGCAGGTTCATCGCCATATTGATGTAAGTGCCTTCGTCGTTATACCAGCCGGGGTTGGTTGGCAGGTTGGTGAAGCGGAAGTAGAAGGAGGAGGTGATGAGGAGAAATAAACCAAACCATTGCAGAAATCGGTTAATGAAAATACGATTCATTCTATATTCTCTCTATTTCGGTATGAGATATATTTCGATTGGAGCGGCTTGCCAATAGGGGATCGTACTCAATAAGGCGGATCCTTCGGTTATTTTTTCCATTCTCTCATGGACGGATGTGGGTAATGCCGAATCCCTTGCCCATATGACCCATGCACGATTGTGGGAAATTTGTTCCAACGGCAGCTTGGTGAGTTTATAGGCGGTTTGTAGTTCGCCTATAAGGAAACCAGGTGGAAGATCGGCATCGAGAAGATAATGACGATGTTGTTGAGTATAAAGACTCATGGGAAGTAAACTTGTTGCAGTGGCATGATAGATGATGTCACCATCCAGGCTGTTTTGGTTGATATATTCACTCATTTCTCGTAAATTGGAGCCTTTCTCCAATGGTGACCAAATCAATAAACCAGAGATCAGGAGACCCAAAATTGGGACACTTAAAAAATATTTGAAGATCGGTTTGTTTTGAACAACCTCAGAGATGAACGCAAACATTAATCATGGTACAGCTATGGCGCTTAAAGATCGATAAAGGAAAACATTCCTATAGGTGATCGATGCCACTAAAATGAAAATTAGTGGTAGAAAAGATAGCAAAAAAATTGCGATCATCGATTTTTCGGATGGGTTTTGAGTAGTGAACCATGGGGGAAGGAGCTTTGAAAAACATATTTCAGAAAATAACCTTCTGAGCAGTTTAATTGAAGATAAGAAAAATAAAAGTCCAAGGAAGCAAAAAAAGAACAGAGAGATCATTCTTACCCACAAGGATGTTACGGATTGGGCAATAAAAATGGCGGCGGTTTGAAACACCACTCTAGAAACGGATAATTCTGGTGGAGAAAAATAGTTAGCGGTTACTGCTTCTAAGAAGACCATAAACCAGGGTGCAAAGGCCAAGAGACTCAACAGAGATCCTAAAATTCCATAGCGCCATTTTTTATGATTCAAAAGGAAATAGGTAAGTGCCAATGAAAAAGAGTAAAACACACCGGCATTATTTAAATATAGTAACAATCCACAACACGCAAAAGTACCGATCCACTGGCCCTTAAGAATAAAGATGATGGCCAGAAGATAAATGAAAGAGAAAAATGAATACACACGCGCATCTTGAGCCATCCAAATTTGGTAGGTTGAGGTTGTAATAAGGATTAAAACAAGGAATGTGTCGAATTTGGTTAATTGCATATTCTTGATCACAGCATAGGCAATTAAAATGATCGCCAGGCTTGAAAGGAAAGGTATCAGCCGATAAGAAAATTCGGTTTCTCCCAAGAGGGTGCGGATAAACCATTGGATTATTTCCCGTAGCGGTGGGTGAAAATCGGATGCCATGAGCCTGACCATTTCGGGTAATGGCTGACGAGTCAGGTAGATCGTAAAGGCTTCATCATACCAAAAGGCGGATTTGGTGATCCCATTTCCCCTTAAATAGATGGCAATCAAAAGGGGGATCAGGAGGTGCCAACTATTTCTGAACAATTTCCAGGTGTTGTTAATCATCACTCTACCTGGGTCAGGGGAACCATCGCCACACTAAATTCCGCATCCATAGCGGGCAGAGGGAACACATCGGTTCGAACTGATTCTGTTTCAGCAGCCGCAGCCATGGGAAGGTCGCCGCAAAGATGGCAAGGATGAAAAGCCGCAGACCCTTCTGCAGTGGCAGGAAGACCAGGGTCCGTGGGATGGGGTAGAGAATCCTGCGGGGGCTCCAAGGATGTGACCCATGCTTGGAAAGGGCCAGGAGAAAAAACCAACCGCCCGAATGGGTACAAATCAGGTAGTAGCCAAATGCCGATCTGTTTGATCCGGGCGGTTTCGGAGCTCATAACCGTTAGGTTGAATTATCTTAGATAGGGGTTGTTGGCAACTTCTTCTTGGACGGTGGTTTCGGGGCCATGTCCGCTTAACAATCGTGTTTCAGGGGGTAGGCTGAGAACCTGGGTATAGATCGATTTAAGAAGTTGGGTGCTGCTGCCGCCAGGCAGATCGGTCCGACCAACCGCGTGTTTAAAGATCAGGTCACCAACCAGGGCGGCGGCGGCCTGGGGAGCGTAGAGGATGATGTGCCCGCGGCTGTGTCCAGGGGTATGACGCACCTCGAGGAGTTCCTGACCAACAAAAACCTGCTGTCCGTGCTCGAAGAACCGGCTGGGTTCGGGCATTTCGGGCATTTGGATGCCAAACATAGGAGCACCTCCGCCCTCGTGGAAGAGGTTTAAATCCTCACGGTGCAGGCTGATCGGCAGGGGTGGCTGGCTGAACTCGGAATATAATTTAGCGCCAGCAATGTGATCAAAGTGGGCATGAGTCAACCATATCTGGGTCAGATGGAGTTTTTCGGTCAGGATTTTTTTGGCGATCTGGTGGCTTTCGAAACTCGGGTCAACGATGGCAGCCTCGCGAGTGACCGAATCTACCAGCAGGTAGGTATTGTTTTCGAGCGGGCCGAGCGTATAGGGGAAGATTTCAAGCGGCATGAGTTCTTTCTCCAGCAGAGCTATTTACATGGCTTTGGATAAAATTGTGGGCGGCGTTGAAAACCTTTTGCCGGTCGGGTTCGCGGATGACGACATGGCCGCTATTTTCTACCCACACCATTTGCTTGTCGGCTGTGCCGAGGGCAGCATATATTTTTGGCATGTTGTCCGGAAGCACCGCCTGGTCGCTGCGCGAATGGGCCAGCAATACCGGTACCTGGATCCTTGGGAGTGCAGCCCGCAAATTAATCAGCAGGTCTTCTACCTCCGCAATCGAGCGGGTGGGGTAGAAAGGATAATCGAGGTGGTCTTTGGCGGCGGCCTGGTTTTGCCAATCGGAAGCGCCTTTTTGGACCTTCGGCTGGAAAAGGGCAATCGTGCGGATGAAATCCAATCTCCAGTCGGCCGGAAGCTGATACGGAGTGGAAATGGCTATTACACCCGAGATCGGAAAATGAGCCGCACTCAGCAGGCAGAGTGCCCCGCCCATTGAAAGGCCGGCGATAAAAACCCGGTCACAACAGCTTCGCAGCAGGTTAAGCCCATCTTCAACCGAAGCCATCCAATCCCACCAGCGCATCCGTACCAGGTCTGCGGGTTGGGTGGCGTGGCCGCTCAGGCGAATGCCTAACACGGTATAACCCTGACTATGAAGATATTCGCCCATCCAACGCATTTCTTTTGGGGTTCCAGTAAAGCCATGAACCAGCAGGCATCCGCAGCGGCTGCCTGAGAGAAAAAACGGTTCAGCACCAGGAAAGGTCTGGGGAAATTTCATACAAACCTCGGGTTTATAAAGTAGTCAATTCGCGGGGTAAATCGGTCAGTGTTTGGCTGCTCCCCTGGGTGGCAACCATAACATCTTCAATGCGGACTCCTCCCTTACCTGGCAGGTAGATCCCCGGCTCAACGGTGTACACCATGCCTTCGGCCAAAAGGAAGTTGTTTTCTGCAAACAGATAGGGTGGTTCATGGCTCTCCATGCCGAGCCCGTGCCCGGTACGGTGGGTAAAGTAGGCCCCGTAGCCACCACGCTCGATGACGCTGCGGGCGGCGTGATCGAGCTGCCCGGCTGGCAGCCCGGGTTTCCCAGCAGCCCGCCCAACAGTATTAGCCTGCAGGACAAGGTTGTAAATGGCACGCAGCTCAGGGTTGATTTCCCCAATTGCAAAGGTACGGGTGATGTCGGAAAAGTAACCATTGTGGGATGCACCCCAATCGAAAAGCAGCAAATCCCCCGTCCTTAGCCGGTACTCGCCGGGGATTGCGTGTGGGTTAGCGCTGTTGACACCCCCCGCGACAATAGGCTGAAACGGTAAAATAGAGTCTGAGCCGTGACTCAACAATTGCATGACCAGTTCGGCAGCCAGGTCGCGTTCACTGACCCCCGGATGCACCTGTGGCAAGGTGGCGCGCAAGGCTTCTTGGGCAATGCGGACCGCCTCGCGGATAGCACGGATCTCCTGGGGGTCTTTTTGCATGCGCAGACGGCTAAGAACCGCCTCACCGGAGGCGAATTGGATTCCCGGGAGCGCCTGTTGGAGGCACCTCATCTCTAAATAGCGCATCCGGGTGGGCTCTATGGCTACTTTTTTGCCTTCCAGGTTCAATGCCAGGGCTGCATCGCGGAAGGTTTCTTTCCACTCGACCGGATTTTCACCGAACGGAAAGATTTGCAGCGTGATGAAAGCCCCTTCAGCTTTTCCGACCTCTAATTCTGGCACGATTATGGCCGGTGCGGCCGGTGGCGATACCAACAAAGTGGTCGGGCGTTCACTGAGGTGAAAATGCAATCCAGTCAGGTAAACCAAAGTAGGTCCGGGATTGAAAGCGGCGGCTCTCATCCCTGTTTTTTCCATCAGGGAAAACAGGCGGTCGATTCTTTCGTTGATCATAGCTGCCCTCTAGTGAAATTATATCCCATCCTAAACCCGCCAGTATTCACTTTCCTTGCGGATCATCAAACCGTAGCCAACCAATTCGCGGCGCAAGGTGGCGGGATCTGGGTGAAAGCCAGCCAGAATTTCGTTGACCTGTTTTTCCGGGTAGCGTTTTTCGAGTTGAAAGGCGTTCAGAATGTGGCCCAGAATCACCTCCAACTTTTTGCGCTGGGCAGGAAGGGTCTTCAAACGCCCATCTGGCAGGCTGTAATCGCGAATTACTTTTCGGTCAAAAGCGTCGGTATCCTGACCCCTTCTCACAGGAGGAGTAGGTTGGGTGGTATGGGTTTAAGGTACCATCAACCAGAGTCCATCCCACAAAAGCCAAAAGCGGCTTACTTGACAGTCACCAGGCTTCCGAGTACAATCTGGCTACCTCGTAAAGGGGCCTGTAGCGCAGTTGGGAGCGCGCTTCAATCGCACTGAAGAGGTCAGGGGTTCGAATCCCCTCAGGTCCACTGGGGGCTGATCCCCAGCCAACAGGCTCTTGTAACCGGTCTTTACCAATTGAGGTCGAACAAATGGGCCCATAGCGCAGTTGGGAGCGCGTCTCAATGGCATTGAGAAGGCCGGGGGTTCGAATCCCCCTGGGTCCACTAAAAAACGATTTCAGTCTACCTGATTTTGTTTTTACAAAAGGCCAAGCCAGGAGTAGTAGATCATCCGCCAGCGAATCGGGAGAGTGCGGTGGAAGCCCGATGAGGTGCACACGGAGCGCCAAAAGATCGAACTCGCCTGTGCGTTCTTGCGAAAGAACCAGCCGCGCTGGTGAAGGATAGTAGCCAGGGCCGGGTATGCCCGTTATCGCGATCCGAGTGGTTCGGGGATGTTTTCCCCCGGGCAACCAGGGTGGTACCACGGAGCAACCCTTCGTCCCTGTTTGGACGAAGGGTGTATTTTTTATGTTTTCGAGGAGCCTTAGATGACCCAATCGCATATTCTAAGTTATCAACCGAACGAGATCGAGGAAAAATGGCAGCGACGCTGGGACAAGGATGAACTGTATTACGCCAATATCGATCCCACGAAACCCAAGCACTACGCACTGACTATGCTCCCCTATCCTTCGGGCGACTTGCACATCGGTCATTGGTATGCAATAGCTCCCTCGGATGCGCGTGCACGGTTTATGCGTATGCAGGGGTTCAATGTTCTCTTTCCAATCGGCTTCGATGCTTTCGGTTTGCCGGCCGAAAATGCGGCGATCAAAAACAATGTTCACCCCAAAAAGTGGACTTACCGAAATATCGAAAATATGCGCCGCCAATTACGCAGTATGGGTACCATGTTCGACTGGCGGCGAGAAATTGTGAGCTCAGATCCGGCCTATTACCGTTGGACGCAGTGGTTTTTTTATCAACTTTACCAACATGGCCTGGCTTACCGCAAGCGGTCGCCGGTGGATTGGTGCCCAAATTGTAATACCACTCTGGCTCGTGAGCAGGTGTGGGGCGAGGACCGGCATTGTGAACGGTGCGGAACCCCGGTGATTAAGAAAAGCCTGGAACAATGGTTTTTTAAGACCACCCAATATGCGGACGAACTGCTGAGCTATAACCGGATCGATTGGCCAGAACGGGTGCGGACCCTGCAAACCAATTGGATCGGTCGGTCTGAAGGTGCATCGGTTTTTTTCAGCAGCGAACAAGGGGATGATTTGGAGGTTTTTACTACCCGTCCAGATACGCTGTGGGGGGCCACCTTTATGGTTTTAGCGCCAGAACACCCGCTGGTAACCAAGCTTACAACCCCCGAACAAAAAAATGATGTGGAGGCATATGTTGCTCAGACGCTCCGACAAACGGATATTCAGCGAGAATCGACTGAAAAAGAAAAGACCGGCGTGTTTACCGGCGGTTTTGCGGTCAACCCGGTTAATGGCAAACAAATACCGGTTTGGATAGCCGATTATGTGCTGTTGACCTACGGTACCGGCGCAATTATGGCGGTACCCGCACATGATGAGCGCGATTTTTTGTTTGCGCTCAAGTTCGGGCTGCCAATTCTACCGGTGATCGCTCGTTTGGATGGTCTGGCGAAATCTTTTGCTCCAGCCGGATCGATGCGGGAGGGTTTTACCACCGCCCTGCAGTCTGCGGGTATACCGGTAGACGAGAATCCAATCGGGTCCTTTGTGACCATCCCGGACGGCAAGGGAGATGTGTACGTCCAGATCGCAAAAGAGCATCTGGAAAAGGGATTCTGGAACGAAGTTGTCGGTTCCCACTGGTTGTTTATTTTTGATAACGGAATTTGGGAATGGGAATCACCCGAATCTGAGGTGAGGATCCTAACCCGCTGTAAAGAAATGGAAACCAGGATAGCTAAGGCCAGAACCTTGATGGAAATGCTGTCGGGCTGCGATTTCTACCAGGATGTGTTGTTCCATACGGACTTCGGAACGATGATCCATTCAGGTAAGTTCAGCGGAGTGTCAGGTGACCATGCCAAGCCGAAAGTGACCGCGTGGCTGGAATCGATCGGTAAAGGAAAATATGCGGTCAATTACCACCTGCGCGACTGGTTAATCTCTCGTCAGCGGTATTGGGGGGCACCTATCCCGATCGTGTACTGCCAGGCGTGTGGTATTGTGCCTGTACCAGAGGAGCAACTGCCGGTATTACTGCCAGATGATGTGGAATGGAAACCAACCGGAGAGAGTCCATTGAAATTACACCCAACCTGGCGGGAGGCGGTCTGCCCCAAATGCGGCGGGCCAGCCGAGCGCGAGACGGACACTATGGATACCTTTATGTGTTCATCGTGGTATCACTTGGGATACTTGAGCCCCTGGTTTCAGCAAGGACCCTTCGACCCACGGGAGTACGATTATTGGATGCCGGTGGATACCTATACCGGAGGGATCGAACACGCCACCATGCATCTCATTTATACGCGTTTTTTCCACAAAGCCTGCCGTGATATGGGTGTGACAAAAGGCGATGAACCTATGCTGCAGTTACGCAATCAGGGGATGGTGCTGGGTGAAGATTCCGAAAAGATGTCAAAATCGCGGGGGAATGTGGTCTCACCCGACGATCTGGTGGCAGCCTATGGGGCAGATGCTGTAAGAACCTACATCATGTTTTTTGCGCGCTGGGAGCTGGGTGCGCCTTGGAATAGTAATGGGATTGAAGGGACCATCCGCTGGCTGCGCCGAGTTTGGGCTACGATGATAGAACCCACAACCCTCCGACCCGCCAGTGAAGAGGTCATTCGTGGGCTGCGGCGTAAGGTTCACCAAACCCTGCGGGCAATTACCCGTGATTTTCGGCAGTTTGAATTTAATACGATCATCTCCGGTTTGATGGAGCTGTTGAACGAGATGAGCAAAGCCAAACAGGCTGGCGCTTGGGGGACACCCGCCTGGGATGAGGCTGTGGAAATCTATCTTCTCATGCTGGCCCCAGTTGCACCCCACATTTCGGAAGAAATATGGGAACATCTGGGAAAACCTTATTCGATCCATACCCAGGCATGGCCTTCATTGGATGAAGAAGCTGCCAACGAGGACGAGATCACCCTGGTTGTTCAAGTGAACGGCAAACTGCGGGATCGTATCCTGGTAGCGGTAGGAGTTGAAGCAGAAGAGGCCAAAGATAAGGCATTGGCCTCAGAGGTGGTACAAAACCTATTAAGTGGTAAAACACCGCGCCAGGTCATTTATGTCCCGGGGCGTTTGGTCAACATTGTGGTTTGACAACCTCTGCCAAAGGAGGCGGTTCATTTTTTCGAAGTGGCGGCAGAACCTATTTCTGCCGCCACGGGCTTTCCTGTGGGACCTATATTTTATTGTAGACCCATTTAATAAAATTTAAAAAATCATGTATAATAGCTTAAAGATCTCAAAGTCGCTGCTTCCGGGATATTACTGTAAATTGAAACCCCTAAAGCAGGCTGATGAGCGGACTGGATAAAGCTGGGTATGGAGACTCTCCCATGGGGGAGGTTTTGGTACGAGTTAAATGGTGGCAAAGAAGGTTGCGAGCATCGTTGGGGATGCGAGTTGGAGCATGGGTAGCTTGTGTAAGGTCGAAGCCAAAGACCGGTTTTACATTCGTATAGCCTACGATTTCCTGAATTATAAACCTGCACCTTCAGGATAACAACACCTGCCGTGAAATGACTCGTATCATTGGATCATTTTATTGGTGATGTCCCCATTTGCCCAGTAGGATAAAATCCAAGCTGCATTCAGCCAAGCCCTGGATTGGCAGGACAGTGGCATTGTTTTTTATGGAGCGAAAAATTACCGCGCTCAAAGTCCAAAAGAGGAATCCCAACCGGGTGAATGTTTATCTGGATGGTGAATTCGCTTTTGGACTATCCCGAATTGTGGCTGCCTGGCTGAAGGTAGGTCAGACAATTGGCGAGGAAAAGATTGGAGCGCTCCAAATACAAGACTCCAAAGAAACGACCTATCAGAAAGCTTTGCATTTTACCAGTTTCCGACCAAGATCGGAAAACGAAGTACGCAAGAAACTGGTGGAAAAAGGTTTTGAAGAAAGCGTGGTTTCGGGTGTTATCGACCGGCTGAAAGAAAACCGTATTCTGGGAGATGACCAATTTGCCCAATTGTGGGTGGAAAACCGGTCCACCTTTCGACCACGCAGCCGGCGGATGCTGCACTACGAGCTTCGCCAAAAAGGAGTATCTGCGGAATCCATTCAACACGCTCTGGATACTGTAATGGACGAGAACAGGTTGGCGTATCAGGCAGGGAACCGTTACGCACGCAGGTTAACGGATCTGGATTGGGAATTGTTTCGGAAAAGATTGGCCGCTTTTTTAGGACGGCGTGGGTTCTCTTACGAAACGATCGATCCGGTCGTGCGCCAAATCTGGTTGGAATTACAGACAGAGCGATTAAAAACCTGACTCTGGAAAGAGGAACTGGACTATGGGAAATATTGACCCCTTCATCATCATAAGTATTATTTTGGTAGATCTTATTCTACTGACAATCGCTTTCTTCTTCATGTCGCGCTATTTTAAAGAACGTTTCAAAAAAGATCAGAAGAATAAAGCTGATACGGTTTTGCTAGCCGCTAATGAGAAAGCCCGCGAAATAGAGCTGGTGGCTAAAGATAAAGCCTTGAAAGTCTTACACGACTCTGAAAACGAAGTCAATCGACGTCGGAATGAAATTTCTCGTGAAGAAGACCGTCTGCAAAAAAGACGTGCGGAACTGGATCACCGCATCGAACGGCTTGAACAACGAGAACAGACCATCAACAAGCGCCAGTCTGCGTTGGATAAGCGGATAAACGAAGTAGAAAAAATGTACGACGATCAGATGAGCGAGTTGCAAAAAATTGCTCAAATGACGATTGAGGAAGCGCGTGGGTTATTGTTGATCGAGGCAGAAAAGGAAGCCCGTGCTGATATGGCTCGTATCATCCGGCA
>JGI24109J20143_1000098_pt1 | contig 19113 bp, 17 predicted proteins | sample Subbio11_8B_AprC_FD_20143 | JGI IMG/M metagenome (IMG submission 20143) | reverse complement strand
GTCCTCATTTGCTCTGGGCAGCAACACTTTTTTTATTTTTCACCGCCTACCTCGCTTTTCACTTCACAAGCTATATTTTTTCCAGCGCTGCTCCGGAAATTGACCGCCGCTTGCTCAGCCCCTTGCTGTTTTCAGCTATTTTTCTGTTAGGGGCAATATTTTCCCTGCCAGGAACCGCCACCCAGAAAACCTTTCGGCCGGCAGAATGGCTCCTCTTTGGCTATATGCTTATTTCATTATTCTATTTTCATGGTCGGTTGCAAGATTTTTTATACGAACAGCACCATTTTGGATTGGGATACACCAGCAAACGCTGGAAGCAATCGGAGCTCATCCAACGCGCAGCCCACCTCGACCCCAAGGTTACCCTGGCAGCCAACAATTATGCACTGCTCCTCTTTTATACCGGCCGCTTTCCCTTTGCCATCGACCTTCCAAGCGCAGCCGATGGTCAGCTTGAGCTTCCCGGTGATTCGGCCTACCTGGTCCTATTTCGAGACTATTCCCAATTCCGCTTTGGTGAGGATGGCGACGGGTACCTCAAACAACTTTCCACGATTTGTGAAATTCTTTATGAAGATTCCGAAGGGTATATTTGCCACTGGCGAAAATAAGTTCACGAGGGATTTTCTTTTAAACCACAGGCTCCACATGGACAACTAAGATGGTTTTTCTGCAATAAATGTTGAATTCGGTGGGTAGGGACCAGTTTTTTTTAGCTTGGCAAAACATAATAGCACGAGTTCTTCTAACCTATTTCTCATGATCCATCTCGCGGAAACCGATTATAATTGGATTACTCCGATGGGGAGTAGCCGCCCTGCATGGGTTGCGTAGTCGTCATTACGGAGAGTAACTCCCGGCTACTCAGGAAAAGGCAAGACCATCGCTAGTGTCTAGTGGTGGTCTTTTTTTGTTTTGGAAGCCTAAGGTCACTTTTTCGGTAAGGTGAATCGCGTGAACATCTACAAGCATGGTTTTGGGTTATATATTAAAAATTACCGTAAGTGCGCCTGGCAGTGGTGACCCTTCGGAAGTATGAACATTCCGGAGGCTTTCCGATAAAGCTATAAAGGAATCGAACGTGAAACCTTAATTACGGAAAATCAAATTTTCTCCTTGCGATAGTTTACAGGTCAGCCTGTAAACTACACGAAGGGGTAGTTTAACCTCCTCGATTGCCACAGGATGAGAGCAGATAGGTGACCGCACAGCCGGTTTAGAAAGTAAATTTTCTGGAGAAAGTAATATGCAAATGGCTAAGAACATCGAAAGAAGCAAGGATTGGTACCAGAAGTCCATCATGGAAGTTATCCACCAATTGGATTCATCTTCCCAGGGGTTACCATCCCCTGAAGCCAGCGCGCGCCTGAAAGTACATGGACCGAACGAGTTGTTAGAAATTAGCACGCGAGGCCCTTTAAAAATCTTATGGGAGCAATTCACAGCCATCATCGTGCTGTTTCTCGTCGGTGCCGCAGTGGTTTCAGGGTTTCTGGGAAAATGGCTGGAAGCGACAGCTATTTTTGCCATCGTCTTGTTGTTCGGTTTGCTCGGCTTTATTCAGGAATACCGCGCCGAACGGGCAATGGCTGCACTCAAGAAACTGGCAGTCCCGAGGGTACGCGTGCAACGGGATGGACAAACTCTTGAACTCTCTGCCCACGAGCTGGTGCCAGGCGATATTGTTCTGCTCGAAGCAGGCAACCTGATTCCGGCAGATTTGCGCCTGGTTCAAAGTGTCAACCTCAGGGTGCAGGAAGCCGCGCTCACTGGCGAATCTGATGCGGTGGAAAAGGACATCCAACCGATAGAAAAAGAAAATTTGCCATTAGGCGACAGGCATAACATGGCGTACATGGGAACGACTGTCACTTATGGGCGTGGTTCTGGGATCGTGGTCGCCACTGGGATGAAGACCGAGCTAGGGAATATTGCCAGCCTTTTGCAGCAAACAGAAGATATTTTTACCCCATTGCAAAAGCGCCTGGATCAACTGGGTAAGATTTTGGCAGTGGTCGGGGTGATTGTTGCCGCCCTGGTCGCTGTATTCACCATCGTACAAGGCGCCCTGCTTGTGGATGCTTTTCTGGTGGCGGTAAGTGTGGCTGTAGCTGTGGTGCCTGAAGGCTTGCCCGCTGTTGTTACGGTCACTCTGGCGCTGGGAGCTCAACGAATGCTCGCCCGCAATGCACTCATCCGCAAGTTACCTGCGGTTGAAACCTTAGGGACCGTTACAACCATTTGTTCAGATAAAACGGGGACCCTGACCGAGAACCGCATGACAGTCACCGTGTTGGATGTGGCCGGGCACCGGTTGGAAGTCAACGAAGAAACCACCCACCGCGGGCAAGGAAGGTTGGATTTAAGCGCCCCGGCAGTCATAACCTCGGAAGGTTCCCTGACATTACTCTTAATAGGAGGAGCATTATGTAATGATGCCCGCCTGCACGTAGAAGACGAAACCTCCAATCGCCCACATTTGCGCGCCATTGGCGATCCAACCGAGGGGGCATTGGTGATCGTTGCAGCAATGTTTGGGTTTATGAAAGCTGAATTAGATGCCAAACAACCCAGGGTAGCAGAATTGCCGTTCGACTCAGATCGTAAACGGATGACCACCGTCCATAAGGTCGAACATTTCCAGCAATCTGCCATTCGTGAGTTGTTGGCGGTTGTAGCACCTAAGGCAGAATTTATTTCCTTCACCAAAGGTTCTGTAGATGGACTATTGGAAATTTCGACCCATGTTTGGGATAACGGCGCGCATTATCCATTATCCGATGTGTATCGCCAAAACATCGAGGAGGCCAACCGGTCACTGGCTGCCAATGGGATGCGCATTTTAGGGGTTGCGTATAAAACGTTCGACACCCCAGATTTTGACTCCGACCTGGAGCAAGGGTTGACCTTTATCGGTTTTGTTGGCATTATCGATCCTCCCCGCGCAGAAGTAAAGGAAGCCGTGGCGTTGTGCAAAAGTGCAGGTATCCGCGTGGTCATGATTACCGGCGACCATCCCCTGACTGCTATGCACATTGCCCGCGAGCTGGGTATCACCAATTCGAATGGGCATGCCATGACCGGCATGGAACTGGACAAAATAGGTGACCAGGAACTACTGGATGAGATCGAACAGATTTCGGTCTTCGCCCGCGTTTCTCCAACCCATAAATTGCGGATCGTGAACACCTTACAAAAGCGAGGGCATGTGACCGCGATGACTGGCGATGGTGTGAACGATGCACCTGCCCTAAAGGCTGCTGATATCGGAGTCGCGATGGGTATTACCGGCACGGATGTTTCTAAGGAAGCGGCGAAGATTGTTCTACTGGATGACAACTTCCGCACGATTGTTGCGGCTGTGCAAGAAGGACGAGTCATCTACGATAACCTGCGCAAATTCGTAAAATTTAGTATTGGTGGTAACCTTGGTAAAATCCTCGTGATTTTGGTTGGCGTTTTGATCGGGATTCCCACGCCCCTCCTGCCCCTCCAATTGCTCTGGCTCAACCTGTTGACCGATGGACTGCTTGGAGTGGGGTTAGGGTTGGAGCCTGCTGAGCAGAATGTCATGAAACGAAAGCCAATTTCGCCACTGGCTGGAATTTTCAGCGGCGGTCTCGGCTGGCAGATCATCCGCGTGGGCGTGCTTATCGGCGCAGTGTCGCTGGGGATGGGCGCCTGGTATTTCTTCACCGGTCACCCGGATTGGCAAACAATCATGTTCACCACCCTCGCCTTTGCTCAGGTCTGGCAGGCATTTGGCATCCGCAGTGGAAGCGATTCGATTTTCAAGGTTGGACTGCTTTCCAATAAACCTTTGTTAGGGCTGGTAATTCTGGTTGTGTTGGCCCAATTAGCAGCCATCTATGTTCCGTGGTTGCAAACCTTTCTCAGAACTAACCCTCTAACGCTCACCGATTTGCTCGTGTGCGCCGGGGTCGGGGCTGTGATCCTAATATACACCGAGGTGGAAAAATACCTATCGCGTGAAGCAATTCCCTCTCAGGTATCCGAAAAACAACCTACAGAGAGCCATTAACAGGTCCTATCCATTTTTGATAGGAGAACAATAGCAACGGAAGCCGATCGGATTATTGTGATAAACTAATTTCACAAAGGGATTATGATGTCCATCCATTGTGCAACCGCTGTCGCCCACCCCAATATCGCCTTTATTAAATATTGGGGGAACCGCGAGAATACCCTCCGTTTGCCCAGCAACGGCTCCATTTCGATGAACCTCGCCGGCCTGTTTACCCGCACAACAGTCCAATTCGACCCCTCGCTGGAAAGTGATCAAGTGATCCTGAATGGTACCACCCCGCCTTATCCAACCATACAACGGATCACTTCCTTTCTGGATATCGTTCGCGAAATGGCTGGCAAACAAACACCTGCCCGGGTCGTATCGGAAAACAATTTTCCAACCGGTGCGGGTATCGCCTCCTCCGCTTCTGCCTTTGCTGCCCTCGGTCTGGCTGCTTCCCAGGCAGCGGGTTTGAAGGTTACTGAGCCACAGCTTTCCGCATTGGCACGCCGTGGATCAGGCTCCGCCTGCCGTTCAATCCCAGGCGGTTTTACCGAATGGCTGACCGGCAGCGGTGATCGCGATTCTTTTGCTGTAACCATCGCCTCCGCCGATCATTGGAAATTATACGACTGCATCGCCATTCTCGAAGTGGACCACAAACCTGTCGGTTCCACCCAAGGCCATTCTCTGGCCGCTACCAGTATTCTCCAATCCGCCCGAGTGGCTGACGCTCCCCGCCGCCTGGACATTTGCCGGCATGCAATTCTTACCAAAAATTTTGAAAACCTGGCTGAAATTGCCGAACAGGATAGCAACTTAATGCATGCGGTCATGATGACCTCCTCACCGCCTCTTTTCTATTGGGCCCCCACTTCTCTCAATATTATTAAAAATGTCCCAACCTGGCGGAAGGAGAACCTGCCCGTCTTTTATACCCTGGATGCAGGATCAAATGTTCACCTTATTTGTCCAGAGCCATACCAGGACCAGGTTATAAAACGCCTGATGGATATCCCGAATGTACAAAATGTGCTGATAGCCCCTCCTGGCGGGCCAGCCAGTTTAGCTCAGGGATAAACTGGAAAAAAGTTGGCGGAGTTTTGCATACGCCTACCAAACAAGATATAATGAGGGCAAGGCCACGATTAACCTGTCCTGAAAGCGAGCTTTTAGAGTGAATTTACTAACCATACTGGAATTTGTGATCTTCTTTGGGGTTATGCTTTTCGTCCACGAGATGGGCCATTACCTAACCGCCAAAGCTTTTGGCATCAAAGTNGAAGAGTTCGGTTTTGGGTTCCCACCTCGGATGATTAAATTATTTAATATCAAGGAAACTGTGTTTTCGGTCAATTGGATCCCATTTGGAGCATTTGTTCGCCTTTCGGGGGAAAACGATCCCAATATACCCGGTGGTTTTGGCAGCGCCAAGCCTCTGGCCCGTATATCCGTTCTGCTTGGCGGTCCGCTGATGAATTTGCTCTTCGGGGTTATCCTCTTTTCCGTTTTGTTTACCCAAACCGGCGTACCAGATTACAGCAAAGTCCTCATTTCAAACGTAGAACCTCTTTCACCAGCACAACAAGCCGGTTTAGCCATAGGCGACCAGATAAGCAAAGTTAACCGGGTGCCCATTACCAGCAGCGAAGAATTGATCTCCCTCATCCAGGTCAACAAAGGTGTAGAGGTTGAAATGGTCGTTCTGCGCGAACAAGAAACTTTCACCACCCGAGTAATTCCCAGGGTTGACCCGCCACCCGGTCAGGGAGCGCTCGGCATTAGCATGACCAGCCCCCTGGTCCAAATGAGCTGGCTGGAAACTCTGCCCATTTCCTTTCTCGCCACTTTCGAACAGTCACGGATGATCCTCGAGACTCCAGGTCGCCTGATAAGGAACGAAATTCCAAGTGAGCAGGCCCGTCCGGTTGGTCCGGTGGGGATATTTACTTTGTTTTCTCAAGCTCGAGAAATGGACGAGGAACACGCCGCATCTGCCAACCCATTCGAAAAACTATTTACCCTCCGCCTGATGACGATTATCACCATCGCCCTCGGCCTGACCAATCTCTTGCCTTTACCTGCCCTTGACGGTGGCAGGATCATATTCATCCTACCCGAATTGATTATCCGAAAACGCGTACCTGCCCGCTACGAGAATTTTATTCATATGGTCGGTTTTTTTGCCTTGTTGTTGTTAATGTTCTACATTACGGCCCAAGACATTATCAACCCCATTCAGCTTCCTTAGAGAGAACGATTGGATGGCCAAAGAAGTAAAGCGGATCGTCCCTTTCAATGATATCCTGGATGCTTTATTGGATCATGAGCGCCCGTTTCCGGCCGCCTTCGCACACCGCCTCTCAGATTTACCCGCCGCTGACCTTGGGGAATTAAAACGGATTTGGCCGCAAATTTCCGCAGAACGCAGGGCAGCGTTGATGGAAGATCTGGAGACCCTTGCCGAAGCGGATGCACTCCTTATCTTTACCGAAATTGCAAAAATGAGTCTAGCAGATCCCGATCCTCGCGTTCGTCAGGTGGCTGTGCGGATGTTATGGGAAAATCAAGAGATTTCCTTGATCCCAAAATTCATTGACATCCTAAAAAATGATGATCAGGAGATTGTACGGGCTGCAGCCGCAACATCCCTTGGTCATTTTGTTTATCTGGGTGAAGTTGAGGAGATTTCGCCCGAATTCACCCGTCAAGTTGAAGAAGCCCTCCTGGCTACGTTACAGAGCAATGAGGAGATAAACGTACAGCGCCATTCGCTCGAATCGCTTGGATACTCAAGCCGCCCAGAGGTAAAACCACTCATTCGAAAAGCGTACAACTCTCAAGATAACCGCTGGTTGTGCAGCGCTTTATATGCCATGGGCCGCTCGGCGGACCAGGTGTGGAGACCCTCCGTTTCGGAAATGCTCGACCATTCCGACCCTGAGGTTCAATTCGAAGCCGTTCGCGCTGCTGGCGAATTGGAAATCAGTGCAGCTCGTCCTATTTTATTCGATATGCTTGATTCCGGTCTCGATGATGAAGAAACCCGGATGGCAGCCATCTGGTCTCTATCACAAATCGGTGGCGAGGGCGTCCGTGATAAACTCCAAACCTATCTGGACGAAAGCGAAGATGAGAGTGAAATGGATTTTATCGAAGAAGCGCTCGACAACCTCTACCTGACCGACGGTTTCGATAAATTTGTAATGTTCGACTTCGACCTTCAAGATGAAGATGATCTCGACACCGTAATCAACTTGGAAGATGAGGATGAAAGAAACAACGAAAACCTGGCCAGCTAGATTTTCACCAGGGGGTAATACTTTGCATTACCTGCTAGCCTTATGGATCGCACTTTTTAGCCTGACCATCCTTGGCGCACGCGGACTGCCCCAAGAGGGGTTAACGTTTACCATGCGTGCGCCCGAAATCGTATTTTTAGAGCACATCACCTTTTCAACAACCTTAAACAGCCCGTCCCCCGTGGAAGAAGCTTCCTTGTTTATCCGCCCCACCAACCAAGAGACCCGCCTGATTTCCCTGTTTCCAACCCCAGAAGGTACCCTAGAGGCACGCCTGGACCTTGCCGACAACTTCCTAAGACCCTTTTCAACGGTTGATTACTGGTATCGGGTTGTACTTGAAGACGGGGCGATCATTACCAGTTCCACCCAAACTTTTTTTTATGAAGATACCCGCTATGCCTGGCAGCGATTGGAAGGTGGCAGCCTGAAAGTTGCCTGGGCAACGGGGGACCTGAAATTTGGGCAGGAAGTACTCAACGTGGCGGCCGCCGGGCTGCGAGCAGCCTCGGTAATCATACCTTCCGATGTCCCTCCCCCCATCCGAATCTATGTTTATCCATCCGCTGATGAACTCCAATCGACCTTTACAAAAACCGATACCCCCTGGGCAGCCGGGCACGCCAGCCCGGACCTCGGTGTCGTCCTCGTATCTATTTCCCCCGGACCCGACCAACGCGCTGAAATGGAACGCCAACTCCCCCACGAGATGATGCACATACTCCAGTATCAGGTCGTTGGTGAGGCATATAACCGCTTACCGGTCTGGTTGGTAGAAGGAATGGCTTCTGCCATCGAATTGTATCCCAATCAGGAATATCAACGGGTGCTTGATTACGCCGTTCGCAGTGACGGACTCCTACCGATGGTTGACTTGTGTTCGGCATTCCCCCAGGATTTTTCTGGCGCACTTCTTGCCTATGCCCAATCCACATCCTTCGTCCGTTTTTTACACCAAAATTTTGGGAGTTCCAGCCTGTTATCCTTAATGGATGCTTATCAAGATGGCCTTGGGTGCGCAGAAGGTGTCCGAAAAGTTTATTCCGAGTCCATATTCCAGCTCGAAAACCGCTGGCAGCAGGAAGCCTTAGGTCGGGATATCAACCTTTTGGCCTGGCAAAACCTGTGGCCTTACTTGCTTCTTTCTTTGGCTCTGTTCGTTCCAATCGCTCTGACACTCCTCCCCTTTCGGCGCAAACCCCTCCCTAAGGAATCTCATAATGGAAGCTGAGGATTATTCCCGATTGCATGGGTTTGTCCAAGGTCGGGTTCAAGGAGTTGGTTTTCGCATGTTTGTTTACAAACATGCACTCTCCTTAAACATTACCGGTTGGGTGCGCAATACCTGGAAGGGTGAGGTCGAAGTAATGGCAGAAGGACCGAAGACCTCCCTGGGGGTTTTATTACAAGAACTGCGCAGAGGCCCGCACTCTTCTTTTGTTTCAGAAATCCGCCAGAAGTGGCAACCCTACCAGGCAGAATTTAAAACCTTTGAAATTAGACCCTCAGCATAGGGGTTGATATTCTCAAGGTTTCAATAACGTTCTACCCCTTCCTGAACGTACCAATTTAATCAATTTACCGATCAATAAAAGGCTATTTTCATAAGACGGTTTTCATTGCCAGTCTTATCCGCTCCCCCAAACTGGTTTGGATCGGTGGTTATCGTATTATGGTAATCACCCTATGGCTGTCCTATGATCCTCCCCCTGGTCAGATCGGACCGGACAGCCAGGTAAGGTGTTTCGATCAAGCGCCTGATTTACCGTTCTGGTTTCCCCTCCCATGGGTAGGCCGACACTTTTTCAGCGTGTGCCCTCAGATCAGCGTCATCGGAATAGCGGCCCCGGCTTTGGTTTGGGATCAATTCTGCAATTTGGCGCATCATCAAATCGCCGATTTCCGTCAACTTTTCTTTATCGTTTTCCCCCCGATCAGAAACATAAAAAGGACCAAAGGCTTTCCCAATACGGACCGTTACAAGCGCTCGTTTGCCCCGCCTAAGAAAAGGAAAAACGTTGACCAAGCCATCTAAACCAATCGGTAATATCTTCGTTTGCGTGCAGCTAGCAAGGTAAGCAGCTCCTGGTCGTGCAGGTCGTAAAACGGTTGCCCAGCTTCCCGCTTCTGGGAAAATTCCTAATACACCTTGTTGGTTCAAAACGGTTTTTGATGCATTAAGCGCCTCACGTGAAACTGAACCACGGAAGACAGGCAAAACCCCATAGAGTCGTGCAATCCAGGAAACCGCACCTGGCGCATTCGGCATCTGGGTTCCTCCGAGATACTCTATCGGATAAGGGACTGTCCCAATTACGGCTACCGGGTCGAGGAAACTAAAATGATTACCAATGACAAGCAATGGTCCACTCTTAGGCAGGTTTTCAGTTCCTATGGTGACAAAATCAGCGATACTGGAAAATATCGCCCGAATTAATTGTCGCAAAACCACCCGAATCAATCGCCGGCGCGGATAAGTTATTTTTTTAAAGCTTTCTGGCATCCAAGCGACCTCTGAAGATTAATAAAATTACAGGTTTTTCACCCCACGACGACGGCTTCGTCTGACAACGGTGTTTTTTGGATGGGTTGGCGGACCCTCAACAACAATAACAACCCAGCCACCAGGAAAATTGCTATGGATAGGATAGCGATTCGAATACCCATTTGTTCCGCGATGATAGGTTCAATCCCTTGGCGTGTGTAATAAAACGCGGCTTCGGCAGCGATCAACCCATATATCGCCGGGCCAATAAAGGATGAAGTTCGTCCACCGACTTCGAAAAATCCATAAAATTCCGCACTTTTGCCTTCCGGTGCAAATTGACCGACAAGAGTTCGGCTGACCGACTGAACCCCGGTTAGGGCAAAACCAGCCAATGCGCCAATAATAAAGAAAATAGCAATTTGTTGAACCACGAGCATCCAAATTACTACCGCGACCATTAATCCCAATGAAATTACCAGCGCCTTTTTACTGGACCAGCGATCTGCGAATATTCCAAACACGTAAGCACCCGCCACACTAGTAATTTGCACAATGATCATAAAAATGATAAGCTGCTGCTGCCCGATACCGAAAAGTACTGCCCCAATAATGGCTGCAAAATTAAGCACCATCATTATTCCATCGTTGAAAACTAAAAAAGCAATGATAAATTTAATATATTCTTTATAAGTACGCACAGCCCGAAAGGTGTGACCGAGGCGTTGAAAAGCCACTTTCAAATAACTTTCACCACGCGGGAGCGGCCGGTGTTCCGCTCGTTCGCGCAACCAAAGAAAAGTGGGGATCGACGAAGCCAGGTAAAACACTGCAGTGATAAGAAAAGCAAACCGAATGACGAAGTTGCCACCAACCAACATGATCATCGCCAGCACGATGATCAAACATAAAATCCCACCCATCGAACCGATTGCCCATCCATTTCCAGAAATTTTTCCAATTTCTTCCGGTTTGGCTATTTCAGGTAGAAGGGCGTTATAAAATACCTGTGCTGCCCGATAACCGATCTCTGCAAGGATAAAGAACAGCATACCCAAGAAAATATCTCCGGGCATAACAAAGAATAACCCGGCGGTAAATATTACCGCCATCGCTGTGAAGAAAAATAAGAATTTCTTTTTAGAACCCGAATAGTCCGCTATAGAACCCAATATGGGTGATAGAACTGCCACGAGCAGCATCGCAATGCCAATAGAAATTCCCCACAAACGAGTCCCCTCGGCGCCGCCTACAACTTGGTCCTTAAAATAGGCAGCATAGACTGCCAACAATACCACAGCAGCATAAGCTGAATTTCCGAAATCGTACAAGTACCAGGACCAAATTTCACGACGGGTAGCCGGAATTTGGATCTTTGTGCTGCGCAATTTTGTTTCCTTGACTGCCACTTCCATGAACCACCTCAAATGGATCGAAGTTGTAAATCCTGTATATACAACCATGTGACCAATAGGCGTTGTAAATTAGGACACACAAGGTATAAGTTTATCACAGGTTACTTAAAAACAATAAAATTTTGCTTCAGCTTCAGTAAAAATAAACACCCACTTCTATTCACCGTTTCGCGGCCACCCTAACCCATCCGACCTGAGGAAGACCTCCATGGTCTCTGCTCCCCAATATGAATACCGGTTGTAACCCTCTAAAATCTCTACCATCCAGTATAATATCAAAATCATAAGTATGTGCTTTAAAAATTAAAGCACCCTTTCCGCTGAGGGGAAAATACATGCCGAAACGGTTAATCCTGATTGCAGGAAATATAGGGACCGGAAAGACATCGTTAACCGAAAGAATTGGTTCTCGCCTGGGTTGGCGGACTGCCTATGAATCGGTTTCCGACAATCCTTATTTACAAGATTTTTATAAGGATATGCGTTCATGGTCATTCCATTTGCAGGTTTATTTTCTGGGTCACCGCGCACAACAACACCTCGAAATGTGGCAAGAACCCTTATCGGCGATAATTGACCGCAGCATCTATGAAGATGCCGCCATCTTCGCCCGCGCTCTGCATCATTTGGGCAACATCAACGAACGCGATTATCAAACCTACCAAAATGTTTTCAGCCTGGTTATGCAAACCGTACCCCCGCCATCGTTACTTATTCTTCTAAAAGCGCCTGTGGAAGTCCTTTTGAACCGGATCAGACAGCGGGGGCGCCCGATCGAAAGCCAAATTTCGGCCGAATACTTGCAACTATTAGAATCGTTCTATGAAGATTGGATTCAGACCTTCGATCTATGTCCTGTATTGACGATCCGTACCGATGACCTGGATTTCGTCCATCAACCCCGCCATCTGGATACGGTCGTTCAACGGATTAATGTGAAACTGGCCGGTAAAGAAGAAATCATTTTCTAGCATTTTTTATCTTTTTTTATCTTGTTGAGGAGTGGTAAAGTATGAAAAATGGCATCCGACCGATTGGACCCTATTTCGAAAAAAAAGCTGAATTACATCCATTTGACCCTGCCTCAATCCTGGTAGCAGACGAGATCATCGGTTTAATTCTTGAAAACCTGCCCTTTGTTGTCGTGGACCATATCGGCAGTACGGCCGTGCCAGGAATGGCGGGTAAAGGTATCATCGATTTATTGATTGCTTACCATGATGACTATCTACCAACGATAAAACAAGTTCTTGCTGAGTTAGGTTTTCAACCTCAACCTCACTTCGATCCATTCCCCGAAAACCGCCCTATGAGGGTTGGTTCTTATGAATATATGGGCAAGGTCTATTTGGTGCACGCCCACGTCATATCTGAGGATTCGCCTGAAGTAAACGAAATACGCACTTTTCGTGACCGGTTGCGCTACGATCGCACCCTCCAAATTCAATATTTTGACCAGAAAAAACGGATTATTCTTTCGGGGGTAACGAATTCAACCGATTATGCCCGCCATAAAGGTGATTTTATTCAGTACGTCTTAAAATTGTATTCATGAGTGAGGAATACTAAAAAGTTCCGAATTTAAGAAAGATGGTGAGTCGGGAGGAATCTCTGGCCTCTAGCTTCCCCCAATACGAAAAGCCCTCACCATATAGGAGGTCATTTATTGTGGATTAACAATTCAAAACTATTTGAAATTTGCAGAATACAAAAAAATCCCGGAAATAATTTCCCGGGATTTTTTTTAGTTTACGGATTACCAGCTACGTCGTCCGCCACCACGGTCACCCTGGCGTTTGTTACGATCGCCACCGCGTCTGTCGAAACCGCCACCAGCTCCACCACCACCACCGCCAAAACCACGGCTGGGGCGTTCTTCGCGAGGTTTGGCTGCGTTGACCGTCAAATTTCGGTTTTTGAAAGCTTTGCCATTCAGGCCATCAATTGCTTTCTGGGCCTCACCATCGTTGGCCATTTCCACAAATCCGAAACCGCGCGGCTGACCACTGAACTTATCCTTGATCAGACTGACCGACGCAACTTGCCCAAAGGCCACGAAGAGTTCTCTAATTTCGTCCTCGGTTGCATCAAAAGACAAATTTCCTACGTAGATATTCATTCCTATTTCCTTATTTTCTTGTAGACAACCCAAAATCCGACTGGTTCGGATATGATGTCTTATTGACACATCGAGGCCGAAATTCCAAAAGAACAGATGCAGGTCGTCAGTGAATAAAAACACTTGCGACCAGATTATATCACTAATATCTATTAAATATTGTAAATATGTCAAGGGATTTTAACCTTCTTCCTTTGGGTTTGTTTTGACAACCCCACAATTTGGATTGATCTATTGGATGAGTCTGTTGGATATAAATCGGAAACCGCGAATGACGGCTATTAACTCAACCTGAAGGGTGATGATAATAAATGGCCGCCGCATACAAAATGACCGGCTTCCTGTTTACCCTTTACGATAGCTATAATTACATACCACCAACCTGCTATACTTAAACCATGATCGAGGTCACCCCTTCTTTAAAGATCGATGAAAGCGAGATCCAATACGATTTCATTCGTTCTTCAGGCCCTGGAGGCCAGAATGTGAACAAAGTCGCGTCGTCTGTTCAACTCAGGTTTGATGTTCAGAATTCCCCCTCCTTAGATCTAGATGTCAAGGAGCGCCTGATTAAGTTAGCTGGCAGCCGCGTGACCGAGGATGGTATCCTTATCATTGAAGCCAAACGCTACCGTACTCAGGATCAGAACCGATTCGATGCCACCCAACGTCTGATCACCTGGATCCAAAAAGCTTTGGTAAAACCCAAGGAGCGAAAAGCAACCCGCCCAAGCGTCACCGCTAAAGCGGCCAGGGTAGGGGATAAAAAGAAGCACGGAGAAATAAAACGGATTCGACGCTATATTCCCGAAGATTGGGAATAAGCCGAGAGTGAAATTTTCTTCCCCATAGTCTATCGAAAATAACCATCTGCCCATAAAGGAACTCTTCAAAATTCACCCAAATCACCCACCAAAGCGGAGAAACCATCATGAGTACCGTTCAATATGCGCTCTTAAACTCCGGACAGCCAGCCATACGCTATGCTGCCCGCCTGTACCTGGACCAAGACGACCCTGCCACCCCTGAGATGCTCGCCCGCCAAGAAGAAATACGTTCCTCCACCATCGTTCAAGGTTTGTTATCCAATGTCGGAGCTGATGGAAAAATCCCCCTTCACCCCTACAGCAAGTTTGATGGTGCCCATTGGACCCTGTCCATCCTGGCTGAAATGCACTATCCACCTGGCGATGATCGGCTCCTCCCATTAATTGAGCAAGAAATGGCTTTCTTTTTCGATGAAAAAGCTAACCATTTCACCCATATTCGCCGGATAGCCTATATCCAGGGTTTAACCCGTGCCTGCGCTTCCATCGAAGGGTATGCATTGTTTACACTTTTACGCCTCGGTCTTCGAGATTACCGTTGTGAATATTTAGCAGATCTCTTAGTAAATTGGCAATGGCCTGACGGCGGCTGGAACTGCGACAAGCATCCAAGTGCCAGCCATTCATCTTTTATCGAATCCCTTATTCCGATGCGTGCCCTAAACCTTTTTGCCCAGCAAAGTGGCGATAGTCGGGCCTGGAAAGCTGTCGAACGAGCAGCCGAAGTATTCTTAACTCGCCACCTATACCGGCGGTTGAAGGACCATTCAGTCATCGATCCGCGATTTTTAAAATTACATTTTCCACGCTATTGGCATTACGATATCCTCATCGCCCTGAAAGCCATGCTAGAAGCAGGATATATTAACGATCCACGTTGTACCGAAGCGCTTGAAATTCTCGAATCCAAACGCTTGCCAGATGGCGGCTTTCCAGCAGAAGCCCAATATTACAGAGTTAGCCAAGAGCACAAGCCCAATTGCTCTCTCGTAAATTGGGGTGGCACAAGGATTAAGCAAATGAACGAGTGGATAACGGTGGATGCATTGGCTGTCCTGAAAGCAGCCGGACGTGACACTCAAAATTGACAAGGCAGGTTACAATAAACCAACCTGGGTTATTTTATTATTTTCTTTATAGGGACAGATATGCCTAATAATATATATAAACATATCGAAATCACCGGTACTTCATCCACCAGTATGGAAGACGCCATCCAATCCGCGATCGGTCGCGCTTCTCATACGGTCCGAAAGATGCAGTGGTTTGAAGTGGTGGAAGTGCGTGGAAAGATTGACGAAGACCATGTGGGTCAGTGGCAGGTGACGGTAAAAATCGGTTTTACCCTGGAAGATTGATTTTATTTTTTTATACCCTATCCCTAATCATAAAAAGGTATCGTCACTGAATCCCTCCTTCTGCGTCCTTGCGTCAGAAGAAAAACATCGTTTCGTTGGGACCCTTCATTCCTATGCCCATTTCAATCAACCCTAATCTTCGCCTACCCATTTCACACCGCCTTAAGTCCGACACATTATTATTGTTCGTTTCGGCAGTTTGGGGGAGTGGATTCGTTGCCCAACGGGTCGCTTCTGAGACGATGAGCAATTTTATATTTAATGGTATTCGGTTCCTGATTGGGGCATTGCTCTTGTTATTGCTGGTTAGGTTCCGGGTGAAGATTGGCCACCGGCACCTGGGTTGGACTTTTTTAGCGGGCGGGCTGCTTTTTGCAGCCAGCAGCCTGCAACAAATCGGTATCAAGACCACAACCGCGGCCAATGCCGGCTTCATAACAGGATTATATGTGGTCATTATCCCTGTTTTACTGGCTGTATTTGGCCGTCAGCGCATTCATTGGACCGTCTGGGTCGCTGCCTTAATCGCGACAGCCGGAACAGGCTTGCTCTCTACGGGTGGGCGAATAGAACCATCCCATGGTGATTGGATCATCCTTTCTGGTGCGTTTATGTGGGCTTTCCATGTTATCGTGGTGGGGAAAATGGCTCGAAATATGGACCCTTTGCAATTTACCATTGCCCAATTTGGTGTATGCGCCTTACTCAACCTTTTTTTCAGCCTGGTTTTGGATTTAGGATCACCGCCACCGGCGGGGCAAGCCTGGCTGGCAGTACTTTATTCGGCTGTTTTTCCGGTTGGGATTGGATTCACCTTACAAGTAATTGGACAACGCCACTCCCCAACTACCGATGCAGCCATAATCTTTAGTATGGAGGCTGTTTTTGGGGCGTTATTCGGTTATTGGTTACTGAATGAAAGTTTATTAGTACCACAAATGATCGGTTGTTTCCTGATTTTGGGGGCTATTTTCCTGGCACAGGCTCAGCCCGTTCTCCAAAAGGAACCAACGAGTTAATTATTCAATATCCACTTCCACTTCGATGAGCCCAGCCAGCTTCGACCCAATCGAATGCTCATTTTTTGAGTCCCCAATTTTCACCGTGAATACTGTGTCAAAAGGATCACGGGCATTGACGACGATTTCTTCCCCTGGTCGAATGCCAATCTCATCGAAATAGCGTAACACCTCTGGGCTGTTGGTTAGAACACGCCGTACTCTACCACCCTGTTTGGTTTGAATGATTGCCAGGGATGATAAATTTGAAGGCGGAATAACTAAATCCTGGCCGGGGATTGGGTCGCCATGCGGGTCAAATTTCGGGTTTTCGAGAAACCGAGCCAGGCGTTCCTCGAATCGTGGGGAGATAATATGCTCCAAGTGATCAGCTTCCTCGTGAACTTCATCCCAAGTGAAACCCAAGATATTTACCATAAACGTTTCCAAAAGGCGATGGCGGCGTAAAATCCGCAGTGCAGCCTTCTCCCCTTCCTCAGTTAACTCTACCGATTGGCGTTTATGGTACACCACCATCGGGGGTTGCATCCCAGCGAGTTTTTGAATCATATTGGTTACCGACGCAGGCGCAAAACCCAACCGTTCCGCGAGTGCGCTCGTNGTGGTGGGGATTTTGCCTCGGGTTAAGTTGTATATCGCTTTTAAATAATCCTGTACCGATTGGCTGAGTTCGCTCATCCCATGGATCCTTATGATTGGACAAATCTTTGATTAGCCATTTCGCGGCCACGATCGGTGAGGCGTAATAAATCTTCATATCGATAGACTGTTTCCGATCGCAAAGCCTCTTGTAATACTTTTTTGGCAAAACTTGGTGACCACCGTAAATGCTCTCCGAGACTCTCCACCCGATTTTCACTTCTTTCTATTGGGGTATTCTCATGGTTGAGTAAATGAGCTGCCAGCATCGTGAGTGCAAAAGTAATTTTTTGACGGCGCTGATTTCGAATACCAGAAAGAAGACCCCGTTCAGGTGCGAAAATGAATACCAAGGTGAAGATTATTCCGGATACAACCACCATGGATCCACTGATCGATACATCCAGTAGAAAAGCTAACCAATACCCTCCGATTGCGCTCACTGTGCCAATAGCCACACTGTAAAACAGCATCCGGTTTAGCCGGTCTGTAATCAAATAGGCCGTGGCTGGCGGAACTACAATTAATGCTACTACAAGAACCGACCCAACCACCTCAAAAGCACCGACCACCGTAACGGAAACCAGGCCCATTAGCACATAATGGAGCAAACCCGGGGCGAATCCCAGGCTGGCTGCCAGGACTGCGTCGAAGGATGTCAATTTTAATTCTTTATAAAACAGGAGAATAAAAGCCAGGTTGATGCATAAAATTCCTCCCATCACATACAAACCTTTCGGGCCAATATCCAATCCCATAACCGTAAAACGATCGAATGGTGCAAAAGCAATCTCGCCAACCAGGACAGCNTCTACATCCAAGTGAATATCCCCCGCATAAAGAGAAATCAAAATAATGGCAATACTAAACAAAGCCGTAAATACCAGGCCGATCGCCGTATCTTCTTTCACCAGCCTGGTTCGCTCGATAACCGCCACCAGGCTGACAGTCAACACACCCACCAGCCCTGCCCCCAAAATTAAAAGGGGCGAAGCCAGGTCTCGTACCACGAAGAAAGCCAGAACAATCCCTAACAACACCGTGTGACTGATCGCATCACTTAACATCGTTTTTCGCTGCAAAACCAGGAACACACCCGGTAATGTACAAGCTGCCGCGGTAACGATTGCGATCAATTGGATTTCTATCTGGGATAGGCTCATAGAAATCTCCTTCGGGCAACAAGTTTTTCTACATGTAAAACGCCTTGAGCTGTTAAAGCCCACCTCGACTCATGTACATTAGCAACCAAACCATTGGATTCTAGATGTTTTAAGGATCGTTTGACAGAGAGTGGGTTAGCACTCATTGTCCGCAATACTGCCTCGGCATGTGGGTATTGTGGGTCGCCGTGCTGCTTCGCCAATAAATACAGGGATTGAATGACCGTTTCAGCCCGCATGGTCCTTTTGTTTTTTAAATCCCTGAACGATGTAAAAATCACTCCACGGTTTGGGGCAAAAAGTAAGGAGAGTAATGCAATCGTGCTGGCGATTACGACAATGGTCGGACCGGTAGCCAACCCCGTTCGAGTTCCACTTATCAAAACCCCGCTAACCCCAGAAAACGCCCCAAATCCAGCCGATAGAACCACAATAACCCACAACCGGTCGGACCACTGGCGAGCGGCGGCAGCCGGGGCAACCACCATGGCACTCATCAGAATTACCCCAACTGCTTGAAGGCCAATGACAATCGCGGTAACCAGCAAGGTGGTTAACAAAATATCCAAAACCCCAACCGGAAATCCAAGCCCGGCCGCATAATCACGATCAAAACTAAGGATCTTAAATTCTTTCCAAAGGACGATTACGAGCAATAAAGCGATTCCTCCCAAGATCCCGATCGTGATCACATCCGCCTCCAACATCGTTGCAGCCTGCCCAAAAAGGAACTTATTCAAACCAGCCTGGCTG
>JGI24109J20143_1000094_pt1 | contig 19472 bp, 19 predicted proteins | sample Subbio11_8B_AprC_FD_20143 | JGI IMG/M metagenome (IMG submission 20143) | reverse complement strand
TTTTAAAATCGTCGCCGCCAGCCAATAGGGAAGGAATACGAGGACAAGTTGGTGACCCAACCAGGATGGTTCGAAAGCCAGACCGGTTGTCCGACGATCGTACAGGTTGCCGGCGGTCGAAATCATCCGTTGTACTTGCCACATCCAATCCGGATAACCCTGATCGAGAGCCCAAAAGAAAGACTGCAACAAGGACCATAGGATTAGGACCGTGCCGCTGATATTAACCCACCGGTAGATCAACCTTAACTTTTCAGTCGAATTTACCCACGAAATGGCGGCCAGGAAAAAACTTACCCCGATTAGCAAAGTCAGCAATGCAACCAGGGTGTTTCTTAATCGGTTGATTTCGCGAAATAAGGGAAACTCAACAAAGAAGGCCAGTGCTGAAGACAATAATGCCACGAATAAAAAACCCAAAAGGGGGATGGTTAATCGCGGTAGTCGTCCTTGTTTTAGCAGGTAGGGGCCGAGGTTAATTACGATAAGCCCAAAAAGTGGGATCGTCGCTGCCGGAGCAACCATCGTCCCACCAGATAATCGAGAAACCAAAGGCAGGCTGGTGATGGGCAGTAGTAAAACCAAAGCGGCCCATAAAATGGTCTCGAACCGCATAAGTACTCGTTCACCCACGTTTTCGACCTCTGAGGATTTGTTCGGGAACCTTGAGGTGGATGATTACCAGTGCAACAATAAAACCAATTAGGGTGCCACCAAGAAGAAGAGTATTCTTTTGGTATTGAACCACCCCGGGAAGAATTGTTGCCGGCTGAACGAGAGTGTACCGTATACCCGGGGTAAACCCGCGTGCGTCATTGCGGGCCGAAAGCAAGGCAGCCTGGGTTTGGGTAATTTCGGTTTGCAGACTTTCAAGATTTTCTATTCGGCAATTTGGATTCCCCGCGCCGATCGCAGAAACCTGTTGGATGCACCCTGCCAATCCATCCAGGTAACGATGGAGTAGGTCAGCCTCGATCGCATGCATTTCCGCATTTTCCAATGCTAATAGGGCGTAATTACTCCAGCGTTCAACCAGGTGATACGAAAACTGGGGATCAGGACTTTGTACCCTCAGAGCCAGACTTTCACCTTTTCGTTCTGCCACTGCAATCCGTTCGAAACGGGCGAAATCCTCGTCGAATCCGAGGGCTTGCGCTTCGTGGTAAAGGGCGTCCATGATTGGGATTGCTGAAATGAGTTCGCCGGCAGTGTTTACCAGGATGTCTTGATTTTCTGCTGTTAGTACCCCGGTGCGATGTAGATCGAAATTGATGGCAATTTCTGCCCTGGCTTCGTACCAGGGAGGGTTGGTTCGGGAAAATAGCCAGCCAGCAGTAACGCCAAGAAGCATGAACAAGGCGATAAGCCACCAATATTTAATCGCGGAGTTGAGGTCTCGGTTAAGTTGGTATTCTTCGGTCATAGTTGTGGATAAATGGATTTTAACACTGAATTGTGTTGGTGAGTGGTCCGTAAAGGGGCAAACTTTTGGGCCTGTGGTTCAGGATTTGTCGTCCTGAACCGGAATGTCGGCGAGAATACTTAAGCGATATAATTGTCAATGGGTATCTACGAAAACGGTACGACAATTGAAGATGTTAAGAAATAATCGAAACGTCATCATTCTCCGCTCCAATCCAGTCCACCCAGATCCACGGGTTGAAAAGATCGCTCATGCACTTACAGGTTATGGATATTCGGTTCAAGTATTAGGGTGGGATCGCACCGCGCGCCTGGAACGAAATGAGACCCGTGGTGATTACATCATTCACAGGCTTCCAATCCAAGCCTCTTTTGGGTCTGGTATTGGGAATCTACCCCAATTAATCCGTTGGCAAATGGGCCTTGTCCGATGGTTGGTTGCTCATGGTTGCGAATTTGATGTGATCCATGCGTGTGATTTTGATACCATTTTGCCGGCGTTAATGTGTAAAGCCATTAGGAGAAAGGCGGTTGTTTACGACATCTTTGATTTTTATGCCGATCATCTGAGAAGAACACCCGGTTGGATAAAAAAGTTAATTCGAGGGGTCGATCTTTGGGCAATTTCAAAAGCGGATGCAGTCATCCTTGTGGATGAGGCACGTAAACAACAAATAGCTGGAGCAAAACCCAAGCGATTAGAAATTATTTACAACAGTCCGGAGAAATCGTCGGATTACCCTGTTCCGGAAAACGATCGGCACATTAAATTAAGAATCGCGTATATTGGGTTACTCCAAAAAGAAAGAGGCCTAATTGAGATCCTTAATGTAGTTTCTCGTCACCCAAAATGGCACCTCGATCTTGCGGGTTTTGGAGGGGATGAAGACGAGATTTTTAAGGCGGCATCCAAATTTTCTAATATCCATTGGTATGGCAGGGTGGATTATCAAAAAGCCCTCGGATTGAGTGCCGCTGCAGATTTGTTGTTTGCAACCTACGATCCGATCATCCCTAACCATCGTTATTCCAGTCCAAATAAAGTATTTGAGGCGATGATGTTAGGAAAACCTATTCTGGTAGCGAAAGATACGAATATGGACCTCCTCATCCAAAAAGCTGACTGTGGAATGGTTGTCAGGTATGGCAGAGAAGATGATCTGGAGTCAGCGCTTATGGATTTAGCAGAAAACCCTGAAGAGCGCAACCGTTTAGGTAGAAATGCCAGGTTGGCATACCATTCATTTTTTAGTTGGGATATCATGCGGGAAAGGCTCTTAAAATTATATGATTCGGTTTTGTCAAATCGACCGGGAATTTCAGGTGTAAGTAAATGACCTCATCACGAAAGGTAATCCTTGTAGCTAACACAGATTGGTATTTGTATAATTTTAAGCAGTCGTTTCTTTCGTTCCTCGAGCAGAATGGGTTTCAGATTATTATCGTTAGCCCGGTGGGGTATTATTCGGAGCGAATTAAAAACTTGGGGATTCGTCATATTGGGTGGACCATCGGAAGACAGTCGATTCTGCCATGGCAGGAGTTGTATGGTTTATGGAAGCTTGTAGGGATATACCGGAATGAAAAACCGGATATTGTTCATCACTTCACGGTAAAACCGGTCTTGTATGGTTCAATTGCGGCCAAATTATCTGGCGTTCCTTCTGTTATTAATGCAATTACCGGCCGAGGCTATACTTTACTAGCGAATGAGTGGAAAGCTAGATTGATTCGACCGGTCGTGAGTCTGCTTTATCAGATTGCTTTTACTCATTCGAATATGCGGGTGATATTTGAAAATGAAATCGATCAGGACTATTTCCTCCATGCCGGGTATGTTTCCAGGGATAAATGCGACTTAATTGAAGGGGTTGGGGTGGATGTGGAAAAGTTTTTTCCAGTTCCTGAGCCGCAAGGAATTCCTGTTGTAACATACGTTGGGCGTCTCTTGTGGGATAAGGGCGTTGGCGTTTTTGTCGATTCCGCGCGGATCCTAAAGGGTAAATTGGCTGCCAAATTTGTGTTGGTTGGGATCCAAGATGTGGGAAATCCGTCCAATATTCCGGAAGAAAAAATACAATTATGGGTAGATGAAGGGCTTATCGAATGGGCTGGATGGTACGAGGATGTTAAATCGGCTTATGATTCAAGCAACCTTATCGTATTACCCTCTTTTTATGAAGGCGTCCCGACGGTGCTGCTTGAAGCAGCCGCTTGTGCAAGGGCAATCGTGGCCAGCGACATTCCTGGCAATCGCATCGTTGTAGAAGATCAAGTTACTGGTTTAATTGTGCCTGTGAATGATGCTGAAGCATTGGTGGTGGGAATTGAAAAACTGCTTCTGGCGCCGGAATTGCGGAGCGCAATGGGGGCTGCTGGACGCGAGCGGATTATTCGGTCATTCACAACTCAAAGAATCAACCATGAAACATTTGCAGTTTACAAAAAATTAAATAAAATGATTCCAAGCCGTTAAAATCGGGGGAAGCGACCCACGAGCTTCCTCCGATTTTAACGACTTTCCGTTTTAATGTGAATATTTTGCAGCGGGGTCATGGTGGTTAATAAAATCCTGAATCAGTTAAAACAACATAGTTTAATAGAAACCATCCTGGCTGCTTTAATCCTCAGCCTGGGTTTTTCCTTCAGGTTGCAACAATATATCTTTAATCGCTCGCTTTGGCTCGATGAAGCTTTACTTGCAAATAATTTAGTAAGTAAATCGATAGTCTCATTATTATTTCAGGCATTAGATTTTGACCAAGCAGCCCCGCCGGGGTTTTTATTTTTAGTAAAAATTGGTAACCGATTATTTGGAACGAGCGATATCGCCCTCAGGCTAGTCCCTTTTGCGGCTGGTGTATTTGCATTGATCACAGCTTACTTTATCGCCAGGACGGTACTTAAAACAGCCCTCGGTCGAGTGGCGTTCTTATGTTCCGTTGCTTTTTCCCCTTCCCTGATTTACTACTCCAGCGAATTTAAACAATACAGTTTAGATGTCTTTTTAGCAGTCCTACTGATTCTCATGGGTCTTTCTTATAAAAAATGGAAAATGGGTTTTTTAATATTTACTCTTTGTGGAATGATTTTTCCTTGGTTTTCTCATCCAACTGTGTTTGTATTAGCGGCGATAGGAGTAACCGACCTGGTGGTGGGTATTATCGGCAAAGATGATCAGGGTGTTAAAAAACTATTCCTGATGGTAATGGCATGGTTATTAAGTTTTACTATTTTTTATATTGTTTCCTTGCACATGGTTACTTCGGATGGTTTTTTGCAAAATTTTTGGGCGCATGGGTATGCTCCTTTTCCTCCAATGAGTTGGGAGGATGCTCAATGGTACCTCAACCGGATCTATCAATGGACCTTTTTATCCTTTCAACAGCTAGGTCCACCGCCGGTTACGGCAATTCAACCATGGTTTTTAGCACATAATATAATTTTATCCATTAGCTTATGGATAGGCGGTGTTTTCTTGTGGTTCAGGTCCAAAAGATTGTTTGGGATCTTGATCGGACCTGTACTCATTACTTTGTTGATGTCCATTCCAGAGTTATATCCGTTTTCTGGCCGGTTAATTTTATTCCTGGTACCACTCGGAATTCTCATAATAAGTAATTTTGTGGATGTCCTGGCGTCGCAGACCCTACAATGGCGAAAAAGTGTGGCGGTTATATTTTTTGTATTTTCGGTAACCGTAAGTTTGAGGGTTAGTCTTCCAAACCTTCTGCATCCATTTGATAACCATAACATTAAGGGTGCCATGTATTTTTTGAAGGATCAATATCGAGAAGGTGATGTTGTGGCCATTAGTCGTTGGAGCCTACCAGCCTATACCTTTTACAGCCGTAATATTCGGCTCGAGAACCTCCCAATGGCAGCAGTGATCGAAGTCCAAAATGATGTAAAGCAAATGATTTCATCATTATGTGGATATGGAGAACCCGGCCGTGTTTGGATTTTGTTCAGCCACCGGTTTTCCGAGAGGCATAAATTACTTGACATTCTTGCTGAAAAATATGATGTATTATCGAGGTGGGAAGGTGAGGGGTCTGGAATATATTTGTGGGATTTAACAAACGTGTGTTATCCTTAATTTTTGTTCGATTCACCTATCTTTGGAGGGTTTCCGATGAATTACCGTAACCTTGGCCGGACCGGCCTAAAAGTATCCGAACTGTGCCTGGGCACGATGCAATTTGGCTGGACCGCCGGGGTAGAGGAATCCTACCAGGTGCTCAATTCGGCATATGAAGCCGGCTTGACGTTTTTAGATACTGCCAATGTCTATTCGCGCTGGGTGGAAGGCAACCCGGGCGGTGTGTCGGAAACGATCATCGGCGATTGGATGAAGAAGTTCAATATCCCCCGCCCTCAAATGGTTATCGCCACCAAAGTACGCGGAAAGATGGGAGAAGGTCCCAACGACCAAGGCCTTGCCCGCGTGCATATCCTGCAGGCGGTTGAGGATTCGCTGCGACGCCTGAAAACCGATTATATCGATCTGTACCAGACCCACTTTTACGACCCCATGACGCCGATGGAAGAAACACTCCAGGCATTGGACGATCTCGTCCGGCAGGGCAAGGTGCGTTATATTGGCTGCTCTAATTACCCGGCCTGGCGGTTGATGGAGGCTTTGTGGACCTCCGATCGTCGTGGCCTGGCCCGCTTCGATAGCTTGCAGCCGCACTTCAGCCTGGTTCATCGGGCCGAATACGAACGCGAACTGGCAGAAGTCTGCCGGACCTACCGCCTGGGGGTGATTCCTTATAGCCCCTTGGCGGGCGGTTTCTTGACCGGCAAGTACCGCCGCGATCAAACGGAAGCCGGCAGCCGACGGAATGTTGAACATTACTTTAGCGACCGCAACTGGGCAATTTTGGATGCGCTGGATACAATTGCCGCAGAACGGACGGCATCTACCTCGCAAATTGCTCTGGCATGGATGCTAACACGTCCAGAAATTACCAGCCCGATCATTGGGCCGCGCTCGTTGGAGCAGCTTCAGGATAACTTGGGTGCTGCAGGTATGCAGCTCACCCCTTTAGAAATGGCAGCCTTGGATCAAGTCAGCCGCTGGCAGGATTAAGTCAATCACTCGGTTGGTTGACCTAACCGCCCCCGTTCTTCTTCGATGATCGAGGCATCCAGCTTCTTGAAGAGCGGTTCCGGTTTTTGCATTGGTGTACCCGCTCGTAGGCGGCTAGGAGCCCAGGTGACGCCATCTTTGGGTGGAAAATATCGCAGGGTGGTGTGTTCGCCTACTTTATCCTCGACCGCTTGAGTTTGCAGGGTACCGAACAATTGGGTATTGTATCCGAGGAAGCTGTGCAGGCGTTGGGATGAAAACGGCAAAATGGGTGCCAGCAGCGTTTTTAACGAGTCGATGGCACGCAGGGCGGTAAAAATGATCCGGGCGGCTGCGCCTTTATCGGTTTTCACTGCAGCCCAGGGAGCAGTCTGGTCCAGGTATTTGTTCACTTCGGTGGCTAAACGCATGGCTTCGCCCAAGGCTGCCCGCAGGTGCACCGTCTCGTATTCATGACCGACGGTTTCGAAGCCTTTTTCAACGGCTGCGAGGAGGTCCTGGTCTTGGGCTGTCAGTTCGCCCGGATCGGGCACCATGCCATCCCAGTGCTTGTAAGCAAAAGAAAGCACCCGGTTTGCTAAATTACCCCAGGTAGCTACCAGTTCATCGTTATTCCGTTTGTAGAAATCTTCCCAATCCCAATCGGTGTCGCGCGATTCGGGCATGTTGACGGTCAGGTAGTAACGGAGTGGATCCGGGTCGTAACGGGTTAGGAAGTCGCGGGCATAAACTGCCCAATTTTTACTACCCGATATTTTTTTACCCTCAAGGTTCATGAATTGATTGGCGGGTACGTCGTAAGGCAAAACCAGTTTTTGGCCATTTTTCTCCTCGAATAGCTCGAGAAATTGTTCGCCAATTCCCATTAATTGTGCCGGCCACCAGGCTGCATGAAAGAAGATATTGTCTTTACCGATGAAATAGAACGCCTGGGCTTCGGGATTAGTCCACCATTTTTTCCATGCCTCTGGGGTTTGGTTAATTTTAGCCCACTCAATAGTCGCAGATAAATACCCAATGACGGCTTCGAACCAGACGTAAAGGCATTTGCCATCCCATCCAGGTACTGGAACGGGAATGCCCCAATCGAGGTCGCGGGTTATAGCACGCGGTTTTAAGCCTTCTGATTCAATCTGACCGAGGGACTGCCCGATAACGGTATCGCGCCAGTAGTGGCGGCGTGCGCGTAAAAATCGGGTCACGTCGGGTTCAAGTTTAGAAAGATCTAAGAAGAAATGTTCGGTCTCGCGCAGCTCTGGCGTCGATCCATCCACTTTTGAACGAGGGTTGAGCAATTTTTCCGGTTCCAGAACGCTGCCGCATTTATCGCATTGGTCGGAACGAGCGCCCATATCGCCGCAGATGTAGCAAGTGCCTTCCACATAACGGTCAGGCAGAAAACGTTTGCTGGCAGGCGAATACCACTGCGGACGGGCTTCGGAATACAGGAAACCATTTTTTTTAAGGGCAAGGAAGATATTTTGAGCAACTGCGAAATGATTTTCGGTATGGGTCGTGGTGAACAGGTCGTAATGGATGCCCAATTTTAAAAACAAATCAAGGAAGCCGCGATGGAATTGCTGGTACACCTCCTCAATCGGTTTGCCTTCGGCATCAGCCCGCAATGTGACCGGTGTTCCATGCGAATCGGTTCCAGATACCATTAATACCTCATGGCCCACCAACCGGTGGAAGCGCGCGACGATATCTCCTGGCAGGTGAGAACCGGTTACATTCCCGACATGAATTTCAGCATTGGCATACGGCCAGGCAATGGCAACCAGAACGAATTTCGACATAAACCACCTCAAATGATTAGGACGAATATTCGGATTTTATCACGAAAAATTTTTAGTACCAGCCTCCTCTGGTCTTGGTCTTATTTGGGACAGAGTTGAGGCGTAGAAAAAAGGATGCCAGCAGGGCTAATTGCAATCATTTCATTGATTACATCAATAGGTAATGGTTTTATCAATAAGTATTCTTGTCAATCGTTTCAGTCTTGACAGAAATGAGTAGGGGGTGTAAGATTGAATCAGCCTGGTGAAGGCTATTGTGTTGGTTCGTTTAATCAAGGAGTTGGTTTAATTGATGGAGTCTGAAGAAGCGGATAGCGGTGATAGTAATCCTCCCATATCGGGAGATCTATCAACGTTAGCCCAGTTCATTGAAAATATGGGATTGCACTTTGAGGACTATGGAGTCCCGCGGATCGGCGGAAAAATACTAGGCCTGCTCTTGGTTTGTGCCCGCCCGGTTTCGCCGGAAGAGATCGCCGAAGTACTCCAGGTCAGCCGGAGCAGTATCTCCACAAACTTGCGTACGTTGTTGATGGCTGGTTTGGCAGATAGGATAACCCTACCCGGAGAACGTAGCGATTTTTACGTCTTATCCGATGACGCCTGGGAATCCTCGTTGGAGATGCGCCTCGATGGTGTCCAATCTTTGCAGGAAATGGTAGAAAATGGCATGCAAGGGTTGGATGATCATCATCCTGGCCGGAAACGGCTCCAAGAGATACTGGAATGGTCTGAACTGGTAAAGCAAAGCTATGAAAAGCTCATCAGTGCGTGGCAATCCCGTAAGGAGGAACCGGCCTGACTGGTATTTAATACCCATCGCCTGAAGGTTACGAACTCTGGCGAATCACACCGGCTGGTACCTCTACCACTAGCCGGTGTTTTTTTTGCTGGTGTTGGAAGATTTAGGAGGCCGAAGATGCGCAACTTAGTTATTCAAACTGAACATCTGACCAAGGAATACCGCCACCGGCGGGTATTAGAAAACTTAACCTTGGAAGTTGAACCAGGTGAGGTCTTTGGGGTTCTTGGGCCAAAAGGCGCGGGTAAGTCCACCCTGATCAATATTTTGCTCGATATTGTACATCCAACCTCAGGCAATGCAATGGTCATGGGTTTCGATTGCCAACACCAATCCATGCAAGTGCGCCGGCGGGTGGGTTATTTACCTCAGGAACTGGCGTTTCCTGCCCGAATAACCGGTGAGGAGATGATCTCGCGATTGGCCCGCCTACGTGGACAAATGGACCGGACCCAGGTACAAAAATTAGCCAACCGATTTAATATCATGCTTGATCGACCGTTGAATACCATTTCCTATTCAGACCAGAGAAAATTTGGACTTCTCCAGGCGGTGATGCATCAATCGGATTTACTGCTTTTCGATGAGCCTACCCGGGGGCTGGATAGTGAAGCCCAATTTGAACTATTCCGGCTGGTCGCTGAAATGCGCCATCAGGGGTGTGCAGTGTTATTCTGTTCTGAATCGTTGGCCGAAATGGAGAAGATTTGCGACCGAGTGGCGTTCTTGCACGCGGGTACCCTGATTTCTATCGAACGAGGTGTCAAGCTTCGCGCTCGCTCAATGCGCAAAGTCGAACTGCGATTCGCAGCCCAGGTGCGGCCTGAATGGTTTTCCGGGCTGGTGAATTTGAATAACGTGGTTTATGAAAAAAACAAGCTGTATTGCACCTTGCAAGGGGATCCCGATGCACTGATTAAAGCTGTCAGCCAGTACCGGGTTCTGGATTTTATCAGCCGGCAGCCAAGCCTGGAGGAGGTTTACCAAGCGTATTTTGGGATCGAAGCCCATGCTGCTTAATCTCAGTATCGATCTGCTGAAAGATCGACTGGATAGGATGAGACGGATAACGGTTATCCTGGCCGTTGTCTACGCCATCGCCGGTTTTTTATCCGTTTTTGTTGAACATTGGGAGCCTGGAGTAAAGGGAGTGTCAATTCTTTTTCGAGAAACGGCGCCCAATTTATCCGCTCCCGCTTCTCCATTACTTCTTTTGTATCTGTCCGTATTGTTACCGATAACGATATTAACGGTGTTGATCTTCGAAAGCAACTCAGTATTTAATCCTAACTCTGCAAATGTACCCATGGCGATTTTGTTGTCCTATCCACTACCGCGATGGATAATTTTCATGAGCAGATTACTGTACTTGGCCGGAGTAACGATTTGGATGCTTATCGTGTGTGGGACCGGATGGATCGTTGGCCGGGTAATGAATTCCGCCCTTGATCCTGGTTGGAGTGTGTTGGCTTATCTGCCTGGTTTGATTCTCTTTGTAAATTTTTTTGCTTATTTAGGGATCATTCTCGGCAGGTTTAGCACTCGTTTGTGGGTCGGCCTCATAATGGTGCTGCTTGGGTTGATTTTTACCTATTGTACTTATTTTTTTCCTGATGGAGCCGTTGCAGGATTGAATTTGGTTTATTTTTCACTGCTGTTCGCATACCTTGGGGAGTCTCCTTTGGTCTCAAATCCTTCACCAGTGAGTTTGGTATTTCTTCTAGGAGTGAATATCCTTGCTGGATGGGTACTATGGAAAATATTTGAGAAGTCAGACCTTGGTTATTTACCTTCTTAACAAACCGATAACCTCATTTTGCCATTCCATTAATATTTAGTTGCTATTATGTCTTTAGCGATCAAAACCCAATTCCTCCGGGTCAGGTCGTGCTCCTGGTGAGTAGGTGACGGTTGGATGTAAAAGAATAACGGTAGAGACAGAAGAAACAGCTTCGAAGCTGTTTCTTCTGTTTTGGTGAGGTCATAATTGTTTCAGGTATTTATCCCTCCATTGATCGCATCCAATTTTCATGTATAATTTAATCAATCCTATTAAGCGATTCCATGAAGGTTGACCCTGGTTGTAGATTGCCGAGCTGCGTTCCCATGGCCAGGTAGGAAGGTTTGGCAGGGGTTTGATTGGGACCCTGTTATCACAGAATCTTCCAGATTCAGTAAAGAGTTGCACGAAGCTGGTCGAATGGTATACTCGAGGTATCGGTAAGGATGGTGGAATGAACCTGCTGGTGGACCCCAATGTTCTGTACCTGGCGCTTGTCGTTGGTCTTGTCTTAGGTATTCTGGCGCTATTTGCACCTGGAACCGGTTTACTCGAAGTAGGGGCCATGTTTGCGCTTGTCTTGGCTGGTATTGGTGCGTTCAGCCTGAATATCAATTTTTGGGCTTTAGGCGTTTTGGTTTTAGGCGGTATTCCTTTCATTTTGGCACTACGTAAGTCCGGTAACTGGATATATCTGGTTCTTACCATAGCCGCTGTTGTGATCGGGTCATGGTTTTTCTTTCGCACCCCGCAAGGTGGACCGGCGGTTAATTTCTGGCTTGCTCTCCTAACCTCTTTTATAGCAACCATCATCTTATGGATTGTCGGAAAAAATGGGTTGGAAGCACTCCATATACGAAAAGATTTTGACCTGACACGCCTGATGGAAACCTTTGGTGAAGCGCGAACCAACATTTTTAAGGAAGGCACGGTTTATATCAACGGGGAAGAATGGTCTGCCTGGAGTGAGATGGAAATTCCAGCTGGCAGCCGGGTGCGGGTAATTGGGAGGGTAGGCCTGTCGCTTCAAGTCGAAACGACCAATGAGTAAGGGTCTGGAGGTTAGACCTATCGAGTAGCCTAGGCTACGAAAATCATAATTAATAACCTGAGGAGGTAAAACATGGAAATCATCTACTGCCTGGTCGGTATTGTTGTACTGCTGGTGTTGATTTTTGTTTCCACAGCATTAAGAGTTGTGCCCGAATTCCAACGCCTGGTTGTGTTCCGCCTCGGACGTTGTATCGGTGAACGCGGCCCTGGTTTGGTCATCTTGATCCCATTTATCGATCGCGCTGTGCGGGTTGATTTGCGCGAACAGGTGCGCGAAATCCCGGCTCAAACATCGATCACTGCTGATAATGCGCCGATTTCGATAGACTTTATATGGTACTTCAAAGTGTTTTCTCCGGTCGAAAGTGTTCTTCAGGTTGGTAATTTTGAACTGGCTGCTCAGGGTATTGCGGCGACGACATTGCGTTCTGTCATCGGCGGTATCATGTTGGATGGTGTTCTCTCCGAACGTGAAAAAATCAATCAATCTTTACGCGTTCGTCTGGATGAGGTTACCGAGCGTTGGGGGGTAAAGGTCACCAATGTTGAGATCCGCGAAATTATCCCCCCGCGTGAAGTCCAGGAGTCGATGAACCGCCAACTTACTGCTGAGCGTACCCGCCGGGCAGTGGTGACCGAATCGACCGGTACCCGTGAAGCGGCGGTAAACGTGGCGGAAGGTGAACGCCAGGCTGCGGTTCTTGGTGCCGATGGTCAGAAACAAGCCGCCATTTTAATCGCCGAAGGCGAAAGACAAGCACAACTCCTCCGTGCGGAAGGTTATTCAGCGGCTCTGGACAAGATTTACTCGATTGCCAAGACAGTCGATTCCCAAACCATGACCTTGCAGTATTTTGAAACCTTGAAGAGTTTGGGAATGGGTGCATCGACCAAGTACATCTTCCCAATGGAATTTACCACCATGCTTGGCGATTTCATGAAAACCCGCCAACAAGACGAAAAGAAAGAATAATTCCCCTCCAAATGACTCCATACTACTCCATGGCTGAGTCTTTTTAAAAACCCAGTACAAAAAAGGGAGTCTGTGATTGGTGGGGGAAGCGGCGAAGATGCTTCCCCCACATTTCAAACCTTTCTTTTACAATGAAGGGTTTTTTAAGTGCCATCATGAATTGACTATTGGGGTAGGGGAGACTTCAAAAAAGCTGGGATTATTATTTATGCCGCTTGAATTTTCCATTGTAGAAGCACACCTTCGCGACTTGTTTAAATTATACAAATTAGAAAAAGAATGTTTTGAGCTGGACGCTTGGCCTTTGCTAGATCTTCTGGCGATATTGGTGATGCCGGGAGTTATTCGCTTAAAGGCACAAGTTGATGGGCTAATGGCCGGTTTTATAGCTGGCGAAATTCGCCCCAAAGGGCATCCCGGTTGGATTGCCACGATCGGGGTGCTAAAACCTTATCGACGGAGCGGAATTGGTCTAGCCCTTTTACAAGCCTGTGAATCGCGGATGACCACCGAGCGGGTACGCCTGTCCGTGCGAAAATCGAATACAGCGGCGATTCGAATGTACGAAAAATTTGGTTATTCCTTGGTGGATTCATGGCTACAATACTATATTGATAAGGAGGATGCTCTGATTTTTGAAAAAAGATTAGATTTTCCTTAAGAACCAGTCGAGGCGTTGACATTCACCCAAACCCACGCTATGATTATAGAGGAAGGTTTAGAGGCGATTATAAGAATGCCTGTTGTACTGACATATAACTGGAATGGCTCCCTCTTAGGGCACGCGTACTGACGCGTGCCTTTTTGTAAAATTTTAACTCGAAAGGAGACCGTCTAATGGATTATGGGATGATAGGCAAGCGAGAAAAAGCCAAAAGATATGCTCAGGAGCGTGAAAGGATCCATTTCAATACGTTTACGGTAACTATGGATGGCGCTAATAATCCCCATCATATTAGTTACGCGAACGGCAAATGGCAATGTGACTGTGACTTTTTCCGCACCCGGGGATTATGCAGCCACACGATGGCTCTTGAGATCATTCTGGAAGAAATGCTGGCCGAGCCTGTTAATTCATAACAAAACAATTTTTACCAGAACAAAAAACAGGCCCGGAATAATAACCGGGCTTGTTTATTGGATCCAATCAACGTTTAATTAATCCTGGCTTTTTACCCGGGCTAATTTGAGGCTGGGATGAGTCTGTACATATAATCCGTCGATTGCATCTTCTTGATTAAGGGCAAATAAACCTTCGACGGAGGAGAAGAAGCGGGCGTTGTCTCTGGCTGCTTTCAGGTCTTGACCGTCCAAGGATGCCAGTGCTTCTTTATTTTTCCTAAAACTCAGATTTTCACCAATCCGCTCCGACATTTCTTTCAAGATAAATTGATGGGTATCGCTTTGCGCATCTCTAAGATCTTTGATCCCCGTAACCAAATTTAAGAATGCCATTTTGAGGTTGCTTTCATCCACATCTTCCTGAGTTAGGCGCTGCGCTTCCCAGAAGTAGGATTCTTTGCCACGGTTAATGTCATAGAATGCGGATAAAAAGACTAGAAAGCGCAAGTAAGCCTGGCGGTAGCCCTTCTCAAAGAAGGAAACCGCCTCTGTTTCGGTAATGATGCCATCGCGTAAACTGATCAAACTGGCGGCTGCCAGCATGGCGCTGAAAGTTGCCAGATGGACACCACTGGAGAGCAACGGGTCGAGGAAACAGGCGGCATCGCCCACCATGAAGTATCCGGGACCGGAAAATTTTTCAGATGTGTAGGAATAATCCGTTTCCGTTTTAATTTCAGAGACCAATTCGGCATTTTCGACGATCTTTTTTATCAGGGGCGATTGGAACAATGCCTGCTGGTAAATTTCTTCGATTGCCATGGGGCGTTTGGCTGCCAATGCGTCCTTATGGATGACCACGCCAACGCTCATGGTATCGTCATGGAGTGGAATAGCCCAAATCCAGCCGTTTGGAATCGAACCAACGGCGATATCACCTTCGCGCCCAGTCGCGAAACGATCGGTTTTTTCCCAATATCCCCATAGGGCGATGTTCTTGAAAACTTCGTGGTAACGCCGGTTGCGTAAATTGCGGGTTGCCATTAACCCGTTCCTGCCAGACGCATCGATCAGATAATCAAAGGATATTTCCCCTGTTTGCCCGGTTGAACCATTCCCGTTCGAATCTACACTATAGGTTACACTTCGCGGGCGGTCATTGGAAAAATTGATCGAGCGAACCTCTATGCCTTCGAAAACTTTGGCTCCCTGGCTTTCCGCGTGCTGTAAAAGCAAGTGATCAAACTCAGAGCGGACGACCTGAAAACTGTAGGTGTTGTCCCCGGCCAGTTCGCCAAAGTTGAGCGCCCAGGTATCTCGTCCCCATTCGAGGTAAGCACCATGTTTTTTTTGAAAACCAAAGGCCTCTAATTTTTCGCGAATCCCCAACAGGTCGATGACTTGCAACAAGGAGGGTAGTAGAGATTCTCCGATGTGGTAGCGAGGGAAGCGCGCTTGTTCTAAAAGGGTTACATCAAACCCACCGCGAGCTAACAATGTGGCTGCCGAAGAACCAGCCGGGCCGCCGCCGATCACGAGGATATTTGAATGCGATGGAATATTGTTCATAGCTTGTCACCTATCTTTTGAATCATTCCTTGGTCAAGGTAGTTTCTACGATATTTGGTTTCTTAAATAGACAGTGATCAGGAGATCCTGTTATTTATAAACCGGACAATAATTATGTAATAAATCCATAAATATTCAGTACCCATTATCCAAAACCGAACCCGATTTGTCAAGGTTAAAATTCTTATAGCCTGATTATAAAAATCCCACGATGATCAGATTGGTTCCTTCAGGAATTTCCTTGGCAAGGTAAATAACGCTTCACCACGGTGGACACCAAGGATGCAAGCTTTCCATGTCATTTTGTTCTAAATCAGTAATAATAACCAATGAGTTGTCTGCCAATCTTTTTTCGGTTGGGGGGTTAGAAGAAATAATCCCGATTGAGGTTAAATTAATCCTGGAAGGCATTATTAACCTTCCAGGATAATGAGCGATCGAATTGGAACTGTCCGGTTACTTGCTGGGTAAGAAACGGGACACTTTTGTTCCACAAACCGGGCAGGTTCCTTTAACCATATCCCTGCCGTTTTTCATTTTTTCTACAACCCCGTTCTTGATTGAACGTTTCGTCCGGCACTTGACACAATAGCCTTCGAAATCCATAAATTCCTCCTTTTTAATCCCAGGTTAATGATCATATTTTACCACTTTTGCACTGGTAAGTAAAAACTTTGTGTTTCAGCTGTCGTTGGGGAAGTTCTGCCCTTGAGCAAACCCCCACCTTGGCCTCGACCTGGAAATCAGGTGGCGAAGGATTGGCCCGGGATCAAGTCGACCGGCGAGGGGATATGGGGCTCTTTTGTACTTGCCCCTTTGAAGCCTGCAATAGCCGGGAAAGAAGATCAGCAATATCATATTGTGATAATCGTCACAAATACTTGTGAAATAAATCACGATTCGACGTATCCACCCATTTTTTATGCTATGATGATCTCGAGTAACACAATCGGCCACCAATTACCACCTAAATTTTTGCATAGGAGGATGTAATCCATGATCAGTACCACGATTTTCCCTGGACGTTATACGCAAGGCGCTGGCGCGCTGGCAAACCTGGGTGAAGAAGTTGCCCGCTTTGGAAAAAAAGCGCTTGTGATTTGTGATCCGTATATTGTCGACAATCTGCTCCCAACATTCCAGAAATCCCTGCAAGATGCGCTACAGGCACAGGTAGTGAAGTTTAATGGCGAATGCTCCGATGAGGAGATCGAACGTTTGAGCGGAGTGGCACGCCAGTTTGGTTGTGAGGTGATTGTCGGAATGGGTGGTGGCAAGACCCTGGATACTGCCAAGGCTGTCGCTTATACCCTAAAAGTACCCATTGCAATCGTTCCCACCATCGCTTCTACCGATGCACCCTGCAGTGCCCTTTCCGTGATTTATACCCCAGAGGGGGCGTTCAAACGCTACTTGATTCTACCCACAAACCCCAACCTGGTCCTGGTGGATACTCTGGTAATTGCAAATGCACCGGCCCGGTTTTTGGTTTCGGGGATGGGAGATGCCCTGGCAACCTGGTTCGAGGCTGAACCTTGCCGGCTAGGTTACCGCGGCAATATGACTGGCAATTTGGGTTCCATGACGGCTTATGCCCTTTCACGCTTGTGCTACGATACCCTGCTCGATTATGGGGGGTTGGCAAAAGCTGCTTGTGAACGCAGGGCAGTTGTACCAGCGTTGGAGCGGGTAGTTGAAGCCAATACCTTGTTGAGCGGTCTGGGCTTCGAAAGTGGCGGCCTGGGGGCAGCCCACGCTATCCATAACGGTCTCACCGTACTAGAGCCGACTCATCATTACTTCCATGGCGAAAAAGTTGCGATCGGTACTCTGGCGTCCCTGTTCCTGACCGATAAAGAGCCAGAATTGATCGATGAGGTGTATACCTTCTGTGAAGAAGTCGGTTTGCCCACCACATTAGCAGAGATCGGCCTGGATAAGGTTAGTGATGCGGATTTGATGAAAGTGGCAGAGGCAGCCTGCGCCCCTGGTGAAACGATCCACAATGAGCTGATTCCGATCACCCCCCAACGGGTGTTCTGGGCGTTGAAAGCGGCTGACGCCGAAGGCTTGCGGCGCGGATGAAGAGAGAATAGCGCGGTTTTTGCCCTACAAAGGGATGTGGGTCGATAAGGCTTGCCGGGTTGGACCAGGCTGTTCAGCCATGGTGGATAAGAATATTCGTGATGGATCTATATTGGAGGGGAAATTTTACCTCAGCCGATAAGTGCTGCTGTTGTCTATGAATTTGGTAGCTCTGAGGTAACTCCCCCGCCACAATGGCCCGAGTAACTCGTTTGTCTTGTGGGGTCCTCATGGTGGAAAATACCCCATGGGTCTACACAACATTCTCTAATACAATCCAAAAAGTAGCGATCGGGATGGCTGTCTGAAAAACTAGCAAGGCAGCCTCCAAAAATCGCTACTTTTCATTTTCATTTTGGCCAATTTCCGGCGAGGTTATGATAGGATTCCAATGGTTTTTAGCTACGCTGGAGGATATTTATGCAAGCTTTAATGATTGTCTTTGTGGGCGGGGCTATATTGCTCACCGGCTTGGCGGTGCCAATGTGGTTAGGTTGTCTGCGACCGAATAGTTGGTATGGTTTTAGGGTGGGACAAACCTTGAAGGATCCTCTGCTTTGGAATGCGGTTAATCGATATTCCGGAAAGCGCCTTTTTATTACCGGGCTGGTTTCCCTTTTTGCAGGTTTAGGGCTGCCTTTTTGGCCAGGGATCAGCCCGGATGGGTATGCATTGGCTTATTCGGCGGTGTTTGGCAGCGTTTTTTTGGTCACCATTATCCAAAGCCTACGCTATCTGAAATCCCAGGCTGGGATTTTAAGGAAGCAGGATTAAGAAAAGGTGCAGGCCGACGAGCTGTTATTGGAAAAGGGTTGGTTCTCGTGCCTATAAATCCGGCTGCAGGGGTTATCCATCCGGTTGTTAAAACACAACAACGTGTGAAAATAGCCATCGAAAGGGTATTTTGGTTTATTCGTTCCAGAAAAAACCAACGATGCCCAAAGTGGGGTTGATCTTATTGGTTTCTGACCTGCTAAGAAGTGTAAAAGTTAACAAACTCCAAACCTTGGTGAAGTCACAAGGTTTTTTTGTGCCTAAATAGTCTTGAGGAACCTTTTTCACCCGCTCAGCGTCAATGATATATGAATATGAATTTCAACCCAATGGGCTGCTTAATAATCGGCGCATGCCCGCCTTTTTCGGCTTGAAGGTTTTGTGTGGGCAGTCACAACCAGAGTTGGTCGTCAAACAACGAATGGCTAACCACAGACAGCCGAAAGGTTTTGCAGAAGGATGTACGCCATGCCAGGTATCGAACAAAATTCCATCACCAAGCGGACAAGATATATACCAGGCGGTCTGCTTATCTTGCTGGGATTCCTGTTGGGGGCGTGTGTACCGCCAACCATCGATCCCTCCGGTGATTTCCAAGCGACTCCACCCGCCCTGGAGGCAATCACTCCGAAAAATCAGGCAGATACCTCATCTACACCAAGCCAGGAAATCCGCTCAAGGGAAGAGATGCCCGAACAAGTGCCGTTCGTGATCGGAACGCCAATTCCAGCGGTAACTGGTGAAACTCCCATAGAGCTGCTGAGGGCTATCCAGGCAGACCTGGCAGACCAGAGTGGGGTCGATTTGAGTGAAATCCGCGTGGTAAGAGACCAGATGGTCATATGGAGCGATGGGTCGCTGGGATGCCCACAACCGGAGATGATGTATACCCAGGCGTTGGTTCCGGGATATTGGGTGGTCTTACAGGTTGGGGATAAAGAATACGATTACCGGGCTGCTGAAAGTGGTTATTTCTTTCGATGTGAAAACGGCGGTTTGCATATCATTCAATCCCAGGATCAATAACACCGCCGATTCGCTAATGGTTAGACTAACGG
>JGI24109J20143_1000090_pt1 | contig 19744 bp, 17 predicted proteins | sample Subbio11_8B_AprC_FD_20143 | JGI IMG/M metagenome (IMG submission 20143) | reverse complement strand
TACCAGGCCGGCGGGGGCTGCTGCCAGGATTGCCAACAAGGTGCTGACCGCGACCCGCCATAGACTGGCCAGAAAGTGAGTGCCCAATGAGCCGCTGACCAGCTCTTGCCAAAAGATGCCGGCCACCAGCAGCGGAGAGGGAAGGATCACCTGGTTGACCAGCATGGCGATCAACTGCCAGGACGCAATCAGGGTCAGGGTAGCCAACAGCAGGTCGCTGCGTTTCACCCTGGCTCCTGGAACGCCCGCAAAGCGCGGCAAAGGGCGGCGTATTCATCCGATTCGCGAAAACCAGGGCGGGTGAGGTTAGGGTTTGGGACAACCCTGGGGTTGCGGTTAGGCGCATCGGAGAGCAAAAGTATTTTTTTCCCGAGCATTGCGGCATCCTCGATGGCGTGAGTAACGACCACCAAAGTCAAACCTTTCTCACTCCATATTTCGAGCAGCAAGCGCTGCAAGCTCTCGCGGGTTGGGACATCCAGGGATGAGAAGGGTTCGTCCATCAAGAGTAAATCTGGATTGAGCGCAAGTGTACGGGCGATGGCGGTGCGCTGGCGCTGACCACCCGAAATCTGCCCGGGGTAACGGTTGGCATAGGGTAACAACCCGAGGCGCTCCAGCCAGGGATCAACATCTAGGGTGGGGGAATAATTAGGTGGGGTATGGACCCGATCAGGGCCGTAATAGTTCCGAATGCGCAAACCCAGGCGGGTATTTTCTCGCACGGTAGCCCAAGGCAGCAAACCGTAATCTTGGATGATCAAACCGGTTCGCGGTCGCGGGCGGGTGAGTGGTCGCCCATCGATAAGCAATCTTCCCGACTGTGGAAAAACGAGACCGGCCAACAATCCCAGGAGAGTACTCTTGCCGCAGCCTGAAGGGCCTAAAACCGCCCAGGTCTCCCCGGGGTGCACCTGCCAGGAGAAATCCTGAAACACCTGCGCGCCGCGCCCATAGCTGAAGCTCAGGGACTGGATCTCGATCATCACCGGTCAAGGCAGGAAGCTGTCGTTGACACTGTCGGAATAAGCCAAGTCTATGCTCAAATAACCTTTGGTTTTTGCCCATGAGAGCACATCCATAAATTGGGCCTCGTCCGGTACACCCTTGAGCGGATAAGTGGGGACTTGGAAGCTTTCGGCTAATGGAGCTGGAACCATGTTTTGTTCGACCATCAAGGCGGCATATTTTTGCGGATCGGCGTTGATCAGGATTGTTGCTTCTTCCACGGCCGCCAGAAATCCGCGTACCGCCTGCGGATTCTGGTCGAGTACCGCTTTGCGGAATGTTATCAGGCTGAAGGATTGCATGGGTGCGCGGGTGTCATCCAAAACTATGACGGCCCCCTGTTGAGCAGCGAGGGTGGAAAACGGTTCGGGCAGCATAGCAGCCTGTAATTCTCCACTGGCGAGCAGCGACATCCGGTCAGGGATTCTCGGCACGGCCACAACTTTTATTTCTTCATCGCTTAACCCTTCTAAGCCCAGCAGATGCTCGGTCAGGTATTCGATAATGGTGGCCTGCGAGACGCCCACCGCGACACCTTTCAAATCTTGAGCGCTTTGGATACCCGAATCTTTTGCTGCCAGGATGCGAAATAAGGCCTGTTCAGGTGTTGCCACGCGGGCGAAACGCACAGCCTGGACCTGGATCGTCTCCTGGTTAAGGAACATGACAGAGGACAGTTCGTTAACCATGGCATCTGCCTGGCCAGCCGAGATCAACTGGTCGCGTTCGGGTGCTGACCCGACCGGGATAAATTCAACCTTGATATTGTGTTTAGTAAAAAGCCCTTCTTGTTGGGCGACAACCATCGGCAGCACATCCAGAATCGGGAGGATGGCAACCTTGAGCGTGACGGTTTCGCCAGGCTGGGTTGGCTGGCAGGCGGATAATACCAGAACCGCGACGATAAGAAGGGGGAGGAGAAAGGCTTGTGATACTTTAGTAGGCATCTTATCTTCCTTGTGGTGGGCTTGTGAAATTGCAGAACTTTCGCTGCCCCCGATTATATCAGCAAGGTTCTCGTCCTGCATACTTCTCCTTTTAGGCCCTGAATAACCGACAGGTGATCATAAGAAGGATGGATTACTAGTATATTTCTACCCAAATACTATACTTAATTTGATAAGGCATGCTAAAATTTAACCATCCCAAAAATAACCACCGGAGGTGAACATGTCAAGCATAAAAACCACCCTGAGCGGCTATGCGGGCTATCGTGGCCGCGAAGGGCATTGGAGTTTCCTGCTCCACCGAATAACCGGTGTGGGCATTGTTTTATTCCTGACCATCCACATCATTGATATCGCTCTGGTCTATTTCCATCCGGCCGGGTTCATGGAGGTTCTCGAGCTTTATCAAACGACGCTTTTTGGAATTGGAGAAATTGCCCTTGTATTTTCCGTTTTCTTTCATGGCGTTAACGGACTGCGAATTGCTTATTTTGATATGTTCAAGCCCCAAAACTGGACGATCGAGACCCAGCGCAAATCATCCTGGATCACCCTTGCCATAGCGGTTGTCCTCTGGCTGCCAGCCACCTTTGTGATGGTTCGTAATATTCTCTACCATAATTACGGCTTGTTTGGTGGATAGGAGCTTACCATGACAACGACAAGTGAGCCGGTTCGACGGGTAAAAATAAAACCAAATTATGAAACCATCGCCTGGAGATGGATGCGCTATTCAGCCTTCCTGCTCATCCCGCTTGTGTGGGGGCATATGATTTTACAAGATGTTGTGGTGGGTGTGCACGCCATGGACCTGGGCTATGTGGCTGACCGATGGGCTAACCTGGGCTGGCGCATCTACGACGGGCTGCTGCTTGGGTTTTCCTTTGCGCATGGGGTAAATGGTTTGCGTCAGGTGCTCAACGATTTCGTCCCCGGTAAAAGAGGTCGCCTGGTGCTCAATTGGGGTTTGTTTATCTTCTGGCTGACCGTATTTCTAATTGGTTTTATTGCCCTAATTGGCGGCGTTACCCAGGAATTTCCGCTCTAACAACTTCATGGAGGTCAGTTCAATGACTCAAACACATGTTTTCGATGTCATCATTGTCGGCGGAGGAGGGGCAGGGTTAATGGCCGCCTTGTATGCTTCCCGTAGTGCCAAAACTGCGGTGCTGAGCAAACTCTATCCAACCCGCTCGCATACCGGAGCAGCTCAAGGCGGCATCGGCGCAGCGCTCGGCAATTTGGAAGAGGATCATTGGGAATGGCATGCCTTCGATACAGTCAAAGGCAGCGATTACCTGGGTGACCAGGATGCGATAGAGTTCATGTGCCACGAGGCAGTCCAGGCAGTCTTCGACCTGGAACATTTTGGCTTGCCGTTTTCCCGCACGGCGGATGGACGCATTGCCCAGCGTCCTTTTGGCGGGCATACCAACAACCTCACCAAGAAAAGTATCCGCCGGTCGTGCTACGCGGCCGACCGTACCGGCCATATGATCTTACAAACTCTTTATCAGCAGTGCATTAAAAACCAGATTACATTCTTCGATGAATTTCAAATGCTGGACTTACTGATGGATAAGGGCGTTGCAGCCGGGGTAGTGGCGGTGGAATTGGCGACCGGGGAAATCCATGTCTTCCATGCCAAATCGGTGGTGCTCTCTACCGGGGGGCATGGTCGCATGTGGGAAATCACCTCGAATGCCTATGCTTATACCGGGGATGGTGTCGCGATTACTTTGCGCAAAGGGATCCCGGCCGAAGATATGGAATTTTTTCAATTCCACCCCACCGGAATCTACAGGCTGGGCATCTTGATCACTGAGGCGGTACGCGGGGAGGGCGGTATCCTGTTCAATGGTAAAGGCGAGCGCTTCATGGAACGCTACGCACCGACCATCAAAGATCTGGCATCCCGAGATGTCATCAGCCGGGCGGTTTACCTTGAAATTAAGGAAGGGCGCGGTATCAACGGCAGTAATTATATCCATCTCGATATCCGCCCTGAAACGGTCAACAAGTATGCGGAATTGGATGGTCGTACCCATCCGGATGGCACACCCTACCGGGTAACAGCCGAGGAAGTCCTGGCCAAGATCCCCGATATTACGGATTTCTGTCGCACATACCTGGGCGTGGATCCGGTCAAGGATCCTATGCCGATCCAGCCCACTGCCCATTATGCAATGGGCGGTATCCCCACCAACAAATTGGGTCAGGTTGTAATCGACAACCAGGAGACAGTGCTGCCCGGTTTGTATGCCGCCGGTGAATGCGCCTGCGTTTCGGTCCACGGGGCCAACCGCCTGGGCACCAATTCGCTGGTCGATCTGGTCGTATTTGGAAAACATGCCGGCATTCAGGCCGCTGAATATGCTTCGGGGGCCTATATGCCCAGCTTGCCGGCTGATGCGGAGGAATATACCCGGAAACAAATTTCGGATTTAATGAATGGGAGTGGCAAAGAAAAAGCTGCTCAAATCGGGCGCGAACTGCGTAAAGTCATGGCGGATGATGTCGGCGTATTCCGGACGGAGGAAGCCCTTGGCCATGCGGTTGAAAAAGTTAAGGAACTACGCGAAAGATTTGCTCAGGTGCGGGTGAACGATACCGGCAAGGTGTTCAATACCGAATTATTGAACACCTGGGAACTCGGCAACTTGCTCGATTTGGCGCTGGTTACGAGTGTTTCAGCGCTGGAACGAAAAGAAAGCCGTGGCGCTCATGCGAGGGAAGACTTTCCTCGCCGCAACGATACCGAATGGCTGAAACACACCCTGGCCTACATGGATGAGTTCGGCCGGGTGCGCCTGGAATACAAACCCGTAAAGATAACCCAATTCTCCCCGCAGGATCGGGTTTATTAATGAGGAGCACACCATGGAAATCCGCTTGAAAGTTTTTCGTTACCAACCCGAAAAGGATCAACGTCCACGCTACGATGTTTTTACCCTCGAGGTCGATCCTACCGACCGCGTACTGGATTTGCTCGAATATGTGCACGGAGATGTGGACGGCTCACTCGCTTTTCGACGCTCGTGCGCACATGGCGTATGCGGGTCGGACGCCATGCGCATTAATGGGCGTAATATGCTGGCTTGCAAGGTGCTGGTGCGAGATATTCATTCCGGTGAGATCACGGTCGAGCCGCTCCTGGGCATGAAAGTGATCAAAGACTTGATTGTGGATATGGATCCTTTTTTCGACCATTATAAATCGGTGCTGCCGTATCTGATCAATGACGCTCCGCTGCCCGAAGATGGGAAAGAACGCCTCCAATCGCCGGATGCTCGCGAACGATTTGATGACACCACCAAGTGCATTCTTTGCGCGGCGTGTACCACCTCCTGCCCGTCTTTTTGGGCTAATGATCGATACCTTGGACCGGCAGCCATTGTGAATGCCCACCGTTTCGTGTTCGACAGTCGCGACGCGGGGGCAGCTCGACGCCTGGAGGTGCTCAATGAGCAGTTTGGGGTGTGGCGCTGCCGGACAGCTTTCAATTGTACCGAAGCCTGCCCACGGGATATCAAAATCACCCAGGCTATCGCCGAAGTGAAGCGCGCGATCATCACCGGCAAACTCGTGTAGGATGGTTTGTTTCGATCTTAATAAAGGTGAGGGATTTCCTCGCCTTTTTTATTTCCATCCTGGAAATACGAGGTATTTGGGATGGGCTAAGAATTGATATCCATCGACCGCCAACTTCTGTATAATGAAAGAGAACCAAGAGTTAGATGGGAAAGGGTGTCGGCATGTTTGTCACAATCTTGTCGGGGCAAGTAACTCACGAAAATTGGTCCCCATTAAAAAAGTCTTACCAACAGGCTGTCATCAAGTATCAACCGGAGGGGTTAATCAGTTCGATGCTAGTGCAGAGCGAAGACGATCCGACTCTCTGGCAAATCATATCGCTTTGGCCGGATAAAGAAACCTTTACAGAGGCCGAGCGTAAAGATCAGGCCAATATTTGCGTCAAACTATTTTGCAAAGCAGGCAGTATTCCAAACCGGCGCGGCTACACATTGGTTGGAAGATACACGCGCGTCTGAACCGGGTTAAAAAGCTTGTCGAACCCATCATGATTGCCTGGCTGACTCGCCTCGAGGAAATGGAGTCCGAAATTGAATACAGACTGCCCCCCGGGGTTGGGCAAATGGCGTTTCGTTATACGAGCGGACAGGTGCCGGTCTTGCTTTCTGCGCCCCACGGCGCAGCCCATATGCGAAATGGGCGGCTTAAAGAGGAGGATGACTATACCTCCGGGTTGGTCCGTCTGACAGCCGAGGTAACCGGAGCTCATGCCTTGTATGCCTGGCGGAAGTCGAATAGCGACCCAAATTACGATCCTGTTTCTCCGTACAAAAAAGCTCTCCGCCGGATTGTGAGGCGTAAAGGGATTGGATTTGTGATCGATGTGCACGGCTGCGCAGCCTACCGCGAGTTTGGTTTGGGGGTTGGCACCATGCGCGGACAGAGCTGCCCCCACCATCGCACCCTCATTTTGCGGGCCCTTTACCGCCTCGGCTTTCGCGAAGGTGGACCCTGGCTCTCCCGTCTGGACATTGACGATACCTTTACTGCCTCAGGGGGCAGCCGCCAAGAAACGATCACCCGCTTTTGCTGGCAGAAATTGCAAGTGCCAGCCATCCAACTTGAGTTCAATTCTTACCTGCGGGTGGTGCGGCGGTTACCGGAGGCTTCTGAGCGTGATCCTTTTCAGGGTGACCCGGCCCATATTCAACGCGCCATCCGCGCCCTGATTACACTTGTGCGGGTATTAGAAAAATCGAATTTGTAGACGAGTTCGAGGGTTACAAAACGGATATTTTGCCCACCAGGCGGATATCGCGCGAGGAACTGCCGATTCGGATCTCATAAATCCCCGGCTCAACCGTCCAGGTGTGTTTTTGCGGGTCGAAGAATGCGAATGCACGCCCATCGAGCTCAAAAATAACCGTTTGAGACGCGCCAGGTTGAAGGCCGATTTTGGCAAAGCCTTTCAATTCGGCCGGCGGCCGGGCAACCGACGCCTGTTGGTCGTGCATATAGAGCTGGACGACCTCTTTACCAAAACGGTTGCCGCTGTTGCGCACGGTCACCCTGACCTGGACGGGCTGGCTGGCAGCAATGCTTTCCGGAAAGGTCAGGTCGCTGTATTCAAATTGGGTATAGGAGAGCCCGTGCCCAAAGGGGTAAAGCGGGGCGATATCGCGATGGTCGTAATGGCGGTAGCCGACAAAGATCCCTTCACCGTAATGTACGTTGTGCAGCTCAGGGAAATGGTTGAAGGCAGGGGTATCTTCCAAGCGCAGCGGGAAGGTAACGGGTAGTTTACCGGAAGGGTTGGCATCACCGAGTAACGTACGCGCAACGGCGCGGCCGCCTTCCATACCGGGATAGTAGGCATGCAATACAGCGGCGATCCGCTCGATCCAGGGCATCGCGACCGGTGAGCCGGTGTTAAGCACAACGATGCAATTCGGGTTAGCGGCTGCCACCCGAGTGATCAATTCGTCCTGCCGGCCGGTTAAGTTCATATGGGTGCGGTCTCGTCCTTCTGTTTCGTGGTACTCCGGCCATCCGGCAAAAATGAGGACAACATCGGCCCGCCGGGCTAATTTTACCGCCCGGTCCATGCGTGGATCCTGGTCCTTCAAGGGTGTATAGCCGAACAAGACCCTCAAATGGGGATAGTCCAACCACTCTGGGGCGACGAACTCGATCCGCAGGTCGTAAGCTTGCCCGGCGACCAAATCCATGGATGCAAAGCGGGTCGGTGAAGGATCCATGGGTGAAAAGTGGTTGTTGGTGTTTTCCACCAGCAGTTGATCATTCAGATATAGGCGGCAGGATCCAGCATTTTCGAGACCAAAAGTGTGTAACCCGCTCATAGGAGGGTTGATTTTACCGCTCCAGCGCACAGAGAAGGGGCGTGGTGTTTGTTCCAATGGCGCGAAAGTGACCGTCCAGAAATCCAGGCTTTGGTCCACCCGCGAGATGAGCGCCTGCCCCGAAAAATCACCGCTGGCGAAATACTGGCCGTACAGGCCACCACCTTCCCCCATATCGGGGGTGAGCAACTCGGCAGCCAGCGCCGGCAGCGCCTCGAAGTTATCGCAGCCTTGTTCGAATTCGAGCTCAACTTTTCCGCCCAGCAATTCGTTCAACCCCTCGAGCGGGCTGGTACGATAAGGGGGTATGACGAATGAACTGCCGCCTCCGCCAATGGCCCCGGTTGCAGCCATCGGGCCGATGACGGCCAGGGTCTGAAGGGCAGCCGGGTTGAGCGGTAGAATCCCGCCCTCGTTTTTGAGCAAAGTAAGGGATTCCTCGGCCATTTCACCCGCCAGAGATTGATGTTCAGGTGTGTTGAATGTGCCGCCCGAAGGTTCCTCAGCACCCGGAAGCTTGTTTGTTTTTTGCAGCAAGCCTAATATCCGGCGGACAGCATCATCAATGACGGCAGGGTCAAGTTGCCAGGTGGCAACTGCCTCGACCAGCAGCTGGCCAAACCACCGCGCCGGTCCAGGCATTTCCAAATCCAGCCCGGCCTTCAAAGGTTCCACAGTAGCGTGGACTGCGCCCCAATCCGAGATTACAGCGCCCTGGTAACCCCATTCTTCTTTGAGAATTTCGCGCAGCAAGATTGGATTTTGGCTCGCATAAATCTCGTTGATCCGGTTGTAGGCGCACATCACGGTCCAGGGATCGGCATTTTTGACAACCGCTTCGAACTGCGCCAGGTAAATTTCACGCATCGTGCGTTTGTCTACATCCGATGAACCGCGCAGCCGCTCGGTTTCCTGATTGTTAAGGGCAAAATGTTTCAGGGACGCGCCCACGCCCCGGCTTTGCACCCCCTTTACATACGCAACCCCGATTTTACCAGCCAGGTATGGGTCTTCAGAGTAACTTTCGAAATTGCGTCCGGCGAGCGGGTGGCGGATAATATTCACGCATGGACCGAGCAACACATCGCAGCCAAGCGCGCGGGTTTCCTCAGCCAGCGCCTGCCCAACGCGGTAGATCAGATCAGTATTCCAGGAAGCGGCCATCGAAATGCCGGTTGGAAACGATGTTGCCGGAGAAAAGGTTCGCCCACCCTCCAGGGTGGAGCGGACGCCATGCGGCCCGTCGGTCATTACCAGAGATCGAATTCCTAAACGCGGTATCGGGACAGTCCGCCAGTTATCCAGGCCGGAAAGCAAGGCACATTTTTCCTTGAGGGTTAACTTGGTTAGCAGTTCATCGATTTGTGATTCTAAAGTAACAGAAAGGGGAGAATTGGACATTGGTTACCTCGATTAGACATGCATACAGGTTCATCTTCCCAAGAGTGACAATGGGATTATTTGGATAGTGCAATATTATTAGGGTAAAAATTAGGGATCATTCCCCAGGCACGCCATCCCTCTCTATCTTACCGGTTTACGTTGAGCTGTCAAGGAAAGGTGGGTTATGATTACAGGGGGTGTAGTATATAATTCCATCCGGTTTCTATGTTCACTATTCGCCGTCTCTTTAGGTCAGCGCAACCGGTTCCACCAGAACACAGGCGTAATTTTTTGCACCTTTATTTTGACATTGCCTGGTGGGGGGTGCTTAATGGCAGTCTGTTGATCTTCCTGGCAATTTATGCTTCACGCTTGGGGGCATCCACATTCCAGCTTGGATTATTGACGGCCTCACCGGCTTTGGTCAACCTGTTATTCACCTTTCCGGCTGGCGCTTTGATACGCAGCACACAGACAGCACAATCAACCCGCTGGTCGGCCCTGATCATGCGGTTATTCTATTTTCTGATTATACCTCTGCCACTCTTCCTGCCACCCGAGATCCAAATTTGGTCCATCCTGGCGATCACCTTGGTGATGAATATCCCCGGCACGATGATTGCGATCGCCTTCAACGCTTTTTTTGCCGAGTCGGTGCCGCCCCAATGGCGCGGGCAGGTCGCAGGTACCCGTAATGCGCTGTTCTCGATAACCACCATGGGGACAGCTTTAATTGTGGGTTTGCTGCTCGATCACCTGCCTTTTGAAGTTGGGTATACAGTCGTTTTTGCCATTGGGGCGGTTGGATCGATGATGAGCACCATCCACTTGTGGTTGGTGCGGTTACCGCCGAATGAGACCATTCAAAAGCCGGCCATGCTACCCGCCGAGGTTCGTGATATGCTGTACAAAGTCAATCATGCGCCATTAAAGGCCTCCCGCCTGAAAGGGCTGCGCCTGGACGTGATCCGGGGTGCGTTTGGCCGTTTATTGGGTTTGATCATTGTTTACCATATTGCCATCTTTCTCATCAGCCCGGTGGTACCGAAATACCAGGTAGATACTTTGTTGGTGAGTGATGGGCTCATCAGCCTGGGTACCGTCTTGTTTTGGGTCGCCCATTTCTTTGGTTCCTTGCAGTCCCGCCAATTGGCTGGCCGGTGGGGGTTCCAACGCATGACGGGTTATGGGACCATGGTGATCACCATTTCGTTGTTAATATTTATATATAGTTTTCAAACCTGGGTTTATTTATTGCATGCCTTCATCGGTGGTTTAGGCTGGTCGTTGATTTCAGGGGGGATGATGAATTTTATTCTGGAGCGTATCCCGGTGGACGATCGCCCGCCGTACCTGGCCTGGTACAACCTGGCGATCAATGCAGCGGTTCTACTGTGCGGCCTGTTAGCTCCACTAATCGCGGGGACGATTGGAATGGTTGCTACCCTTTTAGTTGCGGTGGCCCTGCGCATGATTGTAGGCCTGGTTTTATTGCGGAAACCCTAAGACCCTTTAGAAATTATGTTTTATAATATAAACATGACTCTTACAAATTACCCTAAACCCCAACGAACTTTGACAAAAGCCGAGGCCAGGCGTTTTATGCTCGCTCATCAGGCTTTATGGCCGCCGCGTTCTTTAGACGGGAAGGCGGCGGTGATCGATTTTTTCCGGAGGGTTGGTTGTATCCAATTCGACCCGATCAATGTGGTGGGTTGGAATCCGGATCTGGTTTTACAGGCGCGGGTCGTCAATTACCGCCCACAATTGCTCGACGCGTTGCTCTACAAAGACCGCCTATTGTGGGACGGGTGGGACAAGGTCCAGTCGATTTATTTAGCTGAGGATTGGCCTTATTTTTCCCGCCGGCGCGCCGCGAATCGTGAAAACCACTGGTTTCCTCAAGATGTGGCGGTCAAAATCCACCCTCTCATTTTGGAAACCATTCGAGATGGAGGCCCAATATGCTCTCTAGACATCCAGCAAAAAGAGAAGATAGACGGGTTTTGGGGCGTACCGGTGCGGGTGGAACGGGCAGCTCTAGAGAATTTGTATGCAAATGGCGATTTAGGGATTCACCACCGGGTGGGTACCAGGCGATATTTCGATTTGGTGGAACGACTGCTTCCGGCCGAACTGTTGGCAAATCCAGATCCAACCCCCGACGAGGAATCTTACCAGGATTGGCATGTGCTGCGCAGAGTAGGGGCTGCCGGGCTGGCAAATTTAGGTGAGACCGAATACTGGGGGGGTATCCTTGGCGTAAAAGCAAACCACAGGCGGGCAACCCTGAACCGCCTGATCGAACAGAGCCGAATAAGCCCCATCGCAGTGGAAGAAGGTCCCAAGCAGCCGTTTTTTATGCGCACAAACGATACCGAGCTTCTCGAGCGTGTGTGCTCAGAAGCGCCTATCGAGAAGCGGGCTGCATTGATCGCCCCATTGGATAATTTGATCTGGCAGCGAGATCTGGTGCGCAGGATATTCGATTTTGATTACATTTGGGAAGTTTATAAGCCGGCCGAAAAGCGTCAGTACGGCTATTATGTTCTGCCTGTACTTTACGGCGATCGTTTCGTGGCACGTTGCGAGCCATCTCTGGAGCGCAAAACCAAGCAGCTCAGCATCCGCAATTGGTGGTGGCAAGAAGGGATCGTTCCGGATGAAGAAATGTTGGCTGTTCTCGCTGATTGTCTGGAAGATTTTTGTGCTTATCTAAACGCGGTTACGATACAATTAACCGGCGCGGCTGCTCAGGATCCTTTTTTGCGGCGTTTATATCCACCAATCTAAATTCAACCGCGTCCGATCGGGTCTTAAAGCCGCCACTCAAAGATCTACGTCCAAGGACTCTAACTCGGACGATAACAAACCGGGGAACTCTTCACATATCATTTTCAGGAAAAGTTTCACTACCGCCGGGTCAAAATGGGAGCCGGACGAATCCAGAATGTGCTTCATGGTTTCATCGGGCGTCCAGGCTGGACGGTAAGGCCGGTCGTGGGTTAGCGCATCCCATACATCGATCACAGCGAAAATCCGCGCATTAATCGGTATCTCTTCCCCTTTCAATCCGCGCGGATAGCCGCTGCCATCCCAGCGTTCGTGATGACAGTAGGGCACCTCCAAGGCTTCGTTCAAATAAGGAACATCGCTGAGAATATCGTAGGCAAATTGNGGATGCTGGCGCATGACGGACCATTGAACATCGGTAAGTGGGCCGGGTTTGTGCAGGATATAGTCTGGCACCCCCATTTTACCTATATCGTGCAATATAACCCCGCGGCTTAAGTTACGCAGTTGGTTGGCTTGCAGTCCTTTTCGGGATCCTAAGCGGGTAGCCAGATCCATCATCCTTTCGGAATGTCCGCTGGTTTCTTTATCGCGCAGCTCGAGCGCATGGGCCCAGCCTTTGAGGGTGGCCTCGTACGCCTGGATCAGGTCACGGTTTGCCTGTTGAATTTGCTGAACCATTTCGGCATTTTCAAAGGCAATGGCTGCTTGCAGCGCCAGAGATTGAAGAAATGTAGCCCATTCTGGGTCGTGAATGGGGTTGCGCTTGGAAAAGGTTTCCAATACCCCTATTTGCTTTCCGACAATAATCATTGGCGCGGCTGCATAGAAGCTGTAAGGGCAATAATCGCGGTAGCGAACAGCCAGCCATTCGGGAAGATTGCCGTCATTCAAATCGGTAAAAATTAATACTTCGTCGTTATCACAGAAATCAATTCGTTCACCTTCACTATTGCATAAATTAATCGGTGGTATTAAGGCAAGCTCATTGCCCACGGCCGCAGTTGGGATAAGCGCCATGGTTATCGGCTCAATGATTAAAATGTCCACCGAGTCTACCCCAAGTGATTCTTTGATCGTGCTAGCGACAGCCTGTAATTTTTCATGTAAATTGTTCTTATTCGTGATGGTGGAATCAATCTTTCGGAGTGTTGTCAGGCGCGAGAGATGTAAGCGGGTCTCTTCTAAACTGTTGCGCACCTTTTGTTCGGTTTGGCGGTGGGTGGTGATATCGACACCGATGCGCGCCATTCCAACCAGATGATCAACTTTATTCCTTAAGACGGTGTTGTTCCAGGAGATTAAACGTTTTTCATTACTGCGTACCAACATGTAGGATTCGCTGTGAGGATGATCATCCCCCTGGTCCAAGGCCTTATAAAAACCGCGGCGGCGATGATCGCGTTCCTCAGCGGGTATGAACAGGTTGAACCAATCCTGGTCGATGACCTCGTAACGGTACCAGCCGGTGAACTTGAGAAAGTAATCGTTGCAAAAGGTGATCTTGCCATGCTTATCCAGGATAACTGCGAGCAGGCGTAATTTTTGAAGTACTTCGCGGAATTGGCGTTCAGATTTAAGCAAGCTTTCTTCGTACTGTCCAATTTCTTCAATGGTTTGGTTAGCCGCTTTAGCCAGGCTTGCTAATTCATCCAAGCCTTTATCAGAGATTCTTAACGAAAAATCGTGGGTTTCACGGAAGCGATTGAACCCTTCGGTGATGGTCAATAACCGCTTCGAAAATGAGCGGTCAAAATAAAGATAAGAGAGTCCGGACATGAGAAGGGTGATCATCAAAAATAAAGGGATCAGATTTCGCAGGCTGGTGATTCCTTGCGTGTAGATGCTGCGCGGCTCGTCGACCCTCAGCAAGACCAAATTTTCTCCCTGAATATCTTTGAGCAGAGCATATCCAGCAATTCGCTGATGGATTATCTCCTCGTTCTGGTCCTTTAACGGCTGAATAAAGACAGGTTCTTCCGAGTTTTCAAAATGTGCTGCTGCCGCCTGGTAATCTGCCGTCAGGGGCGTGTTGTCGAGGGTGGCATAATCGAGCGAAATTTGGGTTAATGGTTTCCAATTCTCCATCATTTGTTGGTTCAAGTATTTGCCAAACAGGATCATCCCATTGGGCGGCTTATTATTATGGGTTGTCCGGACAAAGCGGATAGAAACGAGCAATGGACCCTGACTGGTTTGTAGAAGCCCACTTTGCAGCATTTCCGGGTTTGAATCGGGAGAGTAAGGGAAGATTTCGCGAATCGAAACGTGGATGTCTTCAGGCGGGGGAATCGATTGGAGAGCATTAGATCGGATACGAATGCTGGCAATAGGGTTATGCTGAAGATCGTAAATCATGACAAGATCCACACCCAATTGCTCAAGGGTAGTATCGGAAAGGGAAGTATCGATAAATGTCTGGTCTGGTTCCCGAATAAAGTTGTAGGTATCATCCCGATAGGCAAAACCGGCGCTCATCGCGTTCAAAATGTTGATTTCGATTTGATAAGTTTCCTTCATGCGGGTTACGGAGCGGGTTATTTCGGTTTGTTCCCATTGGGTAAAACTCCTCCAGAACAAATAATTGGAAATAAAATAAAGGCTGACCCCAGATATACAGGCGGTGGTCAGTACGATGAGGAAAACACGCAAGCGCAGACTCATAGCGGGTACCGTGAATTAGCCTGAAGAGGATCTTGATCGGCCATTGCAAAGCAATAGATGGGGGGTTGGCCTTAAAATGGTTGTGGGCAAAAATACCTGAGGAAGGCTTTTGCCACCTCATTCCAACCCTGTGGACAACCATCCCCCTTCCTGTGAGGTGCAATTAGTGTGCCTTGATCCCCGGTGAATAAATATTCGTAATTATTCCCCATTAATTATAAAGATTCTGGGGTGAGCAATAATTACAATCCCTTTACAATTTGGGATGTGCACGTTGACCCCCCGCTTAATGATCCGATAATACGAATGATGTCATCGGGTTGTAATTGCCGGTCGAGGGATGAGATCAGTTCTTTATTGACCACAATCAAGATGTGTTCGCGGATATGGTCTTGTTCGTCGATCATCCGAAAGCGCAGGCCCGGATATTGGCGATCGAGATCATAAAGAATTTCTGCAATCGTACTCCCGCCAGCCTGTACTTCGGCTGCGTTGGTGTACGACCGCAATTGAGAGGGAATCCGCACGATCATTGCTGAAAAGTGACTGCCTCGATAGCCAGAATTTCCGGCAGGAAATCTGCCAGTCGATACCAGCGGCGCCCTTCATTGGTACTCCCCCAAATTTGACCGCCAGTTGTGCCGAAATAGATGCCCAGGCTATCCTCTAAATCGGCGGTCATTGCCTGGCGCTTAACTGTAAAGTATCCATGGGCAGGGGGCAGACCCTTGCGCATCCGTTTCCAGGATTTCCCTGCATTCCGAGTTGTGTAGACTGCTGGTTCACCTCCCGGGCTGGTGCGAGGCCAGACATCGGTGCCGTCCATTGGAAAAACCCAAATCTGGTCGGGGTTGCGCGGGTGAAGCAGGATAGGAAAGCCAATATCCCCAACCGGTTCAGGCATGTTAACCCCGATGCGCTCCCAAATCCCATTTGGGCGGTTCATCCGGTAAACGCCCAAATGATTCTGCTGGTAAAGAACATCGGCATCCGCCGGATGAAGACGCAGAGCATGGGGGTCATGCCCAAAATCGGCATCCGGGTCAGGCAGGAAATCGGCCTGGCAGCCAGAATTGAGCGGCTGCCAGGTGGCCCCTTGATCTGTAGTTTCAAAAACCCCACCCAGTGAAAAGCCGATATAGATGTGGTTTGGATCGCGTGGGTCGATTTGGATGGAATGCAATCCACCTCCCCCTGGGGGAGTAAATTCTTTTGGGCCAATCCAGGTCCGGCGCAATGGGTTTTTGTTGAAGCCAGCAACCCCGTGCCAGGTATCACCGTTGTCTTCAGAACGGAAGATGGCCGCGGGGGAAGTACCGGCATACCAAATACCCGGTTCAGAAGGGTGACCTGGCGCCAGGACAAAGGTATACCGGATGGTCTCCCCTTTTTTACCTTTGATCGCTTTCGGGAAGGCTGGCGGCTTTGTGGCCTCGCTCCAGGTTTCGCCGCGATCGGTGGAGCGGAAAATGGTCGGGCCGAGGTGACCAGTACTGGCAGCCAGTAGGATCGTCTTGCCGTCGCGTGGATCGAGGTGCATGTGGTTGATGATGGAGCCCAACAAGATTGGTCCTTGGAGGGTCCACTTTTCACGCTGGCGGTTGCTGTGGAGCATAAAACCGCCCTTGCGGGTGGCTATTAGTAAAGTAACTTTACCCTTTTGGGGAGTTCCAGATTTCTTTTTATCGCTCATTTTTCCCTCCTGCATTGGTACTCTCTACGGGTAATCAATTTCTTTTAACCATGTAGATAAAATATTACCCTAATCGTAAGGTGATATCAAGGGATTAAATTAATATGAATGCCGGGCCACCCCTTCTTCCGTACATCCGCTATTATTTTTCCTGTTGGCTGGTTACGATGTTCCGGGCGGCCAGGACGAGGATCTCGAAACCGCGTTCCAGCAACGTTTCAAGGCCAGGCGCGGCCTGATCCGCTTCGAGTTGTTCCACTGCGCGCAACAAGGCCCCCCGCAGCCCGCTGGCATGGTGGGCAAAAACCGAATCGGCTGACAGCCGTTCCAGCCGGGCGGCGAGCTGCAGAGCGCGTTCGAGCCGGTTTTGGTGGAAATTTTCGGTGGCTGGCATACCCATGAGTTGTTTAATTCTATCATTACCAGGGGCAGGAACTTTCCTCTGCCGCTGTACGTCTATCAACCGGAGGGTGACAAATTGGTTCCCCTTAGATGAACCCGATTTTTATTAATTTTCAACTTCCCAAAATGGATTGGAGACGAGATGAACCCAAAACAAAAAGGTTTAATTGTGCTGGTGATTGTCCTGGCCTTGGTGGTCACAGCCTGCCAGCCGCAGCCGGTTGATCCTGTTCAACCCTCACCAGAAGCCCTCCCAACCGAACCCGTTCCTTCACCGATAGGGCAGAAACCAGGCGATTTTTTAATTTCAAATGTTGAACGCGTAAGCGCCCCTGAGGTAACGGAAGACGATCAGCAAACACTCAGCGCCGGAAACACTGCCTTTGCGCTCGAACTGTATCAGCAGCTTCGTCAAATGGATGAAGGCAATCTTTTTTACTCGCCATACAGTATTTCAATCGCACTGGCGATGACTTTAGCCGGAGCGAGTGGAGAAACAGAGAGCCAGATGGCGGATGCGCTAAACTTCAGGTTGGAGCAGGCGCGCCTGCACCCCGCCTTCAATGCGCTCGACCAACAATTGCAAACAACCGCCCAGATGGAGGACGAACCGGCATTTCGGTTAAATATCGCCAACTCCTTGTGGGGACAGAAGGATTATCCTTTCCTCGCCGAATTTCTGGATACATTGGCGCGCAATTATGGCGCCGGCATGAACATCGTCGATTATGGTCAACCGGAACAGGCACGTAAAATCATCAATGACTGGGTCGCCGGTCAAACCGAGGACAAGATCCAAGACCTGATCCCTGAGGGTGCCTTGGACACCCTCACCCGGCTTGTGCTGACGAATGCGATCTACTTCAATGCCACCTGGACCTTTCCGTTCGACCCGGGCGCTACCCGCCCAGGTGATTTCACTCTGTTGGACAACAGGGTAATCCAGGCGCCGATGATGCACCTCTCGGAAAATCTTGCCTACTTGAAGGGTGAAAACTACCAGGTGGTGGAATTGCCATACTATAACAGCCCAATTTCGATGCTCGTTTTTCTACCTGACGACGGAGAATTTGAGGTATTCGAGGGCAACCTGGATGCCAATTTGCTCGATGAAATTCGGGTTGGGTTGCATTCTACCCAGGTGGAATTAAGCCTGCCTAAGTTCAAATTCGAGTCCGCTTTTAATCTGAGTGATCCACTCAAGGCAATGGGAATGGCAGACGCATTCGATTCTGAGCTGGCAGATTTTTCCGGGATGACCGGGGTTAGGGAGCTGTATATTACCGATGTGGTGCATAAAGCGTATGTCGATGTCAACGAGGAAGGAACGGAAGCAGCGGCAGCCACCGGCGTGGTTGTCGGGGTGGTTTCGATGCCCGCCGACCAGGTGACTTTAAGGGTTGACCGCCCGTTCGTGTTCATGATCGTCGACCGCATCAGCGGCACTGTTTTGTTTGTCGGCCGGGTTCTCGACCCCCGCTAAATCCCGACTGCCCTTTCCCAAATCAAGAACGTGCGCCATGTCCGCACGTTCTTGATTTATCCGGTTTCCGTTTGTATCCAACCCGTTTCGGCATCGAAGGCTTTTACGCCACTGTTCTGATTGACCCCTTCGATCACCCATTGGTTGGCGTCTTCGGGTCGCGAGGCAGTCCGGATTGAGACCCATTCTTCCGGTTTGACCTCATTGTTATAATTGATTTGCAGCCATTTCAGGTGATGGTTTTGGTGGTGCTGGTACGGGAAAGAATCGCAAATCCATTCGATGTAGCGGGCATTATTGACATGGCTCATTAAGTCGATCGCACTGTAGGCGGCTGTTGCGGTATACCGCTCAGCGGTCATCTCGACGGGGTTGATCTTTTCTAGCTGTTCGTCCAATGCACTGTGTCCTTCGTTACGCGGCAGGCTGCCCGGCAAAACATTGGGAAGCAGCATGCGCCGCTTATGCGGGTCGATTAACAGCCAGGCCGAAGTTGCAGCAGCGTATCGGTCGCCGGTGGGTGAATAAAAATGAAAATCGCGGGTAAAGAATATCTTTTGTTGGATCCCTTTCGGCCACGTTTCCACAATCACCTTCTGCCCGGTCATTGGGAATTGGTAAAAAACAATTTTTAAGCGGGTCAAAACCCAAACAGTACCCTTCGCCATCATATCGGCAAAATCGAAACCCAGGTTCTTGGCATGGTGGGTGGCGGTTTCCTGGATGGTTTGGAAGAAACAGGCGGGCTTCCACCAATTGCGAAAGTCGGTTTCAAAGGGACGAACTTGAGTCTCTTCACGCCAAATCGGTACAGGTTGCATCCTTTTTATCCATTTCCCCCATGCGGTGCCCGGTTCCGGTTGCACAGGTTTTTACGGGTATGGAGTCAGGCATCGGGCAGCCGGCGGCGAAGATCCAATTTTGAGCGCCGGTCTGGAGGTGTTTTTCCATACCCAACCATTTTATTGAAAATTCAAAACCAAATTGGATTTTAACACACTCTTTTTGAATTTCAGTTGGTCCTCTCGTTGTTCAGATTCTTGGGTAGATTTGAATCCAGGTAATGACCTCCAAACCATCATGGTTAATGAGGCTTAGAGTTCTTTTAGTGACCATTGGACATTGCATTCCTAAACTTGATCCTCCTGGTCAAATTCTTATTCAATGCTTTACAAGCCGTTTACAAAGGATTAAGCCTTTGCTCCTCGTCCAGTGATTTGGGCATGCTATAATAGCCGGGAAAATCAGGGGTTTTTACTGCACGGACAATGAAGCCAGGAATGGATTGGCTTTTAACCCTTGTAGGAATTCGCAACCTTGCCAGCTCCCTTTTGGCAAGCCGAGACTGGAGCACAGCCATACCGTATGTCACTCGACGACCTCTTGGCACTCGTCAAACCCTTCTGGATGGTGAAAACCTTTGGGCGTCCGCCGTTGTGGCTGCTGCTCGTACTCCAAAACCAAGCGAAAGGCTGGC